>JACXTT010006880.1_pt1 | contig 16154 bp, 13 predicted proteins | sample 9270951 | NCBI WGS metagenome assembly JACXTT01 (sample SAMN15532306, study PRJNA645909) | rock metagenome | isolation source: weathered quartz diorite | place: Puerto Rico | collected 2017-06-21 | reverse complement strand
CAGCGCGCGCTTCGAGTGCGTCGCCGCTGGCGCAGACCTGTTGCGGCGCGCCGCCCCGGCCATCAACGGAGCCGCAAAGTCTCCGTGGGCTCAGCGCTCGATTGGCCCTGTGCCCGGAGAGCAGCTGGTTTGCGTTAACCCTTGATCAGAGCTTTTCTAGCACCGCGTCCATCGCCGCCAAGGCCGAACCTAAGCCCGCCCGCGCTGCCTGCTCGCGCACCCGCCTGAGGTTACCCAGCGACTGGTCGCTCGGGCCGTACATGCCTATGGTTGCGAGTGCTCTCCCGCGGGCAGCCAGCAAGCCGGCCCAGGGCAGGGGCTCAGCTCGGACATAGTCTTCCAGAGCGTCGGCGTAACGCACGACCGCCTTCCATTCCCCTGCCGCGAGTACTGAATCGATGGCGTGCCAATAGAACCAGAGGTGACAATGCCCGACGCAGGGCTCGCGCACTAGTGCTTCACCTCGTTCCAGCGCGTGTCGGCGTTCGGCGCCCCCCTCGGCCGCATATGCCAAGCATCCCAGGATGGCGGCCCCCAGGAAGCCCATTCCAGTCTGTTGCGCCAGTTCGAGAGCCTGAGTCAAGTGCTCTTTCGCAGCTGCGCGGTTACCCTGCGTGATTCGCAGAGCCGCGAGCACATAGAGGACCGCCGACTCGAACCGGCGTGCGCCCGCGGGCCGCGCGAGAGATAGGCACCTCAGCCCGGCCTGCTCGGCCTCGTCGTAGCGTCCAGCCATCACCAAGAATAACGTAAGCGATTCCTGCGCGAAGATCTCGTTCTGTACAAGGCCGACCTTGTGAGCTGTATCACACGCGAGCTGCGCTTCCGATACTGCGCGATCCACCTCGTTCTTATACACACGGCAGTGACCGACCATGGCGCGGTTGGGCACCTCCACTCTGACCAACCCCGCCTGTTGAGAAAGCTCGACACAGCGGCTGAAGTACGCCAGCGCGGTGAGCATCCGTCCCTGTGCATATTGAGCGTCTCCCAGGCCGCTCAGAGCGCGCGCCTCGCACTCGGGATCGCCAATCTGGCGTGCATAGGCAAGCGCGGCCTGGTGTTCCTCATGGCACTCGCCGACCTTGCCTTGAGCGAAGAACAGATTGCCGCGGGTGTGGTGAATCCGGGATGAGTCGGCGACGAGTCCCAGGCGCTGCGCGATCGACTCGGCTTGGCTCAGCGCATCCATCGCAGCAGCGAAATCTCCGGTCACACGATTGCCCGCAGCGACGCCCATCCATGCTCGGCAGCGTTGTGCCTCGTCTTCCGCCAACCGGACCGCTTCTTCGTACGCGACTATCGAGTCCTGCGAACGGCCGAGCTCCCGCAGAACTTCACCGCGAAGGAGGCTGAGGGCGCAACGCAGAGGTCCGGCAGCGACCAGCTGGGCGCCGCGTTCACTCAGCAGGAGTGCCGAGTCGTAGCGCGATCTTCCTGCTTCATCCGCCGCCGCGCCGAGGTACGCTTCCGCAGCCTTGGGATCTCCCGCCCGGTCCAGGTGCTCGGCGCGCAGAATGGGTTCCCGCTCGCCGAACCAGTCGGCGGCCTTGGCATGGAGCTCGCGCTTTTTGCTGTGCAGGAGGGAAGAGTAGACGCCTTCCTGAATCAGAGCGTGCGCGAACAGGTAGTCGCTCGCCGCCGGGCGCACGAGATCGCAGGCGACCAGCGCGTCGCAAGCGAAAGCGGGATCATCGATCAAGAATTTGACGGCTGGCACGCTGAAGCGCTTGCCGATGACTGAGGCGGCTTGCAGAGCCTGCTTGTCGCGCGGTCGCAATCGGTCCATTCGCGCCAGCACCAGGCTCTGGATTGTGGGCGGGACGTTCGCCGTTTCGCTCTCCTGCACATTGCGCAGCAGCTGCTCGAGGAACAAGGGGTTACCTTCTGCGCGTTCGATGCAAGTGGCCGCAAACCGATTCGAGGCCTCGATGAATCCGCCGGCAAGCAGCCGCGCTTCCTCGGGTCGCAGCGGCCCCAGATCGATGGTCATCAGCGGGCTGCCTTGGGTGGAGGCGCGCCAGATCTTGTCCAGCGGGTCGCCCTCGATGCGGGTGGTCATGACGAGCGCCGCTGGAATTTCGGTGGTGGTCATCGTCAGCTGTGCAAAGTGCGGCAACCAGGCGGAAGAGGCCCAGTGCACGTCTTCGATTACGACGAGCCTCGGTTGCCGGGACGATGCGTACTTGAGCACTGCGCTCACCGCTTCACCGGTCCGCTGGGTGCGCGTGGCGTTGTCCATCGCGTCGAATACGGCCTGCAATTCGGACGGCTGCGGCAAGTCGAGCAGGTCGTTGATGAACGCCTCGTGATCGGGGTCGATCAAACCTTCGCGCAGGCCGCGCTCCACGGCCGCGCGGCGCGCGGACTCGTTGTTGGACGCAGAGACCTCCAGCAGGCCGCCGAGAACGATGGGGATGGCATCCTGGCCCTTGCGCACGCCGAAGTCCAGGACGTGCCCGGTATGGCAGGCGTAGCCTCGTGCCATCGCCTCCGAGCGCAGCTCCTCGATCAGCCGGGTCTTGCCGATTCCCGGTTCCCCGCGGACGCAGATTGCGACCCCGCGACTCGATTCCAGGACGGCGTCCAGCGCACTCCTGAGCTGCCGCATCTCGTTGTGGCGTCCAACAAACGATCGGCGCTCTGCACTGGCCGGGCGCAACCCGCGCACGCTCCACACGCGCAATGGCTTGTCGAACCCCTTGATCGCGACCTCACCCAGCGCTTCGGCGTCAGCCAGGTGCGATACCGTGAGATAAAGCGCATCCGAGATGAGCGTTTGACTTGATTGCGCCAGCGCATCGAGACGGGCGGCAAGGTTAACGGTATCTCCCGTCACCGCGTACTTCGGTTGTGCGCCACCCGAGATGACGGCAGCCACGACTTCACCGCTGGCGATCCCGATGTGCAGTCGCAATGCTTCGCCCGATCCGTCCTGGAGTCGGGCCGCATCCTTGTGCAACTCCAGCGCCGCGCGCAATGCGCGCTCGCCGTCGTTGCCGTGTGCAATGGGCGCGCCAAACACGGCGACTACGCCGTCGCCGGCATGGTCGATGACATATCCACCATAGGTCTCGATGCTCGAATCCGTCAGCTGGTAGAAACGGCTGAGGAGCGCCTGTACTTGCTCCGCGTCCATGCTGGAGCACAGCGCCGTGTACCCGGAGATGTCGGCGAACAACACAGTTGCATGCCGGCGCTCTCCCGCCGTCTCCGCACTGAGCGGCCGCTGCGCGGCTGCGTGCTCGGAACTGCCGGGTTGCGCAGCGGCTGCGCCTGTCGCAGTAACGGGGTGAGCACAACCGGGGCAGAACTTGGCCGAGTCCGGCAGCTGCGTACCGCAGTTGGTGCAGAAGCGCGCGAGCGGCGCCGCACATTGCTCGCAGAACCTCGCGCCGACACGGTTCTCGTGCTGGCAGCGGGGGCACTTCGCGACCATCACCACTTGGGCGGCGGCTTCTTCACGATCATGAGTCGGTCGCCGTCGTCCTTGATGTAGCCGCCGGTGCGCAGGTCCTTCAGGATGCGGCTGATCATCTCGCGCGCGCAGCCCACCCGGCTCGCCATTTCCTGCTGTGTGAGGCGCTCGACCACGAGCTTTCCGTCCTGCTCTGTGGCCAGTTCCAGCAGCAGACCTCTGACCCGGCCGTACACGTCGAGCAGGGCTAGTTCGCTCACCTTTTTCGTAAGCTCCCGCACCCGATGAATCAGGCTGCGTACGAGTTCAAGCGTGACTTCTGGACTCTGCGCCAGGAACTGGTTGAACTGTTCCCTGGACACGATGGAAAACTTGCTCGGCTCGAGCGTCATCACCGAAGCCGAACGCGGCCCTTCATCGAGGATGATTTCGCCGAAGTATTCGCCGGGGCCCTGGGTATTGAGGACCATTTCCTTCCCCTCTTCGTCGGCCAGGTACACCTTGACCCTGCCCGTGAGGATCACGTAGAGGGAATCGCTGCGGTCGCCCTCGCTGATGATGACCGCGTTCTTGGGGTAGGCTTTGATGGTCCCATGCTCCGCCAGCGTTCTGAGGTGCTGTTCCGCCAACGAGAGGAGCGGCACGTCAGCAGCTGTACCGGTTGCCATTGGACCTCCATTCAATATCCGTTCACCGGGCCTGCACCAAGTGTGCCGTTACCTGGGTTCGGGAGCAAGCGCGTCCCGGGTCACGCCTGCGCGAATGCAAAATCGACCGCCGGCCGCTGCCCACTGATGATGCTCGCAATGGCACTGCCTGAGCCGCAGGCCATAGTCCACCCCAGCGTTCCGTGCCCGGTGTTGAGGAACAGGTTGGACAGATGCGTCCTGCCCACGATCGGCACGTTGCTGGGTGTGGCGGGACGCAGCCCGGCCCAGGGCTGTGCCAGCCAATAGTCGGCCGCATCCGGAAACAACTCTTGCGCGCGCCGCAGGATCGCGCCACAGCGCACCGTATTGATCGAGACGTCGTAGCCGCTCAGCTCCGCCGTTCCAGCCACGCGCAGGCGGTCGCCCAGGCGCGAGATCGCGAGCTTGGCGCCGTCGTCCGTGAGGCATACCCGCGGAGCGGTTTCATGGTTTCTGATCGGTATCGTGACGGAATAGCCCTTCACCGGATAGACCGGCACGCGCACACCCAGCGGCTCGACCAGCAGGGGCGTATAGCTGCCGAGGCAAACGAGATAAGCATCAGCGCGCAGCACTTGCTCGGGGCCCTCGACGTGCCGGACATGTACGCCCGTAACGCGGTCCCCCTCGCGCAGCAGCCGCTGCACCGTGGTCTGGAACAAGAACACAACGTCTACGCGGCGGCACAGGTCTTCCAGGTGGCGCGAGAACAGATGCGCGTCGCCCGATTCATCGGATGGGGAGTAAGTACCACCGGCCAAGAACACGCGGCTGTGCCGCAGCGCCGGTTCGATCTCCATACACTCCTGCGCCGTCTTGAGCTTCATCTCGAAGCCGTGCCGGTGCAGGAGCTCGATGCGCGCAGCCGCCGCGTCCAGCTCCCGAAGATCGGTGTGCAGATGCAGGATGCCCAGCTCGGAGTCATCGTAGCGGATCCCGGTCCGACGGCGCAGCGCCTGCAGCTCGTTACGGCTGAACCAGGCGAGCTTCAGGATCTCGAGCGTGTTGCGACGCGTGCTAGCGGGCAGGCACTCGTAGAGGAATCTCAGACCCCAGGCCCACTGGCGCGGGCTGAGTCGCGGGCGGAACAGCAGCGGCGCGTCCTCGCGGCCGAGCCACTGCAGGATCTTGCGCGGCGCGCTGGGGTTGGCCCAGGGCTCGGCGTGGCTGACCGAGATTTGTCCGCCGTTGGCGAAGCTGGCTTCGAATCCAGCGAAGGGCTGGCGGTCGACCACTGTGACCTCGTGACCGGCCTCCGCCAGATACCAGGCGCTGGTTACACCGACCACGCCCGATCCCAACACCAAAACCTTCACGCCGCGTGCCCTTAGAGCTCCGTAAATTGCTGGTCCAGCGATTGCGCGGGTGCTCGATCCGGCTCCGGCCGCGGGACGGCGTAGTATCGATGCGGTCTGTCCGAAATGCAACTCGCGTGCGGACGCGCTCAGGGCGCGTGCCGCGCTCCCTTGACCTCGGATCCGCCTACAGCGCCACAGCTTGGGACCGATATTCGGGCCCAACGGGGCTTCCCTAGCACGTATGTTGCATCGGGTTGGCGCGCCCTGCGATCCACAGCACGATGATCTCCTCCAAATCCCTGATCCGCCGACATGGCGGCTTGCGCGAAAGCGTCTGCGGTATGCCGCTCTTGGCCGGATGCGTGGCACTTGCGCTGTTGCTTTCCGACATCGTCCGCGCAGCCGACACCACCGAGCTTACGCCGCTCCCGCTGATGTTCGTGCTTGCCTTGGGCGGGTTGGTGTTCGCCTTGGCGCTGTTCCTGCGCTCACGCACGACGCTGCGACCGGGTGCATGGGCGTGGACCGACAGCGCCGCCCAGGATCGGTTTCGCGCGGCAGTCGAGCTGTCACCGGACGCAATCCTGGTGCACTCGGACGGTCGTTGCGAGTACGCCAACCGAGCCGCGGTGGAACTGTTACGCGCTTCGGGACCCAGCCAGGTCATCGGTATGCCGACGCTGGAGATCGTGCACCAGGACGATCGTCAACAAGAACTCCGGCGTATCGAGCGCATGCGCCAGGGCCTTCCGGTGGCGCCCGGGGAGCAGCGGTTCCTGCGCTTCGACGGCTCCACCGTAGAGGTCGAGGTCACCGCCTCTCCCGTGCGTCACAGCCAGCATTTCTCGGTACAGATTTTCGTGCGCGACATCACCGAGCGCAAGCAGGCGGAGCGCAAGATCAAGCGCCTGACCAATCTGTATTCGGCGTTGTCAGTCACCAGCCACGCAGTGACCCGGTTTCAAGAGCGCGACGCGCTGTTGCAGGAGACTTGCCGTATCGCCGTGGTTTTCGGCCGGTTGAAGACGACCTGGATCGGGATGGTGGACGTGGGCCGGCAGCGGGTGGTGCCGGTGGCGGCGTTCGGACCCGGCGAGGCCTATGCGCGGCAGGTGTTCATCTCCACTGACCAGAGCCTGCCCGAGGGCCAGGGGCCCATTGCGCTCGCGGTGCGTGAGGGGCGGACTTCCATCGTCAACGACTTCGAGGCCGACGCGCGGATGACACCCTGGCGTGACGCCGCGCGACGCTATCGCCTGCGCGGTGTGGCGGTGTTTCCGCTCCGGCTGGGAGACCGCGTAGTTGGAGCCATCATTCACTATGCCGACGAAGTCGGCTTCTTCGACGATGAGCTGGTGGGACTGCTGGAACGCATGGCCGGCGAGATCAGCTTTGCCCTGGACAGCATCGAGTCGAGCCGCAAATGGCAGGCCGCGGAGGCCGCGCTGCTGGAAACGCAGCGCGAGATGGAGACCCTGTTGGGGAATCTGCCCGGAATGGCCTACCGCTGCCACTACGACGGCAAATGGACGATGGAGTTCGTCAGCGAAGGATGCCTGGAGTTGACCGGATACACTGCGGAGGAGTTGCAGTTCAACCAGCTGGTGTCTTATGAAGATATCACCCATCCCGACGACCGCGCGCGGGTGCGCGAGGAAATCGGTCGCGTTGCAGCCTCGCGTTCGCGCTTCACCGTCGAGTACCGCTTGATCGAACGGGGCGGAAGGCAGAAATGGGTGTCCGAAAAGGGTCTGGCGTTTTACTCCGACAGCGGGGAGCTGGTCGCGCTGGAAGGATTCGTCAGCGACATCACGGAGATCAAGTCTTATCGCGAGCGGCTGGAGCACCAGGCCAGCCACGATGCCCTCACCGGGTTGGCCAACCGCAACCTGCTGCACGACCGCCTGCATCAGGCGATCGCGCACGCGGAGCGTCAGCGGCTCCAACTGGCCGTGGTCTTCCTCGACCTGGACAACTTCAAGTACCTCAATGACAGCCTGGGGCACAGCGCCGGTGACGAGTTGCTGAAGATGGTCGCGCACCGGCTCAAGACCTGTGTGCGTGAAGGCGATACGGTGGCGCGGCTGGGCGGCGACGAGTTTGTCCTGGTGCTTGTGGACCAGAGCGGTGCGGAGGCAGTCAACCATGTCGTCCAGCGCGTGTTGGAGACGGCGTCCGAGCCGTTTTTCGTAGCCGGACGGGAATTCAACACCAGCGCCAGCCTGGGCGTGAGCCTGTACCCGCAGGATGGCGGCGACGCCGAGACATTGCTCAAGAACGCAGACGCGGCGATGTACCGCGCGAAGGCGCAGGGACGCAACAATTTCTGCTTTTTCACCGCGGAGATCAATGCCGCGCTGCACGAGCGCATCGCACTGGAACACGGGCTGCGGCAGGCGCTGGACCGGGGCGAGCTGCTGCTGGACTATCAACCCAAGATGGAGCTGTCCAGCGGTGCCTTGATCGGTGCGGAAGCGCTGGTGCGCTGGCGCCATCCCGAGCACGGCCTGTTGTCGCCCGCCCGCTTCATTCCGGTGGCGGAGGACACGGGGCTGATCGTTCCGATCGGCGAATGGATCCTGCGTACCGCGTGCAATCAGGTGCAGGGTTGGCGCAGCCAAGGGCTGCAGCTGAATGTGTTGTCCGTAAATATCTCGGCGCGCCAATTCCGCAGCCCTGACCTGGTTGCCCAGATCGCCGAAACTTTGCGCGCGAGCGGTCTACCGGCTGGGTGCCTCGATCTGGAGATCACCGAAAGCCTGATGATGGAGGACGTGCAGGAGTTCATCGCCCGGCTGCACGCCCTCAAAGATCTGGGCGTGCAGCTGTCGGTGGATGACTTCGGCACCGGTTACTCGAGCCTGAACTATCTCAAACAGTTCCCCGTCGACCGCCTCAAGATCGACCGCTCATTCGTGTGCGACATCGCAAGCGATCCCGGCGACGCCGCCATTGTCCAGGCCGTAATCCAGCTCGGGCACGTGCTCGGTCTCGCCGTGACCGCCGAGGGCGTGGAGACCGGCGAGCAGCTTGCGTTCTTGCGGCGGCATGGTTGCGACGAAGGGCAAGGCTACTACTTCAGCAAGCCGCTGGGCCCTGTCGAGTTCGAACAGCTGCTGCGAGCGCGCAGCGCGTCGGGCGAGGTACCCCCCCAAGCGGGGGAGCCGGAGCACGCGACCCGCCGCGCCCGAGTGTGAGTCAGCAGCTGATTATTTCGAACGCCGCTCTCCCAGACCGCCACACGGGTTAGTTAGGCTGCGTGCCGGCAACAGTCCCCTCTATCTGCAGACCATCCTCTTGACCGCGAACCCGCCGCCCGGGTAGGACACCGTGCGGTCGTAAACTACCTCGCAGGTGCGCACCCCCGGCGGCAAAGGGGAGGCGATCTGCGCAGTGGAGCGCTCGTAGCTGCACTGGAGGTAGAAGCTGCGCGGGTTGTCGCCCAGATCCCAAACGAGGATCAGCTCCTTGGCGTTTTGCTTGCGGTTCGTATATTTGATCGTGGCACGGTTGGCCGGTTGACCGTCGTAAATGGTTACGCCGGACAGACGCGGCGCCTGCTCTGCGTAGGTTACGCTCCAGCCTGTGGGAGGATCGGCGCGCTGGCTCACGCTCAATGTGTCCGGGCATTGCACTTCGGCTCGTCCCGCCATCGCCACGCCCAGCAGGGCCGCAGCCAGCACCCATTTGCAATCGATTGCGTTCATCGCCCACCTCACAGGTCGATTGGCCACGAGATCCCCGCAGAGCAGCCGCCATCCACGCGCAACACCTGCCCGGTCACGAAACGAGCCGCGGGCGATGCCAGGAAGATGGCACTGCCTACCAGATCGCGGACTTCGCCCAGTTTGCCGAGCGGTGTGTTGCTCTCGCCCCAGCTGCGCATCTTGTCTTGCGCCCACAGTTTTTTCGACAGATCGGTGGGAAAGAATCCGGGCGCGATGGCGTTCACGCGCACGCCGTGCTGCCCCCATTCCGTCGCCATACCGCGCGTCATCATCGACACGCCTGCCTTGCTGATAGCGTAGGGCGTAACGCCTTTGAGCGGCGCATAGGTGTTGAGTGAATCGATGTTGATGATGCTGCCGCCGCGCCGCTCGATCATATGGCGCCCGACCTGCTGCGCCAGCACGAAGGCCCCGCGCAGGTTGATGTCGAGGATCCAGTCGAACTCCTCAGGTGTGTAGTTCTCCACCTTCATGCGCTTGTTGACTCCGGCCACGCTCACCAGTGTGTCGATCCGCCCGAACTCTTCCAGCAACTGCTCCACGAGGCGGGCGATGTCGTCCGGTTTGGCTACATCGGCTACGATCGCGCGGACTCGCAGCGGCGCCTTCGAGATCTCGCTGGCCGTCCGGTCCAGCGTAGCCTGTTCGCGGCCGGAGATGATAACCTGCGCGCCGCGCTCCGCGAAGCCCTCGGCAAGTGCCCGGCCAATGCCCCGGCTCCCACCGGATACCAGCACGACTTGGTCTTTCACGGAGAACAAGCTGTCTTCCATCGATTGCGCTGCCTTTGTCTTCGTTGATCGTGGTTCGCAACCGCAAATTCGTACAGTCACGAATCACGAGCGACGGCTTCTCTTCTTACGTTTTGACCGCTGTCGCCCGCAGCAGCAGGTCGCGCCACATTGTCTTCGGGTCGCTCTTTAGCACAGTCTCCAGATCCGCCGGTACGACGTACCAGCCGCCTTCGGCGATCTCGAAGTCGAGTTGCTGGGTGGCCCAACCAGCGTAGCCCAGGAAGAACCGCTGCACTTGTCCGTTCGACCGCGACAGCGTCTCATCCAGCAGCCCCCCGTCGCCGCTCAAGTACAGATCATCAACCACGGGAAACGCGTTCTCGGGCGCGGCCTTGCGCCGGAACAAGAACATCAGCCCGTTGACATGTACCGGCCCGCCGAAGTAGAGCTGATCGGTGCGACCCTTGAGCCGCGGCTCCTCGGGGAAGACATCCTTCAGCGTCAGAGGCACGGGCCGGTTCAAGATCACGCCAACGGGTCCCGCGTCCTTCGGAAAGACGACCAGGACCACCGACTGGGAAAAGTTGGGGTCCAGCAGCTCCGGTTTGGCCACCAGGAACACTGCGGGAGCCAGAGTTTCCGCAGCCTGCACCGGCGCTGCGGCGAGGCTCAAGGCAAGGAGCCAGACCGCTAGTGTTCCGAAACGATGAAGGGTGGTTGCACGCATGGGAAAACGCCGCTATTGCAACACTTCTCGAGGCCACTGTCATCCCGCAAGCCTGGCCAAGGGCATTTTTCCGTTTGACTACAGTCGGGTCGAAGAGACGGTCCGACGAATGACGCATCGTCATCATCGCGTCATCGGTTGTTAATGGCGCCCTGACAACATGGTTGCACTCGTAAGCACGCGAGCCGAATCGGCTCGCGCCGAGGCCTGCAACCCTACTTGGAGGAATCCATGCCCGTTATCCCTCGTATCCTGGCTGTCGCCGTTGCTTTGCCGCTCGTGGCGGGGAGCGCACTTAGCGCCGCCGCCGGCTTGACGCCAGTTCCATCTGCCAACCCCAAGACTACGGGTGTTGCCGCGCCCAACGTCCTCTCGCCCGAACTGGCGGAGAAAATCGTCGCGCAGGGCTCGACCCCGCTGGAAAACCCCTCGGGGCAGTTCACCCACTACGGGTACAACAATGACGGTCCCATGCTGCCGGCTCTTGGAAGCAATGCCGAAGCCACGAAGACCGAACCCGACAAGAACACCTACCTGGTGATTCCCGACTTGAAAGGAGGGGACCCGGGCTATGACTACGGTAAGCGTTTCCTGTTTCAAGGGCACGAGAACAGCAAGAGTGGAAACAGCTATATCACCCGGGTGAATCTCGATGCCGATGCCGCACACCGCGTGACATTGCTCGCGACCGCCGATACGGATGGAAACGCTCTCCCCGCGTTCGATGGGTCTACCTGGTATCCCTGGGCCCAGCGCCTGCTCTTCAGCGCCGAAGGTGCCAAGGGCGGCGGCATCTGGCAGGCGACCTTGGCGGTACCCGCTGCGGTGGACAGCTTAGTCGGCATCATCGGGCAGGGCGGATTCGAGGGCATGCAGGCCGACCCACAGGGCAACATCTGGATCGTCGAGGATATCGGCGGCAAGAGTGGTATCGTCTTTCCGCATGCGAGACAGCCCAACAGCTTCATCTACCGGTTCGTTCCCAAGGATTCACACGACTTGAAGAAGGGAGGCAAGCTGCAGGCTTTGCAACTACTGTCCAAAGCGCATCCTGGGCCCATCGTGTTCAATGCTGCAGATATAGACGGCGACATCGGGTCGCAGGACCAGAAGGACCTGCACACGTATGGCAATGTATTTCGCACGCAGTGGGTGACGATCCATGACACGAGCGTGGACGGGTTCGCCCCTTTCAACGCCAACACGTTGGCCAAGGCGAAGCTGGCAACGCCGTTCAAGCGGCCGGAGAACGGCCAGTTCCGACCTGGGACAGGCTTCCGCGAGTTCTACTTCGATACCACCGGGGACACCAACGCGCTCACTGAGGCGGCGAACTTCGGCGGCTTCGGGGCGCTGTTCAAGCTCACGCAGCGCGGCCCGTCCGCCGATGACGGTGCACTGACTCTCTTCTACCGGTCCGACGCGGCACACTCGAGCTTCGACAATGTCGCCTTCTGGTCTGCCAACGAGGTCGTGTTCGTACAGGACATGGGCGACACGTTGCACGGCCAGATCAACGCGTTCGACTCTGCATTTTTGTTCGACGTGCGGGTGGACTACAGCAACTCGGCCAACCAGCCGGTCCGAATCCTGGCGCTTGGTCGCGATCCATCCGCGACCATCGACTCGGGATTATTGGGCACCAGCGGGTTCCAGAACGACGGTGACAACGAGATCACCGGTATCCACGTCTCCGACGGAGATGCGACACCCAATGGCTTGCTCGGCGCCAAGCTGCCCTGGCCATTCCATTTTGGCTGGCGCGTGTTCTACACGCAGCAGCACGGCGACAACCAAACCTTTGAGCTCATCCCCGAGCGCAACCGCCGCATTTGGGGCGACATCTGGCGCGAGGCAGAAGACAGCGATCGCTAAGCGCCGGTCCTCTGGTGAGCGCGCCTCGAGACCCGGGTGGCCCCCGGGTCTTTTCTTTGGTCAGCGGAGATCGATCTTGCGCCACGCACCCGACCGCCAGCGCAGGTACATGGCGGTCGCAAGCGCGAAGGTGTAGAGAAGGAGCGCGCTCCAGCCGCCCGCCGCACCGAAGCCGAACTGCGGGAGGAACTGGACCCATCCCGCGCCCGGGGCGAAACTGAGCATATGCGCCACAGGGACGAAGCAGAACCAGGACAGAAACACCACGATCAGCGCGGGCACGCGCACGTCGCCTGCGCCGCGCAGGCAGAAGCCGGCCCCCAAGTTGAAGCCATCGAAGATCTGATAGGCCGCCCCGATCCACAGCAAAGTGGACCCGAGCGCCAGCACCTGTGCCGCATGGGAATCGGCCTTCGACACGAACAGCGGCAGCAGCCAGGGTCCGGCGAGCGCGAGCGCGATGCTGACCAGACCCATGTAAGCCACGGTCAGAATGATGGCCGCATTGCCCACGCGCGTCGCCCAAGCGCGGTCGCCGGCCCCGAACGACTGACCCACGAGCGTAGTGCCTGCGCTCGCGATGCCGATCGCCGGCATGTAGGCGATCGAGGTCATCATCATGACGATTTGGGTTGCTGCGCCTGCTACAGCGCCCAGGCTGGCCTGCATTGTCTGGAACAGCGCTAGTCCAATCAGATCCACAGCCGGCAACAGGCCCATCGGTACGCCTAACGCTACCGCTCGCCGGATTTCCACAGGATCTGGGCGCAAGCAGCGATGCGCCGAGAACTCACGGCATATGCCACGGCTCAGGAACACGCTTATACCCAGTCCCAGTCCCACGAGTTGCGCTGCGCCAGTGGCCCATGCCGATCCCGCCACGCCCATGCCCAGCTCGAAGATGAACACTTGGTTGAGCGCCGCATTGACCGCTGCCACGCACGCCATCATGGCGAGCGTCACTTTGGTGCGGCCGATGCCGTTGAAGAAGCTGGAAACGGTCCACAGTGCCACACCCCCAACCGCCCCCAGCAGCCGGGGAAACCAGAATTGAAGCGACAGCGCTTCGATCTCAGGCGCGAGCTTGAACGGTGCGATTAGCGGACGGCCGGCCAGCGACACCGTCAAGAACAGCGGGCTCACGATCAGCACAGCCCACAATCCGGCCCAAGTGACGCGCGCAGCACGCATGCGCTCACCGGAACCGTAGGCTTGGGCCACCAACGTCTGCACTGCCATTGCTACGCCGCCGAACAGCAGCACAAACACGATGACGAACCAGTACACAGCGCCCACTGCGGCGACGGCGTCAGTCGAGATGTGGCCGAGGAACCAGGTGTCTGTGAGGTTCAGCACCGCCTGGATGCTGCTGTTGAGGAACAGCGGCGCGGCCAGAGCGACAACCGCGCGATAATCGATGCGCGGCCTGCCCGCAGCGTCACGCTTGAGCGCGGGAAGCGGGTATGCGAGTGCCTTGACGTGCCGAGGCGCGGGATCCACGTTGCGGGGTAGCGGGCCGGGTGCGCACCGCAAGTGCAGGGAAAAGGCGCGAACTATAGCAGAAATGCAGTGGCCGGCGACCATTACACAAACTCAAGGTCGGTGCCGCGCTACCGATATTTCTAGCGAGGTGTACGTTGCGGGGCGCACGCTGCAACGCACGCAATGAAGGCGGTCGGCAGCAAGGATCGCCGAAGGAGATGGACAGCATGAATCCCAGACAGGCAGCAACAGCGTGGCGCCCGGCGGCGCTCGTGGCAGCTTTGATCGCCTCCGGGTCGGCGTTCGCCGGTTCGATCACCGGGGGCTTGGCTTTTCCGGGAGACGCCATCCCGGCGCTGACGGTCGTTGCCGTCGACCTGAACAGCGGCAAGCAGTATCGCGTTGAGACTCGCGTGGGGCAGCGCAGCTATCGGCTCGAAGTTGCTGCCGGACGCTACATCGTATTTGCAGTCCCCCATGGCCCTGGGGTCGAGGACGAGCCCGGCGAGCAACCATTGCGCGGGGCCTACAGCGCGTTCAGCGTGTGCGTGCTCAGCGCACCCGACAAGGCAGAGGCAGGACAGTGCCGGGACCATCAACTGCTAGCCGTCGAAGTGGGTGCCCAGGAGACGCGCAAGCGCATCGATCTCTACGACTGGTATCTCCCCGAAGAAGAAAAGGCCAAGGTCCTGGCGGTCAAGCCCGCCGGCCGCTGAGGCATTGTGGCGCACAAGCAGCGGCCATCGGTTCGCAGGCGACGCGGTACGAAGGCCGTCCTGATCGCTGTTCTATGGCTCGGATGCGGTTTGGCCGACGCCGCTGGCTTCAGTCCCTGCCTGCTGAAGCCTGCAGACCTTGCGCCGGTTCTCGGCCACCTGCCGCTGGATGGACATCCCGAACGCGATCCATTGGGCGTGCCCATGTGCGTGTACGAAATGAAGGGCGAGAGCGGGCGCCGTTTCCTGGTGCTGGTGCACCCTCAGTCGTGGGACCGCAGGCGCTTTGAGCAGCGGGTCACCCTGGCCGAGGGCAGCGGCATGCGCAAGGTGCATTCGGTCCAGGGAGTCGGCGACGCGGCCTTCTTCGTCGAAGGCGTTGCCGGGACTCTGGCTGGCCAGCGCTACGTCGAGCTGAACGGGCTCAAAACCGCGGCGGTCCGCCAGGTGCAGCCCGAGGAAGTGGCTGCGCTGCTCAAGCTCGCACTCGAACGTCTCCCAAAGACCTGAGCACAGGCGCGCCAGCGCCCGAGCAGCTGGCGAAGTCAACTGCCGCGCCCAACGGCATCAGCAGTCGGGTTTGTGCGGCGGGGCTGTGCGAAGATATCGAATCTTCGCCCAGCGCCTCAATCAGCCATGCCTAAAACCATCGACTACTACTTCTCCCCAATGTCACCCTGGACATACCTGGGGCACGCTCGCTTCACTGAGATGCTCGCGCGCTCGGATACCCAAGTGAACGTCAAGCCGGTTGACTATGGGCGCATTTTTCCGGTGTCCGGCGGGCTCCCGGTCAAACAGCGTGCACCGCAACGCCAGGCGTATCGCCTCACCGAGCTGCAGCGCTGGCGTGAGCACCTCGGGGTGCCGTTGAATCTGGAGCCGAAGTATTTCCCCTACGCGGCCGACGGCGCTTCGCTCATGATCATTGCCGCCGATCGTCAGCACGACGCACAGGTCGCCATGCGGCTGGCCTACGGCATCATGCAGGCGTGTTGGGTCCACGAGCGTAACTGCGCGGACGCCGAGACGCTGGATCAAGTCGCAGCCAGCGTCGGCGTCGATGGCAGAGCGCTGCGCGCACGGGAAAGCGAAGCCAAAGCAGCGTACGGAGCCTATACGCAGGAGGCAATCGATCGCCTAGTGTTCGGCGCACCGAGCTATGTCTTGGACGGAGAGGTCTTCTGGGGTCAGGACCGCCTCGATTTCGTGGAGCGTGCGCTGGCACGGTAACCGGAGAGGTGTCAATGTCGGCAGGTAAGTTGAACGGCAAGGTTGCCATCGTCACCGGCGCGGCCGGCGGTTTCGGACGCGTGCTGGGGCAGGCGTTGCTGGCCGAAGGAGCGCGGGCCTCTGCGCTGGACGTGAGTGGTGGTGGACTGGCCGCGCTCAGGAACGCAGTTCCAACAAGCGCCCTGCTCGCGTAGGTGACGGACATCGCGGACTTGGCAGCCACTGAAGCAGGCGTCGGAAGGACGGCTGGCCGG
>JACXTT010006879.1_pt1 | contig 16155 bp, 17 predicted proteins | sample 9270951 | NCBI WGS metagenome assembly JACXTT01 (sample SAMN15532306, study PRJNA645909) | rock metagenome | isolation source: weathered quartz diorite | place: Puerto Rico | collected 2017-06-21 | reverse complement strand
CCCCTGGATATGTCGTCGTATCCCTGTTCGCGAATTTCCGGAAATTAAGAGTGGCTTGGTAGGTCTGCGCTGCCCGAAAGGCGTTGGCAGGGAAATTGAAATTGGTGACCGTGCCGGTCAAGGGCGCGCTTGAAACCGGACTTCCGCTGCTGTCGCTCACGTCCAACAGGATATCGTCAGTCGCTGTCGCTCCGGAAAAAGCGTCCCACGTCATGTTGAAGTTCACGGCAGGATTTATCGATTGGGCGCCTGTAAAATTACTGACACGAGGCGCATTGGGGAAGGAAGCGGCCGGCAACGTCAGCGGCAGCGTTCGAAGACCGTCATGCACACCGTTAAGCCTTAGTGTGTAAACCCCGGGGGAGAAAGCGGCGTCCAGAGCGCTTTGTGTAAGGGCCGATTGCTGAAATCGGTAAAATGCGTTCGCGGCATTGTAAGTCAGGGGATCACTGGCGCCGCCGGGCAATTGCACGGTCAGGTTGCTGACCGAACTGGCTGAGGTCGGAATGACGGTCGCAAGGAAGCGATAAGGTACGGCTGCGTCCGCGACCGGCTGTCCGGAGTCGTTCTGATTAAACGTCCGCTGTTTGGCGATGCTATACCCGCTCACATCCTGAGCCGGCAAGGGCGCCGTGGTGGTGACGTTGAATTGAGTGAACTTGTAGTAGGAAGCGAAACCGATCACACCCGGATAGCTCGTCGAATCCACCGTCACAGCCCTGGCAAACAGCAACTGAGCACCGAGCGTCATGGCCGGAGGGAGCGTGTTGGCTGGAACGACCAGTGACGTCGCGGTGCCAGTAAGCCCGCCAGGCTGCCCGGGGTCTGGCGTTTGAAAAAGTGTGGCGCCCGAGGAGATATCCACGAGGAGCACCTGAATGAAGTCATTGGCAGTCCCGCCGCTGAACGCGTCCCACATCAACGTAAACGCGGCTGCGGGATTGATTGCCTGCGCGGCGGCGTAATTGCTGATATGCGGGTCGGTGGGCGGGTACGCATCTCCGGTCAGAAGCAGGTTGATCGTATGGTTGCCATCGTGCACGGCGTTGATGACGAGTCGATAAGTGCCGCTGGGCGCCGCGGCGTTGAGGGCCGATAACGATGTGAACTTGGCTTGAAAGTCGAAAGAGTAGGTGTCCGACGACAGTGGATAGACCGGGCCGCCTGGCAACAATTGCACCGTGGCGCTATTGACGGCGTTGGCGGTGGTGAGGCCTACGGTGGTGTTGAACCGATAGGGATTTCCTTTTGGCGTGGGAGGACCCGCGCTCAATTGGTCGAATCCTTCGTCTTTGGCAACGGCATAGAATATGACATCCGCAGCGCGAGCTGCCACCGACTCGGCCAGAAGAATTGCGGCAGGGGCTAACGACAGGGACCATTTCGCAAACAAGGAAAGAGCATTCATAAAATCCATTTAACCAGGGAAAGCGACATGACGAACCGTCTGGATGAACCTCGGTTGACTCATCGGGATGACGGATTGTATTTCCAAAAACTCGAAAAGCAAAGCCTGTTTCAGCCTGTTCCGACCGACTGAACCCACCTGAGTTCCCTACGGTCGCTTGGACGAAGCGCGAGGTCAAACGCATCCCGAAATGGAGAGTGGAACGATGATCCACCGCTGACGGATGGTCGCCATGGCGCGCGAACATGGCGCGGTGGCGCTGGTCGGCCACGGGATGCTCAATACCTTGATCGGTCGCGCCCGCGCCGTTCTGGCAGGACCGGTTCTGGATCGCCACGCTCATATTGGGGAAGCGTTGCTGTGCAGAAGAGTTCGGCGTGACACACTATTAAACGAGTCCAGGAAATGGGCATCATGAAGCTGTCGATCCGAATCTCGCTGCTAATTGCTGCTGGCGGCATCACGCTGCCGCGAGCAAACCACAGCTGCTGGAACGCCTTCTGTGCGACGGCGCTGAGATGTGTGGATGAGTGTTTGCCGGACTTGCTGGCGGGCGATGTCCGGACAAACTTCCTCACGCTGATGAAGCTGCTGTCAGAGCGGTGGAATGACGAGTTGAGCGACGAGGTCTTCCGGGACGAACGAAACTGACAGTCCCCGTTACCACTCGCCGGGCGAGAGGGTGAATTTCGACGCGACGCGATGAAACCTCACCTGCCAAAGCGACGAGCAGCCGCTCAAGGAGATGAGTCGCTTTAATGCTTCCGCCCAACGACGGGGCACCAATAGACCTCGCCTGTGAACGTGAGGGTGATTTCGCCAGCGTCGAAGGCGGCTTCGACTTCAGTATCGGAGAATAGTTGACGAGGTGTATGGCCCGCCGTGAAGCTGATTTGCACCTCTTCCCAGATTGGGTTGAAGCCATCGCCGGGGATGGCATCGATCACGGAAACAAACGGGTGGTTTCCCGGCAAGCCGGGGTCCGACTGGTAGATGAAGTTGAGGGAAGCGTTGTGTTGAAGCAGGGCCCTTTCAGCAGCCGGCGAGAATTCTACGAAGTGGATGTTGAACAGGTTGCCGTCGTAATAAGCGGGTATTACGCTGGCAGAACCGTTCGCGCTCCCGGCCCGCGCGCCGGTCACGAGTGCCAGTGCCAAAGTTGTCCCGACGATGAGTTTGAAAACCTGCTTTTTCATAGACATGCTCCCTTTAGACTGCGTTGATTTTTTAGCCCAACTGCACCGTTTTCCGCACTGGAACGACGGCGCCGCTTGATGATTAGATGGGCGAGAATGGACTTTGTTCCCGGAACATTAGGCGGGGATGCCGACCACATCACTCTGGGCCTGTAGCGTGCCGGCCAAAGCCGCACTCAGAGCACAGACCTCCCTGAGTAAGGACGTGAACTCTTGCTGCGCGACCGGACCATTTATCTCCGGAACTGAACGCGGGACTTTGCTGTGTTGTGCCAGCTTATCCGTTCCGTCAGCCTTGTATGGTCTTTCTGTTCGTCGGCTCATCAGCTTTGACTGAGGCTTCCTTCCCACGGGACCTCGCGATCCCGCAGTTGCTTCTGTCTAGTGCTTGCGCCATCGTGCTGTCCGTGAAGGACAACACGACAGCGGTGTTCCCGCACAGGGGACTTGCACCCCATCAGGTCACGCCCATGTCAGGCGCACACAAGATCGCTCCACCGAACCGCCGTTTGCGCTTGGGACCGGTGCCTTGGAGTTTTGGAACTTTGACAAGTCACGGCTCGGCGGTCGGTGAGCTGGATCGTGATATGGCTTAGCGATTGTCAAGCGGCAGACTTGTTCTGGTTCTCTTTTTTCAAGGTTCGAGCGGTTTTCAGAGTGATCTGAAGGGTGGGCAGGGCGGGATTTTTTTCGACAGTGGATCATGCTGATATACATGCGTTGGTTAGCACTCGACCAGGGAGTTCGTCGAGGCGCTGCCTCTGTCTAGGCTCGGTCGTTAGGAGGCGAACGCAGCCATGCGTCGATCCTCGCGAGAACAAGGTTGTTCGGCCCGAGGTTGACGACTTCCCACTGCACGGTTGCATCCATTGTCCAAAGCGGCTTGGGGGCATGCTGCGTTACTATTATCGAGAAGCCGCATGAAAGCAGACCATGCGAGTTTTCGAATGGTACGGGCACGAATGTCTCTGCTTTCGGCGATGGCGGTTGCCGCAATGATGCTCTTTGCGCGACTAGGCCAATTGCCGCTTCGCGATCCGGACGAGGGTCGAAACGCGGAAGTCGCCCGGGAAATGGCGGAGGCAGGCGCATGGCTAACTCCCACATACAATGGGCTGGTTTACCTCGATAAACCGACGTTCTATTTTACAGCGGTAGCAATCTCCTTCCGAGTATTTGGTGAATCCGAGTGGGCTGCGCGCCTTCCTTCGGCGCTCTTTGCTGTCGGAATCCTGGCACTGGTCTTTACGTTTTGCCGAAAGGAGTACGACGAACTGACCGCGCGATTGGCCATCATCGTCGTGGCTTCAACGCCGTCATTCTTCGCCCTGGCGCGACACGTGATCTTCGACATGACCCTGGCCTTCTTCGTGTCAGGAGCCATTTTCGCCGGGTACCTCGCGGAGGCGATCGATGGTTCGCGACGACGGAATTGGTACCTTGTAGCCGCGGTTTCCGCGGGTGCTGGCACCCTTGTGAAAGGCCCAGTGGGCTTCCTGGTTCCGGCCTTCGTTCTGAGCGTCTTCAACATCGTGGACCGCCGCTCAGGTTGTTGGAAAAGATTGTTTCACCCATTGAACTTTTTGGTTTTCTTCGGCGTTACGCTGCCTTGGTTTTTCGGATTATCCCACCAACACCCTGACTTCCCGCGATACGCACTGATCGAAGAGAGTTTCAATCGGTTCACGACCGGCTCATTTAATCGAAAAGCCCCATTTTACTATTATGGGCTGGTCGTTTTGGGAGGAATGTTTGCCTGGAGCGTACTTCTTCCGGAGGCGGCGCGGTCAGCATGGCGGGCACGAGCCCGGTGGTCACGGGCTGATCGCTTGCTCATTGTCTGGGCGATTGTCGTGGTGCTATTCTTCTCAATTTCCAAATCCAAATTGCCGCACTATATCCTTACGGCGCTCGTGGCGTTGGGAATTCTGACAGCTCGACTGTTCGCGGAGGCTTTCCGAAATCGCGAAGGCGCCTCCGCCCAGGTTGTGTTTCAAAGTCTTGTCTTCCTGGTGATATTAAGCGCAGCGGTCGCGGCCTTCCTGATGGTCAATATCGCGATGCCGGACGCCCATCTGACGATCTTCAAAATAAAAAGCAAAGAATTTGGGCGTGTCGCGCTGGCGTTCCCTTCGGCAGCGATCATCATGATTCTACTTTGCGGGGCTGCATTTGCAGGGCGGTGGCTGCGCGATGTCCGCCTCGCCTTTGCGGCTTTCCTGGTAATTCCGTTATCTCTGCTGACTATTGGATTCCATGGCCTGGTGACCTACTCCGAAGCGAGTTCTTCCCGAGAATTGGTTCGACGAATCCCCCCCTTGCCAACGGGGACCGAGGTGGTTTGCCTTCAATGCTTCCCGTGCGGATTGCCTTTTTATTTAAAACGCCCCGTAACCGTGATCAGCGCCACTGGCCAAGAGCTGACGAGCAATTACATCCTATACTCCCTGAGGCATTTGGCGACCTGGCCTGCCGCAATCGTTCCACTCGCCAATAAGGAGAAATGGCTCGCCACCCGCGAACATGCCGTATTTATTATAGCGAACGATCACACGAAACCTGATCTGTATGCGCTTGCGACACGCCGAAATCAGACGGTCGTTGCTTTGGCCCCCGGCTGGTGGGGCCTTTCCCTAAATTGACAAGAGATCATGTGCGGCGTTTGTGGAATCGTTCCCTTAGGCTCTCCCTTTGCCGCGAATCGGTCGCGCGATCGCGTGGCCGCGATGGTCGCGGCCCTGTCCCATCGTGGCCCCGACGACTCGGATTTAAGCGGTGGGGTCGCTGCGGTTCTCGGCGCTACCCGGCTTGCAGTACGCGGCCTCGACTCGGGAAAGCAACCGATTGTCGATGCGATAAGCGGCATTGTCGTCGTTTGCAATGGAGAGATCGACAACCATCGGGAATTGCGGCGTTGGCTCGGCGAGCGCGGCCGGGATGTGACCCAAGAGACGGACATCGCTGTTATCCCAGGGCTTTACCTGGAGTTGGGCGAAGCATTCGTAGAGCGGCTTATTGGCGTTTTCGCCATCGCGATCTGGGATCCTCGCACCGAATGCGTTATATTCGCGCGCGATCGGGCTGGGGAGCGTCCGCTCTTTTATTCAGCTGCGGACGGAGTGGTTCGGTTCGCGACGGAAATCGCGGCGCTCGCTGGCGATGAAGGATCGGATCTTTCCATCTCTACCCAAGCCGTGAAGGAGTTTCTTCAAACTGGATGCCTAATCTCACCGACGAGCCCGTTCCTGGAAATCGAGAAGGTTGCGCCGGGGGAAATTATTACGATCCATGCTAACGGAACGGCGAAGCGACGTTTCTGGCGATGGAACATTGGAATTGCGCCAAAGCGGGCTCCCGATCTGTGTGCTTTTGATGAGGTTTTCCGGGCTGCAGTAGCCCGTCAAACCGACGTCGATGTGCCGTTCGGCCTTTTTTTGAGTGGCGGGCTTGATTCCTCGCTGGTCGCCGCCGTGGCCCGCGACCTTCACCCGGGTCTCCCCTTAAAGGCTTTCAGCCTTCGGTTTCGCGAATCTTCTTATGATGAAGGCGACTTCGCAACAGCGGCGGCGGATCATTTGGGGCTGGATTCGGTGTCTGTGTGGGTAGAGCCCCAGGATTTTCCAGAAACGATCCATGACCTCTTGCGCAGTGTCGGAGAACCGCTGGCCGACCCGGCCTGGGTTCCAACCGCGCTGCTGGCCCGCCGAGCCGCCCAGGATGTGAAGTTGGCCCTTGCCGGCGAAGGAGGGGATGAAGTCTTCGGCGGCTACCCGACGTATCTCGCCGCACAACTTGGTGTGAAATACAGTCAGCTTCCACAATGGATGCGGGCTCTTTTCCGGAAAGCAATCGAGGCGTATCCGGAGAGCGATCGAAAGGTCACGGTTCCCTTTTTGCTCAAGCGTTTCGTTCAAGGTACGCAATCGAGCATGGTCGCGCGCCACCTTTTCTGGAAAATGCACATTTCCCCGAGTGTGATGGCCCGGTTGGGTATGGACTGGTCACAGGCGGGTTTGGAGGAAAAGGATTCCGATACGCTCGATATGTTGCAGCGAATCGATTTGGAAACAACGCTCGCCGAGGGGCTGCTCACCAAAGCAGACCGGGCTAGCATGGCATCAGGCTTGGAACTGCGGACGCCCTTTCTCGATCAATACGTCATGGAATTTGCCGCCACTCTGCCGGTGGACCAACGCGTTCGTGGATTCACGACCAAGTATTTTCTCAAGAACTACGCCCTGCGGTATTTGCCTGCCCAAATCGTCCACCGCCGCAAGCGGGGCCTGTCGGTGCCCCTGGCGCAGTGGCTGCGAGGACCTCTTCTCGATTGGGCGCAGGATCGTCTCGCCAGCAACCTCCTCCCTGAGGTCGGAATTGATCCAGCCGCGCCCGTCGGTTTGTTGGACGAACATTGTTTGCGGAGGGCTGACCACGCCAGAATTCTGTGGGCTTTGATCGTCCTGGCGGAATGGCTTGATTGGCGCAAAACGCTTTGTTCTCAATCCGATTTGTGGGACTTTCCAAAATCGACGACATAATGCCTCATGCCGATTTCCAACGGTGACATTCCGTATTCCTTGGCCTCTAGTAAGGCTTGCTTGCTCTGCCATTTGTCATGCCGAATACGATAACAGCAACGATGGTTCCAGTGCGATCAGCCCCACGCTGGCAGTGGACGAAGACTGAGCTGGTGCTACCGGCGATAATAAGGAGTACCTTCGCAACCTGTTCGTCTGTCGGTCGGCCAATTCCAGACATTGGCACATTGGTATAAGTGATGCCCATGCCTCGCGCTTCTGCTTCCTCTGCAAACCAAACATCGCTGGTCATCCGCAGATTGATTATGGTCCCGGCGCCCAACCGGGCAAGCGACTTAATGCCATCGCTATTTGGCTGGGCACCCCGATAGAGACAATTGTTAACCCTGGCGAGATTGGTAATCCCAGGCACAGTTAAGCGAGCATCTTGTGCGCCCACCAACTCGAACGACGCGAGCAACGATGAAACAATCAGGGAAATAACCTGCAATGTGTTCTCTTCACAAAAGCTGGTTTAGCGGTTCGCCCGCTAAGCATCAAGACCGATGTCACTGACCAGGAATTGTTCCGGATAGTTGGTTTGGCGCACGCGGGACGGCCCAAAAAAATTGGTTCCACCAAGGAACCGATTTCAAAGGTTCCCACTTTGGCTGAAGTCCGGAGAAAAGGCCGATTCACGAATTGAGCGCCGAATCAGATTTGCACAGGCGAAAGCTAAAGCGCGGCGCCGAAGCTTCACGTTCCACAGCGCACAGCTTGCGCCACTCACACACACGGGACTCGTTGAGGACGCGGCTCGTCCTAGTCAGCCCGGGCCGGCGGACCAAGCCAGATTTTGTGCGCCTTGTGCAATTTCTGGCGTTGGAGGTGTATGCTCAAGCTCGGAAAGTCCATCTGGTTTTGGACAACCTGAACACCCATTTTTGCGCCTCCTTCGAGGAAGTCCTGGGGCTGGAAGCTGCGACAGCTTTTCTGTCGCGAGTCGAATTATCACTACACTCCCAAGAACGCCAGTTGGCTGAACATGGCGGAAATCGAGATCGGCATTCTGGATCGTCAATGCACTGGACGGCGCATCGGCGACGAGGCACGCCTGTGCGCGGAGGTTCTAGCCTGGGAGCAGCAGCGTAATCAGGAGCGCTACAGGATCGAGTGGAAGTTCACACGCCAGGATGCTGATCGAAAATTGTCGCGGCTCTATGTAACTTAATTAAATTGTCAAAATACTAGCCAGGATGATGGAAGAACACGCCGTTGCGCTCGTGGCCGACCTCCGCAAAAAGGATCGTCTCCGGGGCATCTATCGGATCGGTGACGTAAAGCGAGGTATCAGTCTCGCCCCGCCACCAAACCCGCGCGGAATTGATCACGACCTGCTCATCGAAAGTGTTGGTAACATCCGGAAAAGGGTGCCTGTCATAGGCGGCGGACCATTCGACGCGTAACGAGGCGACCGCTTCCAGCGCGGGACCATCCAACGCAGCATTCACAAAGTCGTGGTAGTCCTCGATTCTGATTCCGTCCACATCCATCGAAGCGCGCCCATTACCTGGGTGTACTTCGACGTCTTCTGAATCAATCTCAGCAACCCAGAAGAGGCCGCTGTCGGCAATGCCAGGGTTTAAATCGTGGATTTGGGCGTTATCGTCTCGTTGACCAGACTGGTCAACATCGTAAACATCCAGTCATATCAACGCAAACGTCCGGTGACGGTGTTTCCCGTCCAACGCGACGTAATCCCCTTTCATGAACCGCAAGTCAACTTCCCAAGGAAGCCTCTTTACTTTCCCGGTGGTTTTGTCGGTATGAGTGCCCCAGCCTTGCACGTAGGTAACTCCCACGTCGCCGTTGAAGTCGGTAATTGGCGATGGATCGTCCGTGGCCGCATTGCCTAAACCTGGATATCCGGGCGCCATAACATGGAAGACGGTGGTACCTGGCCCAAGAAACTGGAGGCCGTTTGGAATGGGTCTGGGCGCAGCATCCAGGCGCCGACCAGCCCGGGCCACTGCGGGCCATAGTATGGTGGCACCGAGCGCCGCCCCAACTGCCCTCGCTGTCCCACGAATGAACCGCCGCCGGGAGACGGCGACGCTCAGAGCTGCCCGGCCGCGCCATAACGGAGAGGAAGTTGTTTGGTTGGCCGAATTGCAGCTAGAAAGAGACTCGGCACGCCTTGACGGGAGCTTGGGGTTCATAACGAAGCGCGATGGTCCACGGCCAAGCGGCAGTTGTCAAGCTTCGAATGAGGAACTTCCAATTGAGACAACATCGAACGTTTTTACGACCGAGATGAACTTTCCGCCCGCGCAGCAAATTCGTCAGCTTGTCCCGGAAATGCGCCGAAGTGGCTATGATCACACTCTTCGCGCCGGCCAGTCCATGTATGCCCTGATTGTTTTCCGTTCCCGCCGTCACGGGTTACGGAAGGGCCATCCGCACATCAGTTTTCATCTCGCGCATCGCCGGCGTAATCGTGACCGCGACCAATATGCCCTCGGGACTGAGCAGCCGAGTAACAATCTGCCCCCACGGCTCCTTTTGCGCTTTCGTCAGCAATGTATATCCTCTCCTTCCTAGTTATGTGCCGGCTTGCTCAATGTCATCAACGTCGAACTCCAGCCATGCTTGAGGAACCGGGAGGTCAGACGGCCAGCTCTCCGACTCGAAACAGGACTGTGCTGCTTGCGTAAGCGGCCACAGAGCAAATGTCTTGACGCCGTCCATTTTCTCTGTGTGTAGATAGTTTCCCGCCTCCTTTTGGAAGGATAAACCGAGAGCATCCAATAGAACTTGTGAGATTTGGGAATGTCTTGGACAATAGGACCGAACCCAGCGACAAATAAGACCTTAAACTGTCGTTGTGTTTTCTTGCTCATATTCTTCCTTTCTCTTTTGTTTGTGACTGACGCTCGATGCTGCCTAACAGTAATATTGGGTGTTATCTGACCCAGCGGAAAAGAGGAAGCGGTTTGACGCGGCGATAGATAGCGGTACGCGCTCCGAAGAACGGGTCAACGAAGGTGCGTTGCCAGATGCGTCGAACGCTGAGGTTGGTCGCGGGGTCTCTGTGGAAGAAGTATTTGGCGTCGTGACACCGGCGCGAGCGGCAAAGTGACACGCTTATCGCGTGATCCTTCAATGAAGTTTTTGATTGTTGAACCCAAAACGGCCTTGTCGCCCCCCGTCAAATGCCAACCAATGTTGAACATGTGATATGAATCGTACTCTTCGTTTGATTTTGGCTTTCGCGGGGATTCTTGGACTTTCCGACAACCGTTGCTGCGCCCAAACCGGCGCGATTACCGTACAAGTCGGCGGCGCCGCGCCGCAGCCAATTCCTTTGGTGAAACACGACGATGTCTGGCGTTGGCTTAAAGGGACCAATGCTCCTGCTGCGACCTGGCGCACGGATGCGGACGCGGCCCTGGGGGCAACCTGGGCCTCGGGCCAGGGGGGATTTGGTTATGCCGACAACACGCCGGAAACGGTCCTTTGCCACACGCTTTTGAGCGACATGCTCAACCGTTACACAACGGTTTATATTCGAAAAACCTTTACGACTGACGGCTCGATCGACAGCGCCGCACATCTGCATCTCACGATGGATTACGACGATGCGTTTGTCGCGTATTTGGACGGGGTTGAAATTGCCCGAAGTTCAAATGCGCCTGGCATGGTGGGATCTCAGCCTGCCTATAATTCAACAGCGACATCGACGCATGAATCGTCACACGGGAATAGCGCACCCGTAAATCCGCCGGCAACTTATGACTTGGGTGCGGTCGGATCTCGATTGGCAGCGGGAGATCACGTGCTGGCGATTATCGGGATCAACCAGGCCATTGGAAGCTCTGATTTAATCCAGATCGCTGACCTTTCCGTGACCCCAACCAGTGGTGGCTCCGCCAGCGGCGGTCCATTTCTCGCGATCGTTCCCGGCAATTCAGTCCTGCTCACGGGCAGCAATGCAGTCACCGGTTCGACGCGTGTCACTGTGAACGGCGATGAAGCCGCCTTCGACTCCGCGACTGGCCAATGGCAGAAAACGAATTCGCTTTCGCCGGGAGTTAACAAGCTTTTCATCGCGGCCCTGGACGATAACGGAAATCTCCTCGGCTCGACGAACCGCCTGATCGTCTCTGAAGTTGCCGCCACTTCGGTTGGAGGCGCGCTGCCGGCGAGCGCCGCTTGGAATCCCTCGATGGGAATTATTCACGTCACAAGCTCTGCGACTGTGTCAGCGGGAGGAACTCTCACGATTGAGGCAGGGACAACTGTGCTGCTGGATCCCGGCGCAAATATCACGACAACGGATGGGACTCTGCAGGCGTTGGGCTCGCGCGAGCAACCGATCTACTTCCTGCCGGGCGATGGGACTACGCCAGATTGGGGTGAACTAGCCGCCTCGGGAACCGGTGGAAATATTGTCTTGCAACATGTCGAGACGATCGCAGGCCATATCGAGGTTCTCGACGGCGCGCAAGGCACACTCTCGGACAGTTATTTTCACGATTACACGAATTCAAGTCCTGCAATTATCCACGTTCTCGGGTCACCGAATCACGTCACGCTGAATCTCGAACGCTGCCACGTGGCCAACTATTACGAGGTGCTTAGCCAATTGGCCACCAATCACATTGAAGGTTGCCTCATGGAATATCAGGGTTACAGCGGCGACGGGATCGACTTCGACGCAGGGCAGGAAAGTTCTTACATCCGCCGTTCCACGGTGCGTCGCGGTTTCCTTTTCAATACGGACGCGCTGGACATGGGTGAATACATCACCGGCGAAGCCACGCACGTGTTGATCGACAGCTGCCTGCTGCACGATTTCGTGGATAAGGGCGTCTCGATGGGCGTCGCGGTCACAGTGGGCGTGACAAACACTTTGATCTACAACGTTGATGCCGGTTTCGGCATCAAGGATAATTCCGTCGCAAACATTTACAATTGCACGGTCGCCAACGCAAATTGGGGCTACCATTGTTATAACAAAACCGATCCGAGCGCCTCGACAGGCGGCGGCCATGTCACGAATTCCTTCAACAATATTTTTTGGGGAATGACCAACACTGCCGTCTCGCTCGCAAATGACTCCACGCTTGTGGCGACTTACACAGATTTTGGAGGCACGAATTATCCGGGGACCGGAAATATCAACGCCGATCCGCTCTTTGTGAACGCCGCTGCGCATGATTATCGATTGTTGCCAGGCTCTCCGGCTCTTGGAACCGGCCTCGACGGGGCAAACATGGGCGTGACTCTCCCGGTGGGCGGAATTCCCGGCGCGCCATTCAATCTGGCCGTTGTCGCCCTGGTCAACACCGCGCCAGCCCTCATCTGGCAGGACGATGCGGACAACGAGACTGCCTTCATCATCGAACGATCCACCGACGCCCACACTTGGTCGAACATCGGGTCAGTGGGCGAAAATGTTCTCACTTTTTCGGATTCAACAGCCGCGACAGGCACAAAATATTATTACCGTGTCTATGCTCAAAACTCCGTCGGTGATTCCGACTATTCGAATATTGCGAGCGGAATCCGTAAAGGGCTGATCGTCGTCGCGGGAGGCAATGTCGGTGGCACAATCTCTACAGACACTCGCTGGGACACAAACGGCGTTTTCACGGTCACCAGCTCCCTTGCCGTCGCGCCGGGTGTCACGCTCACCATTGCCCCGGGGGCGCACCTCCAATTTGACGCCGGCGTATCGCTGACGGTTTCCGATGGCGGCATTCTGCTCGCCGAAGGAACGGCTTCTTCACCGCTCTTGTTCACTCACAATGGCAGCGGCAATTGGGGCAACATCACGATCAACGGGTCCGTCGGATCGCCCGAAACGCGCATTGCCTACGCTCACTTCGATTTTAACCAAGCCAACAGCGGCAACCCTTGTATCGATGTCGCGGGCGGAACGGCGTACCTCGACCATTTGACCTTCGGCGTCACCACTTCTCCGTACATTCACGTGGATGGCGCATCGTTCCTCATCAGCTACTGCCACTTTCCCGCCGCAACCGCGGCGTTTGAGCCAGGACATGGAGTGAATGGAATCAAAGCAGGAGGGCACGGGATTTATCGCCGAAACTATTTTGGCGGAACAATTGGCTACAATGACGTCGTCGATTTTACAGGCGGAAATCGCCCCGAACCAATCGTGCATTTCATTAACAACGTGATCGAGAGCGGCCAGGACGACGGTTGGGACCTCGATGGAACAGACGCCTGGGTTGAAGGGAATATCATCTTGCACGTTCATCGCAACGGCAACACGCCGGATAGCTCGTCGGGTGTCTCGGGAGGCGACAATGGCGGCAATGTTTCGGAAATAACGATCGTGGGAAATCTCTTCTTTGATTGCGACAATGCGGTGACCGCCAAACAAGGAAATTTCTTTTCGCTCATCAACAACACAATCCTTCACATGACAAAGGTCGGCGGTATCGATGGTGATTCCGGAGCCATGTGCGTCGAAGACACAACCCCTTCGCCGACCACCTTTGCGCGCGGCATGTACGCCGAGGGAAATATTATTTGGGACTGTTCAAAAGTTGTTCGCAATTACGACGCGGCCCAGACGACCGTCACGTTGGAAAACAATATTCTGCCGCTCGCCTGGAGTGGCCCCGGAACTGGAAACGAAATTGTTGATCCTTTGTTCAAACACATCCCCACCGCGTCCGAGGCGACCTTTGGCACGTGGGAAGCGGCTCAAGTCGTGCGCGATTGGTTCAGCTTGCAAGCCGGCTCGCCGGCTTTGAGGACCGGCTCCGATGGCCGCGACAAAGGAGGCGTCATTCCAATTGGCGTTACACTATCCGGGGAACCGACCGGCCCCACCACAAATAAAACCGCCACGCTCCACGTTGGCGGCTTTCATCGGACCGGCTACGGCATGCCCACCACCGGCTGGCCGGAAGGCATGGGCTACACACACTACAAATGGCGGCTCGATGGAGCCGAATGGAGTGTCGAAACACCGATCGACACACCGATCACACTTACTGATCTTTCCGAAGGGCCGCACTATGTCGAAGCGGTCGGGAAGCGCGACTCCGGCCTTTACCAAAACGACCCGCTGTTCGGCGAAGACGCAACCGTTACGCGCTCGGCGACGTGGACGGTCCAGGGGTCAGTTTCGTTGGCGTTCTCTTCGATTACGCAGACGGGCGATCAGGTGAATCTGAGCTTCGCCGCGCAAGCCGGCCAGAGCTACACGTTGCTCGAACGCGACGCATTGGATGCTGCTCATCCATGGGCCAAGCTCCTGAATGTTCCGACCCGAACCACGGATGGAACGGTCACTCTCATAGATGCAATTTCTGGGACAACCCGCTTTTACTTACTCGTATCGCCATCTGTAGATTAAAGTAACCGTAACATGTTTCGGGGAATCGGACACAAGCTCTTACGAGGCCCGCGAGTAGGCCGCATCGGTAAAGGTGCCCGAGAGATTGCGCTTCCTTCCTCTGGCCTCATGAGGGCTAGCTAGTCCGCACTCCTGATAACCGACACTATCCTTCAATCCTATCGAAATTATCATCAGAATAGCCTAACGATTCGCGCATCTGCGGTTTTGGACCATGGCGCGTCCGTGCAGGCTAGTGCCACCGTGACGTCAAAACATCGTGACTGTGGACCTCCGATACACGGTTTAGGATTAGACCGATCCGGCTACGAAAAAATTCTCTGTGGGATTCCAGAGGGTCTGAAAACAGTGCGTGGCCTCTTGGTTGAATGCAATTACGCGGGTGGCGACCCGCCCTACAGTCCGGAACTGAATCCGATTGAACGGGTCACTTCACGACCACGCGGGGTCGGCGATGGTGGTTCGAGCTTTTGCTTGTCTCGCACTCGGCGAGCTTCTTGAGCTTCACGCCTCAGGAAAAATTGACGACACTGCCTTCGCGTTGGCCGATGCCCAGTTAGCAGCCCAATAAAAGAGAGGTATACGTCGTCAGGAGGTTGTTGCTCCAAAATATGGCCGACAACCCCAAGTAGGGCGATGGCAATACCTTAGCGTCTTTCGGAACTTTCGCGAGAACCATGCGAGATGTTCATCGAATGCTCGGCGTCTGCACAATTCCTACACACTGCAATCGGTCGGATGTCCGCTTTCTGGAACACCCTCGGCCAGCTCAGTTATGCCTCCCCTTCGAATCTGCTGAGGTCATGCAGAATTGGCGAGGAACAGGCGTCACTTGCTCCGCAACAACTTGAAAAAGAATTAGTTTGCTCTCACACCTGATGCATCGACTACGTGAAGGACAAAGAAGCCGTGCTGGAGGTCGTGGCCAAAATCGTGCTTCTTTCCACGGTGATCGTTCGCACGAAAAAAGTGGCTGGTATCATGTCGGAAAGCGGTAGATTGAAATCAAGTGTCCGCGATTTGTCGAAAACCTGCCGGCCAAGCGCGGTATTTTCAACAGTGAAAGGCATTAAAAGTCTCGAACACGCCTGCCAGAACGGACTTGCGCGGCGGGGCGCTCAGTTGTTCCTGGTCCCTGAGGTCAAGCGGTATCGGACGGCCCGTGCGGCGAATACCTAATCATTCAAATGATGTCAAACGGGCCGCGGATCGCACTGTATTCTTCGGGGATGGTTGGACTCGGCCACATGCGTCGCAATCTGCTCATTGCGCAATCGTTGGCTCGTTCTGGACTGCGCAGTGCAAACCTGTTGGTTGCCGAGTCGCGCGAGGCAACCGCTTTCGTGAATGCAATGCCGGCACGTACCGACTGCCTCACTCTGCCGGCACTGAGGAAGAATGCCGATGGACACTGCCAGGCGCGCTACTTAAATATTGACCTTGACAACCTGGTCAAACTGCGTGCAGAGACGATCCGCGCGGCGCTTGAAGCATTCGATCCGGATTTGCTAATCGTCGATTATCTTCCTCGAGGTTCTTTGTGTGAACTCGATTCAGCTCTGAAAACTCTTCGATCCCGAGGGCGCACGCGTTTTGTGCTCGGCCTCCGCGACGTATTGGGCGATCCGGTTTCAGTAA
>JACXTT010006878.1_pt1 | contig 16155 bp, 15 predicted proteins | sample 9270951 | NCBI WGS metagenome assembly JACXTT01 (sample SAMN15532306, study PRJNA645909) | rock metagenome | isolation source: weathered quartz diorite | place: Puerto Rico | collected 2017-06-21 | reverse complement strand
CCGGGATGGCGTCCCCACTTGGGGTCTGGCAGCGGCGGTGGCCGAGCCGGACGGGAGTTTTACAGTGCTTTACTGACCAAGGCGGACGTTGACACTCCTCCGCCCCGCCGTTAATTATCCTCGCCGTTTAACCGAACAACCCGAACCCAATGCTCGCCCTGCGTCTCATCCTCTTCCTCGTCATTATCGCCAGCGCCGGCGTCATCACGGTGGGCGAGATCAAGCTCAAGCCCCTCCTTGAGGAAATGAAGGACAAGGAAAAGAAGGTCACAGAGGATCTGGGCAAGGAGAAGGACAAGAGTGGCAAGCTCACCGCTGAATTGACCGATACCAAAAGCAAGCGCGACGCGCTTCAGAACGACCTCGACAACTCCAAGAAGGCCGAGGCCGATGCGATGAAAGCCGCCGAGGACGAGCGCAAGAAGGCGGCGGCGGCGGCGCAGGCCACCGCACTGGCCAAGCAGGAGACCGAGGCGGTCAAGAAATCCAAAGAAGAGTATTTCGCCTTGGAAAAGGACGGGCTTACTCCGCCCGTCATCCGCCGCATCAACACCGACCTGCCCAAGGCCACCAACGAACTGAGCACGCTCAAGGCCGAGCAGCGCGTGCTGATGACCCAGCACGTCAAGGCCGTTGGCGAACTCCAGTCGTTTCTTAATCCCAAAGGCGCGGTCGCGCTGCCCAGCCTCAGTGGCAAGGTCTCCGCCGTGGACCCCAAGTGGGACTTTGTCATCCTCGACATCGGGGCCAACCACGGCCTGCTCAAGAACGGCGAACTGACCGTCAGCCGCGAGGGCAAGCTCATCGCCCGCGTGAAGGTCGCCCGCGTCGAGACTGACTACGCCATCGCCAACGTGATGCCCGGCTTCAAGAAGAGCGAAATCAAGGAGGGCGACGCCGTCCTGACGCCATCCTCCATGGTGCTCCCCCCGCAGAAGTGACATGAACCCGCGCGCTTTCCAACTCGGGCGATGCCTGCTCGCCGCCGCGGCGCTCTTCACCGCCCTGCTCGCCACCGGCTGCAACACCCCCGAGCCGGATAACATGTCCTCCCGTCCGTGGAACTCGCCCAAAGGATGGGAAGGCGGCGTGCCGGGCATGCTCTACGACCGGCGTTGAACGCCTGTCATCGTCCCAGCTTCCTTCGGTAAAGCGCCTCCACCGCGTCCGCCATCTGCTCGACGCTGTGCCGTTCCTCCACCCGGTCGCGGCCGCGGACCTGCATCGCCCGCGTGGCCTCGCGGTTCACGAACACCTCCCGCAGCGCCAGCGCCAGCGCCGCGTCGTCTCCTGCCGGCACGAGCCGCCCCGTCACACCCGCTTCAACCACCGCCGGAATGCCGCCGACATCGCTGCCCACGACGGGCGTCCCGCACGCCAAAGCCTGGAGGGCGATTTGCGGAATGCCCTCGTGCAAGGACGGGATCGCCAATGCGTCCAGCGCGCGGAGAACGGCGGGGATGTCCTCCCGAAAACCCGTGAAGCTCACCGAGCCGTCCAGTTGCAGCCTTGCGATTTCCTCCTCGACGGGCCGCTTCGACGGGCCGTCGCCGACGAACACCAGCCGCACCGGAAACCCTTCGTCCCGCAGCCGCCGCGCCGCCCGCACCAGCGTCACGTGCCCCTTGGCCTGCCGCAGCACGGCCACCATGCCAACGAGCGGCCAGCCGGCCTGTTCCGGCGGCACGGGGAATTCCGCCTTCGTCCCGGACGGTGAAAAGACCTCCAGATCAATGCCCGTCGGAATCGTGCTCACCCGCTCCTCGCTGAAGCCGAACTCCCGCTGGAACTGCTCCGTGATTTTCGGGCTGGTGGTCACGAGATGGTCCGCCAGCGCCTGGTATACGACACGGCTCACCCACCGGTTCGCAATCGGCACCTCGAAGTGCCGCGCCCGCACAATGAGCGGCACCCCCGCCAGCCGGCCCGCGATCCCCGCCAGCCAGCCATCGCGCGAGCTGTGCGGGCATACCACGTCCACTTGCTCCGTCTCGAACCACCACGCGAGCCGCAGCACCGCCGCCGGAAACATCCACCGGCGGTCATCGAACGGCACCAGTTCAAACCCGCGTTCCTGCGCACGCGCAAACACCCTGCTCTGCGCCGGTGCGGCCAGCAGCAGCCGGTGTCCGCGCCGGCGCAGCGCCTCCATGGAGGTCAGGATGCGGATTTCCTGCCCGCCCCAGCCGAGCGAGGTCTCCGTGTGCGCTATGGTGAACTTGCGTCCGTTCAAGCCGCGCCCAATAAACCAAGCCGCGCGTGGCCCATGCAAAGCAAAACCATGTTACAAACGCCGAACTGAATTCTTTCCCCGCGCGCCGCGCCCGTGTTAAGACGCGCCATGCGCAGCTACCAGAATTTCATCGGCGGCGAGTGGTTGCCCGCCGCTTCCGGCCAGAGCTTCACCAACCTCAACCCCGCCGACACGCGCGAGGCCGTTGCGCAGTATCCGCAGGGTGGCCGGGCGGATGCGCTCGCTGCCATTGCCGCAGCCCAGGCCGCATCCCCCGGCTGGGCCGCGCAAACCTCCGTCGCGCGCGGGCGCATCTTAAGCAAAGCCTCACAGCTCATCGAGGTCCGCAAGCCGGAACTGGCCGAGCTGCTCACGCGCGAGGAAGGCAAGACCCTCGCCGAAGCCACTGGCGAGGTGCAGCGCACGGCGGACATCTTCCGCTTCTTCGGCGGTCTCAGCTACCAGCTCGGCGGACAGACCATCCCGCACGATTTGCCGAGTCAGCTTCTTTACACACGACGCGAACCGCTCGGCGTCGTCGCGCTCATCACGCCGTGGAATTTTCCCATCGCCATCCCCGCGTGGAAAATGGCCCCTGCGCTCGTCAGCGGCAACACCGTCATCATCAAGCCCGCTTCGCAGGCACCCGCGATGACCTGTGAGCTGGCGAGAATCCTTTCTGAAGCCGGCTTGCCCAAAGGCGTGCTGAACGTCGTCATCGGCGATGGCCGCGCCGTCGGTGGTGAACTCGCGACCAACCCCGCCGTCGTCGCGCTCTCCTTCACCGGCTCTCACACGGTTGGCTCGCAAATCTACCAGCAGCTCGCTCCGCGCATGGCCCGCGCGCAGATGGAGATGGGCGGCAAGAATCCCACCATCGTCCTCGCCGACGCCGACCTCGACCTCGCCGCGCGTCTCGTGGCCATCGCCGGTTTCGGCCTCACCGGTCAGGCCTGCACGGCAACCAGCCGCGTCATCGTCGAGCGCAGCGTGGCGGATGCGTTTGCCGCGAAGCTCGTCGAAAAGGCCAAGGCCATCGTCATCGGCAATGGTTTGAAACCGGGCGTCACAATGGGCCCGGCAGTCAGCAAGGCACAACTCGAAGGCAACCTGAACTACATCGCCATCGCCCAGCAGGAAGGCGCGTCACTCCTCTGCGGCGGCGCACGCCTCACCGACGGCGACCTTGCGCACGGCCACTTCATGCAGCCCACCGTGCTCGGCAACGTCGCGCCCGCCGCGCGCATCGCGTGCGAAGAAGTATTTGGCCCGGTCATCGGCATCATCCCCGTGGACGGCTTCGACGAAGCGCTTGCCGTCGCGAACAGCGTGGATGTGGGCCTCAGCGCCAGTCTCGTCACTCGTGACCTCAAGAAGGCGATGCTCTACACCGAGCGCATCCAGGCCGGCGTGGTGAAGGTGAACCAGATTTCCACCGGTCTCGCTCTCCAAGCCCCCTTCGGCGGCGTGAAGAAGAGCAGCACCGACTCGTTCAAAGAGCAGGGCGCGGGCGCGACAGACTTTTACACCCGCGTCAAAACGGTCTATCTGGATTACTCCGCATGAGCCGAGCCGCTGCCATCGCGTTGGGCCTTGCCATCTTGGGCAATGTCCCGGTGCGCGGTGCCAGCCCGTCGGTGGACTATGTGAAGGAAATCAAGCCGCTGCTTCGCGAGCGTTGCTACGCGTGCCACGGCGCGCTACAGCAGAAGAGCGGTCTGCGGCTGGACACAGCGGAGCTTCTGAAGCGCGGTGGCAAGCACGGCCCGGCAATCGTCGCGCGCCAGCCGGAGAAAAGCCTCTTGCTCGCCAAGGTCTCCGCCACCGACCCTGCCGAGCGGATGCCGCAGGAGGGCGACGCGCTCAAGCCCGAGCAAATCGAACTGCTCCGCAAGTGGATTGCCGCCGGCGCGCCCGCACCGAAGGACGAGAAGCCGGAGCCAAGCCCGCGCGACCACTGGGCATTCAAGCCAGTCACGAAGCCCCCCGTTCCGCAAATTCGCAGTTCGCCATTCGCCATTCGCAATTCAATCGACTCCTTCATCAACGCCCGCATTACCGCCGCGAAACTCACCCCACTTCCGCTCGCCGAAAAGCCCGTCCTCCTCCGCCGCGTTTATCTCGACCTCATCGGCCTTCCGCCCACGCGCGAGGAGTTGCACGCCTTCCTCGCGGACACTTCGCCCGACGCCTACGAGCGCGTCGTGGACCAGCTGCTGAACTCCCCGCAGCACAGCGAGCGCTGGGCGCGGCACTGGATGGATGTGTGGCGATACAGCGACTGGTTTGGCCGGCGTCAGGTTCCCGACGTGTGGAACTCCGCGCCGCAAATCTGGCGCTGGCGCGACTGGATCGTGAAATCGCTCAACACTGACAAGGGCTACGACCGCATGGTGAAGGAGATGCTGGCCGCCGACGAAATCGCACCGCTCGACGACGAAGCCGCCGTCGCCACTGGCTATCTCGTCCGCAACTGGTATGCGCTCAACCCCAACGAGTGGATGCGCGCGAACGTCGAGCACACCGGCAAGGCCTTCCTCGGCCTAACCTACAACTGCGCACACTGCCACGACCACAAATACGATCCCATCACGCAGGCCGACTACTTCAGCTTCCGCGCCTTCTTCGAGCCGCTCTACGTGCGCCAGGACCGCTGGCCCGGCGAGGCCGACCCCGGCCCCTTTCAGGACTACGACTACAGCAAGAACCGCAAGGTCGTGCGCCTCGGCTCCGTGCGCGTCTTCGACAAGGACGCGGCGGCCAAGACGTGGTTCTACACCGGCGGCGATGAGCGCAATCGTCTGACCAATCGCCCACCAGTATTGCCCGCCATGCCAGAATTCCTTGGCGGTAAGTCGCTGCGAGTCGCGTCCGTCGCACTGCCGACGGCCGCGTATTATCCCGGCCTGCGCACCGCGATTCAGGAAACGGAAATCAAGGAGCGCCGCACCGCCATCGCCACTGCCGAAGCCGAACTCGCCGCGCTGAAGCAAACCAACCCCGTGCCCACCGCCGCGCAACGCGACGCGCTCACGAAGGCCGAGGCCGACTTCAACACCGCAGTCGCCGAGGCCGCGAAGTCCGGCAAGCCCGCCGCGCTTGTCGGCAAACAGTCCCTTGTCCTCGACGCCACGGCGGGCCGGCGCGTGCTGTCGCACTCGCTGCTTGGGCTGCCGGAGTTGGCCGACGGTGCGTCCGTCCGCTATCAGCTGCGCATCCTCACGGACAAGTATGCGGGCTTTCAGCTCGCGAAGGATTTGTCCGCCGGGTTGACTGCGGCCTATGTCGGTTTCGTGGGTGGGAAGATTCACTCCTACTCGCCTGGCACGACGAAGGAGTTCGAGGCGGGCCGCTACGCGTTCACCAACGGCCAGCACACGTTCGAGGTCACGCTCGCGTTGGAGTCGAAGGCCGACCGCGCGCTGCTCACGGTGCGTAGCCTCAGCGACGGCAAGACGCTCGTGGACAAAACGCCCATCGCCATCAACGGCTGGAACCCCGCGAAGAACAAGAGCCAGGGCCTCCTCCTCGACGCCCAAGCCGGCACCGTCGCTGTGTGGGATGAACTGACAGTAACCGCCGGCAGCGGGAAGTCGTTCCACTTTGACTTCGAGCCGCCGCGCTACGCCGATGGCAAGGACGCCGCGGGCATCGAAGGCTGGGAAGCCGCGCGGTTCAGCGTCGCGCCTGCGACCTCCGCAGTTTCCTCCATCGCCCTGAACCGCTCGCTCGCGGACAAACGCCTCGCCGTCCTAGCCGCGAGTCGTGTGCTGGAACTGCCGACGCTCGCCCTCGCCGCCGCCGAGTCCAAACTCACCGCCGCCCGCGCTGAACTCCGCAGCACCGAAACCCGCCTCGCGGCCGACACCGCGAAGTTTGGCGGAGCGCCGGTCTCCGATGCAGCGCGCGCCGCCAGCACAGCCGAGCGCGAAGCCGCTGTTGTCTCCGCGAAATCCAAACTCGCCGCCGCGCAATTTGCCTTGGCCGAGGCGGAAACCAAATCTGCCACCAACACCACCCGCACCGCCTCACTTACAGCCGCCGGCAAACTGCTCACCGACGCCCAAGCCGCGCTCACCAAAGCCGAGGCCGCACTCGCCGACCCGAAGCTCGCCGAGACTTACACCGCCTTCAGCCCCGTCTATCCGCGCGAGAGCACGGGCCGGCGCAAGGCCCTTGCCGAGTGGATCGCCTCGCGCGACAACCCGCTCACTGCGCGCGTGGCCGTGAACCACATTTGGACGCGCCACTTCCACGAACCGCTCGTCGCGTCCGTCTTCGACTTCGGTCGCAGCGGCAAGCCGCCCACGCATCCCGAGCTGCTCGACTGGCTCGCCGCTGAGTTCATGGAGAGCGGCTGGAGCATGAAGCATTTACACCGGCTGATTGTGACGAGCGCAGCGTATCGGCGTGCCAGCGCGGTCGAGAGTCGAGAGTCGAGAGTCGAAGGCAAAAAGCTTCCGGCTCTCGACCCTCGACCCTCGACCCTCGACCCGGAAAACCGCCTCCTCTGGCGCATGAACCCCGGCCGCATGGAAGCCGAGGTCGTGCGCGACAGCCTGCTGCACCTGGCGGGTGCGCTGGACCCGCGCATGGGCGGGCAGGAACTGGAGAATAAGGACGCGCTCACCACCACGCGCCGCAGCCTCTACTACAGCTTCAACCCCGAATCCGACGGCCGCAGCGAGTTCAGCGCGCTCTTCGACGCGCCCGACCCGAACGACTGCTACCGCCGCACCCGCAGCGTCATCCCGCAGCAGGCCCTCGCCCTCACCAACAGCAAGCTCGTCCACGACCACGCGCCCGTCATCGCCAAGCGCCTCGGCGCGCCGGCCTCGGACAACCCCGCGTTCATCACCGCCGCCTTCGAGCACATCCTCACCCGCCCGCCCACCCGCGCGGAACTGGCGGAGTGCGAAGCCTTCCTGACCCGTGCCGGCGGCTTCCAGCCGCCGCCCGTGGGAAACAGCAGTTCGAGCGCGCCGAAAACAACGGACGCGATTGACGGCGACTACAAGTCGCCGGCACAGGCGCGTGCCCGCGAAAGCCTCGTCCGTGCGCTGCTAAACCAGAACGACTTCCTCACCATCCGATGAGTTCGCCGAAGCCAACATCTCGTGCCGGCGACTTGCAGTCGCCGCCCACTGGAAACAGCAGTTCGAGCGCGCTCAATGCAACGAGCGCCACGGACGGCGACTTCAAGTCGCCGGCACGGGGATTGCCGACACTCGCATCTCAGGCTTCCCCGTCCGTCTTCTTCAACAAGGATGCCCCGGTGCGCCGCTACCGGAACTGGCTCCCGCATTGGCGTCAACCCGGCAAATGGTATTTCGTCACGTTCCGTCTCGCGGATTCACTCGCCCAACCAAAGCTCCAGCAGTGGAAGGCCGAGCGGGAACTCTGGCTGGAGCTTCACCCCGAGCCGTGGTCGGAGAAAGTGGAGCAGGAATACCATCGGCGCTTCACCGCGAAGTTTGAAACTTGGCTGGACGCCGGCGAAGGTGAGTGTGTGCTGCGACGACTGGAGGCTCATGCGGCAGTGGCTTCGGCATTGAAGTTCTTCGCGGCGGAAGCCACCGGCGGCGACTGCAAGTCGCCGGCACGAGACATCCGCTACGAGCTGGGCGACTTCGTGGTCATGCCGAACCACGTTCATATCCTTGTGCGACCGCTGGGCGCATGGGAGCTGGAGCAGGTGCTCCAATCTTGGAAGACATTCACGGCGAAGGCCATCAATCGGACGCTCGGACGAGCCGGCACGGTCTGGTGGAAGGACAACTTCGACCATCTCGTCCGCAGCGCGGAGAAGTTCGCAAAGTTCCAGCGCTACATCGCCGACAACCCGGCCATGGCGAAGCTCAAGCCGGGTGAGTTTTACCATCACCGCAGCAGTCTGTGCTATCTAAATACGCCACCATGAATGGAACCGAACTTCGTGCCGGCGACTCGCAGTCGCCGTCCGAAGCAACCGATAGCACGAGTGCCATCGGCCGAACCCGGCCCACGGGCGGCGACTACAAGTCGCCGGCACGCGCGCTGCCCCGCCGGATGTTCCTCTCCGACCTCGGCTTGGGCTTCACCGGGCTGGCGCTGGGCGCGACGTTGTTCAGTGACGGCGTGGCGAAGGCGGCTTCACCGGCGTCGCCGAAGTTCTCCCCGCTCGATGGTCGGCCGCACTTCACGCCCAAGGCCAAGTCGGTCATCTGGATTTTCCTCAGCGGCGGCTATAGCCACGTCGAGACGTTTGACCCGAAACCGGCGCTGAACAAATACGCCGGCCTGTCCTTCGACAAAACGCCGCTCGCCAACCCGCTCAAGTCCGACAAGCACCACAAGCGCTTCCGCTCCGTGCCCGCGCAGGAGGTCAACGTGCGCGACGTGTATCCGAGCATCTACCCGATGCAGGTGGGCTTCGCGCCGCGCGGCCAGTGCGGCGTGGAGATGACCGACTGGTGGCCGCACCTCGCGTCGTGCGCGGACGACCTCGCGTTCGTGCGCAACATGTGGACGACGGACAACGACCACTTCGCCGAGAACCAAATCCACACGGGCCGCCACCGGCTCGACGAGCAGCAGCCCAGCCTCGGCGCGTGGATTCACTACGGCCTGGGCACGCTCAACGAGAACCTGCCCAAGTTCGTCGTGCTCGGCGGCCCGACGAACTCGACGACGCACTGGAGCATCAACTCGCTTTACCTCGGCCCCGCGCACGGCGGCGTGCCGCTCGCGCTCGACCCGAAGAACCCGCTGCCCTTCGGCCAGCGCGACGCGCGCCAGTCCGCCGACGAGCAGCGCGCGGAATACGAACTCATCGGCAAGCTGAACCGCCTCGCCGCCGTCGAGTATCCGCAGGACGACGCCCTGCGGGCGCGCATCCGGGCTTACGAACTGGCCTTCCACATGCAAATGGCCGTGCCCGAGGTGCTGGACTTCGCGCCCGAGACCCAGGCGACACGGAAGCTCTACGGCCTCGACGCCGACGCGACGAAAACCGCCGGCCAGCGCCTGCTCGCGGCGCGGCGGCTGGTCGAGCGCGGCGTGCGCTTCGTGCAGGTGTATCCGAGCGGCTACGGGACTTGGGACTCGCACCAGAAGCTGAAGGACAACCACACAAAGCTCTGCGCGAGCGTGGACAAGCCGGTGGCGGGCTTGCTCCAGGACTTGAAGCAGCGCGGCCTGTTGGACGAAACCATCGTCGTCTTCTGCACAGAGTTTGGGCGCACGCCGGGCCTAGAGCTGCGTGGCGGTGGCAAGGACGGGCGCGACCATCACCCGCACGGCTTCACGATTTGGATGGCGGGCGCGGGCATTCAGCGCGGCATCGTCCACGGCGAGACGGACGAGCTGGGCTACCACGCGCAAGGCGAGGGCCACTACGTCACCGACCTGCACGCGACCGTCTGCCACCTGCTCGGTATGGACTTACGCCGCCTCGAAGTGCCGGGCCGCAAGCGGCTGGAAATCGACCACGGGCACGTCATCCGGGAGATTTTGAGCTGAAACACCTCGTTGCTGCCCTGATGCTGAAGGCAGCAAGCTCACCCACAACTTACTCAAAGGCTATGGCAACTGACCCGCTCGCCCACTCGCGCCGAACCTCAGCTCGCGTCAGTAGAAAAGTGGAAGCCATGTTTCGGGATGCATTTGGCGCACGTGGTGTAGCTGTCTGCAAAGGGGGCAGCATGATGAGCCTGATGCAAGCAGTGAAACGTGCCTTGGCGAAAGACTACTCTGAGGCGGCTGCCGATGAGGTAAGTTTCCATCTCACAGACTGGGGGAACGAAGCTGCAATCCTTGTTGCGATTCACTTGTTTCCCGAACGCTTTACGGCACAGGAACTCCAGTGTGCTGTCGAAATGATTGTCTCTCACGCGCCTTATCATGTAGCCGGCATGGCTGAGTGGCTGGATTGTTCTGTGGCAGACTGCCTACCTGATTTTAAGAGAGATATCCTTCGCTCAAAGCGCAAGAAGACCACACGGAAGAAAGCAAAATGACGCACGGCCTAACTTTCAAGGCCACCGAAGTGCCGGGCCGCAAGCGGCTGGAGATAGACCACGACCACGTCATCCGGGGGATTCTGGCCTGAGGTTTGGTTCAGGCGTCCGCGCTGCCACCAAGGCGCGGGAGGAGCCGCCCCGTCCGCGCCATGTAGTCGCGATATTCCTGTCCGAAGACCTCGCACATCATTTGTTCCTCGCGCGGCACCCGGAGGAAATACATCGGGGCGAACGTCACGAGTGCGGCCCAGCCGGCAAACCGGTTCTCCAGCAGCAGCGCTTGCGCAAGGCACCACAGCCAGATGGCCGCATACATCGGATGGCGAATCGAACGGTAGATGCCGTGGGTGATGAGCTGATGCTCCTTGCGAATCTCCAGTGTGACCGACCAGTTCAAGCCGAGGTCGGCGTGCGAACGCCAGAACAGCCAGAGCGCGACCAGCATGACAAACGCACCGCACCACGGGGCCGAAGTCGGCAGCCGGTAGTCCGCGAAGCCGAGCCATGAAGTGAACAGGTAGAGGACCACCGGCAACGTGCTGCCCGCGATGGTGAAGACCAGCAGCGCCTTCTCCAGCGCGTCAACTTGGCGGATGGTCAGCTCGTTGCGCTTCACTTGGCGGGCGAACTTGCCGCGGATGCCGAGATACAGGACAAAGCCCGTGAAGAAGACCACGTTCCACGGTTGGGAGAATTTGCTCATGGCTTGAGCGGCGCTGGCTCGCCGACGACGAACACGCGCTTCACTTGCAGGCGTTGGTTCAACACGAGCACATCCGCGCGCTTGCCGGACGCGAGGCTGCCAGTTTCGCTGGCGATGCCGGCACGTTCGGCCGGAGTCAAACTGGCCATGCGGATGACTTCGGGCAGTGTCGCGGAGGTCATCGCCTTCATGTTCCGCACCATCGTGTCGAGGCCGACGACGGAACTCGCGAGCGCGCCGCCGCCGGGCACGAAGCCCACGCGCCCGTCGCTCTCGATCCACTCACCGTCCGCAGCCGGGCCGAAGCGGTAGCGGCCCGGCGGCATGTCGAGCGCGCGATTCGCGTCCGTCACGAGGCACAGGCGGCGCGGGCCGAGCTGGCGATACGCGAACTCCAGCAGTTCCGGTGACAGATGACAGCCGTCGGCGATGACCTCGGTGCTCATCGCTTCGTGGGCGAGAACGAACTGCTCCATGCTCGCCCGCATCGGCGTGCCGTAGCGTTGCCGAAGCGAGGCCACCGAACTCATCGCGCACCAGAAGTGGTCCACATGCCGCATCCCGGCGCGGAAGGCGCGGGCCATCTCCGCCCAGGTCGCGTTCGAGTGGCCGCAGGTGACGAGACAGCCGCGTCTCCTCGCCTCCCGATAAAACACCTCCGCCCCCGGCAACTCCGCCGCACACGTCGCGATGCGGATGATGCCGGTGGCGAAGTGCCGCTGATATTCGCGGGCGTCCGGGTCGCGCCGTCCGGCCTGCGGATGACAACCGACCTTGTCCGGCGCGAAGTAAGGGCCGTAGAAGTGGACGCCAGCGATGCGCGCTCCATCGGCGATTGCCCTGTTCTGCTGCACCTCAACGCACGCCTGGAGCATCGCGGAAAGCTGGGCGGGCGAGCCGGTCGTGGTGGTCGGAAAAATGGTCGTCGTGCCGTGCCGCGCGTGCGCCCGGCAGGCGGTGCGGACGGCTTCCACGGTTCCGTCCATGAAGTCCGCGCCATCGCCGCCATGAACGTGAATGTCCACGAAGCCGGGCGCAATGTAGCCTCCCTTCGCGTCCACCAGCGTCGCGTTCGGCGGCAGTTTTCGCCCGCGCCCGATGTGCCGGATGCGCCCGCTTTCGCAGATGACGACCGCGTCAGGCAGCAGCTTGTCCGGCAGCACGGCGGTGCCGTTATGGAAGACAAGCGGGAGAGCGGACGGCGCGCGTTTCATGGCTGGCTGACCTTTGATTGAAGCACCTTCGCCCGGCGCGCGACATGGAAAAGTCTTCGCAGCCGCGCCGCTTCCCGCTACACCTTGCGCATGGACACTTTGCTGAAACTGCTCCGCGACGACGCCTCCCTGAAGCCCGCGCAGCTCGCCGCCATGCTCAACCTCTCCGAGACGGAGGTCGCCGCGAAGATCAAGGCGCTCGAAACCGACGGCATCATCCTCGGCTACCGCACCGTGCTCAACGAGGAGAAGCTTGCCGACGACACCGTGCGCGCGGTCATCGAGGTGAAGATCACGCCCGAACGCGGCGGCGGCTTCGACCGGCTGGCCGAGCGCATCGCGAAATATGACGAGGTGAAGACCTGCTATCTCATGAGCGGCGGCTACGACTTGCTGGTCGTGCTGGAGGGCGACAACCTGCGCTCGCTCGCCACCTTCGTCGCGGAGAAGCTTTCGACCATCCAGGGCGTCATCTCCACCTCCACGCACTTCATGCTCAAGACCTACAAGGAGCAGGGCGTGCTGATGGGCCACGCGCCGGCGGAGGAAAGGCTGGCGGTCGCGCCGTAGTCGCAGCTTCAGCCTGCGCGTGAATTCCGCACCGGTTCGCAACCTGAAGGCTGCGACTACGGTGCCCGCCCGAAACTGGCTTGCCTTTTTCCCGCCCCCCGAAATGATGCGCGTCATGTTCAAGCAATTCCTCTCTCCCAAGTATTTGGTTCCTTCCTTGGCCATTGGCATCGTCGCCGTGCTCACCGCCGCTGACGCGCCCGGCAAGAAGGGCGTCGGCTACACCACCACGCCGCTCATTCCCGGCACCAAGTGGCACGTCCACGACGGCGACCGGCCCGCGCCGCCCGTGGTCACGCCCGGCGCAACCTTCAGCCATCTCGCCCCGCCGCCCTCGGACGCCACGGTGCTCTTCGACGGCAAGGACTTGTCCAAGTGGAGCGGCCCCGGCGGCGAGGCCAAGTGGAAGATCGAGGACGGCTTCATGGAAGTCGCGCCCAAGGCCGGCAGCATCCAGACGAAGGACAAGTTCGCCGATTTCCAGTTGCATCTGGAGTTCGCCACGCCCGCCGAGGTGAAGGGCGACAGCCAGGGGCGCGGCAACAGCGGCGTGCTCTTCAACGGCATCTACGAGGTGCAGGTGCTCGACTCCTACCAGAACCCGACCTATCCCGACGGCCAGTGCGCCGCGCTCTACGGCCAGTCCCCGCCGCTGGTCAACGCCAGCAAGAAACCCGGCGAGTGGCAGAGCTACGACATCGTCTTCGAGTCCCCGCGCTGGGATGCCGACGGCAAGATCGCCAAGAAGGCCGCGGTGACAGTGATTCACAACGGCGTCGTCGTGCATCATCGCAAGGAATACCAGGGCACGACACCGCACCAGCAGAACGGCAACTACAACAAGCCGCACGCGCCCGAGGTCTTTATCCAGCTTCAGGACCACAACAACCCGATGCGATTCCGCAACATCTGGCTGCGCAAGCTGCGCGACTACGACCAGCCGTGAGCTGAGTTGTCTCCTCTCTCGCACCCGTCGCAGGAAACTGCGGCGTTTTTTTGTTTTGTGGGCACGCGGATTCCCCTTTTGCCTTTCGCCGTTTTGCTTTCTCCTTGGCGCGATGATTACGCGCTATTCCCGCCCCGAGATGCGGACCATCTGGACCGACGAGAACAAGCTCAAGCTCTGGCTGCAAATCGAGCTGCTCGCCAGCGAGGCCCTGGTGAAGGAAGGCATCGTGCCCAAGCGCGACTTCGCGAAGATCAAGGCTGGCTGCGACGCGTGGTTCGCCGACTTGCCCGGACTCGTCGCACGACAAAAGGAGCTGGAGAAGACGCTCAACCACGACGTCATCGGTTTCACCACCGCTGTGGCCGAGAAGATCAACGACAGCGCGAGCCGGTGGTTTCACTTCGGTCTCACCAGCAGCGATGTGGGCGACACCTGCTACGGCGTGCAGATGGTTCAGTCGGCGGACATCTTGATTGCCGACGTGAAGAAGGTTCGAGCCAGCATCGCCAAGCGCGCGAAGGAGCACAAGTTCACGCCCTGCATCGGCCGCAGTCACGGCATCCATGCGGAGCCGACCACCTTCGGGCTGAAGCTCGCGCTGATGTATGACGAGTTCGGTCGCGCGCTCGAACGTCTGGAGCGTGTCCGGCAAGTCGTCGCGGTCGGCAAGATCTCCGGCGCGGTCGGCACCAGCGCGCACCTCTCGCCGCGCGTTGAGGCTTACGTGTGCAAAAAGTTGGGCCTGCGTCCCGCACCCATCGCCACGCAAGTCGTGCAGCGCGACATCCACGCCGAATTCCAACTCGCGATGGCTCTCGTCGGCGCGAGCATCGAGCGCTGGGCGGTGGAGTTTCGCCACCTCCAGCGCACCGAAGTGCTCGAAGCCGAGGAGCCGTTCACAAAGGGACAAAAGGGATCGAGCGCCATGCCGCACAAGCGCAACCCCATCACCTGGGAACGCCTCACCGGCCTCGCGCGCGTGCTGCGCGGCAACGCGATGGCCGCGCTGGAAAACGTCGCCCTCTGGCACGAGCGCGACATCAGCCACAGCAGCGTCGAGCGCATCATTTTTCCCGACTCCTGCACGCTGCTCGACTACATGTTCGGCCTGCTCACGCGCATGATGGACGGCCTCGTCGTCTATCCGGCGAACATGAAGAAGAACCTCGGCCTCTCGCTCGGCATGTGGAACAGCCAGACCGTCCTGCTCACGCTCATCAAGAAAGGACTCACCCGCGAAGCCGCCTATAAACTTTGCCAGGACGCCGCGATGAAAACCTGGGAAGTCAAACACGCCGGCCGCGACGACGCAGATTTTGTGCAGCAGCTCAAAGCCACGCCGGATGTGGCCAAACATTTCAAGCCAGGTGAACTCGAAAAACTCTGCTCGCTCGACTTCCATTTCAAGGAAGTGAAGGCGCGCTTCAAGACGGTGGGACTGTAGTGGCTTCCGCTGACTTTACCCCCGCGCCTCGCCCGTGATACGCGACGAGGAAGTAGGCCAGCACAGCCGACACCGCCACGGCCAGTCCGCTCCAGAAGACCGGCCAGTTCTCCCCGGCGGGACGCGCGTTGACCGCGAACCACGCGCCGTTGCCGAGGTAGCCAATGAGATTGCCCACGCCGCTGGTCAGCAGCGCCATGAGCGCCTGTGCCCGCGCGCGCCACGCAGGATCAATCCGTTCGTCGAGGTAAATCTGCGCGGTGATGAAGACCAGCGTGAAGGAGCACCCGTGCAGCGTGATGCCCAACAGAATCCACGCCTTGCTGTTCAGCGCGCACAGGGCATAGCGCAGCACGCCGCAGCCGAGGCCGGCGGCGAAAATCCACTTGAGCCGCCAGTTCGTGAGCAGCCGCGCGAGCAACAGCATCGCGAGAACTTCCGTGACCTGGCCCAGCGTCATCCACGCGCTGGTGTGCGTCAGGCCAAGCTCCTTCAAGTGCGGCGGGGTATAGGGATAGAACGCCGCGAGCGGGATGTTGAACAGCGCGGCGGTGATGAACACGACGCGATGGTCGTGGTTTTTGAGCAATGCGAGCGCGTCGAGGCCGAGCCGTTCGCGGAGCGCGACGTGTCCGATGGACTTGGGCGATTCCACGCCCGGCAGCAGGAACGTGAACCCGGCGACCACCAGCCATGTCACCGCGCCGTTGTAGCCCGCGCGCGGCGAGGCGTCGGCATTGAGCGCGCTGACGAGCCAGCAGCCGCCCATCCAGCCGAGCGTCGCCATCGCGCGGATGGGGCCGAACTCGCGCTTCGAGTCGCGCAGCCGCGAAAACACGATGGTGGACGCGATGCTCCATGTCGGGGAGGAGCAGAGCGCGTGAAGCTGGATGAGCGCGAGCACGAGCCACGGGTTCTAGCCGAGTTGAATGGCCGTCGCGGCCAGTGCCATCGCAGCGGGCGGGGCCAACGAACGGCACGGCACGACTTTCCCCGGGCGAGACGTACGGCTGGGCATCGCGCCGAAAGACACGGGGTCAAA
>JACXTT010006877.1_pt1 | contig 16156 bp, 14 predicted proteins | sample 9270951 | NCBI WGS metagenome assembly JACXTT01 (sample SAMN15532306, study PRJNA645909) | rock metagenome | isolation source: weathered quartz diorite | place: Puerto Rico | collected 2017-06-21 | reverse complement strand
TTCGAGGCAAATCCGCTTTTTGTCCTCTGGCTCGCGCGGCAAAATTCCAGTTTGAAATACCACCGGAGAGGTGGATGAGCGGTTTAAGTCACACGCCTGGAAAGCGTGCGTAGGTTAATAGCCTACCGCGGGTTCGAATCCCGCCCTCTCCGCCAAATTTAAACGCCCCCGCGAGGGGGCGTTTTCATTTGCGCGGAGAGGAGCAAGCCAACTGCTTGGCTTGCGACGGGATTCGAAGGGTTGGCCCTGCAGGGCCAACCGCGGCCCGCAGGATGTGGGAGAATCCCGCCCTCTCCGCCAAATGAAAACGCCACCCCCGGGTGGCGTTTTCATTTGTGCGGAGAGGAGCAAGCCAACTGCTTGGCTTGCGACGGGATTCGAAGGGTTGGCCATGCAGGGCCAACCGCGGCCCGCAGGATGTGGGCGAATCTCCCCTCTCCGCCAAAGACTCAATAATGAAGGCGGGCCTTTCGCCCCATTTTCATTTGATATCCATATCATCGCGCCATCTTAAATTCTGCCCCTGCGAACCGATGAAGATCACTATAAAGACACTAGTTATTGAATGGCCGTAGAGAGCTGAGCAGTAATATTCCTGCCGACCGTATAACAATATAAAGAGCTCGGCCAAATCGTAAATGGTTTTTCGCTCAACTTCGAGCCTCTATTCTCAATCGATTTCGTCGTAAAAAAAGCTGTTTTTATAGTCGGATGGCTTTTGAGTAATTGCAGCAACGATTTCGTTTCGTCGCCATATTTTGATTGAATTTGATCAGACCACTTTATCTCCCCAATCCAAATTGGTTTTTCGTTAATCGGCCCTAAATAAACAATATCCACTTCGCCCTCATTTCGCCATCTGGCATATCTTAGGCGCCGAAAATCATTCGAATGTTGCCACTGTGAAAATATTGCGCACTCGGCCAAATGACCGATTTTATCGGGTTCGTCGATTCTCACTGGGGCAAATAACGCCGCCCGCATAGACGGATTATTTAAGTAGATCTTAAAATTCCGCTCACGCTTCATCGTTCGGCAATGTTCATCTACCGTCGAAACTTTAAGAATCAGGAAAGCACTTTCAAGGTAGTCGATATATTTTTTTATCGTGGGCTTTGCCAAACCAGATTCTCGTGAGATGTTTTCTAGACTGGCCTCTGCCCCTGCGTTATATGCCAAGAATGAAAATAATTTATTTAATTCTTGAATTTCATTAATTCCGTAAAGGCTTGGCAGGTCTTTCAACAGGACCTTATCTATGATGTCATTTCTAATGAACTGGTCAGCGTTTTCCCTAATTGCTTTATTGAGCACTGCTTCTGGGTAGCCGCCAAAATTCAGATAGTCGACAAAACTTAAATTTAGCGCATCTATATCATTGGCAAAATAGCGGTTTTCACTATCTGCAGTTATCAATTTTTCATCGTCCCCGATGAATTTAAGAAATTCATAAAAAGTCAACGGCGGGAGCATAAATTCAGAAAACCGGCCAGCACCAGACTCTTTACTTTTCAACCTAAGCGCAGCCGCTGCTGAACCAGAGGCAACAAACTTAGTCTCCGGATAGTTATCCACTAGGTCCTTCATATGAATTTCCCAGTCTTTCAAATACTGAATTTCGTCAAAAATTATGAGCCGACGTTTTTCGTTCGTATTTTCAGGCAAAAACCCCAAGAATTTTTCTAGGGAAATTCCAGAATAAATTGGCGCGTCAATACTTGCATAAAGAATTAATTTTGGGTCAATACCGCTATCTATCGCCTCATGAATTAGCTGTTTGAGAATTACAGTTTTTCCAACACGCCGGGGTCCAAGCAAAACCGTTGCTCGCTTTACGTCAAAATTAAGTGCGAGCGTTTTGAACGATGGGAAATAGACTCTTCTTTGGTAGTCGGCCTCTATTATTTGTTTCGCATCGGTTTTCCACCACGGATTATCGCGTTCGATTCTTAACCTGATTTCCGGTGTCGTAATTGCTTGCATTTTAGACCCAATTTATTTAGTGAAACGATTGTATCTCTATTTTGCTTTTACTATTTAATTCGTTGAATTAAATGAATAAAAATGCCTCATTTAGTATGAGAAAACTAATTATTTTGAATTTATAGGATAAAAATATGATTAATTTTTATACCAATTTAATTGGTACGAAAGCAAGCCGAATTAACAAGTGAAAAGGCGGCGAAAGTTGAGTTGATAACGTCACCATGGTCAGTGCCAGGCATAAGGTTCAAGCAATTTTTAACCGCTTCCATTTCGGTTGAAATCAATGACCTCCCCCAAACAAATCGCCATCCTCGGCGCCGGCATCAGCGGCCTGTCCTGTGGAACCATCCTGCAAGCTGCCGGCCATGTCGTCACGATTTTCGAAAAAAGCCGCGGCCCCTCCGGGCGCATGAGCACGCGCCGCGAAGGCGATTGGCAATGCGATCATGGCGCGCAGTACTTCACCGCCCGCGATCCTGCATTCCGCGCCGAAGTGGCGCGCTGGCAGCAAGCCGGTGTCGCCGCTTTGTGGACGCCGCGTCTCGCAGTGCTTGGGGATCAAGCCCAGCATAAATCCGAGCCGGGACTTGAACGTTTTGTTGGCACCCCGCGCATGAGCGCGCCGGGCCGCTGGCTGGCCGATTCATTGAGCCTGAAATCGCAGCTTACGATTCGGAGCATGCAGCGCTACGTCGCGGGATGGAAACTGCATTCGGTCGAGCAGGGGGAAATTGATAGGAGTTTCGATGCGCTGCTGTTGGCCCTGCAGGCGCCGCAGGCAGCGGCGTTGCTGAAGACACCGGCGCCAGCCTTGGCCACTGTGGCGCAGGGCGCAAATATGCGCGGCTGTTGGGCGCTGATGCTGCGCTTTGCCGCGACGGTTGACTTGCCCTTTGATGCGGCTTTCGTCAATGCTGGCCCGCTGCGCTGGATCGCGTGCGAACGCAGCAAGCCGGGACGCGAGGGGATGGAAACATGGCTGCTGCACGCCAGCGCCGAATGGAGCGAGGCGCATCTTGAACAAAGTGCCGAGCAGGTGGCCGCCCAATTGATCGGGGAATTCGTGAATCTCGGGGGGCGGCCGCCGCAGGCCTGGACCGCACACCGCTGGCGCTATGCCGATACGGCGCCGCCATTGTCGATGACCAGCGTTTGGGATGGCGATGCCGGCCTCGGCCTGTGCGGCGATTGGCTTAATGGCGGCAAGGTTGAAGGCGCCTGGCTGAGCGGGCGCGCCCTGGCGCAGCAGCTACTCGATTCACTCGACTAGCCGCGCCTGGCAGTTGAGTATCCGCGAGGAAGTTGTCAGCGGCCCGCCTCCTCCTGTGCTTTCTTGCGCTTCTCCCTTGCCTCCTCACGAGCCTTCATCATCGCCTCGCGTTCATGCAATTTCTTCTCCGCCGCCGGATGGTGATTGCGCTGCGCCTGGGCCTTGCGCGCCTCCAGACGGCGGATGATTTCCTTGCGCCGCAGTTCGCGGCGATGCTCGATCAATTTCTGCACCTGTTCATGTTTGCCTTTCAACAGATGCTCATTGCGTGTGGCACGGAACCAGCGCGGCACATTCTGCAGGAGGCGCGGCCGGCCCTTGGCGCCGTGCGGCACGAAGCCGGCGCGGTTGGGTTCGATCTCGGCGCGGCCTTCGTCGGTCTGGATATAGCTGCCGCCGATATTGACCTTGTCGTAGGTGCCGGGATCGCCTTCGCTGGAGCCGGGCGGGATCACCAGCGGTTCATGGTCGGTGCCGCGGATGCCGATGGTGGCATGCGGCGTGCGCACCAGGTATTTATCGCGGTTGAGCTTGCCGATCCAGCCCGTTACTGAACGGAAGCTGCCCTGCAGCAGTGAAAACACGCCGCTGTCGCTGTCGTCGCCATTGGCTTGGTATTTGACAATGCGCATGCGGGTATTGGGGCGAATTGCCATGTAGCCGCCGTCCTCCATGTTGAGGTGCAGTTCGCCATCCTTGCCGGTGACGATGGCATCGCCTTCGACGAGATTGTCGCCGACCTTGACGCTGCGTTTCTGTTTGGCGGCATTGAAAATCGTGACATCGCCCTCGACCAGGGCGACGGTGGCGGCGCTGTTCACTTCCAGCGGCTTGGTGGTGTCCGGTGCGTCGCCTGCCGCCGGGGCCTGCGCGCAGGCCAGCGAGACGAACATCGAGGCGGCAAGCAGCGCGGCGATGCGTGTCGCCATGGTCAGGAAAGGACGGTTCATCTCGGTTTCGTATTCAAGGGGAGTTGATGAGGGGGCCATACCGGATGCAATCTTAGCGCAGCACCGTGTGGCCAGCCAGCCGCCGCAGGTTGGCGCCGCGTCAAAACCGAAACCGAACTTTCCGCGTATAAAACTTGTCAATTGTCGAGCCCGTTTCGCGACCAAGGTATTATTGAGGCCTGCGGAATCCGCTTCCGCCGCCCTGTGCCAGAAACCGGCCCGTGCCCCCATTCAACGTCACCATCCCGGAGAACCCATATGAACCGTCGTTCCTTTCTCAAGACCTCCGCCACGGCGCCGCTTGCTGCGGCCGTCTCCAGCGCATTGCCGCTCGGTTCTGCACTTGCCCAGGGCGCGCCCGGCAGCGACGGCTGGCGCATTTTCGAAGTCACCAAACGCGTCGAGGTGCTGAAGCCGGTCGGCGCCACCCGCATCTGGCTGCCGACGCCGAGTACCGTCGATACGATTTACCAGAAGTCGCTGGGCAATGCCTGGCAGGCCGAATCCGGCCAGGTGGAGCTGGTGACCGATGCGCGCTACGGGGCCGGCATCGTCTCGGCAAACTTTGCGGAAGGCGCCAAGCCGGTGCTGTACTTGAGCAGCCGCTTCGCCACGCGCAATTACTCGGTCAACCCTACAGGCGGGCGCGGCATGATGGCCTCCAGCGATGAGCAGAAACGCTATCTGGCGCCGACCGAATTCATGCCCACCGACGGCATCGTCAAGTCGACCGCCGAGGGCATCGTCAAAGGCGCGAAGACCGATGTCGACAAGGCGCGGGCCATCTACGAATGGGTCGTGGAGAACACCTACCGCGACGCCAAGGTGCGCGGCTGCGGCGTGGGCGACGTCAAGTTCATGCTCGAGAACAACAGCTACGGCGGCAAATGCGGCGACCTGAACGCGCTGTTCGTCGCCCTGTGCCGCTCGGTTGGCGTGCCCGCACGCGATGTGTACGGCATCCGTGTGGCGGATTCGCAGCGCGGCTACAAATCGCTGGGCAAGGCGGGCGACATCACCAAAGCGCAGCATTGCCGCGCCGAGTTCTATGCGCAGAACGCGGGCTGGATTCCGGTCGATCCGGCCGATGTGCGCAAGGTCATTCTCGAAGAAGAGGGCGGCAAGAAAATCGACGATCCGAAAGTCGTGAATGCGCGCGCCTTCCTCTGGGGCAACTGGGAAATGAACTGGCTGGCCTACAACTCGGCGCACGATGTGGCGATGCCGGGCTCGAAAAAATCGAAGCTGGTGTTCTTCATGTACCCGAACGCGGAAACCGCCGAGGGCCGCCTCGATCAGCTCGATCCGGACAGCTTCAAATACACCATCAGCTCGCGCGAAATCGTTTGAGCGTGACCGGCGGCGGCATGGTTTTATTGCGCGCTTTCACCGTCATTCTCGCCGCTCTGGTGCTGACGGCGGCGACCAGCCACGCGCAGGCGCCGGCGGGCGTGCCGACCCTGAAAAAATGGAACCAGCCGATTCCGCCGCTGGCGCTGAAGGATTTGCAGGGCCAGCCGCGCAGCCTCAAGGAGTGGCGCGGCAAGGTGGTGATCGTGCATTTCTGGGCCACCTGGTGCGAGCCCTGCGTGGAAGAAATGCCGGCGCTGATGCAACTCAAGGGCCTGTTCAGCAAGGAGCCGCTGGAGGTAGTGACGGTGAACCTGGGCGAATCCGACAGCCGGGTGCAGGCTTTTTTCAGCAAGCTGGGCGTGAATTTCATCACCTTGCTCGACCGCGACGGCGTCGCCCGGAAAAAATGGGGCGTGGGCGGCGTGCCGATGAGCTTTGTGCTCGGCGCGGACGGTCGTGCGCGCTATCGCTATTTCGGCGAGATCGACTGGGGCTCCTCCGACGTGAACGCCAAGGTCGCGGCCTTGGCGCGCGAGGCAAGGCGCCTGCAAAAACCGGCGGCGAGCGCGGCTGGCGTGTCGGCACCGGGCAATAAGAATATCGCGCGCGCAGCGGGTTTGTAAGCTTCAACTAGCGCCAACGACAGGAATTGCCATGGATCGATACGCCGGCCGCGGTGTCCACCGCATCATCAATCGCCTGCAGGTCAATGAAGCCGCCGAACGCGCCGCGCTCATCAATGGCCTGCGCGCCACGCCGGCGCGCATCGAACCCAAGTATTTCTACGATGAACTGGGTTGCGCGCTCTACGGTGCGATCTGCCAGCTCGACGAGTATTACCCGACGCGCACCGAGCGCGGCATTTTCCAGCAGCATCGCGACGAGATCGCCGCCGCCATCGGCGAGGTCGGCACCTTCGTCGATCTGGGCGCGGGCGATTGCTGCAAGGCGCAGTCCTGGCTGCCGATCATCCAGCCGCAGCGCTACCTTGCGGTCGATATCGCCGCGTCTGCACTCGACGTGGCGCTGGCGAACATGGCGCCGGATTTTCCCGAGATCGACATGCTTGGCCTCGCCACCGATTTTTCGCAGCATCTCGAATTGCCGGCTGAGCTGCTGCATGGGCGCGTCACCCTGTTTTATCCGGGCTCCAGCATCGGCAATTTCGTACCGGCGCAGGCGGTGAATTTTCTGCGCCAGATGCGCGCATACGCCAATGGCGGTTTGCTGATCGGCGTCGATGCCAAGAAGGACAAGGCCCTGCTCGATGCCGCCTACGACGACGCGCTCGGCGTCACCGCCGCTTTCAACCTGAATGCGCTGCGCCATATCAATCGTGTGCTCGGCAGCAATTTCGATGAATCGCTCTGGCGCCATGTCGGCGGCTATAACGCCGCGCTGGGCCGCATCGAGATGCATCTGGAAGCGACGCAGGACCAGGCTGTCGTCATCGACGGTATCGAGCGTCGTTTCGCGCAAGGCGAACGCATTCACTCGGAGAACTCGTACAAATACGCGCGCGACGAATTTGAAGCCTTGCTGCGCAGCGCCGGCTTCGGCGAAATCCAATGCTGGAGCAACGCCGCCAACGCCTTCTGGGTGTTTTACGCCAACTGATTTTCGGGTCAAATCGAAAATACAAACTCAAGCATTGGCGCGCCGTTCGGAGCAAAAATGGCTGGAGAGCCGCGCCAATAGGCGTTCTGCAATTCGTAATGCTGGGCAATCAGCCCAGAATTCCCTCGAATAAATAGCGGCTGCCCGGCACCGTCACCCGCACCTGATGTTGCGCGCACAGCTCGGCCAGCAGCGTCCAGGGCCGGTCGAAGCTGTCGAAGTTGGTGATGGTCACGCGATGCGTATGGCGCAAATACCAGTTGCCCGGCACAAACCATTTCGGAAACAGCTTGGTGCTGCAGGCGACTATGCGCGTGCCTGCGCGCGCCTGTCGAAAAATATTCTGCAGCGATGTCCGGGAGCGGATCAGGTCGTGCGTATAGCTGAAAAGGATGGCATCGGGCGCGCGCGGCAACGCCACGGTTTCGCCGCAGGCATGCAGCAGCTCGACATTGTCCAGTGCGCGCACGCGTTGCCGCGCAATGCCCAGCATATCGGGCGAGGGTTCAAAGCCGAGCACATGGCCGCCGGCGCCCACACCCTCGGCGAGGCTCGGCAGGCACCAGCCGGTGCCGCAGCCGGCATCGAGCACGGTCTCGCCGTCGCGCAGATTGAGGGCGGCGATCGCCTGTTTGCGAATGCCGGCGATGAAGCGGGTTTCAGCGTCGTAGTTCGGCGCCAGCCGGGCGTAGAGCTCGACGGCGCGCGCGACCTGGGCACTCACGCGACGTCGCGGGCCAGACGCAGTCCGCTGAATTGCCAGCGCGCATCCGGCGGGAAGAAGTTGCGGTAGCTGGCGCGGATATGGCGCTGCGGCGTGGCGCAGGAGCCACCGCGCAGCACGAACTGGTTGCACATGAACTTGCCGTTGTACTCGCCGACGGCGCCGGCCTCGGCGCGATAGCGCGGATAGGGCAGGTAGGCGCTCTGTGTCCATTCCCAGACATCGCCGAACATTTGCGCAGGCCCCTTGCCCGCCGCGTCCGTCCGCGGCGACAGGGGATGCAGGACGCCGCTCTCGAGGAAGTTGCCGCGCGAATCCAGACCGGCGGCCGCGTGCTCCCATTCGGCTTCGGTCGGCAGGCGCGCGCCGGCCCAGCGCGCATAGGCATCGGCCTCGAAATAATTGATGTGGCATACCGGCGTGTTGGCGTCGATCTCGACCATGCCGTGCAGGGTGAAGGTCTTCCAGCTTTCCTCATGCGCGACCCAATACAGCGGCGCTTCGATGCGGTTGTTCTGCACCCAGTCCCAGCCCATCGACAGCCACAGTTCCGGGCGGCGATATCCGCCTGCCGCGATGAAGGCGGCGAATTCGCCATGCGTGACCGGATGCGAGGCGAGCTCATAGGGGAGCAGGAAAACCTGATGGCGCGGCAATTCATTGTCGAAGGAAAAACCGCTGCCCTGATGGCCGATTTCGACCAGGCCGCCCTCCTGGCGCAGCCAGCGCGACTGCGGCCGCTCGATCGCCGTCAGCGGCCAGCGCGTTTGATAGGCGGGCTTCAACGGGCTCTTGGCGAGGAGATGTTTCAGGTCGGTGAGAATCAATTCCTGATGTTGCTCTTCATGATTGCAGCCCAGCCACATCAGGCGGATGAAGTCGGCATTCTGCGCAGCCGGGCCGCGCAGCAGCTGGAGGATGCCTTCCGTCACATGGCGGCGATACTGCAGGACTGTCTCGAGAATCGGCCGCGAAATCAGGCCGCGTTCATGGCGCGGATGCTTGTCGCCGACCGCGTTGTAGTAGGAGTTGAAGAGCGTGCGAAACGCCGGGTGGAAGGGCTTGAAGTTGGCAGCAAAACGCTCGAGCAGGAAGGTCTCGAAAAACCAGCTGGTATGCGCGAGATGCCATTTGGTCGGGCTGGCATCGGGCATCGATTGCAGATTGCAATCCTCGGGCGACAGAGGCGCCGCGAGTTTCTCGGTGGCGGCACGCACCTGCGCGAAGCGCGCCTCCAGCGCCACGGTGCTGCCGGCGGGCAGGGTTTGCGCGGGGATCCGGGGATGCGTCAGCTGCGGATTGCCTTGAACCATTGCGGTCTCCTCAAAATACGGCGAGGGGGAATTGCGAATTATCCGGCGGAATTCAGCTACTGGTCGTGCGCTGAACGGCATCCTTACGCATCGTCAAAAACAGTGGCGAGGCATTCATTGGCTTCGCACCATAAAGTTCAAAGTCCAGCATTGGCGCGCCTTTCCAGGCAAAAGTGCCTCAGACACCGCGCCAATGCTGGACTTTCGATTTCAATTCATCGCTTCAGCGAACCGTGACCCTTGCCGCGCCGGCCGTCATTTCACCGATCACGGCGGCATCGGCGAAGCCTTCGGCGCGGAAAATCGCCAGTACTTCATCAACCGTCGAAGCATCGCAAGCCACCAGCAAACCGCCGCTGGTTTGCGGGTCGGTCAGCAGATTGCGATGCTCATCGCCGTATTTCGCGTCGATGCTCACATCCTGACCGTAGCCGGACCAGTTGCGCCCCGAGGCGCCGGTGACAAAACCCTGGCGCGCCAGGTCGAGCACGCCCTCGATGAGCGGCAGCTTGTCGAAATCGATGGTCGCGCCGGCCTTGGAGCCGCGGCAGATTTCCAGCAAATGGCCGAGCAGGGCGAAGCCGGTGACATCGGTCAGCGCGCTCACCCCGGGCAGCTGGCCGAGCTTGATGCCGGGTGTGTTGAGCTTGGTGGTGGACGCGATCATGGCGGCGTAACCGGCATCGCCGAGTTTTTCCTTCTTCAGCGCGGCCGAGAGAATGCCCACGCCCAGCGGTTTGCCGAGGATCAATTTGTCGCCGGGCCTGGCGCCGGCATTGCGCTTCAGGTTTTTCGGATTGACCAGGCCGATCGCGACCAGGCCATAGATCGGCTCGACCGAATCGATGGTGTGGCCGCCGGCGATGGGGATGCCGGCTTGCTTGCAGATCGATTCGCCGCCGTCGAGGATTTTCTTGATCGTTTCCAGCGGAAGGGTGTTGATCGGCATGCCGACCAGGGCCAGCGCGAACAGCGGCGTGCCGCCCATGGCGTAGACATCGGAGATGGCATTGGTCGCGGCGATGCGGCCGAAGTCGTAGGGATCATCGACGATGGGCATGAAAAAATCAGTGGTGGCGACAATCGCCTGCGTCTCGTTGATCTGATAGACCGCGGCGTCATCCGCGGTCTCGATGCCGACCAGCAGCTGCTTGGGCAGGAAGGCGACATCGGCCTTGGAAATGATTTGCTGCAGCACCGCCGGGGCAATCTTGCAGCCGCAGCCGCCGCCATGCGAAAGCGAGGTCAGGCGCGGGATGTTTTTCAGTTCGGTCAGATCATTCATGCGGGTTCCCGGTAACGTGAGGATTGAAGGCAGATGGCGATTGTACGACGATGCGGCGCGATTGGATGGCGTGCCGGACAGTCAGGCTTTGTCGGCGAGAAGACCGTTGACGATGCGCGCAAGCGAAATCTGCTCCGTCGAGGGCAGGAACAGCTTGGCGCGTGCCTTGCATGCGACATTGAGCCGCGACAGAAAGTTCGCGTCCTTCGCGCAGCGTTGCAGCAATTGCGCCAGGGCAGCATCGTCGCCGACCGGAAAGTAACCGGGATAATCCGCGCCCAGCATGCCGATATTGCCGGACATTTTCGATGCCAGCACCGCGGTGCCCGAGGACAGCGCTTCGACGATGACATTGGCGCCGCCTTCCATGATGGAGGGATGGATCAGCAGATGCGCGCGCTTGATGGCGGCCCGCGTCAGGCCGTGGGCCAGTGCGCCGGCATAGTGGTAATGCGCATTTTTTGCAGAGAGGGCCTGCGCTGCGGCCGCGAGTTGCGCATCCAGCGCGGCGCCGATATGCAGCACATGAACCGGCGCCGACGGCGGCAGCGATTCAACGGCGCGCAGCATGGTCGCCGGATCCTTCTCGGCGCGCAGATGCCCGACGACGACGCAATTCAATCGATCATGCGGCTTGTCGGCTGGCGCCAGCGTTTTTGCCGATTGATAAACGATATGGGTTTTGCGGCGGTATTCATGCGGCACATGCTGGATCGCATCCTCCTGCAGCACGATCAGGGCATCCGCAAGGCGCAGGGATTCCTGGGCCTCGACATTGTTCGCCAGGTCCTTGTACAAATCGGTACCGGTCAGGACCAGAATCAGGGGGGCCTGCGGATGCGCCTGCCGGAAGCGCTTGATGGCAGCGGCACTGCGGCGTGCATGCAGCGCAATCAGCAGATCGCAGGATTCGTCCTGTCTTTCGCCTTGCCAATCGCCTTGTACAATCACCCTGAATTCGCCGGACAGCAGGGACTGCCAGCGATGCGCCGTGCGCCAGTTGCCATTGTTGGCATCGGCAAGATAGGGCGTGACAATGATGATTTGCGGGAGTGGTGGAGGCATGCGTGCAGGCTGAAACGGGAGGGGAATTTCCTTCGGATATCGCGGGGCTAGTCGCTGCATTGCAGGCTCAACGCGATTATACGCTGGGGCTGTATCGCGACCTGCCGGCGCCGCTGTGGGAGCCGGCGCGCGTTCCCTATTTGCCGACCATCAATCCCCCGCTGTGGGAGCTCGCGCATATCGCCTGGTTCGCCGAATATTTTTGCCTGCGCTATCCGCATCGCGAACCGCAAATGCCGCCCTCGCGGCTGGCGATGGCCGATGGCCTGTTCGATTCGGCAAAGGTGGCGCATGAGGCGCGTTGGCGCAATGCCTATCCGGCGCGCGAGGCCTGCTTTGCCTATATGCGTGAGGTTCTCGACGCCGTCATCGACGCGCTGGCGCACAGCCCGCCCGCGCAGCGCTACTATTTTCAGCTGGCGCTGGCCCATGAAGACATGCACGCCGAGGCCCTGGCGATGACGCTGGCGACACTGCAATTGCCGCTTCCGTCCGCGGTGCCGCCGCGTCGCTCACTGCCGGCGACGCGGGACGATATTGCCTTCGAGGGTGGCGATTTCCTGCTGGGCGATGCCGCCGGCCGCAGCTTCGTTTTCGATAACGAGAAGCCGGCCCGGCATGTGGCAATTGCGCCGTTCGCGATTTCCGCAAGTGTGGTTTCAGCGGCCGAGTTTGCGGCATTCCGGGCCAGCGCCGCATGGGGCGAGCGGCGTTACTGGTCGGACGAGGGCTGGGCCTGGCGGCAGCAGCATGCATCCCGCGCCACGGGCCAGGATGCAGACATCGCGGCCATGCATATCAATGCCTTCGAGGCGGAAGCGTATTGCGCGGCGCATGATCGTCGACTGCCGGGCGAGGCCGAGTGGGAATTCGCGGCCACGCATTCGGCGGCCTTCCGCGCCTCTACCGGGCATGTGTGGGAATGGACGGCCAGCATGTTCGCCCCCTATCCCGGTTTTGTGCCGGATGCCTACCGCGAATATTCGCAACCCTGGTTTAACGACCATCGCGTGTTGAAGGGCGGCTCGTTCGCGACCCATGCACGGATCCGCTATGCGCAATACCGCAACTTCTACCTGCCTGCGCGCAACGATATGTTCGCCGGCTTCCGCACCTGCGCCAAATCGGCGGCCTGATGAATTGCGCATGGCGAAACAGGCAAACCGCGAGCGCAGCCCGCGCGTGATAAAATTCGGTTGGCGGGTCTCCTCGCATTCAGCCTTTGTGAACCTGGTCAGGTCGGGAACGAAGCAGCCACAGCAAAGCAGTTGAAGTGCCGAGGGTCAGGCTCGCCACCCTCTTTTCAGGATCCCCGGTCGATGAGTCATCAAGTCCTCGCGCGCAAGTGGCGGCCACGCAATTTCGTCGACGTGGTCGGCCAGGAGCATGTGGTGCGCGCCTTGGCCAATGCGCTCGACACCGGCCGAATCCATCATGCCTACCTGTTCACCGGCACGCGCGGCGTGGGCAAAACCACCCTGGCGCGCATATTGGCCAAGGCGCTCAACTGCATCGGCCCGGACGGCAAGGGCGGAATTACCTCAAAGCCCTGCGGTATATGCACCAGCTGCCGCGATATCGATGCCGGACGTTTTGTCGACCTGCTCGAGGTGGACGCAGCCACCAATACCAAGGTCGATGAAATGCGCGAGCTGCTCGAGACCGCGCAGTACGCACCGGTATCGGGCCGCTACAAGGTCTATATCATCGACGAAGTGCATATGCTGTCGAAGTCGGCCTTCAATGCCATGCTGAAAACGCTGGAAGAGCCGCCCGCGCATGTTGAGTTCATCCTTGCCACCACCGATCCGCAAAAACTGCCGATCACGGTACTGTCGCGCTGCCTGCAGTTCAATCTCAAGAACCTGTCGCCCTCGCTGCTGGCGGGGCATCTGGCCAATATTCTCGGTACCGAAAAGATTCCCTTCGAGCCTGCAGCGCTCGACATGATTGGCCGCGCCGGCGAAGGAAGCGCGCGAGATTCCCTGTCATTGCTCGACCAGGCGATCGCCTATGGCGCCGGCGAAGTCAAGGCGGACCAGGTGGCCGCCATGCTGGGCGTGCTTGACCAGACCTATCTGTTTTCTTTGCTGGAACACCTCGCCAACCGTGACGCCAGTGGCTTGCTGGCCGAGATCGGCCGACTGGCTGAGCGCAGCGTCTCCTTCGACATGGTCCTTAAGGATCTGGCCGCTGTGCTGGCGCAGGCGGCGCTGGTGCAAAGCGCCGGGCCGGATGCCGTTGAGGGGCCGGATGCAGCCAGGATTGCCGATATTGCGGGGCGCCTGTCGAATGACGATGTGCAGCTCTTCTATCAGATTGCCCTGCTTGGCCGTCGCGATCTGGCGCTGGCGCCCGATGAACAATCAGGCATCACCATGACGCTGCTGCGCATGCTGGCATTTCGGCAGGATGGCGCGGGAGACAAGGCGGTCAAGCCCGCTGTCAATTACAGTGAACCTGCGGCAAGTTCGTCCGGTGCCAGAACTGCAGCGGCCGTGGCAGCGGCCAGCGAGCCTGCGGCCAGCTTCGTGGTGGCACCTCCAGGCAAACCCGAAAGTGGCAGTTTCTCGGGCGACTGGCCGGCGTTTGTCGCCGCGCAAAATATGTCCGGCATGGCCGGCATGCTGGCGCGTCAATGCGAATTCCTCGGCCTCGAGGGCAGCGTGCTGAATTTGGCGGTGGGCGATGCCCACAAGCATCTGGGCGGCAAGGCCTATCAGGACAAACTCAAGGAAGCGCTGCTGCCGCACTTCGGCGACAAGCTCAGGCTCAACATCAAAATTGGCGCCGCGGCTGGTGCCAGCCTGGCGGCACATGAAGATCGTGCGCGCACGGCGCGACAGGCGGCGGCCGAGGCGGCGATCAGCCAGGACCCATTCATCAAGAACCTACAGCAGGATTTCGGTGCGGAAGTGAATACCGCCTCGATTCGTCCGGCGCATTCATAGACGGAGAAAGCAAGCATGATCCCCAAAGGCGGACTTGGCGCCCTGATGAAACAGGCGCAGCAAATGCAGGACAACATGAAGCGCGCGCAGGAAGAACTGGCGCAGATCGAGGTGGAGGGCGCTGCCGGCGGCGGCATGGTCAAGGTCGTCATGACCTGCCGCAACAGCGTCAAGCGCGTGGCAATTGACGCCAGCGTCATGGACGACAGGGAAATGCTGGAAGACCTGATCGCCGCGGCCATGAACGATGCGGTGCGCAAGGCCGAAGCAATGTCAGCCGAAAAAATGTCCGGTTTTACCGCCGGCATGCAATTGCCGCCCGGTTTCAAGATGCCGTTCTAGCGGCAGGGCATGGGTCCTCCTTCAAGTCTCGATGCGCTGATCCAGGCGCTGCGCTGCCTGCCCGGCGTAGGCCCCAAATCGGCGCAGCGCATGGCCTATCATCTGTTGCAACGCGACCAGCAGGGCGCCTCGCGTCTGGCAGAAGCGATGCGCAGCGCCATCGAGCGCGTGCGCCATTGCGCCATGTGCAATACCTTCACTGAAAGCGAAATCTGCGAGATCTGCGCCTCGCAGAAGCGCGATCGCAGCGTGCTGTGCGTGGTCGAAACGCCCGGCGACCTGCTGATGATGGAACAGACCCAGACCTATCGCGGCCTGTATTTCGTGTTGATGGGTCGGTTGTCTCCGCTGGACGGCATTGGTCCCAAGGAGATCCATCTCGAGCGTTTGGTTCGCCGGGCGCTGGATGGGTTGGTCATGGAAGTCATCCTCGCCACCAACTTCACCGTCGAGGGTGAGGCGACTGCGCACTATATAAGCGAACTGCTGGGCGAGCAGGGCATCAAGGTGTCGCGCATCGCGCGCGGCCTCCCGGTAGGCGGCGAGCTGGAGCATGTCGACAGCGGTACCCTGGCGCAGGCGCTGATCGAACGACGCAGCGTGTCGTGAGGAAAAAGTCCAGCAAATTTCCTGGTAATGCTGACCTTGCAGGGCGCGACAAGTTTTTTGTCTCCGCAATTTTTCTGGCGCGTCAAACAGTTAGCAATTTTCTGTTCCTCGCGAACACTTTTTGCTGTTCAAAAGATGAAATGGGTGTTGACGATATTTTGATGATGTGTGTACAATAGCCGTCTTTCGCAGTTCGAAGTTTCGGGCGCGGGGTGGAGCAGTCTGGCAGCTCGTCGGGCTCATAACCCGAAGGTCGCAGGTTCAAATCCTGCCCCCGCAACCAAGTCGAATTTGCAACGTTCTTTAAAAACACAAACAATCGATTAAGGTGGGTACTGTGTATTGAGGGTACTGCCTGGATGCGCGGGGTGCCGGGTCTTTAGGGGCTTGGTATTCTGGTTGGCATACAGGTTAGTTTGAACTCGAAACATTGAAGTACCTGCTTGAAACAAGATTTGATAGGTAGTCGTATCGCAAGATACAAATTACCTGTTGATGACTTTGAGAGTAGGAAAGATGAACTGGTTTGAAGGGGCAACCCTGAAGGCTGGTGAATCTTGCAAACAGGTTTGAACTGAAGAGTTTGATCCTGGCTCAGATTGAACGCTGGCGGAATGCTTTACACATGCAAGTCGAGCGGCAGCGCGGGGCAACCTGGCGGCGAGCGGCGAACGGGTGAGTAACATATCGG
>JACXTT010006876.1_pt1 | contig 16158 bp, 16 predicted proteins | sample 9270951 | NCBI WGS metagenome assembly JACXTT01 (sample SAMN15532306, study PRJNA645909) | rock metagenome | isolation source: weathered quartz diorite | place: Puerto Rico | collected 2017-06-21 | reverse complement strand
AGTAGCATCTGAAATAATGGTCTCCTTTATAGAATTATCAATCAAATTATTGATAAGCTGCCCGTCATCAGTCAGCATAAAACAAGTACCGGGTTGGGCGGCTTTCCTATCCTGCAAAGAAAACAGTGTAACCAATACCGCGTTCTGCCTTTTGCTCAAAACCAGTTTAATAAGCGACAGTGGGTTGTTTTCCTTTTCGGGATGAATAGGTTCTATCAAAATATGGATAATGCCATTACACCCCAGGCCTACGCCTAACTTGGCATCGTCATCGTCCATGGTATCATAAGTAACGAGCATGGGTTGCTGCTGTGCCATTGCCAAACGGGCTTTGCGCAGTGCATCACCCTCAAGGCAGCCTCCGCTGATGGCCCCGGTCAACTCCCCGTCTTCGGTAATAAGCATACGTGCGCCGGCACGACGGTAGGCTGAGCCTTCAACCAAAACAACAGTTGCCAAAGCGCATTGCTTACCTGCTTTCAGCGCGACATCATAGGCTTTAACAATGTCTTTCAGTTCCTTCATTTTATGTTACAACACACAAATTTAACATTTCACCCACGCTTTTTGTTCAGCGCTTTTAGCAATTGCATCAATTACTTTCATGTTATTTACAGCATCAGTAAGTGGGGTAGGTACGGGTATATCGTCCATTATCGCTTTCGCAAAGGCATCGCATTGCAAAGCGTATTGATTAGCCGCCGGCATAGTAATTTCTTCTATCTCCCTGTTTACTTGTAGCCACATTTTTGCTGGCACATCGGCGGGGGAGTTTACCGGTATCTCAATCTCCAGTTTTCCTTTTGTTCCAAATATGTGTACACGCTGGTAAGGTTCCAGTTGTGTTGAGCAACTGAACGTAGCGCTTTTACCATTTCCAAAATCCAGGATACCTGATGTCAGCCTGTCGGTGCCCATTGTAGGGTCGAGGTCTATTAAACTCACCACCTGTTGCGGTTCGGCACCAAAAATAAATCGTGGGAAGGATATGCAATAACAACCAATATCCATCAAAGCCCCGCCACCCGCTTCAGGCTTGTTGCGGATGTTTGCCGCATCAATATTAAAGTAAGAAAAGAATGCATGCACTGTTTTTACCTCGCCTAACATGCCGGCATCAACTATGGCCTTTGCTTTTTGCCATTGCGGGTGAAAGCGGTACATAAAAGCCTCCATTACTTTTAGTTTAGGATACTGCTTAGCGACATCTAAAAGTTGCTGCGCCTGCCCGGCATCCATGCCGATGGGCTTTTCGCAAAGTACATGCTTGCCCGCCTGTAACGCCTTAATGGTGTATTCAACATGCATGTCATTGGGTAGGGGGTTATAAATAGCATCAATATCAGGGTCGGCAAAAAGTGCTTCGTAACTTGCGTAGTGTTTAGATACACCCAGGTCTTTAGCCGTCTGCTCTGCCTTTTGTCCATCGCGCGACGCAATAGCTGCTACTTCACCCAATTTGCTTTGTTGTATGGCAGGTATTAGGTGCACGCGTGCAATTTTAGCCGGGCTTAATATTCCCCAGCATATTTTTTTACTCATGGTTGGTTTTATTCGGTTCTCAAATTTATAAAAATGGCGCGAGATTAAAATTTTGTTTAAGCGCAATAAAAATTCTTAAAAGTTAAAACACAATAAACATGTTGGGAGTTGATTATGATACCAACAATAAGGAAAATTATGGATAGCATTAACCAGCAACAACCCGAAGATACCCACCAGCCGCTTGAAGGCGCCGATGCGGTAAAAAAGATAAAAGAGTTAACCGATAAGGTAAAAACAGGCTTTTTGTGTACCAGCATAAAAACGGGCCTGCCTGTTTCGGCCCGACCCATGACCGTACAGCAGGTTGACGACGACGGCAATCTTTGGTTTTTAAGTGCCAAAGACAGCGATATGAACCATGAAATTGAGAAGGACCCGCTGGTGCACCTGTTCTTCCAGGCATCAGAACATTCGGGCTTTTTAAACCTTTACGGATTGGCCGAAATAAGCTATGATAAAGCTAAAATTGACGAGCTATGGATACCACTTGCTAAGGTGTGGTTTACCAAAGGCAAGGATGACCCCCGTATCAGTATCATTAAAGTTAGCCCTACGCAAGGTTATTATTGGGATAATAAACATGGCAACCTGATAGCCTTTGCCAAAATGCTGGCAGGACTGGTAACAGGTCAAACACTTGATGATTCGGTAGAAGGAAAAATAACGGTATAACAACAAAGAGGCGGTTTTCAGGCCGCCTCTTCCACATTAACACTTAGCACACTTATTGATTATCTAAATTAAAATTGACAGGTATGGTGTATTGCACACGTACATTACGGCCATTTTGAACACCAGGCTTCCATTTAGGTGCTAATTTTAATACTCTAATGGCTTCCTCGCCCAACCCATTACCCGGATCTCTTAAAGCGGCAATATTACTCAGACTTCCATCTTTTTCAACCACAAACTGAAGTATAACACGGCCTTGCGTACCCATATCTTTTGCTGCCGATGGGTATTTTATTTTACTACCTAATAAAGTGTAAAACTTTTACATGCCGCCAAAAGGAATTGGTTCAATTTCGATCCCGCCAAAACTATGCACACTGTTATCTTCCTCGACCACTGTAGATGGTTTATCACCGGGACCTGCAGGTTCGTCGATAGTTATGGGCGCGCCTTCTTTTCCTTCAATAGTTTTCGGGCCGGGGTCTTTATCTTTTAAATCGATATCGCTCGGTGGGTCTTTGGGTGCTTCGTCATCCGGCTTTACTATAGGTGGCGGAAATGCCAGTGTTGAAGTACGTGGCCTTTGTGCTTCCTGCACAGGCGGCGGTGGTGTAACCTTTGCAATACTAGGCGGCGGAGGTAACACTAAAACAGTAGTGATCTCTTTGGTTTTTGCAGCCGGTATGTACCCGCTGATGATATTGGCAATGGTCGGCGAAGCCAGAATCACAATAAATAATGTTATTGCAATAGCCAGCGCTTTATTGGTATTACGGGCGTTCTCTTTACGTAGTTGGTAGGCGCCGTATTCCTGGTTGCGGTTGGCAAAAACAAGGTTGAGCCAGCCTTTTTTCATGATGTCTAATTTGTCTCCTAACATGGTCGTAAAATTTAAATAGGGTTAATAATCTGTTGGTTACGTTTTTGCTTTTCGCGATGAGTGATGAACTGCCGTATTAAAACAGGCGCCCGGCTATTTATCTTTACTCATGCTTATGGATTTTTACAGTTAGGATGCATCTTAAAAGAGTATTTCCATAAGCGATAAAAAAAAATTACTTTTCCATCTGTAAAATGATCTTTTTAAAAAGCGCCAGTAAACCTGGTCATCCGGATGACGAACAATTGCTGCACGAATACCGCCAAACAGGCGATATGGCATTGCTGGCAAGTTTGTATGAAAAGTATATGCACCTGGTTTATGGCGTTTGTTTAAAGTATTTAAAAGACGAAGAGGTTGCCAAAGACGGCGTGATGGAGATATTTGAAGAACTGGTGGTGAAAGTTACCCGCCACGAGATAAAATATTTTAAAAGCTGGTTGTATACCCTGAGCCGTAATTACTGTTTGATGGAACTACGGTCGGGAAAACGGTCGGCGGGCGAACCTTTGGATGAGTTTATGGAAATTGCCGAAGAAAAGCATCTTATTAGTGAGTACCTGGAAGACAATATGGAACAACTGGAGCGTTGCAAACAAAAATTGCCCGCAGCCCAAAAAACCTGTATTGAGCTTTTTTATACCGAAGAACAATGTTATAAAGATATAGCTGCCCAAACAGGGTATAGCATTAACGAAGTGAAAAGCTATATCCAGAATGGAAAAAGAAATTTGAAGATCTGTTTAGAGAAACACCGTGAGCACCAACCCATACGATAGCGAACTGATACGAAAGTACCTTAACGGACAACTGGATGCCCGTGCCATGCACCAATTGGAGCGGCAGGCTCAAAACGACCCGTTTTTAATGGAGGCGCTGGATGGTTACGGCAAATCCTCATCGCATCAGCGCCAAAATTTGGCCGACCTAAAGGCCCGTTTACATGGCCGTGTTACCCAAAGGCGTAAGCCGGTATTTACCTTATGGCACGCCTTGCCTATAGCCGCTGTTTTATGTATCGCGATAACGCTTGGCTGGATATTTCTTTCGCCTAAATTACAGCAATCGCAATCTAACCAATTGGCTGTTGCTAAAAATGCGCATAAGTTTTCAATACCTAATACAACACTTTCGCCTGCTATGTTACCTAAAGGAAATAGTGCAGAGCTGTCATCAGCATCAGGCGAAACGGGTAAAAATTCAAGCACGTTAGCAAATGGCTTAACGGCGAATATATCTTTGACCAAATCACTAAAATCACTACGTCATCACAGACCACATAATCAAAAGATTGTTATTGACGAGTCTTGTGATTGCCCAGATATTGTAAGAGTCGTTGAAGAAACCAAGCCATCCGACATCGCCACCACAGCCGTCACCCAATTCCACAAAGAAGTGGTTGAAGGCAAAATATCAGGTAGGATTACCGATGATCAAGGACGTGGTTTACCCGGTGCCCGTATTATTGTTAAAGGCTCCAACACTAAGGTGTTGAGTAACAGTAACGGCGAATTCTTTTTGCCAGCCGATGCCAATAAAGATTCGGTTACCGTACAAATGATAGGCTATACCACTAAACATTTGGCGGTTAATACTACCGACAAGCTGGACATAAAAATGGACGAAGAGGTTACCACCCTTGCGGGAGTAGAAGTAACCCATAAAATGCGCCCTGCTGATATACATGATGCGCAGCCACAATTAGGCTGGAAAGCTTACAAAGCTTACCTTGCTGATAAAGCTGTATTGCCAAGCGGCGAAACAGGAAAAGTAAAACTGAAGTTTTTGGTAGATACCCAGGGCCATATTAGCAACATCAGGGTAATCCGCGGCAGCAGCGATACCATGAACCGCAAGGCTATTGCCATGGTTGAAAATGGCCCCGAATGGTATGGCCCCGAAAAGCAAGGCGTTGATGATAACCCGCAAAAAGAGATCAAACTCAAAATTAAATTCCATAAGTCGGATAAGGACACGCAATTTTAATCTTGATAAGGTTAACTTCGGCTTATGAAGTTTACACTTGGCAAAACGACCAAACGCAGGTTGATTACCATTATCATCCTTTTCTTGCTGGCCTTGCTTTTGGGTGTCATCGAAAACTTCCCCAACTTTATCGAGCGTTGGTATTCCGAAGGTTTGTATCCGGTTATCTGTACAGTACTGCACCTGCTGTTCAACTTTATTCCGTTTAGCCTTGGCGATCTGTTTTATATCTGCCTGGTTATTTTAGGCTTTGTGGCAATCGTTAAATTATTCCGATTTCTATTCACCGGGAAATTTGAAGCATTCATCAATCTTTTGCTAAAAGTTGTTGTAACTGTACTGGTGCTCTACTTTGTCTTCTATTTGTTTTGGGGACTGAATTATTACCGACCATCAGCAGCAAAACGGCTTGGCTTGCAGGATACATCGTACACATTAAGCAATGTAGAGCAGGTTGCTACTATAATGATAGATAGTGCCAACCTTTATAGGTCGCGACTTAACGATAGCGATTTTAAAGTAAATAACAACGTCATTTATCAGGACGCAGCTAAAGCAATTGGCAACTTGTCGAAACAATCTGTAAGTTATACCAGCTATCATCCAAAAGCAAAGTCAGCTATGCTTACCTGGGCCACAAACTATATGGAAACGGCGGGCTATTATAATCCCTTTACAGGTGAATCGCAGGTGAATTACCAAATGCCTATATTTTTACGCCCCTTTACCGCTGCTCACGAAATGAGCCATCAAATGGGCTTCGGTGCCGAGGATGAGGCGGACTTTGTAGGCTTTTTGGCAGGGATATCATCGCAAAACAAATTGCTTAAATACTCCGCCTATTATTTAGGTATGGATGAATTTATGCGCAGCATTCGCCGTCGCGACAGCGTAACATTCAAGGCATTAAAAACCTGCATATCGCCTGCTGTATTGAATGATCTGAAAACCGACAGGCTATATTGGCAAAGTTTCCAGGGGCGTACAGGTACATTAAGTGGCATTTTTTACGACCATTTCTTAAAAGCCAATAACCAGCCGCATGGTTTAAAAACCTACAACCGCATGATCCGGTTAACTATGGCCTGGTATAAAAAGAAAGGCTTGCTCAATCCAAAATGACAGTATTTTGATACACCCATATCCAAATCACAAATACTTCTGCTACATTTGCCCCCGCTTTCGGTTCCTTTCGTTCGCGCGAAGGGATTAAAAGGGAATCCGGTGAAAATCCGGAGCTGTCCCGCAGCTGTAAGTCCGGCCAAGCCTGGTAAAAAGGGTAAGGTTAGTTGAATAACATGGTCACTGTTTGTAATATAACGGGAAGACCTCAACGCCAGGACGAGCCAGAAGACCTGCCACAAAGCGACATATTATTCATAGCTTTCGGGGATAGAAGCTTGAATGAGAGTACGCTTTTGCCGTATTTCCCATTCTCTTTATTGCTGTTTGCTGTGGGGTTTAAAACTCACAACAACAATGAAAAAAAACAAAATTGTAGTTGCGGTAAGCCTGGGGCTTGCACAACTGGCGCTGCTAACCAACGCAGTCAACGCGCAAAGCGCGAAAGAGAAAACTGACACAGTCCGTAATTTGAACGAAGTTGTGGTAACCGCTACCCGATCAGCCAAAAAACTGTCGGACATTGGGCGTAATGTTACTGTTATTACCTCAGCGCAGATTAATCAGTCGCAAGGGCGTACCGTTCCCGATCTTATCAATACTGTCGCGGGTATCACCTATTCGGGCGCTAACAATAATCGTGGCTTAAGTTCAGATGTTTATCTGCGCGGCGCAGCCGCCGGCAATACCTTGATATTAGTTGATGGCTTCCCGGTTAACGACGCATCGGGCATTGCAGGTAATTATGACCTGAATGCTTTCCCGATAGACCAGATCGAACGTATCGAGATATTGAAAGGCAGTAACTCGACCTTATATGGTTCAGATGCTGTGGCAGGTGTGATCAATATCATTACCAAAAAACCACTGGATCAAAAACTAACACCAACCATACAAGGCGGTGTAGGTAGCTATAAAACTTATACCAGCGGCATTGGCCTTAACGGTACTATCAATAAAACCGGCGTATCTATCAATGTATCAAATGTTGATTATGGTGGTTTTGCAGCACCAACCGATGTTACAGGCAATGCAGGCTTTAAAAACGATGGTTTTCGCCAGCGTTCGGTAAGTTTGAATTTAACACAGCCCGTATCGAAAAAACTCACCCTGAATGGTAATCTGCAAAGCAGTTATGATACCGGCGATCTGCCGTACGGTGCGTTCCAAAATGATAACGACTATACTTATGATAAAACATACGTATATGGCGGTATAGGTGCAAAATTGGTTTTGCCACAAGGGGCATTGCGTTTTAATGTAAGTCAAAACAATATTTGGAATAACTACAAAAACCTTGGTTCCGATAACTTTGGCGCAACATCGGAAATAAGAAACCTTGGACGCATAACAAATGCCGAAGCCATTCTAACACAAAACATTGGTGAATATTTTGATATTACCAGTGGTGCTGATTTTAAGTACAGCAACACAAACCAGGTAAGCAGTTATAACAGTTCTCCGTTAGTTAAAAGTGTTAACATCGCAAGTTTATATACATCAGTATTTTTTAAATCAGATATTTTCCACCTGGAGTTAGGTGGCCGATTTAATCATCATGAAAAATATGGCGATAATTTTACTTATACTATTAACCCTTCGGTGGTATTTGCTGACAGGTTTAAAATATTTGCCAGCGTAGCTTCAGCCTATGTTACACCATCATTGTATCAATTATATTCGCAATATGGTACCGATGATCTTAAGCCACAAACCACACAATCATACGAGGCAGGTTTTGATCTATCAATAGTGAAGAGCCTGCTTTCTTTCACATCCGATTTCTTCAAAAGGAAAACAACTGATGTGATATACTTTGCCAATTTATCAGTTGTTCCGTATGGAAAATACCAAAACGGAAGCAAACAAGATGACCAGGGTTTTGAAAGCGAACTGAACCTAACTTACAAAGGCTTAGCATTGTCTGGTTATACATCGTATGTGGTGGGGCATCTTACAGATGTAACCGGAAAAGAAACACCCAACCTGTTGCGTCGTCCTAAAAACACCTATGGTGTTAACGCCGCTTATACATTTGCCAAGGTGCTTAATATAGGCGTAAATTACAAATACACCGGTGGCAGGTTTGATACCGAGTTTTTAAACGTAGCGCCATATTCACGTATCGACGAATTGCCGAGCTATAACATTGTTGATGTGCATTTGCAATACAGCCCGGTTAAAGCTTTCAGCATTTACCTCGATCTTAAAAACCTGTTCGACGAACAGTATACCGACTGGGTTGGCTATAACACCCGTGGCTTTAACGTGATGAGCGGGTTTAAATATACTTTTAATTAAGACCAATGGGTTTTTATTATCAGTAATAAAACATTAAGTTTGTATTAATATTACTACTATGTCACTAAATAAGATCAATGTTCGTAACTGGGTACTCATTTTAATGATCGTACTTGCAGCCGCTACACGCATGTTAAACCTCGGCAATATCGTATCATGGGGTAATTTTACACCTGTTGGCGCGGTTGCTTTATTTGGCGGAGCATACTTTTCTGATAAATGGAAAGCATACCTGGTGCCTATGATCATTTTATTGATAAGCGACCTTCTGATCAACTATTTTCAATACAAGCATACGGGTTTGTACGGTGGTTGGTGGATTGTTTATCTTACCTTCGCTGCTATGGTGTTTATAGGTACGATGATCAAAAAAGTAAATGTTGGCAATGTGCTTTTAGCTGCTGTAGCGGCAGTAGTTGTACACTGGTTACTTACCGACATGACCTTTAACAGCAAACTATATGCGCCGGGTTTAACGGGCTACATGCAATCGTTAGCCGCCGCCGTGCCTTTCGAACTTAAAATGATAAGCGGAAACATATTGTTTTGCGCCGTACTGTTTGGCGGTTTTGAGCTTGCTAAAAGCAAATACACCGTACTACAAACTAAAAAAGAACTCGCAGTTTAATACTACCATATCTATGAGATTTACACAGCGATGGGTTTTACCCATCGCTTTTTTTATGCCCTTTCTATAGCGATGGGTTTCAAATCCATCGCTACTTTAGCTACTTTTATATTTATGAAGCACATCGTCATACTAACCGGAGCAGGCATCAGCGCCGAAAGCGGCCTCAAAACCTTCCGCGACAGCGACGGCCTTTGGGAAGGCTACAACGTTGAAGACGTGGCCACTCCCGAAGCATGGTTCATTAACCCCGAACTGGTACAGGATTTTTATAACCAGCGGCGTAAATCGGTGCTCGAAGCTCAACCCAACGCCGCGCATTATGCCCTGGCCAAACTTGAAGAAAAATACAAGGTCACCATCATCACTCAAAATATTGACGATTTGCACGAACGCGGTGGCTCAACTAATGTTGTGCATTTGCATGGTATCATCACCCGATCGCAGAGCAACAAACGCCCTTCGCTTACTTATCCCATTGATGGATGGGAACTGAAAATGGGAGAGAAGTGCGAACTCGGCTCACAACTGCGCCCACATGTGGTTTGGTTTGGCGAAGCCGTGCCCATGATAGAAACCGCTGTAGATATTTGCCAAAAGGCTGATATTTTGATACTGATAGGTTCATCGCTTGCGGTATATCCCGCCTCGGGTCTGATAAACTATGTGCCGGATGCAGCACCTAAGTATATTGTAGATCCTAAAATACCACAAGTTTACGGTGTCAGCAATCTCATCAAAATTGAAGAAAAGGCAACCATTGGCGTACCATTACTCGTAGCTGAGTTGATGAATAATTAATTAGCTTTGTAAATGCTCAAACGTATCGCTCTCCTCGTCTTGTTGACTATTTCTTTTACGGGACTTTTCGCGCAAACGAAAACAGTAAGTATGCTTAATATTCAGCAACTGGAAAAACGCATCAGTAATGCCGATACCATTTACATTGTTAACTTTTGGGCAACCTGGTTCGGGCCTTTCGTTAAAGAACTACCCAACTTCGACCAACTGCAAACCACTTTAAAAAACCAACCCGTAAAAGTTTTGTTGGTAAGTATGGACTTTAAATCAAAACTCAAAGTAGTAAATACATTTGCCCAAAGCCGTAAATTAATGTCGGAAGTGTTCCTCGCTGATAGGAGCAACGACCAACAATTTATCGATGCTATCGACAAAAACTGGATCGGTGCACTGCCCGGTACTTTGGTAGTAAATACTAAAAAGCATTTCCGTAAGTTTTATGAGCAGGAGTTTACCTATACCGAACTGAACAAATTATATCAAACCAATAAATAGTCAAATAATGAAAAAGTTCCTCACTGTATTAATGCTCGCTGTTACAGGCCTGGTAGCCTTTACAGCCGACACACCAGGTTACAAAGTTGGTGATATAGCCACCGATTTTAAACTAAAGAACGTTGACGGTAAAATCATATCGCTGGCCAATTATAAGTCGGCTAAAGGTTTTATCGTGGTGTTTACCTGTAACCATTGCCCTTATGCCAAGGCCTACGAAAGCCGAATTATGGACCTGGATAAAATGTACGCCTCAAAAGGTTACCCGGTTATCGCTATTAGTCCTAACGATCCTATCGGCGAACCGCAGGATTCTTTCGATAACATGAAAAAACGTGCCGAAGAAAAGAAATATACCTTCCCGTACACGATAGATGAAACACAGGATATTACCCGTGCTTACGGTGCAAAGGCTACTCCTCACGTTTTCGTACTGCAAAAAACCGATAAAGGCAACGTTGTAAAATACATTGGCGCTATTGATGACGATACCGAAAACGCCAACCCGAATCACACCAAATATGTGGAGAATGCGGTAAACGCTTTGCTAAGTGGTAAATCAGTAGAAACCAATACTACCAAAGCCATTGGCTGCTCTATTAAATGGAAAAAAGGAGCTTAATGAATTGCAAATGATAACAAAGCCCGTGATGATTATCATCACGGGCTTTGTGTTTTTTAGTGAATTATCCAACAACTTACCACTCACTCTTTACCACTCACCAAATTATGCTTTTACCAAAGTAACTTTGGTAACTTCAATGGTTTCGCCGGTAATTTTGCCCTCAACGGTTACGTTTTTGCCTGCGTATTTTACTACAGCTTTTTGGTTAGATACTTTGTAAACTTTATCGCCTACAACCAATACGGCCGAAGCACCGCTTTTGATACATTTTTGTGCGCAAACCACACGGTTGCCGCTGTTGCACATGCTCTTTCCGCCTGCACACATCGAGTCGTCAATATAGCCGGTTAATGCTCCGCCGGTTACAATTTTTGCCGCGAATGTAGCGCTCATGGTTAACACCATCGCAAATAGTAATAAGTACTTTTTCATTGTTTTTTTGATTTTGTAATTGATTATTAAACTAAGTTCGTTATTTATTCCTGTAAAGCAACCATCGATTCATCATTACCGGTTTTATCACTATGTAGCTTTTTCGCCTGTTCCTTTTTGGGATAATATTTTCTTTGTGTCCTTTTCAGGATAATTACCTGCAACATCACAATATATGGAACAAACTGAACCATGCCCGTAAAGTTCATCACCACCATAAGCGCAATCGAAATGGGGATGAGTATAAAGTTTAGCTTTTGTACTTTCCATTGCAGGGTATCCTCAACCTTTTCTGGTGAAAAACACAAGCGTTGCTTATGTTTAACCATGTATTGTATGATGTTTGTTTGCGCGAAAGTTGCAATGAGTATAACGGCAATATAAACATCAAAGCTATAATAGTTTTTTGGCGATAAAGTACCTGTAAGCATCGAAACCGCGAACGGAAAAAGTGATATAAAGAACAAAAATATCAGGTTGCGCGCTACCAATGGTACATCATAATCGCGCAGGGTTTTAAACACCTTGAGGTGCCTTACCCAAAACATGCTGACTAAAAAAAAACTCAACGCATAAGCCACAAATTTAGGCCACAGATCAATGAGTATCTTACTTGTTTCTTCTGCCTTAGGCTTATATAGTCCTTCAGGCAGCCTTAGCTCCAACACCATAATGGTGATAATAATAGCGAAAACCGCGTCGCTGAACAGGATTACCCGCTCTAATTCAAATTCGTGTTTAAGTTCCTTATCTTGCATTTACTAATATAATGCTGTTTTTTACTAAATTACGTTTTCCAAATGCAAAATCTTGTCATGTCAATCAGATATACGTTTATCATCGCTCTACTGTTGCCTGTAATTTGCTCCGGGCAAAAACTTTCTCAAATCGACGTTACCCGCTGCGAAGCCGAAGCAAAAAGCGTGACCATTATTCGCGATAACTGGGGCGTACCACACATTTATGCCAAAACCGATGCCGCCGTAGTTTTCGGTTTGCTTTACAGCGAATGCGAGGATAATTTTAAAGGTGTTGAACGCAATTACCTCAGCGTTCTGGGCCGTACTGCCGAAGCCGATGGCCAAAACGCGGTGTACAATGACCTGCTGATGCGCCTCGCCGAAGACAGCACTGACGCCATCAAAGATTACAAAGTTTCGCCTCCATATTTCAAAAAGCTAATGAACGCTTTCGCGGATGGCGTAAACTATTACCTCTACAAGCATCCCGAGGTAAAGCCCGCAGTACTTACCCGTTTTAAACCCTGGTACGCACTCATGTTTACCGATGGCAGCGTAGGCGCAACCATAACTGGTGGCGCTACAGTGCGTGATGTGGAGCGTTTTTACAGTGCTAAAGAACCACTCATCGGTTACAAAGCCGCTCCCAATGATGACCAATTCAGAGAAATTGGCTCCAATGGTTTTGCCATATCGCCATCCAAATCAGCATCAGGCAAGGCATTGTTGTATATCAACCCCCACGTACCTTTCTATTTCCGCTCCGAAGTAGAAATAGTGAGCGATGAGGGCCTGCATGTTTACGGCGCTGTTACCTGGGGCCAATTCTTTGTCTACCAGGGTTTCAACAAGCATTGCGGCTGGATGCATACCACCAGCAATGTTGATGTTGCCGACCTATACGCCGAAAAGATCAGCAAAAAAGGTGATGCCTTTACCTACGAATATAATGGCCAACAAAAGCCTGTAGCCTCTCAAAGAACGACCATCAAATACAAAAGTGGCGGTGGTTTACAGCAGTCCGACTTCATCACTTACTACACCCACCATGGTCCGGTTATGGGCAGCCGTGATGGCAAATGGCTCACGCTAAAAGCGAACAACCGCTCGCTCAATGCCCTGCTCGAATCGTGGTTGATTACCAAAGCCGGCAACTTTGCCGAATACAAGAAGGCAATGGGTCTCTTATCCAATGCCACCAACAACACCGTTTACGCCGATGACCAGGGTAATACAGCGCTCTGGTACGGCAACTTTGTACCCAAGCGCGACCCCAAATACGACTGGACGTTGCCAGTTGACGGCACCACTTCCGCCACCGAATGGAAAGGTGTTCATCCCCTCAACGAGATCGTCCATGTGTATAATCCTGCCTCGGGGTTCATTCAAAACTGCAATGCTACGCCTTATGCTGCAGCGGGTACAAGCAGTCCCGATAAAACAAAGCACCCTGCATACATGGCTCCAGACGGGCAAAACTTTCGTGGCGTAAATGCCATCAACCTGTTGCAGGATGCAAAGAACCTTAACCTCGATGGCCTCATTGCCAAAGGGTACGATAAATACCTGGCTGCGTTTGATGTAATGCTGCCACCACTGTTCAAAGCTTACGACCAAAGCAGCGATTCGGTAAGACAAGCCTTAGCCGAACCCATCCAATTACTCAGAGCCTGGGACAGGCGTTCAGCCATCGCATCAATACCCACTACCTTAGCCGTGCTTTGGGGCGATATGATGATGGTCCGTATGCCCCGCGCCAAAACGGTTGAAGAAGGCACCTACGCTACCGAACGCATAACCGCCCTTGCAAACAACACCGATGGTAAAACGCAACTCAATATCCTGCTAACCAGCATTGCCGATCTCAAAGCCAAATACGGCACCTGGAAAGTGCAATGGGGCGATATCAATCGTTACCAACGCCTTGCCGATGGTAAGTTCGACGATAACCAGCCCAGCATCCCGGTAGGGCAGGTGTCATCAGCTTTTGGGCAATTACCATCCTTCGTCAGCCGCCAAATGCCCGGCACACAAAAGCGCTACGGCTTCTCTGGAAACAGCTTTATAGGCGCGGTAGAGTTCGGTAAAACCATCAAAGCCAAAACCATTATCACCGGTGGCCAGTCGTTCGATCCAACATCCAAGAATTTCACCGATGAAGCACAGATGTACATCGATGGCAAATTCAAGGATGTGCTGTTCTACAAAGCCGATGTACTAAAGCATGTTGAGCGCAAGTATCATCCGGGAGAGTAGGCCTCAGCCCAGCAAAGAGTCATGCGAACTTGTTTCGGTATCTCATCATACAGGTGTAAAAGCAGTATGGTGATTATTAGCGCGCACTAAACCCCAACCTCTTCCCACTCACATCCTCCATAAACCCACCATCACTCCAAACCAAACTACCTGAAACAATGGTATGTTTTATCGAAGATTGAAACACCTGTCCCTCAAAAGGGCTCCAGCCACACTTGTACAAAATATTATCCTTGCTCACCGTCCAGGGAGATCTTAAATCCACCAAAACCATATCAGCCCAATACCCTTCACGTATATAACCGCGCTTTTCGATATTGAAAAGTGTAGCTGGGTTATGCGCCGTTTTTTCTACGATCTGATCCAACGTCATTTTACCCTGATGATGCATTTCCAACAAAGCAGGTAAGGCATGTTGCACCAACGGTCCGCCCGATGGCGCTTGTAAATACGCTTGCGCTTTCTCCTCAATAGTATGCGGCGCATGGTCGGTAGCGATAATGTCTATACGGCCATCCAAAACCGCTTTCAAAATACCTGCACGGTCTTCGGCGGTTTTAACTGCAGGGTTCCATTTTATCAGGTTGCCCTTGGTTTCATAATCCGCGTCGCTAAACCATAAGTGATGCACACAAGCCTCAGCGGTAATTTTTTTATCTTTTAACGGGATGCTATTATCAAATAAATGTGTTTCCCTTTCGGTAGAGATATGCAGGATATGCAAACGTGTACCGTTCTTCTTAGCCAGTTCTACCGCCATGCTCGATGACAGGTAGCAAGCCTCGGCACTGCGTATCTTCGGGTGCAGCTTTACCGGAATATTGTCACCAAGTAATTGCTTAAAGTGCGCCAAATTACTTTTTATAGTCTCTTCATCCTCGCAATGCGTGGCGATCAGCATCGGGCATTCGGAAAATAGTTTTTCCAATGTGTTAGGATTATCCACCAGCATATTCCCGGTTGATGATCCCATAAAAACCTTTACCCCACAAACATTCTTCGCATCGGTACGCAGCACCTCATCCAAATTATCATTACTCGCTCCCATAAAAAAGGAGTAATTGGCCAGCGAGGTTTTGGCTGCAATAGCGTACTTATCCGCCAGTAACTCCTGCGTCAAAGTATTCGGCACCGTATTCGGCATTTCCATAAAGGAAGTTATACCCCCTGCCACCGCCGCCCGCGATTCGGTATAAATATTGGCCTTGTGCGTCAAACCAGGCTCGCGAAAGTGCACCTGGTCATCTATCATACCCGGCAGCAGGTACAAACCTTCCGCATCAATCACTTTATCAGCATCAACACCAATGCTGTTATCCACCCGCTCAATAAAACCATCCTTTACCAGTACATCGGCAACAAATTGCCTGCCTTCATTTACTACAGTTGCTTGCTTTATCAGGATGGTCATAGGGTGGTATTTGTCGGTATTTTTATGGTTATTTTTTTGCCGGTATTTGATCTTCTATTTTGCCATTTTCATAATAAAATTCCCGGAAATGGGTGGTATTTGTCGGTATTTTCAATGTGATTTTTCAAGCTTGATTATCAATTTCGTAATTTATTTGCGTCCAAAGCTCAACGTCGGCAGGGTGGTAAAAGGTGGTATTTTTCAACTTTGTCATTACAAGCGATAGCATGGAAATCTTTAAGATACGTAGGCGAAGCACTCCAA
>JACXTT010006875.1_pt1 | contig 16159 bp, 15 predicted proteins | sample 9270951 | NCBI WGS metagenome assembly JACXTT01 (sample SAMN15532306, study PRJNA645909) | rock metagenome | isolation source: weathered quartz diorite | place: Puerto Rico | collected 2017-06-21 | reverse complement strand
GGAATATCTATGCCCTTTACATTGTTCGCACAGATCGACAGTGTAAAACTGAATACCGTTGAAGTAGTAGGAAGAAAAAATACTTCCGAAATAGTAACCGTGCCGGTTTCCGAATTATCAGGAAGGGAACTTGACAAAACACGCGGTCTTACACTGGGAGAAGCGCTAAAAACAATTCCCGGTGTGAACAGCGTACAGACAGGGCCTACCGTTTCAAAACCTGTTATCCATGGTTTATATGGAAACAGAATTTTGATTCTTAACAACGGAGTCCGTATGGAAGGCCAACAGTGGGGTTCCGACCATGCGCCAGAAATCGATCCTTTTATTGCCAAAAAAATTTCTGTTATAAAAGGACCGGCCAGCATTGCTTATGGCGCTGATGCCATAGGAGGCGTAGTTTTGGTAGACCCTGCTCCTCTCCCTTCTGAACCTGGAGTGAAAGGAGAATTGAACCTCGTCGGCATGAGCAATAACAAAATGGGTGTTGCTTCCGGAATCGTAGAAGGCGCTTTTGGTAAAAAACTGAGAGGGCTTAGCTGGCGAACACAAGGAACCATAAGGCGTGGAGGGAATTCGAAAACCGCTCACTACTATATGGACAATACCGGATTAAAAGAAGAAAATTTCTCCGGTTCTATCGGGTACAAGAAAAACAGGTTCGGAACCGAATTTTTCTTTAGTGATTTTTATACAAAGCTCGGTATCTTCAGCGGCTCTTCGGTAGGCAGCATCAGTGATTTAATTGCTGCGATCAACCGGCCGGAACCGCTTACCTCTTCTGTATTCAGCTATTCCGTTCAGCGACCTTTTCAGGAAGCAAATCATTCTTTACTAAAAACAAAATTATTTTACCATACTTCTGAAAACAGTCGACTGGAATTTGTTTATGCACGGCAACAAAATGTACGCAAAGAATACGATTATCTTCCTTATACAGGTATCACTACTCCACAGCTCTACCTGAGTATTGTTTCTCACAGCGCCGACCTATCCTGGCAACATCAAATTAAAAAAGTCTTTTCAGGCAAAATAGGATTTAATGGAATGTTTCAGGATAATACCCGGAAATACGAATACCTGATTCCGGATTATAAAAATTACAGAGCCGGAATTTTTATTATAGAAAAATGGAGAAAGAAAAAACTTCTGGTGGAAGCCGGCCTGCGCTACGATTACCGATGGATGCAAGCTTCGCTGATCGATAACACTTCTGCGAAAATCACACCTCAAACATCTGTTTATAATAATTTCACAGGCTCATTGGGAGCCGGATATAATTTTACGGAAAAAATTCTATTTAACATCAATCTAGGTACTGCCTGGAGACCACCGTCTGTCAACGAATTGTACTCACAAGGAGTGCATCAAAGCGCTGCTTCTTATGAAAAAGGCACGCCGGGATTAAAAGCCGAACAGTCCTATACCCTCAGTGGTACCTGGAAGTACGAAGGGAAGAAATTATACGGTGAATTAAACTTGTATAATAATTTAATCAACCATTATATCTACTTAAACCCTGACCTCAGCTTTGTGCATACTTCCAGGGGTGCTTATCCCTCTTTTACGTATACCGCTGCCAATGCAATATTCCGGGGCATCGATGTAAACATCCGTTATTCGTTAAGCAAACCGCTTAGTTTCATTTCCAAAGCTTCTCTGATTTGGGCAAAAAATTTATCTATTCATGATTATCTGATTTATACTCCGGCCAATCGTTTTGAAAACGGCATCAAATATGAATTTAAAAAATTAATGAAATTAAAAAATTTCTACTTCAGTATCTCAGACCTCTATGTAGCGCATCAGTCGAGAGTACCGGCGAACAGCGATTATGCTCCGCCGCCTAAAGCTTATAACCTGGTCGCCTTGGAGATGGGCTTTGATCTTCCTTTTGGAAAAGAAAAATTGAGCGTCAGTATTTCTGCTAGTAATTTATTCAACGTTTCTTATCGAGACTATTTAAACCGGTTCCGGTATTTCACAGACGACGTTGGAAGAAATATTTCTGTTCGTCTAAAAGTTCCTTTTACTATACTATCGAAAAATAAAAACTAATTAAACAAAACAAGATTATGACAAAATTAAAACGAATTATTTTAGTACTGGCAACCAACGCAATTATCTCCAGTGGTTGTGAAAGAAAACAACAGGAAACCGTGGCGCCCGTCATTCCGAACGAAGCACTCACCACGGTGGTGTTGATACTGAAAAATACTGATCCCGCTTTTCCTTTGGATCAGGACACTGCTACCTGGGAACAGTTGCTTAATCCCGACGGCTCACCAAAACCGGTAGACGCCAGCAAAGCGAATATTCTCTTAAAAGCGAATTCCATTTATTCTGCAAGATTGTACATTTATGATAAAACACAGAGTCCTGTTTTCGTTTTGAGCGATGAAATAAAAGAAAGACAAAATTATCATAGCTTTTTTTATCAACCTCTTCCTACCAATCAGGGGATGATCATTCCTTTTGCAGAAGGCGATGTTTATCCTGATCCTATTCCTACACCTGTTACCGGAAGTATTTTAAACCTTTCCGTGAACGTAACAGATTACGATACGAATAACCCTCCGTTAAAACTTGGATTGGAATCTACCTTTACTACTGGTGCAGCCAGCAATGGATGGCTGCGGCTTGCATTAAGGCATCAACCAAATTCTAAAAATGGGACTTATGCACCTGGCTCTACAGATTTGGATGTAGGGTACACAGTGACGATAAATTAAATGTTAAATGTTAAATGTTAAATAAAAAATATGAAACAGATAAAAATAGTATTGTTATTGCTTTTACTATCAACGTATGCAACGGCTCAGAACGGGGCGAAACACTACATCGGTTTGTCAGCAGGCTATGTCCTTCCATTCGGGAATTTAGCGAAAACAGAATACAGCAATATTAAATCCGGTTTTTCGGGACCAGGTTATTCCATCGCAGTCGACGGCGCTTATTACCTTCATCGGATGATAGGAATAGGGGGATTGATTTCTTATACCAATTTTTCAGTAGCTAAAGGAAGTACTACCAGTCTTGGACAAGGCTATATCGATGATTTCGGAGTAGACGATGCTACGGTCACTATTACCAACAGTACTACGGTAACCAATTATTTTATCGGCCCTTGTTTCTCTATTCCCCTGTCTAAGCTCTCTGTCGACTTCAGAGCTTTAGGAGGCTTATCTCATGCCAGTACTCCGGAAATAAAAGTAATACTGGAAGACGGTGATCCATTTTATCAAAAAAAATCTTCCGGAAACGGATGGGGATTTTCTTTAGGCACAGGCGTTCGAATCCCCTTGTACAAGAGCCTGACAATGGCTGTACGGGTAGATTACTCGAACGTAAAGCCTTCTATTATTGTTCGTAATGAAAACAGAATAAACAATGCAGGAAGATACGTTAACCAATACAATACCCCGGTATCTTTTCTAACGGGTAGCCTGGGATTGGTCTACCAGATTGGAAAGTAAAAATTCTGGTCTCTGGCTGAATAATTTTGTATCTTGTCCTTAATTGTATTTTCTGTTCTTTCGATTGAAAATATTTTAATGAACTACTGTATGACTACCTTTAAGAATCCACACGATCCTGACAACAGCGCGACCATCGCGCAATTAGAAGCCCTGGTGCGATCCTTATTGAGTCTGCCTGAAAACACATCGGTACAAGTGCTGGAATTAAATTGTATGGATCCTGGCTGTATGGATAAAGAAACCAGGATAATCATTACTTCTCCGGAAGCTCCTGTAAAACAATTCAGAATACATAAACCTCTTGTCTTTATAAGAAAAAGAGACCTAGAACATTCGTTGACAAATTTATAATTATCACTAACTAAAAATGTTTGCCGATTCTTCCTCAGAAAAAATACCCGTTGATACAAGAATTCCTGTGACTATTATTACAGGATTCTTAGGAGCAGGAAAAACTACGCTGCTCAACTTTCTTATTAAGGAATATCCTGAAAAGAAATTTGCAGTAATTGAGAATGAATTTGGGGAAACAAATATAGACAGCGAACTTATCGTCAGTACCGACAACAATATTTTTGAGCTTTCCAACGGGTGTATCTGTTGCGTACTGAACGACGACCTGGTCAATCTTTTGTACGATTTATTGGAGTCGAAAAAAGAATTTAACCACCTCATCATAGAAACCACGGGCATGGCCGATCCGGGAGCAGTGGCACTGAATTTTATTTCTGATTTTGGCATTCAACAAAAATACCGGATAGACGCCGTGGTAGCCCTTGCAGACGCTATCCATCTTAAAACCCAACTAGCAGAAACCGAAGAAGCCGCCCGACAACTAGCAATAGCCGACCTTATCCTGCTGAATAAAATTTCTTCTGTAAACTCAGAAGAACTGGAAGAAGTAAAAACAATTGTAAAAGAGATCAATCATACCGCTCCCTTGTATCTCTGCGATCATTCGTCTCCTAAAGGAGTAAACATTCTGAACATAAAAGCCTTTTCGGCAAAGTTTGTATTGGCTACTGATTTCGAAAATTATGAAGCACCTTCTATCCTGAAAAAAGGTCTGACGAAAGAACATAAACATACGGACATTACCAGCTTAAGCATAGTAATGAAAGGTAAATTGAATCCGATTATTTTTGATAACTGGATCACGTTAATGTTATTTTCTTCTACTCTTTTCCGAATCAAAGGTATTTTGAACATGCATTCCTTTGATAAGAAATTTATTTTTCAAGCCGTGGGGAGCCAGTTTGTAAGCGAACTGGGGCCAGAATGGGGACAGGAAGAACGCATAAACAAAATAGTTTTTATAGGAAAAAAATTAAATAAAAAAATAATCGAAGACGGTTTTGCTAAATGCCTTATTCAATCGTAGAATTAGTATGACAAAATTAACACCAGGAAATATTTTAGGTATTTTCAATCCACTCACCGAATTTTTTAAAGAGCAATCCATCAGCGGCTTTCTGTTGATAGCAGCTACTATTGTTGCTCTTATCACGGCTAACAGTATCTATGGAGATTCCTTTATTCATTTTTGGGAAACGCCTATTTATCTTGCCATAGGCAACGGTTTTCATTTACACTTTACGCTTGAACAATTTATCAACGACGGTTTGATGACTATTTTTTTCACCGTAGTAGGTCTGGAGATAAAACGTGAAATAGTAGAGGGAGAACTTTCCAGCAAAGAAAAAGCCCTGCTACCCATATCCGGCGCACTTGGCGGAATGATCGTACCGGCACTAATTTTTATCTTTTTCAACCTGGGCAAATCCGAATTATCCGGATGGGCCATTCCTACTGCCACCGATATTGCTTTTTCGCTTACGGTGATTTCCTTATTAGGGAAAAAAATACCCCTCAGCCTGAAAATTTTTCTTACCGCTCTTGCAGTGGTAGATGATCTGGGCGCCATTGTGATCATTGCCCTGGCCTATTCGCAGGATACCCATCTCCTTTACCTGGCTTATGCGTTGCTTGTAATTCTGGTTTTAGTTGTGATGAATAGAAAAGGAGTTAGAAATATTTATTTGTATATGTTTGTTGGAATGTTCTTATGGATTTTCCTGCACGACGCCGGCATACATGCCACTATTTCCGGTGTAATCCTGGCGATGACCCTCCCTTTCCGTTTTAAAAATAATGAAGAAGTATTTAATTCAAGATTAAAAGAATTGATAGCGTTTTCCAGAGTACTTGAATCGCCAGAGGCAAAAAAAGATCCTGCCGCAAGGGATCAGGTGATGGAAGAAATGCGAAAAACAACTGCTAAGATGGAAGCTCCTTTAAATAATTTACTTTATTTACTTCACGGTTTTTCCAGCTTTGTAATAATGCCCTTATTTGCTTTGTCCAACGCAGGAATAAAGCTGGACTTCCGAGCACTGTCCAACCTCGGCTCTACGATGAGCCTTGGTATTATTTTTGGCCTTCTTTTGGGAAAGCCGATAGGAATTACCCTTATGACTTTTATAACCACGAAATTAAAAATTACCAGTATTCCTCAAGGAGTGAAATGGCGGGATATTTTTTGTGTGAACATTCTTGCCGGCATTGGATTTACCATGTCTATTTTTGTAACAAAACTGGCCTACACGGATAAAAGCTTTATTGAAACCGCAAAATTTTCCATTATCATTGCTTCTTTCCTATCGGGTAGTATAGGTTACCTGATTTTACATTTTATGAGCCTCCATAAAAATATTGGAAAAATTTCAGAAAGGGAATAAAAAAACGAAAGGCGCAATAAATACACCTTTCGCAATTGTTAACACTTACTTTATTAAAAATCTTGACCGTTAATTAGCATGCTGCACCAGTGGCACATCAATGGCAGAAACATCTTTCTTTCCATCCCTTATTCTAATTACCTGTTCTATGTTGCTAATGAAAATTTTACCGTCTCCGATTTCTCCTGTAGATCCCACTGCAAGAATCGCGTCAACAGCAGCCTGAAGATAATTATCAGCAGACACTACTATCTCCAGTTTGGTACGGGCGATAGAACCCAAATCGTATTCTGTACCCCTGTAACTTACTTTCTCACTTCTTTGATTGCCCACCCCTTTTACGTCTGCATAGGTAAAGAAGTCTATTCCCACCTTATGCAAGGCATCTTTTACTTCATAAAATTTAGAAGTCCGGATGATTGCCTCAATCTTTTTCATACATCTTACTTTAGTACTACTTTTTATTGTTTGAATCTATATATACGTAATGATAGCAAACTAGTTTCATAATAAAAATAGCTCCATGAAAGATATTATCCTGAATTTACCTCCATTCACGTTCTACCCCACTTATAGCCATGGTTGGTGTCCACACCAACCATTTTCAAAGCAAGGTCTCTTCATTCTTCGTAGTAATATGCGTTGGATGAAGACACCCAATACGGGCTAAAGGAGATCAAAATATATCGTTGCCATTATTTATTTCCGGGAGAATCGTATTTCTTTAAATCTACATCCCAGCGATCGATAATGGTACCGGTAAACGCATTTATCGTAATACGATTTGTTTTATAATGACCTTCTTCTTTTTGCGTTTTATGTCCCACGGTTATTTTCCAGGCGAAATAATTAAGTTTTGGATCGTACATCAGCACTACTTCGTTTATTTTTTTTATTTCTGCTTTTCGATCGTTGTAAGCAATTGTGGTGGCTTCGCAAAAAGAAATAATTTTTACGTATTCATTTTCTTTTATTACCGGCACCTGCCATTCGGTAAGAATTTTCCCTTGTACATCGAGCGCTATATTAAAACGGTATTCAATGTTTGGCTTTTCATAAAATAGATAACTGTAATAGTATTTTATCTCTCCCTTCCTGGTCAAGCCTTCCGCTACTAAATCATCGCTGTGCTGTTTTTCCTTTAAGGGAATTACAATGCTCAAATCGTAAATTTTTAGTTTCGAATAAAAAGCGGTACCGCAGCGATTTATCAAAGCGTTTTTAACTACACTTCTGATATTAGAAGCAAGCATCGAATCGCTGGTATGATGTTCGAGGCGGTAAATAGTGCTGTTGTATTGAAGCTCGTTCCATTTTCCCCATGGCTTTATCAAAACCGAATCTTTGCATTGCGCAAAAGCATTCGTGAGAAGAAAAGATAAGAAAATGGTATATATAAATTTCATAGAGAGTTTCCATCTCTATTTACGTAACTGAAAAAAAATGGTTAAAAATTAGTGTTGTCATTCTATATCTTTTGCCCCGGGCTCGAGCCCGGGGCAAAAGATAATGTTCCTATTTACTAATCGCCTGAAGCAAATCGGCGCGTGTAATGATGTGTATTTGTTCTTTATCGTCGTGCACCAGCAAAGCGGAGTTCTCTTTTGAGATGAGCGAAGAAAGCACGTCCAGCGTGTTGTCCAATCCTACGAAAATAAAAGGAGCGTTCATGATTTCTTTCACCGATTTGTTTTTCACGGTAGAATCTTCAATCAGCAATTTCAACACATTGCTATCGGTAAGACTTCCGACTACCTGATTGCCTTCCATGACTGGCACCTGGGAGATTCCTTCTTTTGTCATTTTCGCAATGGCGTCGCCTACTTTTTCAGAAACGGAAACCGTAATGACTTTATTGGTCTGTCCTGAAATGATGTCGCGTGCCGTCGCAAAAGTTTTGCTTTCTAGGTAACCGTGTTGTTTCATCCAATCGTCGTTGTATACTTTTCCTAAATAACGTGTTCCGTGATCCGGAAGAATGATGACCATGACATCGGATTCTTTCAGATGCTCTTTGGCATATTCCAGTGCCCCGTGTACCGCAGCACCACAGGACCAGCCGACGAACAAGCCTTCTTCGCGCGCCAATCGGCGTGTCATGACAGCAGCGTCTTTGTCTGTCACTTTCACAAAAAGATCGATGAGATTAAAGTCAACGTTTTTAGGTAAAATATCTTCGCCAATCCCCTCTGTGCGGTAGGGGTAAATTTCATTTTCATCAAAAATTCCCGTCTCTTTATATTTTTTAAATACAGAGCCATAGGTATCGATTCCAATTGTTTTTATGGAAGCATTTTTCTCTTTCAGAAATTTTGCCACGCCACACATCGTACCACCAGTGCCCACACCAGCAGCATAATGCGTTACTTTCCCTTCTGTGTCTTTCCATATTTCGGGACCGGTAGTTTCGTAGTGCGCTACGGAATTGGAAAGATTATCGTATTGGTTTGGATAAAAAGAATTAGGAATTTCTTTGTTCAAACGAGCGGCCGTAGAATAATACGAAAGCGGATCCGTGGGTGCTACGTTCGTAGGACATACTACTACTTCTGCGCCTAAGGCACGAAGCACATCCATTTTTTCTTTTGATTGTTTATCAGTAGTAGTGAAAATACATTTATATCCTTTGGCAATAGCCGCCAGCGCAAGCCCCATACCGGTATTTCCGGAAGTACCTTCTATGATCGTACCTCCTGGTTTAAGCAGGCCGGCTTTCTCAGCGTCTTCCACCATCTTTACTGCCATACGGTCTTTCACCGAGTTGCCCGGATTAAAATATTCTACTTTGACAAGAATGGTTGCTTTTATTCCTTTGTTAAGTTTATTCAGGCGCAGCAACGGTGTATTGCCGATGGTTTCTATAATAGAGTTGTAAATCATTTCTGTTATGTTAGTTGCTGTAAATTCGCTATTTTTATTTGAAAATAAAAAATCAATTTCATTAGAACCCTCCGTCTTCGCTAAATGAAATCAACCTTGCTTATTATTTTGTGCTCCGTCCTCCTGTTTTCTTTTACCGGCTGCGAAAGCAATGGTCGTTCAGCAGAATTAACCCTACATTATTCCATAAAAAATTCTTCTCAAAAAGATACTTCCCGTCATAATCAGTATAGCTGGCTGAGCCAATACGATGTAAAGAACATGCTGATTAATCGAATCCCTTTACCAGAAGGATACGAAAGAACAAAAACAGAAAAAGGAAGTTTTACAGACTGGTTAAGACATTTGCCTTTACTACCTGGAAATCCTGAAGTAAAACTTTATAACGGAGAATTAAAATATAATCAGTCGGCTCAGTTTGCTGTATTGAATATTGATGTAGGCAAAGAAGACCTGCAGCAATGTGCCGACGCGGTCATGCGCTTAAAATCAGAATACCATTTTTCAAAAAAAGAAAAAGAGAAAATACATTTCAAATTTACCAGCGGAGACAACGCGGAATATTCAAAATGGACGGAAGGATACCGACCAGTGATAAAGGGAAATAAAGTAAGCTGGATAAAATCAGCCCGCTCCGACGATTCCTACAAAAGCTTCAAAGCCTATTTGCGCCAGGTATTTATGTATGCCGGAAGTAGTTCGCTTTCCAAAGAAATGCAGTCCATCACCCTAAAAGAAATGCAACCGGGCGATGTATTTATCAAAGGAGGTTTTCCCGGGCATGCCGTTATAGTACTTGATATGGCTGTAAACACCACTACTGGTAAGAAAATATTTATGCTGGCCCAAAGCTATATGCCGGCGCAGGATATTCATATTCTAAAAAATCCTACCACCACCAACAGTCCCTGGTATTCACTGGATTTTGAAGGTTCGCTGGAGACACCGGAATGGTCCTTTGAATCCTCTGAGTTAAAAAGGTTTAAGTAACAGGCGAAGAATGCTTTTAATCCTTCAAAACTTTTTTATATTTGTATTTAGTAACCTTTATAAAGTACAATCATGACCGAACGGCTTAAGTTAATGTATACCGTAGTGTTTGATGTTTTTTCTCTCGCTTCTTTGAGAAAAACGGCCATCAGAACTATTATAGCGGGTTTGTATTTTTATTTTATCGAATACATCGAAGACCAGTGGATTGATATCAGTTTCCATATTCCACAATACATTTTCTATTTGCTGGGTTATATTTTGGTTACTTTATTTTATTACAAAATCGGAACGTCTTACTATCGCTGGTACGACGGAAGGAAATACTGGAGTTATTTAGGTACCAGAGGGAAAAATCTTTCGCAGCAACTCAACGCCGTTATCAATAAAGAGGATAAAGCAAGCAGAAAATGGTACGCTAAAATGATCACCAATCATGCTTACTCTCTGAAAGCGAATCTGAGAAGTTCGGATCCGCTGGAAGAAATCTATGAAATAGAACCGGGCTTTAAGGAAACCTTAAAAGGCGTAAAAGACAAACCGAATTACATTGTTTCTCTTATCGCGGACAAGCTCAATAAAATGTGCGTTTGGGGCGAAATAAAGCAATATCATTTTTTGAGCATCAACCGTTATATGAACGATTTGATAGAAATAAACGAACAATGTAAAGGTATCCGAAAAGTGCCGTCGCCTTCGTCGTATACTTTCCACTTGAGAACGTTCCTTATTTTGTTTACCATCTGTCTTCCTTTCGGATTTATTCACGATCACAATTTCGTGATGACTTTTGTGATGATGATTATTTACGGCGCTTACGAAGGTTCGCTGGTCGTAACAGAAGAGATGGAAGAACCTTTCGGTTTAGACAAATACGATATTCCGCTGGATGATATTTGCTATTCTATCAAAAAACATACGCACCAGTTATTGGGTGTGGAGTTGAAGTCCTCCGCGCATCATTAAGATTATAGATATTAGACAAATAAGAAGAGCCGTTAGTAATCTAACGGCTCTTCTTATTTTATTACTTATTTCATTTTGTCTAAAATCTAATATCCAAAATCTAACATCTCCCTTAATTTTGGTTCGCTCCCGCTAGTAGATACAGCACTGCCATTCTCACCGCCACTCCATTTTCTACCTGATTCAAGATAACCGAATGCCTGGAGTCTGCCACATCGCTAGTAAGTTCTACACCACGATTGATAGGGCCCGGGTGCATGATAACAATTTCTTTTCCTAAAGAATCCAACAGTTGTTTGTTGATTCCATAGTACAAAGAATATTCTCGGAGAGAAGGGAAATATTTAATCGTTTGTCTTTCCAATTGGATTCGGAGTACGTTGGCTACGTCGCACCATTCAAGCGCTTTCCGCAGATTGAGTTCTACTTTTACGCCCAGTTCACGTACGTGTTTCGGCAGTAAGGTACTAGGTCCGCAGACCATTACTTCTGCGCCCAGCTTCTGCAGACAAAAGATATTGGAAAGCGCCACACGGGAATGAAGAATATCGCCAAAGATGCAGACTTTTTTCCCTGCTACGTCACCCAGTTTTTCACGGATGGAAAATGCATCGAGCAACGCTTGTGTAGGATGTTCGTGGGTACCGTCGCCGGCGTTTACGATGTTTGCTTTTATATGTTTGGAAAGAAAATGCGGTGCCCCCACACTGGAATGGCGCATCACGACCATATCCACTTTCATAGCCAGAATATTGTTGACCGTATCCAGCAAGGTTTCGCCCTTCTTAACCGAGCTACCGGAGGCAGAGAAATTCACTACGTCTGCAGAAAGTCTTTTTTCTGCCAGTTCAAAAGAAAGTTTTGTGCGAGTAGAGTTTTCAAAAAAAATGTTGGCAATTGTAATGTCTCTGAGGGAAGGAACTTTTTTAATAGGCCGGTTGATGACTTCTTTAAAATTGTCGGCGGTTTCTAAAATAAGTTGAATGTCCTGTTCGGTAAGGTCTTTTATTCCAAGTAAATGCTTTACGCTTAGTTGCTGCATTTTAGTATCAGTTGTTTGTTATAAGCCAAATATTGTCTTCTGTTACGCCCTGTTCTTTTAGTTCCACAAGCACCTTTTCCGATTCCAGGCAATTCACTTCCATGCCTACATAATTAGGTTGTATCGGAAGATCACGGCTGTATTTTCTATTTATCAGTGCCAGCAATTCTACTTTCGCAGGTCTGCCAAAAGCTATCAACGCATCAAGAGAAGCCCTCACAGTACGGCCTGTGTAGAGTACATCGTCTATCAGGATGACGTTTTTATCTTCTATCTGAAAAGGAATTTTAGTTGTATTCGCTTTTAGAGGTGCATCGCCTCTTCGAAAATCATCGCGGAAGAAAGTAGTATCCAGGATGCCGAGAGGAATTTCCTTTTTTAGTGTATCGGAAATTATTTTCCGGATTCTTTCCGCCAGAAAAATACCTTTAGGCTGTAACCCAACGATTACGGTGTCTTTAAAGTCCTCATGATTTTCAATAAGCTGCTGACATAGTCTGTCCAGTGTAATCTGGAGAAGCTTATGATCGATAATATTTCTTTTCTGCATGGGGTGTAAATTGAACAAAGGTATATAAATAAACCGGAAAATGAACCATTTGGGAAAGAGTTATTAAAAAAATATCCTAAGGGGCTTACTTGTATTGTACTGGTAATTAGTTATTTTTAGTTTGTATTTTAATCTTTTTTCTATGAAAAAAATAGTTCTATCCCTTTGTGTGCTTTTATTCGTCGGACCGCTTCAGGCTCAACGCAGCGCCAATCAATTAGATTTCAAAAATAAAAGAGCCCCTAAGCTGGAATACAACGAGCCTTCTTATAACGAGGGTTACTACGATCAGGATGTTTTAAGAAGTCAAAATCAGTCAACACCTACTACCTGGGCTCAAATAGGTATAGAAAAAAACGAACTGAATATCCAGTGCCAGGTGCTGATGAACGTAAAGGCCGATTCTTACCTGGCTATTTTCAACCTCACACAAGTGGGACAAACCGCCAAAGAAGCAGATGATCTCATTAATAAAAGAACGGCTCCTTTTATAGAAGGCCTGAAAAATATGGGGATACAGGCTTCGGACATCTACGTGGACATGGTCTACCTGATACCGATGTATGAGTTTGAAGTAGAAAAGAAATTATTTTCGAAAACGTACAACGAAGTCCCTAACGGATTTGAGATGCAGAAAAATCTTCATATCCGTTTTAAAAAATCAGACATGATAGACGACATCGTAGCCCTTTCGGCGGCCAATGAAATTTACGATTTAGTGACTATAGAATATTTTGTAAAAGATGCGCAAGCGGTATACGATACGATGAGCAACAAAGCCGTACACCATATTCTAAAAAACGTAGCCAAGTATGAAAGGCTTGGACTGAAGGTAGAAGGCGAATTCAGAGTGATCTACGAAAAGAAAAAAGCCATCTATCCCGAAAACCAGTATACCAACTACGAATCCTTCGTTAGCCAGTCGCTCGATGCGGCAAAAAACAAAACCGTGACTACGATACGAAAACCCAAAACCGTAGCGTACAATAAACTCCCTTATGAAAATTTTGACATTGTCATAAACCCGGAATTTCTGGAGCCTGTGGTTCAATACACCTATAAATTACAAGTGCGCTATTTATTAAACAAAGATAAATTAGAGCCTAAAAACAATTACTTCATCATCGATCAAAACGGGAACCTGAAAGAAGTACCCATTAAAGATCCTGTTTCGACCCACTAAAAAGTTGTTTCGGAAAGTGCCAATATCAAATCAAACTCTTCCGGCTTCACAGGTGTGACGGAAAGTCTTGATAATTTTATCATCGTCATATTGCCAAGCACTTTGTGCGCTTTGATAGTTTCCAATGTAACGGTCTTTTTAAATTTCTTTACCGGAGCCAGTTCGACTGTTAACCAGTTAGGATCCGTAGTAGTTGGATCCTGGTAAGATTCTTTCGAAACCTTTGCCAGTCCTACTATTTCCTTGCCTTCGTTACTATGATAGAAAAGTACCAGATCCCCTTTCTTCATATCTCTCAGATTATTTCTTGCAGCATAGTTTCGTACACCGTCCCAGGAAGTTTTTTTATCTTTTACCAATTGGTCAAAAGGGTATTTGAAAGGTTCTGATTTTACAAGCCAATGATTCATATTTCTATTTTAATATAGTATGCAAAAATAATTTATTGCGGTAAAGTATAGACATTTTATTCGACAAATAATTTACACCTTGCTTCAAAATAAGCCTTTAACAGCACCCCAAAAGACAAAATCAACTATATGAATAATAACCATTTAACTCAATTGTAAAAAAACAATCCATTCTACAGAGCAGAATTATTGGTTTTCTTCCTCTCTCAATACCAAATAAAAACTGCCGTTTAAAGCCATTCTCATTTAAACTTGCTATCCATTCTTATATCCGTTATTTTTAGATTCTTAAAAGAATACCATTAAAAATTATTTTATTTTGACAAACGGCCAAATAATCGATATACTGGAAACGACGGCTGCTCTGATGGAGCTGCACGATGAAAATCCTTTTAAAGTAAAAGCGGTGCAAAATGCCGTTTTTAATCTTGAGAAAGTCAGTAATCCGCTTGGGGAAATGACCTTACCGGAACTAGAAAAACTGGAAGGTATTGGGAAAGGAATTGCCTCTAAGATTCATGAAATAAATAGCACAGGTACCACCCAGGAATACCAGTCTTACATCAGCAGCACTCCACCTGGAGTTATTGATATGCTTGCTATAAAAGGCATTGGTCCTAAAAAGGTACGCACGCTTTGGAAGGACGTTGAAATAGACAGCCTTGAAAAACTTCAGAAAGCCTGTATTGAACAAAAAATTTCTTCTGTAAAAGGTTTTGGAGAAAAGACACAGGAAAGTATTCTTAAATCGTTAGAATTTATTTTAAGTAATAAAGGAAAATTTTTGTATTCGGATATCGAAGGTTTCGCGCTGCAGTTAGAAACGAAATTAAAAGAACTCAATCTATCGCCCTTACTTTCTTTGTCGGGCGAGGTCAGAAGGAAAATGGAAACAGTGGCTTTGGTTCAGGTGCTCATCGGTTCTGATGAACGGGAGAAAGTAATGAAAGCCCTTGACAATTTTCCCTGGCTTGAAAAAAACGAAATTACTTCCAGTCCCTTTGCCTGGAGGGGGAAAGACAAAGTACTCCATGCTTCAGTAGAAATAAAAATCTATCCGAAAGCGGAATATGCTTCCCAACTATTCCTGCATTCTTCCGGCAAAGCACATTTGAAAACGGAAGCCAAAGAAGGAAAAACTTTTTTTCATTATGTAAAGAAAAATTCTTTTGTAGAAGAAAAAGAAATATACGAATCGCTGAGCATGCAATACATTGTGCCGGAGATGAGAGAAGGCTACAAAGAAATTGCGCTGGCGAAAGAAAACAATCTACCCGTTCTGGTAGAAGAATCCGATTTAAAAGGCATTCTTCATAACCACAGCACCTACAGCGACGGTAAAAATACGCTGGAAGAAATGGCTCAATACTGCAAAGACCAAGGCTATCAATACCTAGGCATTACCGATCATTCTAAAACCGCTACGTACGCCAACGGCCTGCAGGAATTCAGAGTTAAAAAACAACAGGAAGAAATCGATGCACTCAATAAAAAACTTGCTACTTTTAAAATATTCAAAGGAATAGAGTCAGACATCCTTCCCGACGGGTCGCTGGACTACAGCGAAGAGGTGCTTAAAAGTTTTGATTTCATTGTGTCTTCCATCCATTCGGGATTTAATATGGATACGGAAAAAGCCACCAACCGTCTGATCACCGCCATTGAAAATCCTTACACTACTATTTTAGGACACATGACCGGAAGAATTCTTCTGCGAAGAGAAGGATATCCGGTCGATCACCGAAGAATCATTGATGCCTGTGCCGATAACAATGTTATTATTGAAATCAATTCCAATCCCCACCGCCTGGACATCGACTGGCGCTGGGTGGACTATGCTTTGAGCAAAGGAGTTTTACTCGCGTTGAATCCGGACGCGCACGTAAAAGATGGGTACCACGACATGAAATACGGCGTGTAC
>JACXTT010006874.1_pt1 | contig 16159 bp, 17 predicted proteins | sample 9270951 | NCBI WGS metagenome assembly JACXTT01 (sample SAMN15532306, study PRJNA645909) | rock metagenome | isolation source: weathered quartz diorite | place: Puerto Rico | collected 2017-06-21 | reverse complement strand
AGGCCCTGCGTGCCGCGCGCGCCGCGCGCCGCGAACGCGCCGGCAACGTCAAGTTCTCGGTGGGCGAAGTCGAGCGCAGCGGGAAGATCGTCACCGAAATGCTGAATGTGTACAAGGCCTTCGACGGCAAGACGGTGATCCGCGATTTCAGCGGCATCGTGCAGCGCGGCGACCGCATCGGCCTGATCGGTCCGAACGGCGCGGGCAAGTCGACGCTGATGAAAATCATCTTGGGCGAACTTAAGCCCGACAGCGGTGAGGTGAAGTTGGGCACCCAGTTGTCGATCGCCTATTTCGACCAGTTCCGCGAGGCGCTTGATGATGAGGCGGCGCTGGCCGAAGTCATCAGCCCCGGTTCGGATTTTGTCGAAATCAATGGCGCGCGCAAGCATGTCATTTCCTACCTTGGCGATTTCCTGTTCCCGCCGCAGCGCGCGCGCGCCAAGGTCAAATCGCTCTCCGGCGGCGAGCGCAATCGCCTGCTGCTGGCGCGTTTGTTCGCCAAGCCGGCCAACTTCCTGGTGCTCGACGAACCGACCAATGATCTCGATATCGAGACCCTCGACCTGCTCGAGGAATTGCTGCAGGGCTACGCCGGCACGGTGCTGGTGGCCAGCCACGATCGTGCTTTCCTCGACAACGTCGCCACCCAGGTGCTGGTTTTTGAAGGGCAGGGCATGGTGCGCGAATATGCCGGCGGCTACAGCGACTGGCAAATGCAGCGCGCCTCGATGGAAGCCGCTGCCGGCGCGAAGGCGGGGGAAAAGCCCGCAGGCTTTGGGCCTGCCGCGGAACAACGAAATCGCCGGTCCGCGAAACTCGGCTCCAACGAGCAACGCGAACTCGATGAGCTGCCGGCCCGAATCGATAGTCTCGACAAACGGCTCTCGGCTTTGCAGCAGGCGATGGCCGAGCCAACCAACTACCATGGCAGTGGCGCAGCTGAAAAATTGCGGGCGCTACAGGGCGATATTGCGAAGGCCGAGCAGGAACTGGCCGACGCCATGGCACGATGGGAGTCGCTGGAGGAAAAGCGTATGCGGTCGAACGGCATCTGAGAAATCGTTGGCCCCCGTCGGGCGACAAGCCGAACCGCTGACCTGCCCATACCGTATACAATTGACGGTGAAGGCTACTGTCTTTGGGCTTGATTTCATTCAGCAGGGTACTTGATATGATGAACACCCCCCCGGAAAATACGCCTATAGCCCGCCGGCGTCGCCGTCTCAGGGTGCCCGTCGGTGAATTGCTGGTGAGCGAGGGCCTTATCTCCACGCAAACGCTGATCAGCGCGCTTTCCACGGGTGCGAATTCGGGAAAGCGATTGGGCAGGGTGCTGGTGCAAAGCGGCGCCATCAGCGAAGAAGCGCTTGCCAAAGTGCTTTCCAAGCAGTTGGGGTTTCCATTTGTGGATCTGGGAAAGCAGGAATTTCGGCCGGAACTGGTCAAATTGCTGCCCGAGGCCGCTGCGCGCCGCTACCGCGCGCTGGTGCTTGAGAATCAAGGCTCGGGTTTGCTCGTCGGTGTTGCCGACCCAAACGACGTCGTGGCGCTGGACGCCATCGAACGGATGGTCGGCAAGATGGTTTCGCCGGCGGTATGCGCTGAGGACCAACTGCTGGCGGCGCTTGACCGTCTGTATCGGCGCACCGACGAAATCACCGGGCATGCGCGCGCGCTCGAAAAGGATATCGGCGAGTCGGCGGAACGACTCGCGGTCCCGGCGAACATCAAGGAAGAGGCGCCGGTGGTCAAGCTGCTGCAGTCGCTTCTGGAAGATGCTGCGCAGGTTCGCGCCTCCGATATCCATATCGAGCCGCAGGAGCATACGCTGCAGATCCGCTTCCGCATCGATGGGGTACTGCAGCCGCAGGCCGAGGCCGATCTGCGCATCGTCGGCGCGCTGACCCAGCGGCTCAAGTTGATGGCCGAACTCGATATTGCGGAGCGGCGCCTGCCTCTCGACGGACGCTTCAGGGTGAAGGCGCGCGATCAGGAGATAGATGTGCGCATGTCGACTCTGCCTGGACAGCATGGCGAATCCATCGTTTTGCGGCTGCTCAACCAGTCAAGTGCGGTTCGGGGACTCGATTCCATCGGCATGCCCGCTGAAATGGTCGATCGCATGCGCGCCATTCTCGATGGGGGTTCCGGCATGGTGCTGGTCACCGGCCCCACCGGAGCCGGCAAGACCACTACCCTGTATGCCGCCCTGTCCGGGATAGACCTGGTCACGCAAAAGGTGGTCACCGTCGAGGATCCGGTCGAATACCGCCTGCCCGGCATTGTCCAGGTTCAGGTGAACGACAAGATAGACCTGACCTTTGCGCGAGTGCTGAGGGCAACATTGCGCCAGGATCCGGATGTCGTGTTGGTGGGCGAGATGCGCGACGCGGAAACAGTCGAGATCGGTCTGCGTGCGGCGCTGACCGGGCACATGGTGCTGTCGACATTGCATACCCGCGACGCGCCAAGCGCCATTTTTCGGCTGCTCGACATGGGCGCGCCGCCGTATATGGTCGCCACTTGCCTGCGCGCGGTGGTGGCGCAACGTCTTTGCAGGCTCAATTGCAAAAGCTGCAGCCGGATATTTCCCACCTCGATCCAGGAGCGCGCCTGGCTGACCCAGATCGGCGGTGCGGAGGCCGCCGGCATGGCCGTCCAGCGGGGGCCGGGTTGCGCGCATTGCGGCGGCACCGGCTATCGCGAGCGCACCGGGCTGTACGAGATGTTCGTCATGGACGAGACGCTGACGCATGCCATGATGGACGGCGCCGGTGCCCGGTTCATGGCAGCCGCGCGGGCCAGCATGGCGGGCAGAACGCTGGCCGATCATGCCTTTGCGCTGGTTCGCGAAGGCCGCACATCGGTGCCGGAAGCGATGCGCGTTTCCGCTATTGGCGAGGATTGAACCGGTGCCGAGGTATACCTACCAGGGGCGCAACGCCGAGTTGGCTCTTGTCAGTGGCACCATCGAGGCGGAGTCGCCAGGAGATGTTGTCAGGCAACTGGTGGGCATGGGCGTGGAGGTTGTCGATATCCATGCTGCGCGCACGGCCGAGGCAAGTCCGGGCATACCGGCCTGGTGGGAAAAACTGTCCGCGATGCCCATCAAGGACGACGATGTGATCCTTTTCACCCGTCAGATGCATACCCTGCAGAGAACGGCCATACCTCTGTTGCGGGCCCTGGAAGGACTGCGGGAATCGACCGCCAATACCAGCATGGCCAAGGTGCTGGGGGAGATCAGGTACGACCTTGACCAGGGACGGGAGTTGTCGGCCGCGCTGGCGCGACATCCCGGCGTTTTTTCAATTTTCTATGTGGCCATGGTCAGAGTGGGTGAAATGAGCGGTCGCCTGGCGGAAGTGTTCAACCGCCTGTTCATGCATCTCGAGTTCGAAAAAGATGTGCGCGGCCAGATTCGAGCGGCATTGCGCTACCCAGTATTTGTGCTCGCCGCCGCCGCCGCCGCCATGGTGGTGCTGAACATGTTTGTGATCCCGGTTTTCGCAGGCGTATTCGCAAACCTGAACGCGAAGTTGCCCCTCCTCACACGCATCCTCATCGGATTTTCGAACTGGATGGTGCACTGGTGGCCCTTGCTGCTGGCTGCGGTCGCCGCAGCCTGGTTTGGCCTGCGAACCGTGCTTCGCTCGACCGGTGGCCGATATTTCTGGGATCGGCAGAAGCTCAGGCTGCCGATTGTGGGCGATATCATACTCAAGGCGACGCTGGCCCGATTTTCGCGCAGTTTTGCCCTCGCTTCGCAGAGCGGAATTCCGGTGCTCGAGACGCTGGCGCTGGTGGCCCGCACCGCGGACAATGCATACATATCGCGGCAGATCGAAGACATGCGCGACGGCATCGAACGCGGCGAAAGCCTGCACCGTTGCGCCGCCGCTGCGGGCGTATTCACGCCGGTTGTGCTGCAGATGATCGCGGTTGGCGAAGAAACGGGCGAAATCGATTCCTTGTTGACTGAAATTGCCGGCATGTACGAGCGAGAAACAGCATATGCCATCAAGGGCCTGGCAACGAAAATCGAGCCCCTGCTGCTTTTGCTGTTGGCCGGGCTGGTGCTGGTGCTGGCCCTGGGCATTTTTCTGCCGATGTGGTCCCTTGGGCAAGCGGCGATGGGGCGCGGTGGGTGAGATCGATCCGGGGCGGCGGTACCCCGGCTTCGGCCGAAGAAGCGTTGCGACGCCAATTCGAGCGATGTTTGCTGGCTGTCCTGGTCGGCGCCATCGTCTGGGCATTTCTCGACAAGGCACGCGATATGCGCGCCGCAGCGGAGCTTGGCGCCTTTCGCTACAGCCTGGCCGCGCTACGCGTGGCCACGGTGCTGGATCAAATGCATGCGAAGGTGGCAGGGGGTGATGGTGCAGTGCACAATCCCTTTCTTTTGCTGGAACGAAAGCCGCTCGATTACGCAGGCGAACTCCGCCTGGCCGAAGCGGAGGCGGGTGCAATAGCGCCCGGAAACTGGTTTTTTGATGGCATCTGTTCCTGCGTCGGCTACCGTCCGCGCGACGACAGCCGGCTCATGGTGCCCTCCGGTAGACGGGTCATGGTGTTCCATTTGAGTCCGACGGAACTGCTGGCTGCCAGGGAACCGTACCAGTGGCGTGGAGAGGCCATCCGATAGGCGAAATTCGGTGCGGGGCGTATGTATCCATTTGTTAAAATTTGTCATCGTGTTAAATTAATCGGGCAGAACGCGTACCATCCGCCTTGCTTGGATCAAATGAAAAAGTGTGGGCAGTCTGGATACCTGTCGTTAGTCCCGCTGCTTGCACAGATCCGATTTTTGACAGCCTTCATGGAAGAGGAAAATGAACAAATCTCAATCCGGTTTTACCTTGATCGAACTGATCGTCGTCATCGTGATTTTGGGGATTCTGGCTGCGGTTGCCGTTCCCAAATACATCGATCTTAAACAGGATGCCGCGCAGGCAGCCGTCAACGGTGTAGCGGGCTCGATCGGTTCCGCGATGGCGGTCAACTACGCCGCACGCAGCGCCAAGAGCACCAATGGCAGCGCGGTTGCCAACTGCACCGACGGCGCGACCCTGCTGCAGGGCGGTGCGTTGCCGACATCTGGCGGCACCTATGCCATTACCGCAGCAGCAGTTGCCGCCGGCGCGACAGTCGCATGCACGCTGACGTTCACGCCCACCAGCGGAACGGCCGTAACCGCTACATTCAGTGCAATCGGAATTTCCTGATTCGCTGATCCCATGAGCCGGCATGATGCGTCCTCGCCGTTCCAGCGAAGACGCACCGGCGGCTTTTCGATTCTTGAATTGATTGTTGTGCTGGTGGTGGTGGGCATGCTTGCCGTGTTCGCCGCGCCCAAACTGCTGTCTACGCAGAGCATCACCCTGGCGTCGGTGTCCGCACAGCTGGCTGCGAATATTCGTTATACCCAAAGCCTTTCGATGAGCCAGGGACAGCGCTTCCGGATCAACTTTACGGCCTCCACCTATCAGATCACGGACATGAACGGCACCCCCATCGTTCAGCCGGTGACGGCGGGCACGGCGCCGATTTCGGTTTCGCCTGCGATACTGAGCGGTTTCAATCCGCCGCTGACGGCAAACTATATTGCCTTCGACACGAGGGGTGTGCCGTACGTCAGTGCATCGACCGCCCTGATCTCGACGGCGACGATTTCGCTTGCTTCGGGCAGCGATACCACCAGCATTACCATTGCTCCCGAAACCGGGCGGGTCAAATGAGGCAGCAATGCCTTTCCCCGGCGAATGGCAGCGGGTTTTCCCTGATTGAGCTGATAGTGTTCATCGTGATTCTCGGCGTGCTGGCTGCCGGCCTGGTGGTGGCGTTCGGCACTTCGCTCACCAATGCCCCGGTGGCGGGCCAGCTTGATGCGGCTGCGGAAATCGCCCAGCAGCGCCTTGAGCTCATCCTGGCCCAGCGCCGTGCCGCAGGGTTTGCGGCGTTTGCAGATCCCTGCCCCGGGCCATCGATTTGCACACCCCCCGCAGGCTACGCGGTTACGGCGAACATCGTAGCCGGCTATGGGGGCGATTCGGCAAATTACAAAGTCGTAACCGTCAACGTGTCGGGAACGTCCTCGCTGACCGCGGTCGTTCTGGTTGCGAATTACTGATGGTGCAACCCTGCATGTTTTCGTTCAGCAATGCAGAGAGGGGCTTCAGCCTGTTCGAGCTCATCATGGTCATCGTCGTGATGGGTATTGTCGCAGCGGTCGCGGCGCCATTCATGACCACCGGTTTTCAGTCCTACGTGGTCGGCAGGGATATTGCCGAGACTGATGGGCAGGCGCGACTCGCGCTGGAGCGCATGTCGCGCGATTTGCGCAATATCCGTTCGCCTGCCGACCTCACGATTGCCTCGTCGGGCGACATCACCTTCATGGATATTGATGGCAATTCCACGCGCTATTGCCTGGGCGCTGTGGGAGGCTGCCCGGGTGCGACGGGCGAGCTGACGAGGAACAGCCAGCCGCTGGCGGCGGGTATCAGCGCGCTTAGCTTCACGTTTTTGACCAAATCAGTCGCCGGCACCTCTGTCGCATCGCAGGTTTACTATGTCACCGTTGCCTTCACGGCAACGCAGGGCACTATCACCAAGTCGTACCAGACGACGGTGAATCCGAGGAACTTTCCATGAACGGCAAGGGGCACCAACAGGGATTCCTGTTGATGGTCGTCCTGATTATGGTGGTGGTGCTGGTATTTCTGGCAATTGCTGTTGGCTACCAGCTGGCCAACAGCGCACTTTCCAGCGGCAACCACGTGGGGGCCATGCAGGCCCTGTTCCAGGCAGAGAGCGGGCTGGAATACGAACAACGACGCTGGGCGCAAAACCTGGATTGGTACCGCAGCACAGGCGATCCGAATCCCTCCGTTCCAAGTTCCCAGGCGCTCGCAGGCGGTACCTTCACAACGTACGGCAATCTGCCGGCAAGCCTGCTGAAAAGCGGGCTGCCTGCCGCCGCCGGCACGATCAATGCCTATACGACCGATCGCTTCCCCAGCAGTGGCATCCTGCAAATCGAAGACGATCTGACCGCCGGCGCCGAATTTGTCCGCTACACGGGCATCAGTGGCTCGACGTTTACGGGCGTTACGCGTGCGCAAACGGTGGGAACGGCAACCAGCACGGCCGGCGTGCATTCGCGCGGCGATACCATTTATCCGGTGACGGTCTTGCGCACTGCGTTGCTCGCGAATTGCACCGCTCTGACCTCGATCCAGGTCGACGCCAATTCAAAGCTGTTGAGCGCCGGAACGCTTGATATCGAGGGCGAGGAAATCGGCTATAACAGCTCCTCGACCGTCGGCACCACGACGACCCTGATCGGCATCACCCGCTGCCTCGATACCATCACTGTCGTAACGCCCGCGTCTCATGCCGTCGGCCAGCCGGTAACGCCGGTGCTGATCGGCGGCGATTCGGCCGATTATCAGGTTGAGGTGATATCGGCGGGCGTGCAGGGCAGCAATGCCCGCTACGCTCGGCGGACTATCCAGCGATGACGACGACTGTCAATTCGCCGCACCGCCTCGTTCGCGGGTTGCTCATCTGTCTGCTTATCCTGCTTGGCAGTCATGGCCGATATGCCCATGCCGGCCGCGTGCTGACCCTGTCGCAATCTCCGTCTGGTGCCGCCGCTGTGTTCAACATGGGCAGCGCACAGACCATGAGTTTCACGCTCACCAACAGCAATACGGGAGCCGATGCCGGTACCAGTTACTATGCGGTGCGCTTTACCCTCGGCGCGACCGGTACGGTGTATACCTCCAAACCCGTCGCGCCTGCCGGATGGTATGTGTCCAGCTATTCCACCACGTCAGTCACCTTCCGGGTAAGTGCAACCAGCAGCGCCATTGCCCTGGGGCAATCGGTCACCTTCAGTATGGCGATGGCCATGGGCGTATCGTCTGCCGACGCAACCGAGTCGTTCACGGCCGTGCAGGGCTATTACACCTATCCGCCCAAAAACAACAAGAAGGCGAATGCGTCAAGCACCGGCTCATGGACCAGAAAGTCTCTGTCCATCACCTCGTTCCAGATTACGGATACTTCAGGCAACCCGGTATCCGCTATCACCTCCGGCAGCAGTTTTCAGCTGCGCATGACGATCAAGAACAACTCCAGCGTTACACAGAGCAGCATTGTTTCGAATCCCAGTCCGCCGACCGCCACCAAGACCGGCACGGTGACCCAGGGTTTGACGCTGACCACGGGAAGTCCGCTCAGTCTGGCAGCCGGTGCCTCGGGCACTATCATTTTTACCTATGGCACTGCCATTACCGATAACGGCACCATTTATTTCACCGCAAATGCACAAAATGGTGCCAGCGTGACTTCTGTTGGCGCCACGTCCGGCACGCTGTCGGTCAGTTCGTTCACCGCGAGCATCGTGGTGTCTCCCGGTTGCCAGTATGCGGGCTCGAATGTCACGGTGACGATGACGGTCAGCAATGGCTCGCTGCTGTTTCCGGTCACGAGTGTAACGCCAACCCTGACCCCCGCCGCGGGAGCGCCGGTAACTCTTATATCGGGGCCGACACCTGCCTCGATCGCCAGCATCAACGTGTCCTCCAGCGCAACATTCTCCTGGGTCTACCAGCTCAATTCGACGGGTGCCACCAATCCCTTCACCTTCAGCGGATCGGCCAGCGGCACCCGCAATGCGCTTTCCGTCACGACGCCAACTTCGGTCTCAACCCCGCAAACGACGCGCGGCAGCTTTACAGCAACGGCCAGCCCGTCATCGACCAATGCGGGGAGCGGCAATACCGAACTTGTATTCACAGTGACCAACTCGGGCTGTTTCCCGATCAACAGTGTGGCGATTCCGGTTGCGGGAGGCTGGACCTGGGGAGGGACAGCCAACGATTCCTATTCCCTGGTCAATTTGTCCGCCACCAACTCGATCGAAACCTGGACAGCGAGTGGCGCAAATCCCCTGACCTTCACCGCCCCCAATACCGCAGGCCAGGTGCCGCTGACTTTCAGTGGCAGCTTCAGCATGGTTTTTTCGGCCACGCCGGCGGGCACAACCGCCAGCACTTTCACGCTGGTTGTCACGGATTCCGCCGGCACTGCAGTCAATGTGCCGGTTGGTGTGACTGTCAATGCTTTCAAGACCGGAACCCTGAACAATGCAGGCAACAAGCTTTGGCGGGAGGACTTCAAATGACGGCCGCAATGCTCGGACGTCTTGGCGGCATGCCGCTAAAATATTGCGACGTGTCCGGCGACGGTTACAATAAGTCCAAGTCAAGAGCTGGGTTGCATGCTCGCCACAGCCGTGCATGCAGCTTGCCCATGGGGGAGCGGAATTGATAAAAAGTTTGCTGCGAAGCTGGGCAGGGCGCGCGCGCGGCAAGGGCGAGACCTTGGCGCTGACCTTGAACGAGAACGTGTTGCGCTATGTGCACGCCTCTGCCAGCGATGAACGTGGCGCCAGGCTCAAGGCCTGGGGCGCGGAAGTGCGGGGTAATTCGACGCGCGAGGTCTTCCTGAAGCGCGCAAGAGCCATGTTGCCGTCTGCCGAGCGCGTGATTGCGGTGCTGGATTCGCGTGATTACCAGATTCTGCAGCTGGAGGCTCCCAATGTGCCGCCGGCGGAACTGCAAAGCGCTGTCCGTTGGCGCGCCATGGAATTTGTCGAGGGATCGCCGCAGGATTACACCCTGGACGTGCTGCCCATTGCGCCGCAGCCGAGACAGCCTGCGAAGGTCATTGCTGTACTGGCGCACAATGATGTCGTGCGCGCGCGGATGCTTGACTGCAAGGCGCTCGATCAGCCCCTTTCCGTGATCGAGGTTGCCGAAACCGCTCAGCGCAATCTGCTTCGGGCAGTATTGCAGGCCGAAGCCAATCCGCCGCGCGTTGCCGCTTCCCTGGCAGTTGATGCGGGAAGAGCATTGCTCATCATAACGGTGGAAGGGCAGCTGCATTTTTTCCGCCGCTTCGATTTTGACGCCGACAAGTTCACCGTGCTTGACGAAATGGCTGCTGGTCTTGTTGGCGGCAACGCGAATGGCGAGGCGGTTTTGCGCTCCTTAACGCAGCTTCATCGCGGACTTGATTTGTGGGACGACATCAATCCGCAATTGCCTCTGGGAACGCTCCGGGTCGAAGCGGGCGCCGCAACCGGGGCCATCGTCGCCCGGCTCAGGCCGGAAACTGGCACGGAAACCATGCCGCTGGCGCTTTCGGCTGTTTTCGAAGTGACAGCGTCAAAGTCGCAGCCACCCTGGTCCGATGCGGCCTATTTGCCGCTACTGGGCGCTTTGTTGCGTCCTGTGGAGGTACAGTAATGGACGCAACATTGCCCCTGCGACAAATCAATCTCCTCAATCCGGCGCTCATGCCGGCGCGCGAGATTTTTTCGGCACGCCTGATCGTCCTCTGGGTTTTTGTCGCGGGCATGGCAATGGCGGTGATCGCGTGGTGGGCAGTTGTCGAAACGAGCAGGATCAAAGTTGAAATTGCGAAACAGGCATCGCGCCAGATTGCGGAAAAAGCGCGCTTGACATCGGTGTTGGGCGACAGTGTGGCGATAACAACGCCGCAGGAGGTGGCCGCAAAGGAGCAGGAAGTGCGCAGCCAGAAGACGCTGCTCGAAACGCGGCGGGTCGCACGCGATGCGCTCAAGCGCGGCCTGGTTGGTGATGACGGCGGGCCGAGCGCCTTGCTGCGGCTTGTTTCGCAGAGCATCCCGCCGCAAGTTTGGGTGACCGAAATGCGCGTTTCCGGAAATCATATGGATATCGGCGGCAAGACACTGGATCCTCTGGCACTCGATGTTTGGCTGGAACGCCTGCTTGCTTCGAACCGCCTTGTGTCAAAACCTGTGCCGGCCGTGAAGCTTGAACGCGTCGATGCGCCTGCCGGGGCGCCGACACGAAACCTGATCGTCTATTCATTTTCCATGTCGGCGGCGTTGTCGTCGCCATTTGCGGACGACGGGAGTCGGCCATGATGCAACTTTGGAACCGGCTGTCCGCACGCATCAACGCTTTGACAATGCGGGAGCGTTTCCTGCTGTTCGCATGCGTCATCGCGATGCTGGGCGGCGCCACCAATCTGCTGTTCATCTCCCCGCTTATCGATCAGCAAAAGATACTGGTTGCGCAAATCGACAGGAATTCCTCTCAAATGGACCTGCAGCGGGATGCAACCAACCTGGAAATTTCAAAGCGACGGCGTGAACAGCTCAAACAACTGGACGCGGAGGCACTTAAGCTGCGAAACGAGTCCGATCTGATCGAAAAGGAAATCGCCACGCTATCGGCAGCGCGCGCCAATGTACCGGCCGTATCGACAATCCTGCGACGCGTGCTTCACCGTTCGGACAAGGTCACGCTGGTGCGGGTAGTGCAGGTCGGCACAGAGCTTTCGGCGTTGTCCGCTGGGCAGGTCTCTGTTCGCAGCGGGCTGGAAGTCACCTTGACGGGCAACTATCTGGACTTGATGCGGTATCTCGCCTTGCTGGAACGGGAATTGCCGCAGGCGCGCTGGGGAAGCATGCTGCTCAAGGCGGAAGGCGCATCCCCCCAGATAACGTTGCGCATTTTTTCTACAGCGGCGGAATCATGACCAGTTTTGGTCAAATCCTGCGATTGTTCGCCTTGGTGGCGCTGTTCTTCGCCGATGGAACGCCGGCTCAGTCAGTGCATGCAGGGTTGCGCGATCCGACGCTGCCGCCAACTGTCGTAGCCTCTCCCACTGGCTCCGCAAACGCGCGAATCGGGGGATTCAGACCCGAGCATCTGGTGATTGTCGGCGGCATGCGTTACCTGATGTGGAACGGCGCTCGTTATGCCGCCGGCGACACCATCCAGGGCGCGCGCATTGAGCGCATCACTGAAAGCGAAGTCTGGCTGCGGGACAGCGGAGGTTTGCGCAAACTGCCACTCTTTTCAGGCGTTGAAAAACGGTCAAACAGCAGTCCGGCTCAAAAAACGATGCATCCGCATACGGCGCCGGACGGGAAAAACGGAACCATAAAATGAATCCTTCCACATCTCCTGTTTTGCTATCGAACGGCTTGCGCCACCGGAGGCTTGCCCTGGCGACCGCCTTGCTGGCCCTTTCGGCTTGCGGCAGCTCGCCTCCAAAAACCGATCCTGCCAATGCGATTCGCAATGAAATGGAACAGGCCTCGGCTGCGAAGCCGCCGGTGGTGGTGCCGCCGCAAATCAGCGATGCCCTGCAAAGTCCAGAGGCAACCCAGTCCGTGGCACCGGCCGAGCCGCGATTCGATCTCATTGTCAACAATGCCCTTGCCCGCGAGGTTTTCCTGGCGATGGTGACCGACACGCGCTACAGCATGCTGATGCACCCGGGTGTGGAAGGCACCCTGTCCGTGACCCTGCGGGGCACGACAGTCAGGGAAGCGCTTGAGGCCATCAGGGATGTGTATGGCTACGATTTCAAAATCGAGGGGCGGCGCATCACGGTTTATCCGCCGACGCTGCAGACGCGAATTTTTACCGTCAATTACCTCAACGCCAAGCGCGATGGCAAAAGCGAAATCAGGGTCAATTCCGGGGCCTCGTCGGTGCCGGGTTCCGCCACTGGCCAGCTCGCTGCGCCGCAGGCCGGAACGCAGCCGCAGCAGCAGGCGTTCGAGAACAGCCGTCTCGCCACGACCTCGCGCACCGACTTCTGGGGTGAACTTGCCGATGTGCTCCGCGGTATTGTCGGCACCGGTGCCGGGCGCAATGTAGTGGTCAGCCCGCAGGCTGGAATCGTCGCGGTTCATGCCATGCCAGACGAGCTGCGACAGGTCGATGCATACCTGAGGGCCGCGCGCATATCCGTCGAGCGGCAGGTGATGCTTGAGGCGAAAATTGTCGAAGTGCAATTGCGCGACGGTTTTCAGAGCGGAGTCGACTGGACCCTGTTCCGCGGCCGTGGCGCAGGCGGTGTCGTCAGTGCCAGTCCAAACAAGCTGTTCCCGACCAACACGGCGGCGACGCAACCAATTCTGCAGGATGCGACAGCGCTCCCGGCCGTCGGCAACGGATTGTTCGGGCTGGTGTTCTCGCAGCGGAATTTTGACGGCGTACTGAGCTTTCTCGAGACGCAAGGGAACACGCAAATCCTTTCCAGCCCCCGCGTCGCCGCGCTGAACAACCAGAAAGCTGTCCTGAAGGTCGGTACCGACGAATACTTCGTGACCGGTGTTACCGGCGGCACCATCACCACCGGGACCACCACCACCGGCGCGACCACCACCTTGCCGACTATCACGCTGTCGTCGTTTTTTTCGGGAATCGCCCTCGACGTCATGCCGCAGATCGATCAGGGAGACATCGTTACCCTGCACGTCCACCCTTCCGTCAGTTCCGTGTCCGAGTCGGTCAAGCAAGTCGATCTGGGCGGCTCGATCGGCGTGATCCATCTGCCGCTGCCGGCCAACAGCACCAATGAAACGGATACCGTTGTGCGCGTTACGGACGGGAACATCGTTGCCATCGGCGGCCTCATGCAATTGCAGTCGCAGGGGACGCGCTCGGGTTTCCCCGGCTCCACCAATGTGCCCGTGCTTTCCAACCTGCTCGGCAACCAGCAGAGCACCGGTTCAAAGCGCGAAATCGTGGTCCTGATCAAACCGACGATCATCCGTTCTGCGGAAGACTGGCGCGAGCAGGCGCGCGACGCAAGGAGCCGCATCGAGGAACTGGGCGCGGCGCGGCGCATCATCACCGTCAACGGTTCGCAGCCGCAGGCCACGACCCCGGCCAAATAGGCGCGCATGTACCAGCGACACTTCGGGCTGCGCGAACTGCCATTTTCGCTGACCCCCGACACCAGCTATTTTTTCGCCTACCAGGGCGCGCAGGCTGCGCTGAATACGCTGCTGGTCGCGCTGCGTTCGGGCGAGGGTTTCGTCAAGATAGTTGCCGAAGTGGGCTGCGGGAAGACGCTGCTCTGTCGTCGCCTGCTGGCGGCGCTCGCGCCCGACTGCGCGACAGCCTACGTGCCGAATCCGGCGCTCGATGCGAAGGCCATGTTGCTGACGGTATGCGATGAGCTGGCAGTGGAAGTCGAGGCGGGAGAATCGGTTCACCGCATCGCCAGGGAACTGCGAAGCAATCTGCTGACCCATGCTCAATCGGGGCGCAGGGTGGTGCTCATCATCGACGAAGCGCAATGCATTCCTGATGAAACCATCGAAGCTCTGCGCCTGATGTCCAATATCGAGACCGAAAAGCGGAAACTTCTGCAGATAGTCCTGTTCGGCCAACCCGAGCTTGACGAAAAACTGGCCCAGCCGCATCTGCGGCAACTGCTTCAGCGCATCACTTTCTCCGACCATATCGAGCCGATGCGCGTCGATGAAGTCGGCGCCTATGTTTCCTTCCGGCTTCAGGCAGCCGGCGCCAGCGACCCGCAACTATTCAGCGATGACGCAATCATCGAGCTGTCGAATTGCAGTCGCGGCATTCCTCGCCTGATCAATGTCATGGCCCACAAGTCGATGATGGTGGCCTTTGGCGAAGGCCTGCGGTCGGTAGACCGGCGTCACGTCCTGCTTGCCTTCGCCGATACCGCGTCGGCGCAAATGGCGGCGCTCAAGGGTTCCTGGCTGCTTCGGCTCCGGACATGGGGCAGTCGCCGGATCGGGACGTCATGAGCATCGTCAATCGAATGTTGCAGGACATCGACCGCCGCAGCAAAGAAACCGCGAACGGGATTGCCGGGGTGCTGTCCGACACTCGCAGTGTCGAGGCAGCGGGTCATGCCAAGCCGGGCGCAATGGGAGTATGGAGCCTTGCGTTGTTCACCGGTGTGGCGCTTGTTGCCATGTTTGTGTGGCTCGCGCAGCCGGGCAGGCAGGATGAATTGCCGCCCCCAGCGCAAACGCCCGTTCTCGCCAAACCGGAATCAAAACCTGTGCCAACACCTGTCACGGCGGCGCCTGCATCCCCGCCCGAGACAGCAGTGATTGCAGAAGCTGCCGCATCTGCGGCTGCCGCGAAACCGCCCACGGACACTTTGCGTCTGTCGCTGAAATTATCGGCGCCGGCGTCAGATGCGCCGGTTACCCGAGTGTCGCCACCAGCGGCAAAGGCGTCGGCAACGTCAATCGCGCCGGGTACAACGACCATTAGTAACATCCCGGTGCGGCAGATAGCGGCCGAAGAAACCATACTTGCGGCACGCGGATTGTGGGACAGCGGCTCTCGCGACGGCGCCATCGCCACCCTGGCAGAGGCGCTGTCCACGGCCGAGGCCGCGCGCAATCGTCGCACCACGGCAATGCTTGCGCAGGAACTGGCGCGGTTTCAGGTATCGGACAATCGCAAGGAAGAGGCGCTGGCACTTCTGAAGCGGCTGGAAAATGTGCTGACCGAGGATCCCGAGGCTTGGGCACTGCGCGGCAATGTTGAGCAGCGCTTGGCTATGCATTCCGAAGCGGCGCAGTCCTATTTGACGGCACTGCAGATGAGGCCGGCAGAAGGCAGGTGGATGGTGGGGGCCGCGATCTCGCTGGCCGCGACCGGCAAAATGGATGAAGCCCGCTTGTGGGCAGACCGGGCGCGTGAGCGCAGCGCCATCACGCCGGCTATTTCAATCTATCTGCAACAACTGGGCATCACGGTACGGCAATAGGGGGGGCGCGAAGTGCCGCCGATTGTGGAATCTCGCTGGTGTTTTGCCTGCGGCGAATCCACAGGCTGGCCAGGCAGTTGGGTCGCTCCCCTCCGTAAAAAAATCCATGCGGGCCTTTTTGATTGACGAGAATGTTTGACACTGTCTGATTTCCTGTCCAAATATCGCCGCCGGCGCGCCAAAATAAAAACTGCCCCATGTCTTCGGACATGGGGCAGTTTTTTTCGTCTTAAAGCGCGGTGTAGCGTGTCGCGGATTGAGCCGAATATTAGCCGGTGTCTAATATTCCGTCCAAAACTCGCCGCTGCTCAAAATTGAAGCAACGCGTAAGTGCTTGATTGTCTGGCGGAGAGGGTGGGATTCGAACCCACGGTACCTTTCAGTACGCCTGATTTCGAGTCAGGTACATTCGACCACTCTGCCACCTCTCCGGTGCTGGATCGTTGCGTGAGGCGCGATTATAGCGATTACCGGTGCGAGGTACAAATCTTTGTCCGGGAGCCGCCTACGCTGCCGGTATGGCGGGTCT
>JACXTT010006873.1_pt1 | contig 16159 bp, 13 predicted proteins | sample 9270951 | NCBI WGS metagenome assembly JACXTT01 (sample SAMN15532306, study PRJNA645909) | rock metagenome | isolation source: weathered quartz diorite | place: Puerto Rico | collected 2017-06-21 | reverse complement strand
CGTTCGCCTCGAAATCGTTAAACCCCGGGGCGCCCAGCGGCACGGACGTTGCGGTACGGTGCCCAGCATGGGCGGTACTAGGCGGGTCGGCCAGATCGGTCCCGGCGTACGACAGGCCAAACTGGAACTTGTCAGTCTCGTAGGTGCCACCCGCGCCCCAGATCTTCAGTTTGCTGCCAGGCAGGTGCTGGTCGCCGGCGTTGTTGATCGCGCCAAAGGATGTGGCCGACGGGTTATCCGCCTGCAGGTACGCGGCCGCCAGCACGAGTCCGTCCTTCGCGTATTGCGCGCCGCCGCTGAAAACACGGTTGTTCGAGAACTTCGGGTCGTTGCTGAACCCATACATGCCGCCAAACTTCACGCCGCCCAGTGCGGGGCTGGTGTATTTGAGCGTGTTGTTGACGCGGAACGTGTTGATCAGGTTGTCGTTATCGTAGGGGTGGGCAAACATGTAGCCGCCCCAAGTACCGCCCGCCGACGTCTGCGCGAGGAAGTCCACCACGGAGTCGTACTGGCGCCCAAGAGTGACCGTGCCCCAGCGCTGGTCGCTCAGCCCCATGTACGCCTGCCGCCCGAACAATGCTCCGCCCTGGAAGGCGCGACCATTGTCCACGTCGAAGCCGTTCTCAAGCTGGAAAATCGCCTTGGTGCCGCCGCCAAGATCCTCGTTGCCCTTGAGGCCCCAGCGGCTGCCATGTGGAAATCCGCTGGCCATGGCTACCTGGCTATGGCCGCCGACGTTGTTGGTGTAATTGATGCCCTCGTCGAGCACGCCATACAACGTCACCGAACTCTGCGCCGAGGCCGACGCGGAACCCGCGCACAGGGCTGCCATGCACAGCCAATGTGCGCGCTTGTCTCTCTCCGATTTCATGTGATATTTCCTTGGGGTACATTGCCCCGGGGTGGACCTGCTAAGTTGTCTGACTGGAACCGGTTGATGGCGCGGCCCGCTCACCCTTGCCACGCGTCGCCAGCCAGCAAAGGATGGAGCCCGCGACGACCATCGCCGCCCCCTTCCAGAATGAAAAGGACAACGGCGCGTTCAGCAGCGCAGCAGCCAGAGCAGCCGAAAGCACCGGGATGAAATACGACGCCCCGGCCAGCACCGTCACGTTGCCGTGCAAGATGCCCACGTTCCACGCCGCATAGCCGAAGCCCATGGCGCAAGCCGCCAACGCCAGATATATGACGCCACTGACGCTCAAGCCCATCATCTCGCCACCCGTGAACAGGTATTTCCCCCACAGCGCGAGCGCCGTCAGGATGAAGAACAGCGTGACACCATTCTTGCCCTGGGCAATCCGCGCCGTCACCGTGCAGTAGCCCGCCCAGATCACCGCGCCGGCAAATGCCAGGCCGTAGCTCAGAGGGTTGTCCCGCACGTTGGCCGCCATGCTGGCCGGATCCAGCCCCTGATCGCCGCCGAGTACCGACGTAATGCCCAGGATGGCCACCAGAAAGCCGGGCACGATCAGCCAATTGGCCCGCTGCCTGTTGAACAGGATGGCAGCCACCATCGTGAAGGTAGGCCACAGGTAATTGACCATGCCCACCTCGATGGCCTGCCGGCCGGTGTTGGCGTAGCCGATCGACAGCGACAGGCACAGCTCGTACGACACGAACAGCAGGCTGCCCCAGATGCGGTAGGACCGTGGCAGCGCCTTCAGCCGCACCGGGCCCACCGAGATCCACAGCAGCACTGAGGCGACCGAATACATCAGGGCCGCCCCGCCCGTGGCGCCGAAACTCTCGCTGACGCCGCGGATCAGGCCGACAATCGAACTCCAGAGGAGCACCGCGACAAGCCCGATCAGTGTTGCCTGTTTTCTTTGCATGACTGCCATGTGGGTAAAACCATCGGTAGGAACGGGAGGGGCTGCAAATTACCTGGCCGGTGCTGGCACGTCAATCCAGATCGTCTTGATCTCGGTGTACTGGTCATGCGCCCAGATCGACTTGTCGCGGCCGCCAAAGCCAGACTCCTTGTAGCCGCCGAACGGGGTGGTGATGTCCCCCTCGCCGAAGCAGTTCACGGTCACCACGCCAGCGCGGATCTCGCGTGACACCCGGATCGCCTGGCTCAGGTTGCTGGTGTAGACCGATGCCGCCAGCCCGTACACGGAGTCGTTGGCCAGCGCGATGGCTTCTTCGGTGCTGCTGAAGGTGGTCACCGACAGGACCGGCCCGAAGATTTCCTCGCGGAACAGGCGGCTTCCCGGGGGCACGCCATCAACCACGGTAGGCTCGACGAACGAATCGCCCGTGGTGCCACCGCCAAATGCCACGCGCAACTTCTCCACATCGGCCTGCTCGATATACGAACGCACCTTCTGGAAATGCGCCTCGCTGACGAGCGAACCGATCCGGTGTGCCGGGTCGAGCGGATCGCCCATCTTCCAGTCACGCATATGCACGCCGATGCGCACCAGCAATTTGTCCTTGATATCGGCATGTACGATCAGCCGCGACGACGCCGAGCAGTTCTCTCCCATGTTCCAGAACGCGCCGTTTACCACGTGCTGGGCCACGGCATCGATGTCCTCGACGTCCTTCATCACCACGGCAGGATTCTTGCCGCCGCATTCAAGCACGACCCGCTTCAGATTCGATTCCGCCGCGTACTTCAGGAACAGCCGGCCCGTGGCGGTGGAGCCCGTAAAGCTCACCATCGACACATCCATGTGCATGCCCAGCGGCTCGCCCACTTCCTTGCCGCCACCGGGCAGCACGTTGAATACGCCCGCCGGCACGCCGGCCTGATGGGCCAGTTCCGCCACGCGCAGTGCGGTCATCGTGGTCTCCTTGGCCGGCTTCACCACGATCGAGCATCCGGCCGCCAGCGACGGGCCGATCTTCCACGCCAGCATCAGCAGCGGGAAATTCCACGGCAGCACAAGGCCGACCACGCCAATCGGCTCGCGCACCACCAGCGACAACGCAGCCGATCCCACCGGCGCCGTGCTGTCGTAAATCTTGTCGATCAGTTCCGCGTGCCAGCGGATCGTATGGATGGTCTCAGGCACGTCGGTGTTCTGGCATTCGCGGATCGGCTTGCCGCTGTCCAGGCTTTCCATCACCGCCAACTCGTGCGCATGCTGCTCCAGCAGATCCGCAAACTTCAGCAGCACAGCCTTGCGTTGGCCCGGCGACTGGTGGTGCCAGCGGCCATCCTCAAAGGCGGCCTTCGCCTTGGCGACGGCGATATCCACATCGCGAGCATCGCAAGCAGAGATCTCGGTCAGCACCCGGCCCGTTGCCGGATTGGTGGTCTGGAACGTCTTGCCCGATGCCGCGCGAACAAAAGCGCCATCGATGAAAGCCTGCATGGGCAGCGTGATCCTGTCCGCGATGGCGGCGTATTCAGCGGCGGTCAGAAGCTGAGCCATTACGCCTTCTCCTCGATGATGGTGGCTATCACGCGCTTCAGTTCGGCGATGATCGCCTGCAGGCGGCGCTTCTCGGCGTCGTCAAGGTCCTGCAGCGGAGCGCGAACGCCACCGGCGCGTAGACCGGCCACCGTGCAGCCGTGCTTGATCGATTGCACGAACTTGCCGCCTTCGAGGAAGTCCATCAACGGCATCATGGCCGACATGATGCGGCGGCCCTTGTCGAAGTTCTTCTCGACCACGCACGCTTCGTACAGCGCGATATGCTCGCGCGGAATGAAGTTGGAACCGGCGCAGACCCAGCTTCGCGCCCCCCAGGCGAAGAATTCCAGCGCCTGGTCGTCCCACCCGCACGAAATTTCGATGTCGTGGAACTCGGTCGCCAGCATATGCAGTTGCGACGTCTGGCCCGAGCTCTCCTTGATGGCAACGAAGTTTTTCGAGGCCGACGTGACCATGCGAAAGAACTCGCGCCCCATCGACACGCTCATCCGGCCCGGATAGTTGTAGAGCATGATCGGCAGGCCGGCGGCCTTGTCGACGGTCAGCGCGTGAACAGCGTTCTCGGCTTCGGTCGGCAGCGCATAGGGCGGCGAGCCGACCAGGATGGCGTCCGCCTTGATCGCACGGGCGCCTCTAGCGTATTCGACCGAATCTTCGGTGCGTACGGCACCTGTGCCGATGATCAGCGGCACGCGGGTACCGATCACTTCCTTGGCAAACGCGGCCAGGGCCAGGCGCTCTTCCGTGGTGTGCGCATAGTATTCGCCAGTGGACCCGCCGATGATAATGCCGTGCACGCCGGCTTCGATCAGGGACTCGAGTACCTCGCCAAACGCGGCGTTATCGATCTGGCGGTCTGGCGTCAGTGGGGTGATGGCGGGCGTGTAGATGCCTTGGAACTTCATGATGACTCCGTAGATTCAGGAATTCGGAAAAGGGGACGTGAATCGCTAGCGGCTCAGCGAAGCCGCTTCCTGGAGACTGAGCGAACGAGTCTCCGGGGCCAGCAGCAGCGATACGAGCAGGCCCACCAGCGTGACGCCGGCTGCGGCATACATCGTGGGACCGATGCCGATGGTCTGCAGCGAGATCGGCACGAGCCAGGTGCCGATGGCCGCGCCGATGCGCGACAGCGAGGCGCCGAGCCCGACCGCCGCCGATCGGATCTCCGTCGGGAACAGCTCATTGGGATAAACCAGTTGCAGTACCTGCGCGCCGCCGATGAACAGCGCATAGGCGCCGAACAGCACGAGCACCAGCATCTGGCTGCCGTCGGAGCAGGCGCCCAGCCCCAGCAGGGCCAGGCCCGACCACAGGAAGCTGTGGATCAGCATGCTGCGCCGGCCAATAACGTTGATCAGTCGCGTGGCGATGATGCAGCCGACTACGAACAGCATGGTGATGGCCACAGACCCGAACGACGCCCATTCGCCCTTCAGGTTCAACGCTTGCAGCACGGTCGGCGCGAAGGCGTAGACCGCGAACACCGGAATGACCGAGCAGCTCCAGAACACCGAGACGAACAGCATGCGCTTGCCGTAGCCGGAGTGCAGCAGCGCCAGCAGCGACACCTTCTTCTCGGCCACCTGTTCAGGCAGGTTGCGCAGCGAGAACGTCGGGCCGTAGACCTTGCGGATGATGCGCTCGGCCTCCGACGCGCGGCCCTTGCTCAGCAGCCAGCGCGGCGATTCCGGCGTTCCCATGCGGATGACCAGTAGCAGCATGCCGATGATCGCCGGGCTTGCCAGGACCAGACGCCAGGCATCGGCTCGACCGGAATCCAGCAAGGCATTGCCGACGATATAGGCCAGCGCAGCGCCGGCAAACCACAGGATGGTCAGCATCGCCAGCCGGGGGCCGCGATATTTCTTCGGCAGGAACTCGACCAGCAACGCGCCTGCCACCGGGTACTCAAACCCGACGCCGATGCCGATCAGGAATCGCATGAAAAACAGTTCCGCCCCCGAAGTCGCCCAATACTGGAGAAGCGAACAGAGCACGAAAATCGTCGGCCCGACGAAGTACAGCTTCTTGCGCCCCAGCCGGCAGGTCAGCAAGCCACCCAGGAATCCGCCGCAGAAAATGCCGATCAGTGCCGACGCGGCAACCATGCCCTGCCAGAAGCTGCTCAGGCCCAGCGCCGCAGCCAGCGGCACCATGGCCACGCCGATGATGCTCAGCACGTAGCCGTCGAGCAGCCAGCCGCCGCCCGAGCGGATGCATAGCAGTTGATGAAAGCTGTTAAGAGGAACGTCCTCGATTGACACATTGTTTGCCACCGTTTGTCTCCTGGTTGACTGTGTATCGCCCGGGCCTGCCTTGGGCCCGGCTTTATGGAAATTGGTGCGGCATTGCCGCTACATACCGGCTACATACCGGTTCAGACTTCCCTGCCCGCCCGGCGCTGGCCAAGCCAGAGATTGGCGTTGACGCCCATCGACAGAATCGGCTCAGGCAGATTACGGTTCGGTCCCGGTGACGACAGCAGGAAGTCGATCAGTTCGTTGCGCTCGCCGGCCAGGTGTTCGGCCAGCAGATGGCCCGTCACCGTGCCGCGCGTGATGCCGAGCCCGTTGCAGCACAAGGCGCCGTAGACGTTGGGGGCGAGCTGGCCGAAGTGGCCCATGTGGTTGCGCGACAGCGCAAGCGATCCGCCCCACGTGTATTCGAATTCGACGCCGGGCAGCATCGGGAAGCGACGCTCGAACGAATCGCGATGCGTGTGGACAAATCGTTCCAGGTACGTGGGATTGCTGCGACCGTCCCGGTTGTAGCTGAAGCTGTTGCGGACCAGGATGCGGTTGTCGTGCGTGCGGCGCAGCGTGGTGCCGTACGGATCGGCCGGGATCAGGCCCCAGAACTCCTTGCCACCCAGTTGCGCCTGCTCTGCCAGCGTCAGCGGACGTGTCAGGCTGGCGTAGGTGAACACCGGCAGCATCGTGCCGCGCAGGAAACCGAAGCGCTGGCCGAAGGCGTTGTTGGTCAGGATCAGCGTGTCGGCGCAGATGCTGCCGCCGCGATGGGTCAGCAGGATCTTGTCGCCGTATTCCACATCGGTGATCGCCGTGTGCTCGTACAGCGTCACATTCGGCGGCAGGCTGTCCGCCAGCCCTTTCACCAGTGCCGCCGGCTGGATCAATGCCGTGCCGGGCGTGAACAGCGCCTTCCGATAGAACGACGTGCCGATGTGGTCGGGCAGGTCCGCGCCTTCGATCATGTCGTACGGCTGGCCCAGCTTGTCCAGCCCGCGGCGGTAGGCGTCGAGCACCGCGATGCCGCGATCCTCGATGGCCGCCTGGTATTTCCCCGACGCCCGGAACTGGCAGTCGATGCTGTACTGGTCAACCAGCGCCTTGAGAATCCGCTGGCCGGTCAGGTTCAGGTTCATGCATTGCCGTGCCGTCGCGATGTCGCCGATGTAGTCGTCGGCGCCAATGTCGTGCGGCAGGTCGATCGCAAAGCCAGCATTCCGGCCGGACGAGCCGAATCCGACTTCCTGCGCTTCCACCAGCACCACCTTGTCGTTCGGAAAACGCTGCGCCAGTTGCCGGGCGGCGGCGAGGCCGGTGAAGCCGGCGCCGATGATCACCCAACGTGCGGTTGTCTTGCCGGAATGGGCGCGCATCGGCTTGCGCGCCCTGCTCAGGTGAAACCAGCCGCAGGTGGAATCGTCGGCCGGTATCGAAGTTACTTTGGTCATGTCGCCCTCACTCCTGGGTCAGCCCGCCATTCGGCATCCGCTGCGCCCGTCTTTGTGTCTATCATTTGTAGACAAAGAATATTTCTACGATAGACAAACGGCTATGAGGGTTTACGCTCGACGTGTTTAGATCATCCTTAGTGATTTATGAGGCATATTCAGAGACGAACAAGCGACCAATTCGCCGCGATGCCATAGAATGTCTACGATTGATAGACAGGGGCCTGAAATGGCAAGAACCAAGGCTGGCGCGGAAGACGCGCCAACATCCGATGCTTCGGTGGATCGTAAGGCGCTGCTGGCCGAGGCGCTGCGCCGGCGGATCGTCAGCATGGAAATGGCGCCAGGTGCCGTCGTGGACGAATTGGCGCTAAGCGAGGAATTTGGCCTGTCACGGCCGCCCGTGCGGGAGTTGATGCGGCAGATGGCCGCCGAGGGCTATATCGAACTGGAAGCCAACCGCGCGGCGAGGGTGTCGTCGATGAACCACCAGTCGCTGCGGAATTTCTTCCTGGCCGCACCGATGATCTATATCGCGACCACGCAACTGGCCGCCACGAACGCAACCGCGCGGGAAATCGAGGAACTGAGGGATATCCAGCGGCGGTTCCGCGAAGCCATCGATCAGAACGACGTCGAGAATCGCGTTCTCAATAATGACCAGTTTCACCTGCAGATCGGCAGGATGGCGCACAACCCGTATTTGATGCCGAGCCTGCGCCGCATCCTGATCGACCATGCCCGGCTCGGGAAGATCTTCTACCGGCATCCGACCACCGTCGACATGGAACTAGACCTGGTCAAGGCGGCCGACCAGCACGACGAGATCATTGATGCCATCGCGCGCCACGATGCCGAGGCAGCAGGTGACATCGTGCGGGCTCATATGGATCTGTCGCGCCGGCGCATGACGGAATATGTCGCGCCTGTGGGCGTGGAAGTCCCGCTCATGCTGTAGTGTTCTGAGGCTTCGGCCTACGATGCGCGACGCCATTGCACTGCAATGGCGATCCATGGCGGTTGCTGGCATTTGCCAGACCGGGCGGAGTCAGCTCCCGGCTACGGAGTTGTCCGCAGCGCCCAAAGCACGAAGCATTTGTTCCCGTATGCTCCATTGACACGCAGACTCATGACTGACCTCCCTCTTCCCACATTCCGTAAGGCCAGGCCGGATGACGCCGATCGTTGCTACCAAATTGAAATTGGCGCCTACGAAGGCGATGAGGCGGCAACCCATGAGAAGATCGCCACCAGAATCGGGTTGTATCCGCAAGGCTTCCTTGTGATGGAACTAGACGGCGAAATCGTTGGCTTCATCAATAGCGGATGTGCCTACAACGTGGCCATGTCAGACGAGTCATTCAAGGAGTTGGTAGGCCATGATCCTCAGGCGCCGAACGTCGTCGTCATGTCGGTTGTCGTTGACCCCGTGCATCAGGGAAAGGGCTACGCGTCGCAATTGATGAGTACTTTTGTGTCCGAAATGGCCCGGCTCGGAAAACAGACTATCCATCTAATGTGCAAGGAGCGGCATGTCGACTTGTACAGGCGCCTCGGCTACAGCTACGTCAGGCGTTCGCCATCGGACCATGGCGGCATGGCCTGGCACGAGATGGTCATGGCGATCTAAGCCGAAATCAGCTCGCGCCAGTTCCCATGACGCATCCTGGATACCGAGCGGCCATTCATAGGCGCAGATTCCGATGGCCGTGATGGGTCGGTTTGCGCCGACAAGCCGTGGACTGGTAGTTGACGCGTGTCGGCCATTTGCCTCCCATCTGACTCGTGTCAATGGACTCTGGTGTGCAGTCATCGCAAAGGTTCGGACTTGTGGGTCTGGGCAGACAATCCGTCGGTGCTGACGCCGGCCGGCATATGCCGCCTCTCCCACAATCGCCGGCTTCGCGACAGGACAATCTGATAGCGTATGGCGCCCAAGTCTTGCGACACAGAAGAAAACCTGACAAGAGAGCCAAGTAATGCCCAGGCCCAACCCAGCGCTCCGACGCAGCCAGAAGGCGCCCATGACGCCGATGCGCCGGCGCTTTGTCATCACCGGCGCCATCCTGCTGGTCGCCGCACTGGGCTGGGGCGTGGCGGTCGTCGTCGAACCCGCCATCCAGCGCACCATCGTGATCACGACCGGCGCGGACAAGGGCATCTACCGCGGCTTTGCGGATCGCTATGCCCCCCTCCTCAAACGCGACGGCATCACGCTCGAGATCCGCAGTTCCGCCGGATCGGTCGAGAATTATTCGAGGCTGACGGAACCCAACAGCGAGTACGACGTCGGCTTCATCCAGTCGGGCACCACCACCCCGAAGGAAACCGACCACCTGCAGACCATCGCCGCCGTTTCCTACGAACCGATCTGGGTGTTCTATCGCGCCAAGGCCACGATCGACCGGCTGGCACAACTGCGCGGCAAGCGGATCTCGATCGGCGTGCCCGGCAGCGGCCTGCTCAATGTCTCGCGCGTATTGCTCAACCATAGTGGTGTCAACGCGAGCAACAGCATGCTGCTGGAAATGGACGCCAGCCAGGCCTATCAAAGCCTGCGCGATGGCCAGCTCGACGCCGCCTTCTTCATCGGCAGGCCGGATGCCGACATGCAGCAGAAGCTGCTGAACAGCGACCTGAAGCTGATGAATTTCGCCCAGGCTGACGCCCTGGTGCAGAGGTTCCCCGCGCTCTCCAAGCTCACCTTCCCGCGCGCATCGACCAGCATCGCCAAGGATCTTCCGCAGGCGGATGTCACGCTGCTGGCCGCCACGGCCCTGCTGGTCTCAAAGGACACCCTCCACCCCGCCCTGGTCTACCTGCTGTTGGAGGCCGCCCGGTCTGTGCATGGCGGCGAGGACTACTTCACGCGGCTGGGCACGTTTCCCAACCTGAATACGAGTGAGCTTCCGGTCTCGGACGAGAGCACGCGCTACTTCAAGTCCGGACGCCCCTTCCTGCAGCGCTACCTGCCTTTCTGGCTCGCCAGCTTCATCGAGCGGCGCCTGCTGATCCTGCTGCCCTTCATGGCTTTGCTGCTCGGCTTGCTGCAAGCATTGCCGCGCATGATGGAGGCGCGGTACAAGCACCGGCTCGTAGTCTGGTACCAGGAGATCAAGGCGCTGGAAGATGAAATCTGGAGAAACGGCGAGCCAACCACAGAACAGGTGGCGCAATGGCGCGACGAGATCGAGAGCATCGATGCGCACGCCAGCCAGATACGGCTGCCGCAGCGCTACTTCCAGGATGTCTACGCCCTCAAGCAGGCGATCGGCGTCGTCAGGGACCGGATTTCCCACGCAGCCGCGAGGGTAAGGAATCCCGTCGGCGACCGGGCCCCGAACCGATCGTGAGGAGCGCCGCCGCCACATCCGCTTGACAACCCGTCGAGCCGACGCAGCAGGTCCCCGGCATAGAACCGGCGTGCGCGGCGCGAACGCTGCTCCCGGGGTCGTCTTCTGCCGGACCCGTTAGGCAGAAGTCGGCCATAAAGCGACTTTCGCTTATGTCGTCGGTCTGACGTTCAGACGTCGGCTCTTCACTGCAATCGGTCATCGAGCCGCGAAAAGTGAGCGATCTGCGATCGGACGCAGCCGGCTACTGTTTAACCGGAGGTGAGGACTGCGAAAGGATCGCCGAACGGCAGACTTCCAGGATTTCATCAGCAAGCGGTGAATCGTCGGGACAGGCTCTCGACAGCATGATCGCCCCGATCGCATGCGCGATAGCGTCGATCCGCCTGGCGCGCGTCTCGCGCCGCGCGTGATTGTCCAGCGTCCCATCATCGCGGCCCAGCGTCGCCAGCAAGCTCTCAAGCCCGGCCGCAAACGCTGCCTTCATCGGCGCCGGCTGGCGCGCCGCGTCGCCGCACAGCGCCGCCATCGTGCATCCCTCCCCAGGGCTGTCGCGGTGCTCCCGCGACAAGTACTGCTGCACAAACTCGACCGTGTCGGCCCCCTCGGTTTTCGCTGCTGTCTGGGCGAAGCCGCAGGCCGCAGCCTCAGCCATCAGGTCGGCCTTGGATCGGAAGTGCTTGTAGAACCCGCCGTGGGTGAAGCCGGCTGCCGCCATCAGATCCGCAACGCCGACCCCGTCATAGCCACGCTCCCGAAAAAGCGTCGACGCCGTTTCGACGATGCGCGCTCGATTCGCCTGCGATTGCGCCTTTGTGATTTTCATACCTGGAAACTCTTCGTTCATGCCTGCACTGGGGTCACTATACATTGATGCTAACCATAATCAAAACTATTGACATCAATGATGATGACCATCATTATTAATGTCGAGCCATCCCGATCTTCCGACCCAGGCATCCACGCAACAGGCACAACATGCCCAATCAGACACTTCTCGAACCGTATTCCCTCGGCTCCCTGACGCTATCAAGCCGCATCGTCATGGCCCCGCTGACCCGTAACCGCGCCGGCGCTGGCCTGGTACCCAGCGAACTGGCCGCCACCTACTACGCCCAGCGCGCGTCTGCGGGCCTGCTGATCACTGAGGCCACGCAAGTCTCCGAGCAGGCCCAGGGCTACCAGGACACCCCCGGCCTGTACACCCAGGCGCAGATCGACGCCTGGCGCAAGGTCACCGATGCCGTGCACGCCAAAGGCGGGCGGATCTTCGTGCAGTTGTGGCACGTCGGCCGTGTCTCGCATGTGACCCTGCAGCCCGGGGGGGCCGCGCCGGTCGCGCCCTCCGCCATCCGCGCCGTAACCAAGACCTTCGTCAACAACGGCTTTGCAGACGTGTCCAACCCGCGCGCGCTAGCACTCGATGAACTGCCGGGAATCGTGGACGACTTCCGCCAGGCCGCGGCCAACGCCATTGCTGCTGGCTTCGACGGCGTAGAGATTCACGGTGCCAATGGCTACCTGCTGGAGCAATTTATCAAGGACGGTGCCAACCAGCGCACCGACGCCTACGGTGGCTCAATCGAGAACCGTGCGCGCTTGCTGCTGGAAGTTGTCGCCGCCGTGGCGAAGGAAATCGGTGCGGAGCGTACTGGCGTGCGCATCTCACCGGTCTCGCCTGCTAACGGCATTTCCTGCAGCGACCCGCAGCCGCAGTACAACTACATCTGCGAGCAGCTCAGCGCGCTAGGCATCGTCTACCTGCATGTCGTCGAGGGCGCCACCGGCGGCCCGCGCGACGTGGCGCCGTTCGACTACGACGCCCTGCGCAGCCGCTTCAAGCAAACCTACCTTGCCAACAACGGCTACGACCTGGCACTGGCCCGCACCAGGCTCGCCGCGGGTCAGGCGGACTTGTTTGCCTTCGGCCGGCCATTCATCAGCAATCCAGATTTCGTCGACCGCCTGAAACTCGGCGCGCCGCTGGCGGCGCTGAACCCGGCCACGCTCTACGGTGGCGGCGCCGAGGGCTACACAGATTATCCGACGCTGGCCTAGGCCGGCAGCAAGCAGGGCGGGGTCGCACCGCACGCCGATGTTTGCCCCGGACAGAATGCCGCGTTATCGCGGCCCGGATTCACCTTTCGCCAGAGAACTCGCACATGAACACCCATTCCACCGTCCTTATCACCGGCGCCTCCAGCGGCATTGGTGCCACCTACGCAGAGCGCTTCGCGCGGCGCGGCCACGACCTCGTTCTGGTCGCACGCGATGAGGCGCGGTTGAACACACTCGCCGCGCGCCTGCGCGAGGAGAGTCATGTCGCCGTCGACGTGGTCCAGGCCGACTTGACCCAGTCCGCCGATCTGCCCGCCGTCGAGACGCGCCTGCGGGATGACGCCAGGATCGGCATCCTCATCAACAATGCCGGCATTGCCCAGACGGGCGGTTTCGTCGAGCAGACCGCCGACAGCATTGACCGGCTGATCACGCTCAATACCACCGCCCTGACCCGGTTAGCCAGCGCCATCGCACCACGCCTGGCGCAGGCCGGCGAAGGTGCGATCGTCAACATCGGATCGGTCGTCGGTCTGGCGCCGGAGTTCGGCATGTCAATCTACGGTGCGACCAAGGCTTTCGTACTGTTCTTGTCGCAGGGCCTGAGCCTGGAACTGTCGCCGAGGGGCGTCTACGTGCAGGCGGTGCTGCCGGCGGCCACGCGCACCGAGATCTGGGAGCGCGCCGGCATTGACCTCGGCACGCTGCCGGAGGTGATGGAAGTAGGCGAACTGGTCGACGCGGCGCTCGTCGGCTTCGACTGGCGCGAGCTGGTCACCATCCCGCCGCTGCACGAGGCTACGCGCTGGGATGCACTGGATGTCGCACGCCAGGGGCTGCTCTCCGATATCCGGCAGGCGCACGCCGCCGAGCGCTATCGCGCGCCTTCCTGAGGAAGCAAGCTTTTGCCGGATCTTCAAGGGAGTCTGCACATGACAAGCAAGGCAATGCTGGCCGGCAAAGCGGGGGCGTCCTATATCCATGCCCCGAACCGCTCGGTCGACGTCGGGGGAACCGCCTTCGCCTACCGCGATCTTGGCCCGCACGGCGGGGTGCCCCTGCTCCTGCTCAACCATTGGGGAGCCAGCCTGGACAACTTCGACCCGCGGATCGTCGATGGGCTGGCCGCCCGACGTCGCGTCATCGCCACCGACTACCGTGGGATTGGCGCGTCCGGCGGTACTGCGCCAGTGACGGTCGACGCCATGGCGCGCGACACCATTGCCCTGATCCGCGCACTGGGCTTCGAGCAGGTCGACCTGCTAGGCTTCTCGCTGGGCGGATTCGTGGCGCAGGACGTGGCGATAAAGGCGTCCGGCCTGGTGCGCAAGCTCATCCTCACCGGCACCGGGCCGGCCGGCGGCCGGGGTATCGATAAGGTGGGGGCGGTGTCCTGGCCGTTGATGCTCAAGGGACTGCTCACGCTGCACGATCCCAAGTATTACCTGTTCTTCACCTCGACGCCCAATGGCCGGCGCGCCGCGAGCGCCTTCCTGATGCGGTTGAAGGAACGCAAGATCGAACGCGACAAAGGCCCCACACCTGGCGCGTTCCTGCGCCAGCTTCGGGCAATCAAGGCCTGGGGCCGGCAGTCGCCCCAAGACCTGGGACGCCTCTTCACTCCGGTCCTGATCGCCAACGGCGACAACGACATCATGGTGCCCACCGCCCTTAGCCCCGACATGGCCCGCCGGATACCAAATGCGCAGTTGGTCATCTATGAGGACGCCGGGCATGGCGGCATTTTCCAGTACCACGCCGAGTTCGTGCCGAAGGCCTTGGGATTCCTCGATGAATGACGCCATGACAATCCACTTTCCTACAACAATCGAATCGCACCTTCCAACACTGGCACTCGGAAGAAGGAACCCCAGCTCATGAAAGCCTTCATCATCGATCGTTATAGCAAGAAGGAGTCCGGCCGGATCGCCGAAATGCCGGAGCCCGAGCTGCGGGACGATGACGTCCTGATCCAGGTCCACGCGGCGAGTGTCAATGCACTGGACTCCAAGATCGTGAGCGGCGAGTTCAAACTGATCCTCCCCTATCGCCTGCCACTGATCCTGGGCAACGACGTAGCCGGTACGGTCGTGCGGGTCGGCCCCCGAGTCAGCCGGTTCAAGCCTGGCGATGAGGTATATGCCCGTCCCGACCAGGATCGAATCGGCAGCTTCGCCGAGTTCATCGCGGTCAAGGAGGCATCGCTGGCGCGCAAGCCCGCGAACCTGTCCATGGAGGAAGCCGCCTCCATCCCCCTGGTTGCGCTGACAGCCTGGCAGGTGCTGGTCGAAATCGCAAAGCTGAAGAAGGGGCAGAAAGTGCTGATCCAGGCCGGCTCTGGCGGCGTGGGCACCATCGCCATCCAGTTGGCCAAGCATCTGGGCGCCTTCGTCGCCACGACCACCAGCACGGGCAATGTCCACTGGGTCAAGTCGCTGGGCGCTGATGTCGTCATCGATTACAAGAAGCAGAACTTTGCAGCCGAACTGCGCGACTACGATGTTGTGCTGAACAGTCTCGGCAGCGACGAGCTGGAAAAGTCGCTGCAGGTGCTCAAGCCGGGCGGACACCTCATCTCCATCTCCGGTCCGCCCACACCCGAGTTCGCGGTAGAGCAGGGATTGGCCTGGCCGCTGAAGCAGGTGCTGCGCCTGTTGAGTCATGGCATCAGGAAGAAAGCCAAGCGGCTTGGCGTCACCTACGCGTTCGTATTCATGCGCGCGGAAGGAGACCAACTGCGCAAGATCACCTCCCTGATCGAGTCGGGATTCATCCGCCCCATCGTGGATCGAGTGTTTCCTCTCGATGCGACCGCAGATGCGCTGGCGTACGTCGATCAAGGACGCGTGAAGGGCAAGGTCGTTGTCAAGGTGAGATGAACGCGATCAGCGAACTTGAGCATTTCGCCGCGCGTTATGCGTTTCGACACCCACTCCACCGTAAGCCCCGGTCTCGCTCCGTCAAGATCCACGTGAGAGCGGATTTGCACCCCCGGATGCATAGAACACCATGAACCTGGTGCCGCCGCTTCAAAATGAAAACCGGATGGCAACGCACTTCTTTCAGATTGGTAGCGGACACCGGGTCACCATCAACCTGAAGCGCCTGGTGCATTTTGCTGCGCGTCAAGGTGAACACAACCGCTGTTACCTCTTGAGCGGCCATTCAACGCCATCGTGTTCGATGTCCGAGAAGGGGTCGGCAACAGACCGCCCTCCCTGTCGACCCGACACGGCATGCGCAAAGCGCGTCCTGTCATGCTGAGAAGAGTGCGGAACCGCCCGCACTGCGGTGTCAGGCACCGGATTTATTCAGCAACACAGGATCGTTGCGATAGACATCGGGAAAGACCTGCTTCAGATTGCCGATCTTGGGCAGGTCATAGATCATGATGTACGGATGGTTCGGATTCTTCGTCAGGAAGTCCTGATGATGGGCTTCCGCCGAATAGAACCCCTTGTAATCTTCCACACGCGTCACGATGGGTGCCCGGAATACCCTCGCTGCGCCAAGCTGGGCAATATAGGCTTCGGCAAGCGTGCGCTGTGCCGGCGTGACCGGGAAGATCGCGGACCGGTACTGCGTGCCGTGATCGGGCCCCTGGTAGTTGAGCTGGGTCGGGTTGTGCGCCACCGAGAAAAAGACTTGCAGCAACT
>JACXTT010006872.1_pt1 | contig 16161 bp, 12 predicted proteins | sample 9270951 | NCBI WGS metagenome assembly JACXTT01 (sample SAMN15532306, study PRJNA645909) | rock metagenome | isolation source: weathered quartz diorite | place: Puerto Rico | collected 2017-06-21 | reverse complement strand
GGTCTCGACTATCCGGCAATTGGTCCTGAGCACGCTTGGCTCGCCGACCGGCGCCGCGCAGAGTACACGGCAGTCAGCGATGACGCGGCGGTTGCTGCCGCGCGTACGCTGGCTCGCACGGAGGGCATCATTCCTGCGCTCGAGTCAGCTCACGCCCTCGCCGAACTAATCGAGCGCGCGCCGAAAATGTCGCGCGATACGGTCGTGATTGTGAATCTTTCAGGGCGCGGCGACAAAGACATGGAAATTCTTGCCCGCTATCTGTAGCGTTCGCCATGGCTCATGCGATTCCTACTATGACAAACGCCTCGCGCATCGCGCGCCGGTTTGCCGATTTGCGGCGGACTGGCGAAATGGGATTGGTTGCGTACCTCACCGCGGGCGACCCGTCGCTCGACGCAACGGAACAATTTGTGCTTGCGCTTGCCGATGCAGGAGCGGATGTCATCGAGTTGGGCGTGCCGTTCAGCGATCCGCTGGCCGACGGCCCCGTGATCCAGCGCGCCAGCGAACGTGCTCTCCGCAGCGGCACGACACTAGCGGGCGTGCTTTCTCTTGTAAAATCGCTGCGCAATAAAACGGAAGTCCCGCTCGTGGTGTTCAGCTATTTCAATCCCGTGCTGCAGATGGGGCTGGAGAAATTTGGCGATGCGGCAAAAGCGGCGGGCGCGGACGGCGTGCTGATTACCGACCTCACGCCCGAGGAAGCGGGCGACTACCGGGCAGCGATGTCCTCCCGCGGCCTGGATACAATTTTTCTGGCCGCGCCTACTTCGACGGACGAACGCCTGGCGCTCATCGCTAGATCGACGAGCGGCTTCCTGTACGTGATTTCGCGGACCGGTGTGACGGGCGCGAAGGACCAACTCGCGGAGGAATTGCCCGCTCTGGCCCGGCGCGTGCGGCGCTTCACCGACCTGCCAATCGCTATCGGTTTCGGAATTTCGCTGCCGGGGCATGTTTCGCTGCTTGGCGGCCTCGCCGATGCTGCCGTGGTTGGCTCGGCGCTGGTCGAGGAAATCGAGCGCGCCAGCGGAGTGGACGCAGCGGCCGCGGCGCTCGCCACGCGCGTCAAATTGCTCAAGGGAGCTGCGGTGGCTGGAATGAGTAAGCGGGAGCCCCAGGCATGAGCGTCGATGATTGGCGGCGCAAAATCGATGAGATCGACCGGCGCCTTGTAGAGCTGCTCAATGAGCGCTCGCGCTGTGTCGTCGAGATTGGCCGAATCAAGCGTGTGACGGGAGAAGCCCTCTACCAGCCTGACCGCGAGAAGCAGGTGCTCGACGCGGTGGTGGAAGAGAACCCCGGCCCGCTTCCTGACGCTGCAATTCGGCGCTTGTTTGAGCGCATCCTGGATGAAGCTCGCTCGGTAGAGCGAGCGGTGATGCACCACGGCGACGGGAAAAAAGAAGGATGAACGACCTCGTGAGTTTGCGCGGCTAACTGACGTCCGGACGGTGTAGCGCCCGCCTCTTGTGGTGAGCTCACCGCTGGGAGCGAACCATCAGCCGGGCATCCGCGGGACCCACGGACAACTCGGTATTGCTTCCGCAGCGTTCTTGGAGATGGGAAAGAGGAGTTGCAATGGTTGTCGTTATGCAGGAAGGCGCGAAAGAGGAGCAAATCCAGCACGTCATCGACCGCCTGGTGTCAATGGGGTTCGATATTCATCGCTCGACTGGAGCGTCGCAGACGGTCCTGGGCGCCGTCGGCGTTCCCCCGGATTTTGATCCGAGGGATGTCGAAGTTCTCGACGGTGTGCGCGAAGTCGTGCGCATCACGCAGCCCTACAAGCTGGCGAGCCGCGCGTTTCGCCCGCAAGGCACCGTAGTCGATCTGCCGCGCGGTGTGAAGATTGGGGGCAAGGAAGTGGTTGTGGCCGCCGGGCCCTGCTCGGTTGAGACTCCCGAGCAAATCGGCGTGATTGCCGATCGGGTTGCAAAAGCGGGCGCCCGAATCCTGCGCGGCGGCGCGTACAAGCCGCGCAGCTCGCCATACAGTTTTCAAGGGCACGGAGAGAAGGCGCTCAGCATGTTGCGCAACGCCGCGGACAAGAGCGGCCTGCTCGTTTGCAGCGAAGTGATGGACGCGTCACAAATCCCGCTGATGCAGCCCTTCGTGGATATTTTTCAAGTCGGCGCTCGCAACATGCAGAACTATTTCCTGCTCCGGTCGCTGGGCACAGCGCGCAAACCGGTTCTTCTCAAACGGGGAATGTCCGCCACGATCGAGGAGCTGCTACTGAGCGCCGAATACATCATGGCCGGCGGCAACCACAATGTGATCCTCTGTGAACGCGGCATCCGTACGTTCGAAACCGCCACTCGTAATACGCTCGATATCGCCGCGATTCCCGTCATCAAGAAGCTTTCGCATCTTCCGATTCTGGCCGATCCCTCGCACGGCACGGGAATTCGCGACAAGGTACCTCCCATGGCTCGCGCAGCGATTGCGGCCGGCGCCGATGGGCTGCTCATCGAAGTGCACAACGATCCGGAGCACGCGCTTTCCGACGGCGCGCAGTCGCTCTTCTTCGAGCAATTTGAAAAACTCATGGCCGAGCTGCGCATCATCGCCCCCGCGGTCGACCGGACCATCGCGTAAGCCATGGCCGCCGTCTTCCGCCGCGTCGCGGTTCTTGGCACCGGATTGATTGGTGGCTCGTTCGCGCTCGCCCTCCGCAAACATTTTCCCGACACTACAGTGGTCGGCTGGGACAAGGCACACGTCCTACGCCAGGCGCTCGAACGCGGCGCAATTCACGAGGGCGCTGGCAACCTTTCGCTCGCTGTTGTCGGCGCCGATTTGATTTACGTCGCTCTGCCAGTGGGGCAGACGATCGAATTACTGCCCGAGATTGCTCGCTTGGCCCCGCCACATTCTTTGGTAACAGACGCGGCCAGCACGAAACGCTCGGTCTGCGCCGTAGCAGCCGATTTGTTCCCCGAGGGCGGCGCTCAGTTTCTTGGCGGGCACCCGATGGCGGGAAAGGAAATCTCAGGCATTGCCGCTGCAGACGCGGACCTGTTTCGTGGCTCGAAATATGCCTTGATTGTTTCTTTAACAAGCGAAGGCGGGGCCGAGACCAAGGAACCGCGCGTCGCGAAATTCGTAGCACTCATCGAGAGGTTGGGAGCAGAGCCAGTGTGGTTATCTGCCGGTACGCACGATCGCGCCGCGGCGGTGGTCTCCCATCTTCCGCAGCTTCTCGCGGTTGCGCTCGCTGGGGTCGTCCGCGACCAGACGGACGAAACGGGCTTGCCGGTCACGCTAGCGGGCCGAGGGCTCCGCGACGCGTTGCGCTTGGCAGGAAGCCCATACTCGGTCTGGCGCGACATAGTCCTTACGAACAGCGACAATCTCGATCGAGTGATCGATCAAATGATCCAGGCACTCGAGCAGATTCGCAGCGACTTGCGGACCCGCGCGCTCGAAGAGCAATTCTCCGCCGCGGGAGAACTCTACAAAATCCTGCGCGATTTGCAGTAAACTTAAGAAACAACATCGAATGCATCTTGCGTTCAGAGGGGCTTGTTTCAATGGATAAACGCGTGGCCAACGCCGATGTGGCCATTGAAAAACTGTGGGACGGCGCCACGATTCTGGCGGGCGGATTCGGAACGTGCGGGATACCTGAAAACCTCATCGCCGCCGTATGCCGTAAGGGCACAAGAAACCTCACCGTTGTTTCGAACAATGCCGGATCGCCCGATGCGGGCCTCGGCATCCTGTTGCAAACGCACCAAATCAAGAAAATGATCGCCAGCTACGTGGGCGAAAACAAGCTATTTGAGCAGCAATTTCTGAACGGAGAGATCGAGGTCGAACTCAACCCCCAGGGCACTCTGGCGGAGCGGGTGCGCGCGGCCGGAGCGGGGATTCCGGCTTTCTACACGCCGACGGGCGTGGGTACAGTGATCGCAGAAGGAAAGGAAACCCGCGAGTTCAATGGGCGCACGTACGTTATGGAGCGCGGGCTGCGCGGCGACTTCGCCTTCATCAAAGCGTGGAAGGGCGACCGCTGGGGGAATCTGATCTATCGCAAGACGGCGCGAAATTTTAATCCGGTGATGGCAACCGCAGCGGATTACGTGATTGCCGAGGTCGAAGAGTTGGTCGACCTGGGAAAGCTGCCTCCTGAATCGGTGCACACACCTGGAATTTTTGTGGACGCGATTTTCCAGGGCGCCAACTACGAAAAACAGATTGAAAAACGAACGGTGAGAAAGCGCTCGTAGCACGGGTTGATTTTTGACGCGAGGGAGAGCATGGCAACGTCACTGGTGCAGTCAGAAGAGGGAAAGCGGGAACGAATTGCGCGGCGCATCGCGCAGGAGCTGCGCGACGGCTACTACGTGAACCTCGGCATTGGCACGCCGACGTTGGTAGCCAACTATATCCCCGCGGGGATGGATGTCGTCATGCAATCAGAGAACGGCATGCTCGGTGTCGGACCGTTTCCCTATGAGGGCGAGGAAGACGCCGATTTGATCAACGCCGGAAAGGAAACAGTGACCGAGATTCCCGGCACGGCTTACTTTTCAAGCTCCGATTCATTCGGGATGGTCCGAGGCGGGCATATGACCATGACCGTCCTCGGCGCGCTCCAAGTCGATGAGAAGGGAAACCTCGCCAACTGGGCAATTCCCGGACAGAAGCTCAAGGGCATGGGCGGCGCAATGGACCTCGTCGCCGGCTCGCCGCGCGTCATTATCGCCATGGAGCACGCCACAAAGGATGGAAAACCCAAGATTCTCAAGAAATGCACGTTGCCGCTAACCGGCGTCGAAGTTGTGGATATGATCGTGACTGAATTAGCGGTCATCGATGTCACGCCGGAGGGCCTGGTGCTGCGGGAAGTAGCGACCGGCGTGACACCTGAAGACGTGCAGAAACTGACCGAGCCGAAGCTGCGAATTTCTGAGAAGCTAAAAATAATATCGTTGTAGCTTGGGAGAAAGAGAAGTTTCGCGCGGGGGCAAAACGAGCGCACCCTTGGAACCCAATTCCATCGTCATTGTGAGCCTGCACTCGCCCAAGGAAAAATTGTGGGGCGCTCTCGTTTCCATGAACGCGGCGGGAGTCACGCTGCGAGGCATCGATCTCAATTCATTTGACGATTTCATCCGCCAGGTGATGGATCCGGAGGGCGAGCGAATCGGCCTTCCGACTCTGTTTTTCCCGATGCAAAGGGTCGAAAGAATTGCGCTCGATGAGCCGCACGGTTCGATCCCCTCGCTTTCCGGACGCTTTGAGCAGCGCGTCGGTCGCTCCCTGCGGGACTATCTCGCGTTATTCGTGTAGACTTACTTTACAACCAACGGAAATGGCGTCTCGCGTCTTCACGGTTCCGAACCAACTCACGTTTCTGCGGTTAGGGTTTCTGCCATTTTTCATTATTACGGTCCATTACCGGCGATATGACCTGGCGCTCACGATCCTGATCATCGCTGCGGTGACCGACGGTCTCGACGGCCTTCTGGCGCGCTCCCTGAATCAGAAGACGGCGCTGGGCGCGTATCTCGATCCCATCGCGGACAAACTTCTGCTGTCTTCTTCTTTCGTGGTGCTGGCGTTCAACCGGCGGATCAGTTGGTGGCTTGCGACCTTGGTATTGAGCCGCGACATTCTAATCCTCACGGCGGCTGCGGTAATTCTGGTCGTCGTCGGCTACCGGCCATTTCCGCCCAGCATTTATGGGAAAATAACTACGGCGCTCCAAATCCTTCTCGTCTTCATGGTGGTCCTGTTAGCGCTCACCGAATGGCATTGGCTAAGCCATGTCCGCAATGTTGTCGGCTATCTGGTTGCCGCTTTCACGGTATTTTCCGGATTTCACTATTCGATCATCATCGCTCGCCGCGTGAGCGAGCAGCATCAATAATTCAGTAGGGCAGACCCGCCCGCCGGCAGGCAGGCTTCAGTCTGTCGGGTTTCGCGCAGGCCTCGGAGGTACATCCGTCACAGTGTAGAGTTTTCCTTCGCGCAGGTAGAGCTTTTCCGCTTCAGAACGATTGAAGGGCCGCGCACCGCGGCGCCCGAATACAGCCAGCTGATTGCCGCTTTCGTCCACGGCGCGGTCGCGATCGATCCCGCGCGAGACTGCGAGCGCTGGGCCGGCCGTGCGGTACGTGGCAATCAATTTTGGCTTAGGGTGCGGGCTGAATCCATAGGATTCAGGCGAATCTTCGGGCGAAATCGCTTGCAGGATGCGAAGGCCGTTGTGGCCGTCGGCGACATAGGCGAAGACGCTCCCAGCGACGGCGCCGATCTTGACGTCGTTCGCATCATTCAGCCGCCCGTCCGCCGTAAACATCAGATCGAGGCGCGGATGTTCGGGCTGCTCGACATTGACAAGGGCGACTCCATTTTTTCCGGCAGAAACGTACGCGTATGTCCGGGACACCGCGACGTTGCGGGCATCCGCCAGCGGCAGCGATGCGCTGGGTATGACGCGAGGATGCGCGAGGTCAGTGACGTCCAACACTTTCAGCCCCTCGCGATCAGCCACAAACGCATAGCGGAACTGCACGGCCACGCCCTGCGGGTCGACCAAATCAGGTGTGCGAATTTCCGCGGTTACGCGCGGCGCGAGCGGGTTGTCCAGGTCGACGACGACCAGGCTGCGGTCACACAGAATGTATGCGTACGTGCCGGCGATGGTGATGCGCCGGGCGCCGTTCAGAACACCGCCGGGATTGAACGTGGCCGCACGCCCGATGAAATTGTTCTGCGGATTCCCATCCAGCAGCGTTCCCACGCCAGGATTCTTGCCTTTGAGATCGGGATTGCCGACGACAATCAGCCCTTCGTATTTGTCCGTGACGTAGAGGAAGCCGTACATCAAACGGATCTTCTGCTCTTCGTTGGCGGGATTCTGCGTGCGCAAGGGATCGACGGCCAGCGTCGTCGGAGCGGCGACGGCCGTGGCGTATTTGGTTTTCACGTAGAGCCGCTGGCCGAGCGACGAGACAGGCGCCGTCACCATGCGCTCAGAAAATCCTTTATTGTCGATGTTGGCGACATCGAAAATGCGGAAGCCGTCCGCGCCCATCGCTGCGTAGGCGTATTCACCGCGCACTTGGATGTCGAGGACGTTTCCGCCATGGCGGTACGCGGTTGTCAGTTCGCGCTTGCGCTCTTCATGCTTGCGGAAATTCTCGGGATAAGCCATACGCTGCAAATCGCTGCCGATGACCGCCTCCGGCTCATCGTGCTCGGCAGTCGCAACAGCCTCGAAACCCTTGCTACCCGTGGCGACGTACACATAGCGCCCCATGAAGTTGAGGAAATTCGTGCCTTGCAATAGAAGCATAGCCATCCACGCGTTATTGTCGCGGGCGGCGGATACATGACAATCGGTGCACGCCTTCGTTTCGCGGGCGCGCACCGTGTGTGGCACGAACGTCGAAAACGCCTGCCCGCTGAAGCCCTCGGCCGAAACCGTTTGCTGCGTGTTGTACAGCCATTCGCGATTGGCGTTTTGCGAGCTGACCAGAATCGCGCACGAGGACCGCGCCGGGGCGATGCGATGCCCGGTAACGGTGCCGTCCACGGCCAGCAGGTAGCCGTCGTCCCGTAGAACCTGAAAATTGTAGGCAGTCCAGTTGCGCGTTGTGAGCCCTTCGTTGTGCAACATTGGGCGCTTCTGGTTTGCGGTCATCGACAGATGGCAGCCGAAGCAATTCGGCGTCCACGATGTGTGGCACGCGTAGCAAGTCATGCGGCTATTCGCATGCGCGAGCTGCGATTCATCTTTCGGCACGTCACCCCAGGTCATACCATCCGAGCGGAGCGTCTTCGCCAGGCGCGATTTCTCGCTGTAGTGTGCGTTCCCCGGCGTGATCGAATCTAGCGTTTGTACAACTTCCCATTCGAGGTGCGGGTCCATCATGGAGCGCTGCATTAGTTTTCCGCCGCGCCATTCAAATTGCCGCTCGCCCCACGGCGTGCGCAGCGCGTCGAGGTGAGTGCCGCCGCCCGGAGCAGCGGGGCCGGAGGTCACCAGCGTTGCCCGCCGCGAAATGGTGCCGTGACAATCCACGCAGTCCATCTCGATCGCGGCGCGCGGCTCGCCATACAATTTTCCTGTGCCGTGGCTGTCCTGCTCGAGGTGGCAGTCGACGCACTGCATGCCTTTCTGCAAGTGGATGTCGGCTAGGTGCGCTGCCTTTTCAAATTTCTTCGGATCGTTGGGAGCGACGACGGCCCCCTCGTCGTCGAGCAGATGTCCTGCCCGGTCGCGTGCAAACACGGCGCGATAGAGCCAGCCGTGGCTGTGAAAATCGGCGAACTGGGTCGCGTTGAGTTTCGCGTTGAATTCTGTCGAACCCGTCTCGGCGAGAAACTTCACATCGGACCACAGCCCGCGCGCGGCTGCGCCCTCGGGATTGCGCTGCGATACGTCGAATTCTTGTTCCTCTGTCGGATTACGCTGGTCCTTCGGATACATCGCGCCGCCGTCGGATTCGTTGTCCCACCATGTGTACCCGAAATAGGTGGTCAGCATGTTCGTGCCCGGATGAACGTGGCACACCATGCATTGGCTCGACGGAATCGAGCGCGTGAATTCGTGGCGAATGGCGTGTCCGGCCTCCTCGCGCGGAATCGTCGGATCGTTCGAAGCGCTGAATCCGCGGTTGCCAAACGGCGCGTACTGAGCGGAATGCGCTGCTGCGCGGTCGTTCGCATAAACGACGTGGCATGCCGAGCAGCCACTCGCGCGATAGTCTCCAGGCTGGTCGTTCGTGCCCGGCAGCGAAAGCAGCGGATCGAGCAAGCGCGTCTTTTGCAGCCCCAGAAAAACCGGATCGGTGCGGAGCTGCGTGCCGAATCCGCGCGCGCCGAGTTTGTCATCGGGTTTTCCTGCGTCGTCAACGCGCAACGGCTGGCCCACTTCGCCCTTCGGCCCGCCGCCGCGTTCGAACACGCGCAGAACGTTGCCCGGCTGCGAAACTTCCCAGCGTTCGAGCGGCGTGATCTCCGGTAAGACGCCTTTCGCACGTATCTCTTCGTGCGAGGGTTGCGGAATCGTTCGAATCATTTGTGGCGCGCCGTCATGCGCATAGCTCTCGCCGAACCGCGCATCTTTGTGGGGGTAAGCGCCATTATTGTAGAGCGCCGCGCCCCAGAGCATTCCCCCCGTCGTCATCATGCTCGTTGAAACGTTGCGGACTTCCGTCGGATGGCACCCTGCACGGCCGCAACTTTCCGCTGAGACTCGAAGATCACCCGGATTGACGAAGCGCACGTATTCGGCGCTTTCCTTCAGCCACTTCGTGTATAACCGGTCGGGGTTGGCCGAGCGGTCCGCGAGTTTCGGGTCGCGGGGCTGCGGATGAGCCTGGTGCTTTGCCTTCGCGTATTCCTGCGAGTTGGCCGCAGTGCCTGGAGCAATGTGCGCGCCGGCGGCTCCACCGTGGCAGTCGGTGCAGCCGAGACGGACCGTGCCCGTGGCGTGCATTGTCGGCTGATCGGTTTGTGTGTGACAGGAAACGCAACCCGCGCTCTTGCGATCGGCTTCCTCCTGCGACTGGCCCATCAGGCTGTGGCCGCCTTCCTCATCGGCAGCCCGAAGCGGAGGCACGGTGATCCGCACAGCCGCAATCGCGAGTAGCAGGCTTGCGGTGAGCACAATCCACGCCGTGGTTTGCGTGAGTCTCATTCCTCGTCAAAACTGAAATCGCACATCCCCAAAAACTGAAAACTGCGTCTTGCCGGTGTAGAGGTCGCGAAACCCTTGTCCCGGCGAGAGCGCAGCCGCGCCTCCCGTAATGGACATATTCTCGGAAAGCGGTGGCCGATATTGAAAGCCGAGGCTGTAATCGAGGCCGATCGTGTTGTGAATGGGTGATTCAAATAGCAGCAACGCGATCGGCGCCGTTCTTTCGAATCGCAAGTAATTCACGTTCAAGAGGCTCTTCAACTTGGGTGTGAGATCAAAATTGGCGCCCGCACTCATGATGAAAATACCCGGATTGACGAAATTGGCTTGCCCTTCCTCCTTGCTGGTGCGCAGGCTGGGCAGCAAGCTGCCCGCCGAAGTGAGCGCGACTCCAGTTCCCGGCAGGCGAATTTCTTCCCGGTTCCAGAAACTGAAAATGCCTCCAGCAAACGTAGGATCATCGACGATGGAGTCGAACCCAGTGGCTCGGCCGTCGCGCGGATTTCCGTCACCGGAGACAAAGAAAGCCGACAGTTTGTACCGTGCCCAGTCCCGATCGATCGAGACCTCGGCGGCGGCCATCTGCGCGTTGATTGTCACGCGGCGGCCTGCAATGGGATTCAAACCGTCCGTGCCGAGCGCTTGGTAGAACGCGTGATTCACGTTGACGCGCCCGAAGTGGCCATTGCCGGCCCAGCCCAGGTAGGCGGCACGAATCTCATGTGGTTGAAACACGCCGATGGGCGCGGGGCGCGCAAGAAAACCGTTGTCGTCGTAGTGCACGCTCGGATCGTCTTTGTTGTAGTGGATGCTGAACTCCGTCGTGTATCCAGGCTTGGCGAAATCCTGCAGATAGAGATTTGCGATGATCACCTGCTGGTGGCGCCGCTCGAACGTGTTGAGGCCGCTGTTCGTGTTTTTTTCGAGGAGATTGAAATAGGCGGCGTTGTATTCCCAGCGGTCAGAATGCAGGTTTCCAAAAATGTGAATGCCGGGCTGCTCGTCGACAAAGATAAATCCGCGAAAATCGCTGGAAAAGCTCTGGATTCCCGCGCGCGCGGAAACGAAATCATAGTTCGGACTCAAGTCGTGAATCTTGTACTCTACAAAGGCTTCTTGCAGTCCGGCGTGCCCGTCAACGCGCGCCGTGCCCTTGCGCACATCCACATTCACGATGCCAAGCTCGTGCGTGTTGAGGTAGTTCACGTTGAAACCTGGCGTCACTCGAATTCGCCAATCGGCTGGGCGGAAAGAAGTGTCCCCGTGAAAAAGATCGAACGAGAATCGGAACGTTTGGCTCAGCGCGAACCGCTCGCCCTTGCCAAAAAATTCGCTGCTGCCGGGCCTTGCCGAGCTGACATTGCTAGTCGAAGGAACACGCCGCTCTTCTGCCAGCGTCTCCGAGGTGGCCGTGACGTTCAGAAAGGTCTGCTGGCCGAAAATCGGTCTGTCGCCCTTCAGCCGGTTTCGATTGAACGGGTCCCACCAATGCCTCGCGCGCACATACGGGTATTCGCCGCCACGGCCGTAACGATCCCATTCCGGCATCGCTATGTTCCAGCGATCCTGAGCTTCCAGGAAAACTTCCTGCGCGGGCGGAAGCGCCTCCGGGCTTGGGGATTTTCCTTCCGGTTCCGCATCGGGGCGCCGTAACAGCTCACGGTATGGCGCAGAAACATTTTCCGTGGCCAAAGCCGGAGGCGCTGCGCCGAGTTCAGGCATGCGAGGCAATCGAGAAGGACGCGCGGAAACTGCTGAGGCCGAAAGCATCAGCTCTAGCGTGACGACGCCACCTGCGTCGAGAAGCAAGTTGTCCCGCGTTGCGCTTTCGAAGCCGTCGCTCTGCACAAGCAACAAGTAAGTTCCCGGAGCCAGGTCGGTCCAGCGGAATACGCCGTCCGCATCAGTTGAAAGCGTGCTGGTACGACCCGTCTCGCGATTCGTAAGCGCCACCGTGGCTCCAGGGATCCCGCGCGCCCCCGCATCGCGCACAATTCCCTGCACCGCGGCGGTTTTGATCGCGGTCTGTCGCGGGAGCCGCTGCTCCTGCTGCGGCGGAAACGCAGGTAGCGGAAATTCAGGCGATGCGCCGGCAAAGCGCCAAGTTGGGATCCGCGCGGAGGCGAGCACAATAGACGGGCGAGCGAGAGGTTGCGAATGCCCACGTCTCATGCTCGCTCCTGCATGAACGTGCCTCGCTGAAGCTGTCTTGTGGCGGCGGTGCCGGGCCAGCGTGCGCGCGACGGAGGCCGATGCTGGCAATGCAGCCACAGCCGGCACGCATGCCAGCAGGAGTCCCAGGCAAAGCCTTCGGATTGGTTCGGATGCGCGCCGCATCCAGCTTCTCTTGGCTCTCCTGTTTGCGAGAGATTTTTCCAGCCAACCGCGGACTAGCTAACAACAATCTCCCACCAGCAGCAAGGAGAATTGGCTCTGTATGCGCTGAGTGTGAAACACTTCCTTCACAAGCAAGACACGAGCATAATTCCCAATTTCGTGATTCTGCTCGCGACGAAGTACGTTTATGCTGTCCCACGTGGGGAAGTCTCATGCCCGACAACCGACGGAAAATTGTGCTGGCCTTCGACGTGTATGGAACGCTGATCGATCCCTTCCGCATGGAGGAGCATCTGCGCTCCGCTTTTGGAGAAAAGGCCAAGGAAGCGTCGGAGCTGTGGCGCAGCAAGCAGGTCGAGTATTCCTTTCGCCGCGCCCTGATGAAGAAATATCAGAACTTCAACACCTGCACGGCGCAAGCGCTCCAATTTGTGTCTACCCAGATGGGAATCTCGCTCTCCGAAGCGGCACAGGCGAAACTGCTTGCGGAATATTTGCGTCTGCCTGCTTTCGCTGACGTCCCGGGCGCCCTCGAGACGCTCAGCGTGCGCGGATTCACAATGGTCGCATGTTCGAACGGAACAGGAGAAGCGGTGCGAGAGTTGCTCACTCATGCAGGCGTGGCGGCGCGGTTTACGAAAATCGTCAGTGTGGACCCGATTCAAACATTTAAGCCGGACCCTGCCGTGTACGAGCGCCTCGTGGCTGATGTGGGCGTTCAAAGAGAGTCGATCTGGCTAATTTCAAGCAACCCGTTCGACGTGATCGGCGCAAAAGCTTGCGGCCTGCGCGCGGCCTGGCTGCAGCGTGATCCAAAGCGCGCTTTCGATCCTTGGGAATTCGCACCTGACGTGGTCGTGCACACCCTCAGCGAACTCGTGGACAAACTCCCGTGAGATAGAGGTCAAGTTCGACCCTCAACCGTACGGAACAATTTCTGTTTGCGATTTCTGCACACCGCCCTCGCGCTGCTTGAGCGCCACCATGCGATGTGGTACGTAAGCTGTGGACCTTTCATGGGCTCTCGCATCCGCAATTCTCACGAATACAAAATACTCCAAGCAATTCCTTACGCGATCGCCTTAGGCGCATTACTGTTTGCGTGTGGCTGCGGAGCCGTTGTTGGCCATCTACTTTCCGTATCATCACCGCCCGCGGTGCAAAGTTTGACTGCGGCCGACGTCACGACGCTCGTGCAAGCCGCTGCGCAGGCCGCTGATCCTAACACCATGGTCGTTGCCGTGGTGGACCGCTCCGGGAATATCCTCGCTGTTTATCGCAAGCCGTCCGCTCCAGCGCTCGCCGCCGGAAATTTCGGCGCCCAAGTTGATGTGAACGAACTCGCGGTTTCGCTCGCGCGAACTGGCGCATTTTTCAGTAATGACCAGGCGCCACTTTCTTCGCGCACAGTCCGCTTTCTCAGCGGCATTCACTTTCCGCCCGGCATTTTCAATACGCCCAACGCCGCACTCTATGGAATCGAAAACACGAATCGCGGCTGCACTCTTTCGACTAATTTCATCGCCGGCCAAGCGGTGCCGCCCGCACGCTCGATCAGCGGCGCCGCCCCTGGCCTAGGCATCGCGACGGGTAAAGCACACCTGAATGACAGCGATCCCAGCGCCGTCGATCCGGGAGGCGTCCCGCTGTTTCGAAATGGAAGCGTTGTAGGCGGCATCGGAGTCGCAGGCGTTGCGCCCGACATCGCAGAATTCGCTGCCTATGCGGCGGCGGCATCAAACGGATTCGGGCCCACGCCCGCCGCACCGGGCGTCGTGTTTATCAACGGCGTAGCACTGCCATTTGTGAATCAGACGACGCGCCCGGCGGGAGTAAGCGCGGGTAGCTTTACGGGAAGCTTCCTCGTTGGGCCATCGGCAAGTCCTGGGCTGCCGCCGGAGGGCATGCTCGTTGCGCCCGCAGCGGGCCCGCTGGGAGGGCTGTTGCAGACCGATGTGACGCAAATCATCAACAACTCGATCGCGACGGCGAACATTACGCGCGCCGTGATTCGCTTACCGATCGGCTCCTCGACGCGCATGGCGATTGCGGTCGCCGACCTCGACGGCGCGATCATCGGGCTGTACCGCATGGCCGACAGCACCATCTTCAGCATCGACGTGGCCGCCACCAAGGCACGCAACATGGTGTACTTCAGCAGCGCCGCCCGCACCGCTGCCGATTTAAACGGCGTCCCGATGGGCACCGCTGCTACGAACCGGACGATCGGTTTTGGCGCCCAGCCGCTTTTTCCGCCGGGTATCGACGGCAGTTCCGCCGGCCCGTTTTTCAACCTTTATCAGCGAGATGTCGCCAACCCCTGCACGCAAGGCTTCCAGGTTGCCGGACCCAATCAAAATCAAAGCGGCATTGTGTTTTTCCCAGGGTCGGTGCCGCTGTATCGTAATGGAACACTCGTGGGAGGCCTCGGCATCAGCGGCGACGGCGTCGACCAGGATGATTTTGTGGCCGCCGGCGGATCGGTGGGTTTCGAAGCGCCAGCAGCGATTCGCGCGGACCAGGTTACGGTGGGGGGTGTGCGGCTCCCCTATCTGAAGTTTCCGCAGAATCCCACGAATTGACGGGAGAACCTGGTTGGAACCACGGATGAACACGGGTGAACACGGATAAATTCAAAAACGAGGGGAATTCCTTTTCTGGCTTCAGAGTGACTTCTCGGAGCACGTTGACAGGGATCGCATTTTCGCCTGCGCCGAAGTCAAACGGCATGGAACAGAAGGTTTGATTTTTTTTATCCGTGTTGATCCGTGTTCATCCGTGGTTTCAAAGTCTCGCTACCCTTCACGCAATTTGTGTCCGGCGAGATTTCCCAAGCCGTCGTAGGCGGCATACTTGTACATCTCGGACAGCGTCGGGAAATTGAAGACCAGCTCGATGAAGGCGTCGATCGTTCCGCCAGTTTCGAGGACCGACATGCCGAGGTGGATCAGCTCGGTCGCACTATCGCCGATGATGTGAACTCCGAGGAGCCGCTTGTTCTCCGGGCGAAAAATCAGCTTCAGCATCCCAGCCGTGTCGCCGATAATCTGGCCTCGCGCGTTATTCGAGTATTTCGCGCGTCCGACCACGTAGGAGATTTTCTTTTCCTTGCAGGATTCCGCACTCTCGCCCACGGCGGAAATTTCCGGAATCGTATAAATTCCCATTGGCAGTTGCGATGCGAGCCGCTGCTTGTAGGGAAACCCGAAGGCGTGGCACATCGCCACGCGCCCTTGCTCCATCGAGGTCGAGGCTAGCGCGGGAAAGCCGATCACGTCGCCGGCAGCATAGATGTGGCGCACGGCGGTCTGGTACTGGTCGTTGACGTCGATGTTGCCGCGTTGATTGATTCCCAGGCCCGCCCGCTCGAGGCACAGGCCGTCGACCGCGCCACGGCGACCCGCAGCAAACAGGGCCGTCTCAGCCTCCACGATCTTCCCGGAGGCAAGCGTCATCCGCACGCATGAACCGGTGCGCACAGTGCTCTTTGGTCTCTCGTTAAAAGCCAGGGTCAGTCCCAAGCCCGTCAAATGCGCGCGCAATCGCTCCGAGATTTCAGCGTCCAGAAACGGCAAGAGCCGTTCGCGTCCGTCCACCAACGTGACCGCGACGCCCAGTGCCGTGAAAATCGACGCGTATTCGCAGCCGATCACGCCTCCGCCCACAACGATCATGCTTTTCGGAATGCGATCCATCGCGAGGATCGAATCGGAGTCAAAGATCGATTCATCGTCAAAGGGAATTTCCGACGGGCGGTATGCCACGGAGCCCGTGGCAATCAGGATTACGTCTCCGTGCAGATAGCGGGGCGCGCCGCGCGCGTCAGTCACTTTCACCGTGTGGGGATCGTCACACTGAGCCGTGCCCGTAACCAGCTCTATTTTGTGCGCAGCAAGGTTTTCGGCAATTTTCTGACGCTCAGTCGATACGACCGCGTCCTTCCGGTGCATGAATTCCTGCACCGTCAGCCCTTCGCGCAGCGAGTAGTCGATGCCGTAGAGCCCGCGCTGCTGCAGCCCGGAAAAATAGAGCGCCGATTCGCGCAGCGTCTTGCTCGGCACAGTGCCGGTATTGACGCCCGCGCCGCCCAGCTCCGCCTTGCGCTCCACGAGCGCGACCCGCTTGCCGAAATAGGCGGCCTGCGCCGCGCCCTTTTCCCC
>JACXTT010006871.1_pt1 | contig 16162 bp, 13 predicted proteins | sample 9270951 | NCBI WGS metagenome assembly JACXTT01 (sample SAMN15532306, study PRJNA645909) | rock metagenome | isolation source: weathered quartz diorite | place: Puerto Rico | collected 2017-06-21 | reverse complement strand
TTGGCCCATTCCCAGGCGGCGAGGTAGCTGTAACGACCATTGCCTGAAGTTTTCGGATTGGGCACCACGACCGCAACGCCCGGCTTGGCCAGATCACCCCAGTCCTTGATGCCCTTGGGATTGCCCTTGCGAACGACAAACAGGATGGCTGACCACGATGGCGCGCTGTTGTGGGGAAATTTCTTGGCCCAGTCGGCAGGTAACAGATGCGCCTTGTCCGCAATGGCGTTGATGTCGAGTGGATTGTTGGAGGTGAAGACGTCCGCCTCAAGGCCATCGATCACTGCGCGTGCCTGTTTGCTGGAGCCGCCGTGCGATTGGTTGATGCGAATGTCTTCGCCGGTTTTCTGTTTCCAGTCCGCGATGAAGACAGGGTTGAGGTCTTTGTAGAAATCGCGGGCGACGTCGTAGGAAACGTTGAGCAATTCCGTGCCTGCATGGGCGGAGCTGGCAGAGAACCCTAGCGCCAGCGCCAGGGCGAGTAGTGCTTTATGTTTTTTCATTTTTTGAATCTGCCTTCAAGGATGACTAGAGAAATTTGACTTCAGTTGCCTGGTAGCTGCGTTCCTGCGGTTGCGGTGTTGTGGACAGCGGCAGCAGGCGACGGTCAATCCAGCGCGTACTACTGAGCCACAGGCCATCCAGTTCAGCCCCATGCGCCTGATTGATCAGGATGATGCGCCGCTCCGGGTAGTCCAACAAGGCCAGCTTGTTTTCCGGGCGCAGTGCAATCTCCAGCAGGCGGTGAAAGGCGTTATCCAGCAGCACTCCCTGCCGACGCTGCGCCAGTGGCCGCAGGATCTCGGAAACGAAATGCCAGCTGTCCGACATTCCTGCGACACGCGTATCCAGTTTGATGGTGCCGTTGTGCATCATGTAGACGCCATCGGTCACCTTGAACGGGTGCGCGTTTTCGACATTGGCGGCCCCGCGAGTACGTTTGCGCAAATGCAGGACGTATTCAGCATCGCGATGACGACGTTCCGTGGCAAGAATTTCTTCCAGATCCACCTTGGCATGGCGCTCAAGCAGCAGGCCGCCATCCTTCGAGAATCCCATGAGGCCCCAGCCATCGCGATTCAGCGATACAGCGGCTTCCAGCAGATCCGCAGGGATTTCGACACCGCGCGGTTTGTGGATGATGAGGCACATGGGATTCTCCTGATGCGATGCAGTTCAGCGATTAGCCGAGCTTTGCCACCAGCACTTCGGTCGCCTTGAAAATGGCCAGCGCTTCGTCGCCGACGCGAAGGCGCAGGCTGTCGATGGAGCTGGACGTTACGATGGCGCCGACAATACCGGCTGCAGTTTCAATTTCAACTTCCGAAACAATCTCTCCGCGGTTGATGCCGACGATGCTGCCGCGGAACTGGTTGCGTGTGTTGATGGCCGTAATGCTCATGACTATTTCACTCCGTAGATCTGGTCAAACACGCCGCCGTCACCAAAGTGCGTGGCTTGGGCTTTCGTCCAGCCACCGAAGTCTGCAATCGTCACCAGGTTCAGCTTGGGATACTTGCTGGCGTACTTGGCGGCAATGGCCGGGTTGCTCGGGCGGTAGTAATTCTTGGCAATGATTTCCTGGCCTTCATCGCTGTAGAGGAACTTGAGATAAGCCTCGGCCACCTTGCGGGTGCCGCGCTTATCGGCAACCTTGTCGACAACGGTGACAGGAGGTTCAGCCAGGATCGAAACCGAAGGCGAGACGATTTCAAACTTGTCTGCGCCAAACTCGTTCAGTGCCAGATACGCTTCGTTTTCCCACGCAATCAGGACGTCGCCAATGCCACGCTGTACGAACGTGGTGGTTGCACCACGCGCGCCGGAATCGAGCACCGGAACGTTCTTGTACAGCTTGCCGAGGAACTCCCTGGTCTTGGCTTCGTTGTTGCCATCCTGCTTCTGCGCATAAGCCCAGGCCGCCAGATAGTTCCAACGTGCGCCACCGCTGGTCTTGGGGTTCGGCGTGATCACGCTGACGCCAGGACGAATCAGGTCATTCCAGTCCTTGATGCCTTTCGGATTGCCCTTGCGTACGAGCAACACAATCGTCGAGGTGTAAGGCGAGGAGTTGTTCGGCAAGCGCTTCTGCCAATCCTTGGGAATCAGCTTGGCCTTGTCGGATAACGCGTCGATGTCATAACCGAGCGCAAGCGTTGCAACGTCGGCTTCGAGGCCGTCGATGATGGCGCGTGCCTGCTTGCCGGAACCACCATGCGATTGCTGGATGGTGACGGTGTCGCCGGTCTTGGCTTTCCACTGTTCCGCGAACTTGGTGTTGATATCGCGATACAGCTCGCGGGTCGGGTCGTAGGACACGTTCAGCAACTGCACGTTGGCGGCGTTGCTGATCGCGGGGAGCAGCAGCGCCGTGGTGGTCAGCGCTGCCAGGATGGTCTTGGAGAATTTCATGATGTTGTTCCTGTCGGGTCGTTGATTTAGAAAGCCACCTGCAAGCGAGCCAGGACGGCGCGCTCGTTGTTGCGATCAGCACCGCCTGCTGCGCCGCCGTCGAAACGGGTTTCCTCGTAGTTGATGGCGACCTTGGCGTTGTTGTTCAGATACCAGTTGGCAGCGATGCCGTACTCGGTTGCCTTGCGTGCAGCCTTGGTCGGATCGGCAAAGCTGATGGCGGCGCCGGTAAAGGCGCGATCATCAATGGTGAGAGCACCCGTGCGTGCGGCGATTTCAAATGCACCCCAGCCATCGCCACCGATCTTGAACGGCGACTTCGGTTTCACGCCCTTGAAGCTCGCGTCTTCGCCGGTGATCACGTAGTTGGCGATGACTTCATAAGCCTTGTTGGCGATGCCGCCAGCATTGGCGCCATTGACGAGCTGCTGGCGCGAGATCACGTATTCAGCAAGTACGCCGTAGTTGTCGTTGTACCAGTAAGCCTGCGGTGCCAGGTGCGAACGGTGGCCTTGCGCCAGCGTTGCTGCGCGGTAGGTGAAGAAAGTGTTCTGGCCGACGGATTTGTAGCCGCTGACGATGGCGGCAGTATTTGCCGCAGCGCCGGTGGAGACGCCGTTGGCGCCGGCAACATTGCCAATCGTTCCGGCAACGCCGAAGCCAAGGTTCTGCAGCAAGCCCGGATCATTCTTGAACGGCTCGGCAAAGATGCGTGCTGCGATGTCGTGACGGTTATCGGCATCAGCGGCTGAAGCATCGCCGCCATCCGCCGCGCCGTTGAAGATGCCGACGGCGTAGCTCAGCGTTTGTTCGAACAGCTGGCCATGCAACTGTGCGCCGATTTCACGGCTGGGCACGAGGTCGGTGGTCAGGCCGCGTTCAATGAAGGTAAGCGCAGCGCTGGACTGCAGGTTTTCCAGGCCAACAGGTTCCTTGAAGCGACCAACGCGGATGTTGGCTGCCGGGTCGAAACGGAGTTCGCCCCAGAAGTCGAGCAGGCTGGGTGCGGTGCCATTGAATTCCGGCGTGATCAGGAAGCCGACATACTTGCCGAGGCTGCCCGAGAGGGTGGGCTCAACGCGGCGCAGCACAAAGTTGTCGCTGAGTTGTCCCGGCGTGCCACCTGCGTTGTCACCGTTGTAGAAACGGGCATCGCCCTGGATCAGCGCGTGGAACTGGAGTTCGTAGTCGCCTTTGGCATTCTTGATGGAGAAGCCCTTGCTGTCGGCGGTGATGATCGGTGCATCCTTGGCCTTGGCGTCAGCTTCTTCCTTCTGGATTTCCAGCTGGCGTTCCAGGATGCGGACGCGCTGGTCCAGGTCTGAAACCGATGAACCATCGCCTTCCGCGGCATAAGCCGGAGCGGTCGCCGCTGCGGCTGCAATGAGCGTCAAGACGGACGCCGTGAAAATTCCCTTTTTCTTGTTCGAGTACGACATGAGTTCCGCTCCGTGTTTGTTGATGGAGCGCATCTTGCCTAGCCCGTATGATTATTAAAAAGAATATCGAGTTACTTTTATATAACCAAATGTATATAAGGGTCTGGATTCATCGCTGGGAGCGGTACAGCAGAAAAAAAGAAGCCCGCCGCAATCGATTGCGGCGGGCTTTGTGTGGCGATGCTTAAGGTGCAGCGACCAACAGGTTATCGATCACGCTCAGGTCATGCACGGTCAGCGTGCCGGCAGCCGACTTGAGCTGCAGCATGCTCAGCAGGTAGTCGTAGCGTGATTTGTAATAGTCGCGCTGCGAGGCATACAGCAGTTGTTGTGCATTGAGCACATCCACTGCAGTGCGGGTGCCCACCTGCATGCCGGTTTCGGTGGCATCGAGTGCGGTAGTGTTGGAGAGCACGGCCTGCTTCAGTGCCTTGACGCGCAGTGCGCCAGCAATCACGCCGAGGTAGGCGTTACGTGTCTGTTGCTCGGTGACGCGCTTCTGGCCTTCGTAGAGGGCTTGGTATTGCGCGTGCGTAGCCTTGGCCTGGCGCACGACGGACTGCGTGGCGCCGCCGGAGAAGATGGGCACTGTTACTTGCAGCTGGATCTGGCGGGACGTTTGCTGCGCGCCAAACAAGCCGCCCTGTTCGCCATCGGAATACTGCGCCATCAGTCCAACGGTGGGCAGATGCTTGGCCCAGGCGACGTCAATGCCGCGGTTGGAGATTTCTGCCTGCAACTGTGCCGTGAGCAGATCGAAGTTGCCTTGCTTGGCCTTGACGACCCAGCTATCCACGTTCTGCGGAGCGGGTGGTGGCAGTGAAAATTCAGCTTGCAGCGTCGTGAGTTTGGGCGCAGCGGCTTCGCCGGTGATGACCGTGAGTGCTTCCTTGGCGTTGGCCAGGTTTTGCTCGGCGGAGATCAGGGCGGCTGAAGTCAGATCGTGACGTGCCTGTGCGTCCTGCACATCGGTGATCGCAGCGAGGCCGACGTCGAAGCGCTGCTTGGCCTGGTCGAGCTGGCGATTCAGTGCAGATTGTTCTGCCTGGCTGGAGCGCAGGTTGTCAGCGGCAGTGAGCACGTTGAAATAAGCCGTTGCCACGCGCAGTACAAGATTCTGCTGCGCGGCGTTGTAGCTCGCCGCAGCCAGGGCGACCTGATCGTCAGACTGGCGCAACTGTTCAAAGTACTGCCAGTTGAAAATGGTCTGGTTCAGCGTGGCTTGCAGGCCGTCGGTGTTAAAGATGTCGCGTCGGGGCGGGCCGAACTGGGCGGTATTGTCGTAGGCGGTGTCCTGGAACGTGCGGCCGCGCATGTAGCTGCCGTTGATCTGTGGCAGGAACGCTGCGCGTGCCTGCGGCTTGGCCTCGATCGCTGCATCACGTTGTGCCGTGGCAGCCTGGAACTGCATGTCGTTCTGCTGCGCCAGGTCATAGGCGCGGAGCAGTTCATTGGCGCTTGCCGCGCCGGGTAGCGATGCAGCAGCGCATAACAACAGAGCCTTCAAACGCATGTGAACCCCGAATCTATGAAGCTTATTGGAAAATGTTTTTAGTAGCGTGGGACGCTGGAGTCGATGGTGGCAGACCAGGCGTCGATGCCGCCCACAAGATGCGCAACATCGCTAAAGCCATTGCGTTCCAGGAACCGACTGGCCATTTCGCTGCGCATGCCGTGATGGCAGAGCACGGCAATGGGTGCTTGCGGGTTAAGTTCGCCGAGACGTGTCGGCAGTTCATTCATCGGAATGTTGATCGCACCTGCGAGAGCGGCGATCTCTACTTCTTCAGGGGTGCGTACATCGAGTACGGCAACGCCCTGCGCCATTCGTTCCTTGAATTCCTGCGGGGTTAGATTTTGCATGGATAGGCTCAAAAATATTGCGCCGAGTCTACCTTTAATCGGCCTGTCGTGGATGCACCAAAGCGGCTAGTTCCGTGCGGCTGTAAACGCCCAACTTGCGGTACACGCGGTACAGGTGATTGGCGACGGTTGATGGCGCTACGCCGATTTTCTTCGCGGCCTGCTTGAACGACAGGCCCTGTGCCACGGCAAAGACAATTTCGCGTTCGCGTGGCGTCAGCCGATCGAGCGGACCCGTGGGCCAGAGATAGACGATGAACATGTCGCCCGCGCGTTCACTCTTCACGCACAAATTCCCCAGCACTTCGGTTTCACCGGGAGCGGGCAGGGGGAAGGGCAGTACGTTGGGATCGGCGCGGCCCGGGAAATTGGCTTCAAGGAAATCCAAGAAGCGTGGTTGCGCCTGCTGGAAGCAGCTTTCCTGATCGACGACCGCTGCCGCGCAGTTGTCCGGCTTCTGGTGATCGCGGTTGAGGTGCAGGAAGAAGGCGTGCGAAACAGCGTTGAAGAGATGGTAGGTCACGCGCTTCTGGCGTGCTTTCTCATCGTTGGTGAACGGGTTGTCGCGATCCTTGCGGTAGAGCGTCACCAGTGAATACAAACCACTGCGCTGGTCAAAATGCACCGTGGCCAGGATGCGGGAAATGCCGTGTGGCCCAAAAACTTTCTTGTAGAGATCCGATTTGAAGAATTGCGCGTCGGGGATCACGTCGCGCATGTCGACCGGCGTATCCAGGTTCTGCAGCATGCGCGGCAGGATCGGATTGGTGTCGGACGTTGCTTCCAGGACCGCGCGATAACTTTCCGGCAGGTTGGAAACCGTGAACGTATGGAAGCGCATGCGGCTGAGGCTGCCGCTGCCCCAGATCGCGTAATCGTGCGGAATCGCGCTGGCCAGTTCGCGCAGGGCCCACGCACGATATTGTTCTGGCGGTACTGCAAAGGCGGAGCGATAGAGCCGGGCGACATAACGATCAACCGGGTCAACGGTGTCGGGTATTACCTTGGAATCCATCAATCCTTATCCATGTTTGAGCGCTTTTTACTATCGTTTACACCGTAGACCGGCAAGCATACTCCGGAGAGCTGGAATCTCCACAAGTGCATTTGTTGCGACGGTTGCAAGAGTAGTTCAAAAGAAAGAGCGATCGTAGTTGGGCTGGCTTCGGGGAGATTTTCTCACGACTGGGGAAGACCGTAATGACTTTGGCGGTCATCAATATCGAGGTTGGGTAAGGGGCTTTCAGTATCAGACATGTGAACCCGCCGAAGTCCCGCAAACAACAGGGACGGTGGAATTTACTGGCGGGTTTGGGGAGGGAGCGCGACTCGTGGGGGCGAGGCGCGCTGTTAGGGGGCCACCTGCGGGGCTGGGGTGGCCTTGTTTTTTAAAATAAATAATATAAAAAATAATTCAATAATAAAAAACAACATGATGATTGATCCACTGTGAGCGTGTAGGGCCAAAGAGGCGCTCAGACCTCAGTCCGACGATACCAACGCTCATGATGGGACCGCAGCGCGAGGACAGGAGGAGTCATGCGTAACAAAGGTCTTGCAGGTCTACGGACGCTGTTGCTGGGCGGCGCATTGCTGCTTTCGGCTTGTGACAGCAGCCCTAAACAAACGGGCACTACGGTTCCTCCTACTGGCCCCGAGGCGGTGGTTCCGCGAGTGAGCGTCGCCGACGCGACAGCGGCGCAATCCGCGGATGACCAGCTCAAATTCAATGTGGTTTTGTCCGAAGCCACCACGCGTACGGTACAGGTGGCTTACAACACCGTCGATGGGACCGCGACGGCAGGCGCCGATTACGTTGCCCAAACGGATCGCACGCTGGTGTTCCAGCCGGGCGAAGTCGTCAAGATCATCCAGGTGCAGCCTGTCGCCAATGCGGCAGCGACAGGAGACAGAACGTTGACGCTGCAATTGTCGGCGCCAGTCAACGCAACGCTGGACAGGGCCTCCGGCACCGGCACTTTGCTCTACACGCTGCCCAAGGCCGTGGTGTCTGATGCATCAACACCCGAAGGCGATATTGATGGCAGCAACAAGCTGCAGTTTGCGGTGACGCTGGACAAGGCAGCGGCCGGGCCAATCAGCATTGCCTACGCCACCGGAAATGCCACCGCGATGGCGGGTACTGATTATGTTGCTGCCTCCGGCAATGTCAGTTTCGTCAGCGGCGAAACCACCAAGACCATCGAAGTGAGCGTGATTGGCAATGAAGATGTGCAGCCCAACCGCACGCTGGCGCTTACGCTCAGTGGGGCCAGTGGTGCCACGCTCAAGCGTGCGCAGGCGATGGGCACGATTGTTGATGATGATCATGCGCGCCAGATCAATATTGATGATGCGACGGCGTATCGTGCTGACGGTCATCTCACCTTCAAGCTGACGCTGGATAGTGCCAGCGGCCGCAGCATCAGCGTGCACTACGCAACGCAAGACGGTACGGCCAAGGCAGGCACGGACTACGTTGCGGCCAGCGGTACTGCGACTTTTGCAGCAGGCTCGTCGGAGCAAATGATCGTAGTGAACACCGTCGACAACGGCAGCACGGCCGGTACGCTGAGCTTCAAGGTTCTGTTGAGTGCGCCGGTCAATGCGGTATTGGCCACGGGCGCCAATGAAGCGAACGGCACGATTCTCAGCAATGTTCCACCGCCTGCGGGCAATATTGATGCGCAGGTGTTGCCGGATGTGCTCACCGCTGATCGCTGTGATTTCTTCGACAACCACTACTGCCTGTTCCCCTGGCCCAACGATTACTTCACGACGGCTGATGCGAGCATGGATACGGGCAAGCGCATCAATCTGAATATCTTGTCGATGCCCAGGAACATCGCAGGCAAGCCGATTGATCCAAGCGAGTGGAATCGCAATGACGGATTCTCCCCAGGGCAGGCGATCCTCGTGCGCATTCCGAACCTGAACACGGTGAAGACAGGTGCGGTGCCCATCACCAACATCAGCGATAGCTTCCGTGACAGCCAGCCGATTGTCGTGCTGGATGCCGATACCGGTGAGCGCCATCTGATCTGGAGCGAGCTGGACGCCAACCTCACCAAGTTCACTGCCTGCGATGCGATCCGTCCGGTTGATGCGGCGCTGGGGATTGCAGGTGATGCAGGCTTGCCTGCTGCAGGACAGATCCGGGCTCTGGGTGACCAGCTCCGTGCACAGTGCAAGGCGCTGTTGCCGCAGATCGAGATTCCCTTGTTTGATCCGGGCCCTGCGCTGATTATTCGTCCGGCGATCAATTTCAAGGAAGGGCATCGCTACATCGTCGCGCTGCGTAATCTCAAGGATGACAGTGGCAATACGATCACCGCGCCGCCGGCCTTCCAGATCTATCGCGACAACCACAGCAGCTTGTTGCCGCAGGTCAACAATCGTCGTGCACACATGGAGCAATTGTTTTCCAAGCTTGGTGCTGCAGGCATCCAGCGCAATTCGCTCTACATGGCCTGGGATTTTACCGTGGCCAGCGGCCGCAATTTATCCGAGCGCGTCCTGCATATCCGCGACGACTCGCTTGCTGCACTGGGCGACACCACACCGGGCAGCGGCATTGATGGCAATGCGCCATCCATCAGCAAGATCACGGTGCGTGACAAAGTGAGCAGCACGATTGCGCGCGAAGTGCGTGGCGTGATCACGGTGCCTTCGTACCTGACGCTGCCCAACGGCATCGCCGGTTCACGTCTCTACTATCCGCCGGGTTCGAAGCTGCCGGGGCGTAATCCAACAACACCCACGCAGACTTTCGATTTCCTCTGCCGCATTCCGTACAAGGCGTTTGGAATCGATGTGAATGTTGATCCATCAACCGCGACCGCCGCCAAGCCTGCGCGCCCTGCGCTTTATGGGCATGGCCTGCTCGGTTCCAAGTCGGAAGGTTCCGGACAGATCGGCGACATGATCCAGGAGAACAATTTCATTTATTGCGCGACGGACTGGATCGGCATGGCTTCGCACGACACCAGCATTCTCTCGGGCCAGTTGGACACCACGTATTACGATCCACCGTTTGGCGACGTGCTCAACGTGCTGACGATTCTCACCGATGTGTCGAATTTCCCGACGCTGGCGGATCGTGTGCAGCAAAGCTTGATCAACTTCACTTACCTGGGGCGCGCCGTGTTGAACCAGCATGGCTTCTGCAGCCTTGATGCGTTCAAGGTGAATGGTCAGTGCCTGTTCGACACGCGTGAACTGTTTTACGACGGTAACTCGCAAGGCGGCATCATCGGTGGCGCGCTCGTTGCGATCTCGCCGGACATCAAGGCTGGCGTACTGGGCGTGCCGGGAATGAATTATTCAACCTTGCTCCAGCGCAGCGTCGACTTTGACCAGTATGCGTCGCTGCTCTACACCTCGTATCCGGGCTCTCTTGATCAGCAGTTCGTGCTGTCGTTCATGCAGATGCTGTGGGATCGCGCGGAGAACAATGGTTATGCGCAGCATCTCAACGCCACCAACCCTTACGCGCACACGCCGCCGAAACGCATCTTGCTGACGCCCGCTTTTGGTGACCATCAGGTCAGCATGTATACGGCGGAAGTAATGGCGCGCACCATCGGTGCCAAAGTGCATTGCTACGCCGTGGTTTCGGGCCCGAGCGCGCAGCAGGGGCCTGCTGTACAGCCCGGAGCCAATCCGGCTGTAGTGGCCGAGGCTGCGGCACGTCCGGATATCAGCCTGGGTCGTCGTCATCCGGATGACAAACCGTATGACGGCATCCCCTGCATTGATGCGGAATCCTCATATTCGGGCAATGCCTTGTCGGTGTGGGACAGTGGCCCGCTGGTGCATGCCGATGGCACGCCCAATCCCTATGGTGTTGCGCCGCCACCGACCAACAACACGCCGCCGCGTCCGGAGTTGGGCTACGGTGCAGATCCGCATGAGTTCCCGCGTAGCACTTTTGCAGATAGGGCCACCAAGTCCGACTTCCTCAAGATCAACGGCGGGTTTGTCGATCACTGCAACGGACACCCTTGTGCAACGCGCGAGTTCAATTCTGCGCCCTGATTGCACAGGCCTGTTATGAAAAAGCCCCCGCTGCAACTGTAGCGGGGGCTTTTTTATGCCGAAGCTTATTGGCGTGGCGCTGCAATGGCATGATGGATGTTCAAGGATGTTATTAATTATTTAATATTTATTTTAATGGTAAATATTTATAAACTTACTGTGCTGCTGGTTCAGGAATGAGGCAGATGCGCTCAAGCTGAACTCAGGCTTTGAATCAGGGTCACTAACAGTATCAACGTAAAACGGACGGGTAAGCATCATGCGGAAAGTGTCTGCGGTTCTTTCAATGGGTTTGTTGTCTTCATTGCTGCTTGCAGCCTGCGCGACACAGGCGCCGATTGATGCGCAGCCGGAAGTGACTGCGCCCAGCCCAGCGAAAACGACAAGCCAGCCCGCTGCAACGCCTTCGGCAGGTGCAGCGGATCGCGCAGTCGGCAGCGATACCTATAGCAGTGAAGAACTGATCAAGGATGCCAACCAGTTCTTTGGCGGAGCCAGCGAGGGCATGGCCAAGGCGATCGAGAAAGCGTTCAGTGACTATGGCCGCCCCAATGCCTACATCGTTGGTGACGAGGGCTCAGGCGCGGTCGTGGTAGGCCTGCGTTATGGCAAGGGCACCTTGCATTTCAAGGGTGGTGATTCGGTGCCGGTGTACTGGCAGGGGCCTTCCGTAGGTTGGGATTTTGGCGGCAATGCGTCCAAGGTTTTTACCCTGGTCTACAACCTCAACAGCACGTATGAATTGTTCCAGCGTTTTCCGGCAGTGGATGGCAGCCTGTATGTGGTCGCGGGTGTTGGCATGAACTATCAGCGCGCAGGCAACGTTACGCTGGCGCCGATTCGGACGGGCGTCGGATTGCGTGCCGGCGCCAGTCTTGGTTATGTGAACTACACGCGTGAAAGCACTGTGAACCCGTTCTGAAAAATAGTCGGCGGAGAAGAACTGCGACTGGCCAGAATGCAGACTTCGTGACAGGCTAATTGGGCGCGCCGCAACTTAGGGCTGCTGGCGCGTCTTTCTAACGTTCAGGTGTCCGCCGCAAGGCGTCGGTATTTGGGGGCTGCATGGGATCCAAGATGAAATCTGTAATGAGCGCTGCTGCCACGGCACTGCTGCTCTCGGGCTGCACATCCGACCTGGGTTGGTTGCTGCGCTTTTCCGGCGAGAGCCCGGTTGAAGTTCGCGAGCTGGCACGCTCCATCCAGTGCGGTACTCAAAGTGAAAAATCTTCTGCCAGTGTCTTTGCCGATGCTGCCGAGTTGCGCCAGTGGCAGGACCAGCGCGGGATCAAGCTGATTGATAGTGATGCAGTGCCAGCAGGCCCTTACGCAGTAATAGAAATGGGACAGCGCCCTACAGGTGGCTATGGCATCGCGATCAGCCGCAAGGCTGGTATCCGTCGGGATCTGGTTGTTCTCAAGGGCACGTTCATCTCACCTGCTGCAGAGAGCGGTGCGGCGCAAGTCATCACGAGCCCTTGCGTGTTGGTGGGCTTGCCTGCCGGCTTCAATCGTGGAGTCGTGGTGTTGAACCAGGCTGGCGAAATCCAGGCTACCAGCTTGAACAAGGAGTAAGTCATGCGCCTCCTGCTGGCTGGTGCGACGTTGCTCCTGGCGATGTCCCTGTTGCCGGCGGAAGCCGAAGCGGCGAAGAAAAAAACGCACGGCAGAAAATCGGCGCCGACTGCTGAAGCGGTCGCGACTGTTCAGGCCCCGCCTGATTTTGCCGATGCGTTTCATGAAGCCATGCGCTCGCGTAACCGCGAACAGATACTGGCCATGCTTGCACCGGACCTGGTGGTGTTTGAGACCGGTTACCTCGAAGCGACGCGCGAGGAATACGTCAAGAACAATTTAAGCGACGATGCCGATTTTGCCGGCGTGACGGACTATCGCGTACTGAGCCGTGGCGTGATTGGCAGTGGGAAGAATGTCGCGGTGCTGACCAAGGCGAGCATCCAGGGCATCTTCGGTGACCAGCGTGTGGATCTGGAACAGAGTGAGACCATGATCCTGCGCCGTACCAAAACGGGCTGGGAGATCGTGCATCTGCATTGGTCAGCACATCCACGCCAGGCCAATGATTCGGAACCGCCAGTGCAGCCTGCGCCTCCCGCCCCGCAGACTGAACCGGCGCCTGCCGGAGATGCGAAATCATCGGCTGAACCGACAGTGCCTGCTTCCCCGGAAGCCAAACCGTAAGTGACAATAAGCCCCTAAAATCTCGTCACAAGATCGAGAAGGGGTGAGTGCAATGCTGAGTTTCCTGCCGGCGCCACTGCACGGCGCAATCATCATGCTGCTGTTCATCATCAACACCGTGTGCTGGGCGATTCCGGTGTACCTGATGATCTTCTTCAAGGTGCTGCTGCCTCGCGGCGAACTGCGTGACCGGGTTTCTTCGGCGACAGCCTGGCTGGCCCAGCATTGGGCCGTGACCAATTCCATCATGGTGCAGATCCTCATGCGCATTGAGTGGGTCGTGCACGTGGACATGAATGTTTCGCCCAAGGGTCAGTATCTGGTTTGCTCGAATCATCAAACCTGGAACGACATCTTTGTGCTGATGCGCGTGTTTGGCAGGCGTGCGCCGTTCTTCAAGTTTTTCATCAAGCAGGAATTGATCTGGGTGCCGATACTGGGGCTTGCATGGTGGGGGCTCGATTACCCATTCATGAAGCGTTACAGCAAGGAAGCCATCGCAAAAAATCCTGCGCTCAAGGGCAAGGACATCGAGACGACACGCAAGGCCTGCGAAGCATTCAAGAATCAGCCAGCGCTGGTGCTGAATTTCCTGGAAGGCACGCGCTTTACGCCAGCCAAGCATGACCTGCAGAAATCGCCGTATCGCCATTTGCTCAAGCCCAAGTCTGGTGGATTCGCCTTTGCGATTTCCGCACTGGGCGAGCGTCTGCATTCGATGCTGGATGTCACCATCGTGTATCCGGATGGTGCCAAAGGTTTCTGGGATTTTTGCGCGGGCCGCATGCGCAAGGTGATCGTGGATGTGCGTCAGCTGGAAGTGCCGCACGAATTCTTCGAAGGCGACTATGAAAACGATCCGGCGTTCCGCGAACGTTTCCAGCAGTGGATTGGTACCTTGTGGTCAGAGAAAGACCAGCGCATCGGGCAGCTGCTGCAAGGCCAATAAATTTATTTGGGCACAAACGAGAAACCCCGCTTGCGCGGGGTTTCCTGTTACTGCGATCCGGTGATCAGATCTTGATGCTGACGCGGAAGTACAGACGGGCGTCTGAAGCGTCCTTGGTCGTCTTGTTGATGTTCTTGTCGTCGAAGCTCTTGGCATAGGCGAAGGAAGCATCAACAAACTGGCTGAACTTGAGGCCCAGTTCTGCACCTGCATCCGTCAACGTCTGCGCGCCATTGGTCTGCGACGTGGAAGAGTTCGGGTTGTTGAAGGTTGCAGAGCCGTGTTCAACAAAAACCTTTGGACGCAGCGACAGGCTGTCGGTGATCGGCAGCGCCACTTCGGTGTAGAAGCGACCCAGGTAACCCTTGTCGCCCACGACAACGCCAGGCAGTGAGCTGGTCAGGCTGCCCACGCCGCCCAGTACCCATTGCTGCTGTTCAGGCACGGAGTCGTTGCTGAACTGGCCGCTGGCTTCGAGTCCGCTGGCAATGCTGTTGTTCCAGAAGAACTTGAGCGTGGCTGCAGGACGGTACAACAGATAGGCCTCATCACCATGGATCGGCAGGCTGTTGAGATCAAAGTTGGCATCCTTGTCGCCAAAGCCCTTGCGTACAGCGACGCCGGCGGTGAGGTTCCAGTTGTGGCCAATGAAGCGGAAGTTATCACCGTAGGAAGTCGAGGCTTCCGCGCTGGTGTAGAGCTCGCGCTGGTAGGTCACGCTGGCAGTGGTGGCGGTTGCGTCGATCTTGCCTTTCTTGCTGGTGCGATCGGCTTTGGCCTGTACCGTCCAACGGCTGTTGAAGTCGGAATAGAGCGGATACAACCACAGTGCTTCACCGACCCAGATGCGGCCCAGCAGGTCCGTGCTGGTGGTGGCGGTAGCAGCGGTGTAGTTGTAGTTGATGTTGCGGCCGTTGATGCCAAACACACCCCAGGGCGTTACGCGGTTCCAGCCCACGTTCTGCTCGTGGTAGTCACCGGGTTTGCCGTGAGTGTCGAGGTTCTGGATGCCTTCGCGTGCAAACACGCGGAATTCATCGCCCCAGACTGAAGCCGTCTTGATTTCCAGATCGCCGAAATAGCGGCTGGCGTAACGGTTGCCCGGGTTGCCGAATTCGACACGGACCGACGTGGGGTCGCTGGCCTGGTTGTTCTTCTCGAAATCGAGAACCTGGCCGCCGTTGCCGTCTGGCTCGAACACGGGGAACACGTTAATGCCCGCGCGATCAGCCGCCATGCTGGCGAGCGTGCGGTGACCTTCGAGGTCGCTGTCGCGCATCGGATCAGCAGTTTCGAGGCCGTTGAGGTAAGGCTTCAGTGCATCGTTGGCACGAATGCCGGAGATCTTGCCCGGTACGACCAGAACGTAAAGATCCTGGCCGGAAAGTGCGTAGGTCACTTGCGCAGCCGGATAGCCAGCGAGATAAGCCGCGGCTCCGATATTGCGCACTGCATTGGACAGGTTATCTGCCAGGCCTACGGCGTTCTGGACCGTGGCTTCGTCAAGAATGTTGTTGGCAGCCACATGCAGCTGGTAGCTCTGGAAGGGAACAGTGAAGCCGCTGCCAGCCTGAGACTGCAGCTGTTCGACGGTGCCCTGTTGGGGTGTGGCGGGGGGTGGTAGTTCTACGCTCATGACAATCCCTGTGCTTGTTCTTTGAGATGGCGATACGAGTGTTTGTCTCGTTCGTCTGCTTTATGCCCTAAGTGTTTTACAACTCCGACATGTGGTCTATGCCACTTCCGGCGCCTCCAAGCAAGCAAGGCGCCGGATTTTGCCGGCAAAAAAATCAGTTCTTCTGTGCGACCTTCACCTTCGGCACGCAAGTCTCTTTGGACTTCTTGTTACCGTGGGTTTTCTTGTCGTCGCCGACAGAGCACAGCTTGTCTTCATCATCGCTCTGGTTGCCCGTGCCGTTGTTGCCCGGGTTGCCATTGTTTGGCTTTGGAGCACTGCCGTTGGCTACGCCGGTACCAATGACACCGCCGTTGCCGGAGCCTGCGCCGTTTGCCACGCCGCCGCCAATGACACCACCGTTGCCGGAGTTCGTGCCGTTGCCTACGCCGCCGCCAATCACGCCGCCGTTGCCGGAACCGGCACCGTTGAGCACGCCTGCGCCAGCGATTGCGCCGTTACCCGACTTGTCGCCGTTCAGAACGCCTGCGCCGACGCCGGTTGCACCGTTGCCGGAGTTGGCGCCGTTGAGTACGCCGCCTCCAAGCACGCCACCGTTGCCGGAGTTGCTGCCGTTGATGATGC
>JACXTT010006870.1_pt1 | contig 16167 bp, 12 predicted proteins | sample 9270951 | NCBI WGS metagenome assembly JACXTT01 (sample SAMN15532306, study PRJNA645909) | rock metagenome | isolation source: weathered quartz diorite | place: Puerto Rico | collected 2017-06-21 | reverse complement strand
GATCAGCGACCTGGTGTAAGGATGCTTCGGCCGCCGGATGACATCTTCGGTGGGACCTATCTCGACGATCCTTCCGAGGTACATCACGGCGATGCGGTCTGCGATCACCCACGCGAGCGAAAGGTCGTGAGTGATGAAGACATACGTCAGCTCGCGACTCTTGCGCAGCTCGAGCATCAAACGCAGAATCCCGGCCCGCACCGAGACGTCGAGCATGGACACAGGCTCGTCCGCGACGACGAGGTCGGGCTCACAGACCATGGCGGCCGCAATCACGACCCTCTGCCTTTCGCCACCTGAGAGGTGATGCGGGTAGCGCTGCGCCACCTCGGCCGCAGGGTGCAGCCCGGCCGCCTCCAGCGCGGCCAACACACGGGTCCGCACGTCCTCCTCGTTCCGCGCCAGGTGGTGCACGAGCAGCGGCTCGGCCACGGTCTCGAAGACCGACTGCCGGGAGTCCAGTGACTCGTATGGATCCTGGTAGATCAACTGCATCCGGCGACGTACGGCGCGCATCTCCCCGCGGTGCATGTCCTTCAAGTCACGCCCGCGGTAGATGACCTGGCCGGAGGTTGGCGACAGCAGGCCGACCAGCGTCTTGGCCATGGTCGTCTTGCCAGAGCCCGACTCGCCGACGAGCGCCAGCACCTCGCCGGCGCGGACATCACAGGTGACGCCGTCCACTGCGTGGACGTTCCGGGTCTGGCCGAAAGCGAGCGCGCTGTCGCGCACGGGAAAGTCGACATGCACGTCGCGGGCCTCGAGGACCGCGCTCATCCGGCGACCGGCACGAGGTGGCAGGCGGCAGACTGCCCTGGCGCAGCCGCCCGCATCGCCGGATCCACGGTCAGGCACACGTCGATGTGGACCGGGCAGCGATCGTAGAACCGGCAGCCGGCGGGCGGCGTCACGAGCTGAGGCGGGTGGCCCGGGATTCCCGCGACCAGCTCCCGTGGCCCCTGAATGTTCGGAAACGCTGCGATCAACGCCCTGGTGTACGGGTGCGCCGGCGAGGAGAAGACGGTCGCCACCGGGCCGACCTCGACAACCTTGCCCGCGTACATGATCGCGACCCGGTCGCATGTCTCGGCAATCACTGAAAGGTCGTGAGAGATCAGGATCATTGCGAGCTCGCGGTCCCGGCGTAAGCCCTTGATCAAGTCGAGGATCTGGGCCTGGGTCATCACGTCGAGCGCGGTCACCGGCTCGTCGGCGATGATCAGCCGGGGCCGGCAGACCAGGGCCATCGCGATCATCGCCCGCTGTTTCATGCCGCCGGAGAACTGGTGGGGGTAGTCCCGTGCGCGGGCGCTCGGTATGCCGACGGCCTCGAGCAGCTCAGCGACGCGGCTCCTGGCCTCCGACGCGGAAACGCGTTCGTGTAGCCTTATTGGTTCCGTCAGCTGATCGCCGATGCGCTGCACCGGGTTGAGAGCGTTCATCGCCCCCTGGAACACGAAAGCGACGTCGCGCCAGCGGATGACGCGCATCTCGTCTTCGGTCAGTTCAAGCAGGTCCTGGCCGCCGAGCATCACGCGTCCTCCCACCACGGCGCCCTGGGGCAGAAGACGCGGGATGGAGAGGGCGGTCGTCGTTTTCCCACATCCCGACTCGCCGGCCACCCCTAGGACTTCACCACGTTCGAGCGTCAGGTTCACCTTGTCGACCGCATGCACCATGCCTGCCGGAGATGGATAGCTGACGCTGAGGTCCTGCAGCTCCAGCAGCGACATTCAGCGCGTCCTCAGCCTGGGATTGAGAATGCGGTCGAGGGTGTGGCCGACGAGGGTGAACCCCAGGACGACGATCACGATGCCCATGCCCGGCGCGATCAGGTACCACCACGCCCCGCGGCCGGCGGCACCGTCCTCGAACGCGAAATGGAGCATCGTCCCCCAGGACACGCGGACTGGGTCGCCGAGGCCGAGAAAAGCGAGCGTTGCCTCAGACAGGATCGCGCCGGCGATGACGAGCACTGTGTTGGCAAGGATGAGCGGCAGCACGTTTGGCAGGATGTGGGAGGCGATCACATGCAGGTCGCTCGCCCCGATGGCACGGATGCGTTCTATGAACACTCGCTCGCGCAGGCTCAGCGTTTGTGAGCGAACGATTCTGGCCGTCGAGGCCCAGCTGGTGAGGCCGATGACCAGGATGATCACGCCGATGCTCTGCCCAAAAGTGGCCGCCAACACGATGATCAATGCGAGGGCCGGGAGCACCAGGAAGAAGTCGGTGATGCGCATCAGCACGGTGCCCAGCCCGCGCGAGTAGTAGCCAGCGAGCAGACCCACCAGCGTGCCCACGATCATCGATATCGCGGTTGCCAGCAAGCCCACAATGAGGGAGATCTGCGAACCCGCCAGCGTGCTCGCGAACACGTCACGCCCGAGCTCGTCCGTGCCGAACCAGTGTTGCGCCGATGGTGGCTCGAGGATGGTGGAGGCGGTCGTGCCGACCTTTGACGGGTCGAACGGAAAGAGCAGTGGGCCCGCGGTGGCAACCAGCACGATTAAGGCCAGGAGAAGGAGGCCGGTCCGCCCAACGAGGTCCGCCCACACGAGGCCGAGATTGGCGACGAGCACCGTCCACGTGCGCTTCAGGCGCTCGCGCCGCGTCATGCGTTCCGAACCCGTGGGTCGAGCAACATGTAGGCGACGTCCGAGAGGTAGTTCGTCAGGATCACAGTGACGGCGAGCACGAGGAAGCTCGACTCGAGCAGCGGATAGTCACGCCGGAGAACTGCGTCGTACACGAGCCTGCCCAGGCCCGGCCACGAGAACACCGTTTCCACCTGGATCGCGCCGCCCATGACGAGGCCTACATAGAGCGCGCTGGTGGTCACGATGGGCAGAAGTGCGTTGCGCACCCCATGCTTCCAGACCACCGCGCGACGCGACAGACCCTTGGCCTTCGCGGTGAGGATGTAGTCCTCGGTCATAACGTCGACCAGTGCGCTGCGCGTGATGAGCACGAACTGCCCGATGTCCACGAGGACGAGCGTGAGGGTGGGCAGTACCAGGTGGCCCGCAACGTCCGAGATGTGGTCCCACGACGATTCGTAGAAGGCGCCGATCGTCTCCTTGCCGGCGATCGGAAACCAGCCGAAGTAGACGCCCAGGATCATGATCAGCATCAGCCCCGTCCAGAAGGTCGGCAAGCTCCAGAAGGTCAGCGTCGAGACCACCACGCTGGTGTCGAATCGACTGCCCGGGCGCGATCCCGCGGCGACACCGACGGCGATTCCTATCACCACCACCAGCACCGTCGCCGCCAGCAGCAGCAGCACGGTGTTGGCTATCCGTTCGGAGAGGATGGTGGCGACCGGCTCGCGGTAGGTCAATGACAGGCCGAGCTGTCCGGTGGCCAGGTTGTGCAGGTAGTACAGGTACTGCACCCAGACCGGCTGGTCCAGGCCGAACAGGTTCCTGATACGCGCTATGTCCTCGGGCTGCAGGTGGCCCGCGCGCGCCATGAGGCGTATCGGGTCGCCGGGCAGCACGCGGAACAGGAGAAAGTTGAATGTGACCACGGCGAAGAGGGTGGCCACCGCCTGCGCAGTCTTGACCCCCAGGAAGCGGAGCCTCAGCACGCGTGGATACCACCCTTCACTTGGGTTGCAGCTCTCAGGTTGAGGATCGGTTCGCTAAGCCGGCTTGACGTCCAAGTAGTTTTCGCGGGTGAAGTTGAAGATCATCCCGCCCGCGACCTGCGTCCAGCCTGTCCACGTGTCGTTGCGGTAGGCCTGAAGCTTGTCCTGGTACCACATGATGATGTAGGCCGCGTCGTCGTAGTACTGCTGCTGCATCTGGTTGACGATGGCCTTGCGCGCGGTCGGGTCCAGAGACGAAGCCTGCTGGTCGTACATCGCGTCGTACGCCGAGTTGCAGTAGTAGACATCGTTGTTGCCACCGATCTGGTTGCAGAGCGGGACTCCCAGCATGTAGTCGGGGTCGGGCACGCCCGAATCCCAGCCCCAGACGAATATGTCCCAGTTCGGGGCGTCAGCGTTGTACACGGTGTTGCCCAGGGTGTTGGTGTCGAGCGTCTGCAGGTCGAGCTCTATCCCGACCGCCTTGGCGGCGTCGCGGAACAGCTGCGCCGCGCGGACGTCGACAGTCGTCGTCTCGATCGCGATCAGCCGGAACTTGAGCGGCTTGCCATCCGGGCTGTGCCGGAGGCCGGTACCGTTGTCAACGTAGCCCGCTGCGTCGAGCATCGCCTTCGCCTTGTCCGGGTTGGCATTCATCTGCTGGTCGGCTGGGATGTTCAGGTGCCAGTCGGTGAGTCCCAGCGGAACGATGGTGCTGCCCGGCTTGCCGTGGCCGGCGAGCGCGATCTGGACCAGCTGGTTCCGGTCCACCGCGTAGCTCAAGGCCTGGCGGATGACTTTGTCCCTGAGCAGCGGATTGCCGCCGGACTTGGGGTTGGTGGAGACATTGATCCCGATGTGGTGGAAAGACCATGAGGGCAGCGAGACGCGCGTGATGTGGGGCGCGCCCTGCAGGCCGTCGTAGATGGTCGGCGGCACCTGCAGCAGGATGTCGACCTCGCCCCGGCGCAAGGCCTGGCCCATGACCTCGTCGTTGCCGTAGAGGATCCAGATGATGCGCTTGGCGGGCACCTTCGGTCCCCACCATGCGTCGTTGCGGTCGACCGTCACCGACGTCCCCTTCTGCCACTCGGTGAACTTGAAGGGTCCGGTCCCGACCGGGTGATCGTTGGCGAACTTCTCGACCTGATCGACAGACATCGCCGACCAGATGTGCTTGGGCACGATCGGGACTGCCAGGCCCGGGTTGAAGGCCTGCGCCTTGTCAAACGTCAGTACCACGGTGTTGTCGTCCGGTGCGGTGACTGCCGTGACATGCGTGAGCCACTGGGCGTACTGGCCGATGTTGTTGGTGCGGATCAGGTCGTACGTGTACTTCACGTCCGCCGAGGTGAACGGCTGACCGTCCTGCCACATCACATGCGGTCGGAGCGTGAAGGTCAGCGTCAAGCCGTCGGTTGAGTACTTGAAGCTGGTGGCCAGCTCGGGCTGCGGCTTGAGGTCAATCCCGTAGCCGAGGAGCTTGTCATAGATGAGCTGCAGGACCTCGTCCGCCTCGGTCGCGTACGTGGTCAGGGGGTTCATGGTGTCCGGCTCGGAGGTCCAGCCGACTTTGAGGGTCTTGTTGAAGTTGGTGGCGGCGGAGCTCGATGTTCCGCAAGCGCTCGTCAGCACCAGGCTCCAGACGACGACCAGGATCGTGGCGATCGACCTGCGACTCATACTCTCTCCCTTTCCGAAATGGCCGGCTTGACTGCGCTCATTGCCTGGGCTGCGGCTTCCAGTGTTCGATCCACGTCATCGTCGCTGTGCGCTGTCGAGATGAAGAGGTTCTCGTCCTGGCTGGGATGGAACAGCACGCCGCGCATGAGCATCTCCTGCCACCAGCGACGGAAGCGCTCGGGTCGCGCGTGGCGCACCGCATCACGGTAGTTCTTGATCGGCTGTTCGCTGAACCACAGCTGGAACACTGGACCAATGCCCTGCACGGTGGCCGGCAGCTCGTACTCCCTCACGAGCGCCTGCAACTCGGTGGCGACCCTCGAACCGATGCGCCGCAGATTTTCGTAAACGCCTGGGCGCGCGAGAGCGTCCATGGTCGCCGACACGGCTGCCATGGCAATCACGTTCGAGTTGTAAGTTCCAGAGTGCGAGTACCGGCCGTCCGCGATCAGCTCCATGACTTCGCGCGAGCCGCCGATCGCAGCGACCGGAAAGCCGCCGCCGATGCCTTTGGCCATCGTCGTGATGTCGGGCTTGATGCCGAAAAGCTCCTGGGCCCCGCCCCGGGCAAGGCGGAACCCGGTGATCACCTCGTCGAAGATGAGCAGGCTGCCGGTGTCTCGCGTGACCTTGCGCAGGAGCTCGAGGTACCCGGGCTCGGGCAAGATGCAGCCCGTGTTCAGCATCACCGGCTCGGTGATCACGGCCGCCACCTGCTCGCCACGCTCGCGCATGAGGCGCTCGAAGCTCTCTGGATCGTTCCACCCGAGGACGAGCAAAGACGCGCCGAGCGAGTCTGGGATGCCCCGCCCGGCCGGGACCGGCACTGGACGGTCGTCCGGGCCCGCCTTGGCCAGGTCGGGATGGTTGCTCCAGTACACCGTGTCCAGCCAGCCGTGGTACATGCCTTCGAACCTCACGACGATCGGGCGGCCCGTGAATGTCCGTGCCAGGCGAACAGCAGTCCCGACAGCCTCTGAACCGGAGCTGGAGAACCGGACCATGTCAACGCCAGGGACGGCGGCCGCGACCTTGCGGGCAGCCTCGGCTTCGAGCTCGTAGGGCAGGCCGAAAACCGTTCCGTACTCCTGGATCGCGCGAACAACTGCGTCGGTGACCTCTGGATTTCGGTGCCCGAGCAACATCGGTCCCAGGCCAAGCAGGTAGTCGATGTACTCGTGCCCGTCCACGTCGAACACGTGAGACCCGGTCCCGTGCGACATGAATGGCGGGTATGGCACCCACCCCGCCCTCACGCTGCGCGCGCTGCTGCCCACGCCGCCCGGCATGACGCTGCTCGACCGCTCGAACAGCTCGGCCGAGCGAGCAAGGGATGTCCTGTACCAGTCCTCGGGGTCGATCACCCTTCCAAGCCAGAGATCATGACGCGATAGCGGTCATGACGTACGGCGAGGCCGTCCCACAGCTCCGCAGATGCGGGGTCGGCTTCGGTAGGTTCGAACGCGGAGGCGGCGCCTGCGGAGCCCGCGGCGAGCATCGCGGCGCCGATGGCCGAGCCCATCGCCGCTCTACCCGTGGCGACTTCCAGCCGCAGCCCGGTTGCGTCCGCGAGCATCCGCCGGAACAATCGCGACTCCGCCCCAACGCCCGAGACCCTCATCTCGTTTGGTGCGATGCCGGCTGCTCGCAGCACGTCCACGCAGCGGCGGCTCTCGATCGCGATGCCCTCGAGCAGCGCCCGGGCAAAGTCCTTGCCAGTGTGGCCGAGGGTCACGCCGAAGACCGAGCCCCGCAGGCTGGGATCCCACAGAGCACCCTGCTCACCCGAACCCATATAAGGAAGAAAGGTGACGCCGCCCGCACCTGCCGGGGAACCCTCTGCGAGCTCCAGCAGTCCAGGCACTCCATCCGCCAGCGCGATGGTGTCCGCGAGCCACTGCATCGCGCTGCCGGTGCTCAGCAGGTCCATCTCGAGACCCCAGGTCCCGTCGCTCGCCATCGGTGTGACGAGGTACCTGTGTGACGCGTCGAGGAGGATCCGGTCGGCAACACCGAGGATGACCGTGCTGCTGCCGGCCACGTACGCGATCTGGCCCGGGGTGGTCACTCCGAGGCCAACGGCACCAAGCACGGAGTCAGCGGCTCCGACGCACACTCGAAGCCCCTCCGGCAACCCGAGCTCGCGGCCGATCTCTGATCGGATCGGAGCACTGGCTGCAGACGGGCGGACCGGAGGCAGTTGATTTAGAAAAACGCCGGCCGCATTCGCGATTTCGGCATTCCAGGCGCCGCTCGCGAGCTCAAAGCAACCGTAACCGGCGGCGGTGGATGGGTCGGTGCCCCACTCTCCCGTCAAGTGCTGGAAGAGATAGTCCTTCGCGCCGCGGATTTGCCCGGTTGGCGTCAAGCGCTCGGGCTCGTGCTGCGTCAACCACATCACGACCGGGAGGAGGTAGCGCCCATCAACCCACTGGCCGGTCAGGCGATAGAGGTCCTCGGATCCGACCATGGCCCGGAGCTTGCTGCCCTGGGCCTCCGCCCTGGTGTCCTCCCAGGTGACCGCGGGGCCGACCGGGTCGCCTGACGCGTCGAGTGTGACGAGGGTCGGCAGCATTCCGGACAGACCGATTGCCTCCCAGCCGACCGCAGACGTGCGCTCGCTCAGCTGCTTGAGCACTGCGTGCGCAGCACCGAGCCAGTCGGCCGGCGACTGCTCGGCGCGGCCGGGCAGAGGTCGACGCATCGGATACGCGACCTGCGCGCTCGCGGCCAGCTCACCGCTCGCGTCGACGACTACTCCCTTCAGGCTCGAGGTGCCAAGGTCGAGACCTGCGAAGAGCGGCCTCACAACACGCTATGTGGCAGAAGACCGGCTTTCGGAGGCCTCAGGCTGCACGGGTGCGCCAGTTGTCTGGGTCAGATGCAACCCAGCCCCAATCGTGGCTCCGACGAGGGGACCGACAACGTAGATCCAGGCATCGGACCACGAGCCGTTTCCAAAGAGGGAGCCGGCCAACGTCGCACTCAGGCCGACAGCCGGATTGAAGGCCGCTCCGGATATCGGGCCGGCCACAAAAGCCCCGGCTGCAACGGTGAATCCGATCGCCAGCCCGTAGTAGGAGTTGCCGGCGGTTTGCCTTGTCGCCGCAACGTTCAGGACGACGAGGACAAGTGCCATGGTGAAGACAATCTCGACCGCGATCGCAGAGGCCCAGTTGACTCCGGCCCCCGGGTGAATTCCCGGGGTGTGTCCGCTGATCGCGTGGCAGAAGGCAAACGCCGCCGACCCTGCGACCAGCTGCGCAACCCAGTACGCGACCATCGTCGGACCGGAGATGACTCGACGCAAGTAAAGAGCCCAGGAGACGGCGGGATTGTAATGAGCTCCGGAGACATGTCCACCCATGTAAACCATCGCCGCCAGCCCGCAGCCGATTGCCAGCGGCGCAAAGGCGCCGGCCATGGGAGAAAGTGCGATGACGCTTAAAAACACGAATGTCCCGACGCCCTCGGTCAACAGGCGTGCTCGAAGTCGCATCTGTGTCAAATGCTATCCAGACCGCTGGATGGCCCCTGGCATACACCGCCAGCCTGCCCGCCGCTGGTGGTCATACTCGACCCGGTGACGGATTCCGGCACCAGCTCCGCCGCGCAAGATGAAGTCTGGCTGCGCCCGTCCCCGAGGCTCGGCATCATGCGCCGGGTCGAAGCATTTGCCCCAATTCTGAAACGGACGTTTCAGGCCTCGGATCAGCCGAAAATGAGGTGCCTCAGGGCGTCGGCAACGTGCGCGTCGCCGTCTCCGTGGCGCTGGTGCGCGGCGGTCTCGACGGCGCCGACGATGGTGCGAAGGTCGTCATCACTTACCTCCGGCTTGGTGTCGGCCAGCCGCAGGAATCGATCCCAGGCGGCGTCCTCGGTGCGCTGGGTCGTCTTCAGGCCCAGCCGCGCCAAGCGGTGCCGGAAGGCGCCGCGTCCGGAGCGAGCGGTGAGCACGATCCTGGACTCGGCCAGGCCGACGTCCTCGGGCCGCATGATCTCGTAGCTGGCGCGATCCTTCAGCACGCCCTCCTGCTGCATGGCGCCGCCGTGCGCGAAGGCGTTCGCGCCGACGATGGCCTTGTTGCGCTGCACGGGCGTGCCCGTGAGCTCGGCGACCATCCGCGAGGTGCGCATGATCTCGGTCGTGTCGACGCGGCAGTCGAACCCAAGGCGCTCCTGGCGGACCTTGAGCAGCATCACGACCTCTTCCAGCGAGGTGTTGCCGGCGCGCTCGCCGATGCCGTTGACGGTGCACTCGACGCGGCGTGCGCCCGCTTCCAGGCCGGCGACAGCATTGGCAGTGGCCAGGCCGAGATCGTTGTGCGTGTGCACCGAGAACAAGACCGTGTCCGCCCCTCGGGCGTGGCTCATGACGTGCCGGACCATGGCGCCAAACTCCTCCGGCACGCAGTAGCCTGCCGTGTCCGGCAGGTTGATCACGGTCGCGCCTGCCTGGATCATCGCCTCGACCGACTCGACCAGGTAGTCGACGTCAGCGCGCCCGGCGTCCTCCGCCGAGTACTGGACGCGGTCGCACAGCGAGCGCGCGTAGCCAATCACCTCGATGCCTTGCATCAGCACCTCGGTCCGAGTCAGCCCCACCTTTCGCTCGATGTGGAGATCGGAGACCGGCAGCACTACGTGGATCTGCGGCGTCTCCGCGTCCTTGATGGCGGCCCAGACCGTATCGATCTCATCGCGGTCGGCCCTGGCGAGCGCGGTGACGGTCACCTCGCGGATCTCACGGGCGATCCGCCTGGCGGCCTCCTGCTCGCTGGTCGACTGGCTCGGGTAGCCTGTCTCGATCACATCCACGCCCAGCCGCTGCAGCTGGCGCGCGATCCTCAGCTTCGCAGTCCCGTTGAGATGGAATCCGGGCGCCTGGTCGCCGTCGCGCAGGGTCGTGTCGAAGATGTAGATGCGGCCTGCGCCGGATCCGCTAGCGCGCTTCTGACTTCCGTCCGTTGCCATCGGTCTGTCTCCTTGCTCCTGAAAAACGAGAAGCCCCCGCCTTTCGGTCGGGGGCTTTGCGATCTTTTCGGCTGGATCTAGGTCGTGCGCGCCCCCGTCCGGGAAATGGCAATGAGGCCAATGAGGCCTCCAAGAAGTACGAGGGAGCGTGCCGGCGAGCGCATGAGTTGGCACGAAGCTTACCAGCCCAGGCCCAGGCGGAGGTCGCGGTACAGTGATGCCTCCCATGCCGGCCCCGCCCGCTACCGGTACCCGAACTCTCGCCCAGAAGCTGTGGGACGCGCATGTCGTGCCGGCCGCTCGCACTGACGCGTCCGAGCCCGACCTTCTCTATGTGGACCTCCACCTGGTCCACGAGGTGACGTCGCCCCAGGCGTTCGAGGGCCTCCGCATGGCCGGCCGGCATGTGCGCCGGCCCGACCTGACCGTCGCGACCATGGACCACAACGTGCCCACCCGTGGCGGCGCGCGGGCGGCGGACGAGCTGTCGCGAAAGCAGATGGAGGTGCTCGCCGAGAACTGCCGTCAGGAGGGGATCCCGCTGCACCAGATCGGGAGCCGCCGCCAGGGCATCGTGCACGTGATCGGGCCCGAGCTCGGCCTGACCCAGCCGGGGATGCTGATCGTCTGCGGCGACTCGCACACCTCAACTCACGGAGCGTTCGGTGCGCTGGCCTTTGGCATCGGCACCTCCGAAGTCGAGCTGGTGCTGGCCACGCAGTGTCTGCCGCAGCGCCGTTTGCGTGACCTGGCGGTGACCGTCGAAGGCGACCTCCCGATCGGCGTCACCGCGAAGGACATCGCGTTGGGACTGATCGGCCAGGTAGGGACGTCGGGCGGCGTCGGGCACCTGGTCGAGTATCGAGGCTTGACCATTCGCGGCCTGTCCATGGAGGGCCGGATGACCCTGTGCAACATGAGCATCGAGTGGGGCGCCAAGGCGGGCATGGTCGCCCCGGACGACACGACGTTCGCTTACCTCGAGCGGCGACCCCACGCCCCGAAGGGCGCCGCCTGGGAGACGGCCGTGGAGCACTGGCGAACGCTGCAGACCGAGGCGGGCCACGTCTTCGACGAGGAGATCCGCCTCGACGCGACCACGCTCACGCCGTTCGTGACCTGGGGTACGAACCCGGGCCAGGTAGTGCCGGTGACTGGACGCGTCCCGCGACCGGCCTCCGACACCGACGAGCGCGCGCTGCGCTACATGGACCTGAAGCCCGGCACGGCGATCGCTGATATCTCGATCGATCGCGTGTTCATCGGTTCTTGCACCAATGCTCGAATTGAAGACCTGCGCGCCGCCGCCCAGATCGTGCAGGGTCGGCACGTGCACCCCAAGGTGCGCGCCCTGGTCGTGCCTGGCTCGACGACTGTCAAGCGCATGGCCGAGGACGAGGGGCTGGACCTGGTCTTCAAGACGGCGGGGTTCGAGTGGCGCAGCGCCGGCTGCTCGATGTGCCTGGGCATGAACCCGGACATCCTGGCGCCCGGTGAGCGGTGCGCGTCGACGTCCAATCGCAACTTCGAGGGCCGGCAGGGGTCAGGCGGGCGAACCCACCTCATGAGCCCGCCGATGGCCGCCGCCGCAGCTGTCACCGGCCACCTCGTTGACGTGCGGGAGCTGGTGTAGGCGCGATGCAGCCGGTACGCACAGTGTCCGGACGGATGGCGCCGCTGGATCGCGCCGACGTGGACACGGACCAGATCATCCCCAAGCAGTTCCTGAAGCGAATCGAGCGGACTGGCTACGGTCCCTTCCTCTTCTATGACTGGCGGCAGGAGCCGTCGTTCTTTCTCAACCAGAAGGAGTTCGACGGCGCGCGGGTGCTGGTGGCCGGAGCCAACTTCGGCTGCGGCTCGTCCCGCGAGCACGCGCCTTGGGCGATCCGGGACGCGGGGTTCGCCTCGGTCATCGCTCCCAGCTTCGGCGACATCTTCCGGGCCAACTGCTACAAGACCGGAATCCTCGCGGTCACGCTGCCCGAGTCGCAGGTTCGGCACTTGATCGACCTGGCGAGCGAGGATCCGACCGCGACGCTGGAGGTCGACCTGGAGGCGCAGCTGGTGCGAGGCGAAGGATTCGCCTATCGCTTCGAGATCGATGCGTTCGTGCGCGAGTCGCTGCTGCTGGGGCTGGATGACATCGGCCTGGTCGAGCGCCGCACGGCGGCGATCGGAGACTACGAGGCGCACCGCGAGGCCTGGCTGCCGACAGTCCGCTAAAACCGTCGTTTTGGTACCAAAACGCGCACCACTACCTCGCGTATCACGGGTTTTGGTACCAAAAACCCGTGTGTGGGGACCGGCTAGGGCTTCAGGACTGCACCTTCCGAAGCCGAGCCCACCAGCAGCGCATACCGCGCCATCACGCCCGTCCGATAGGCCGGCTCCGGCTGCGACCAGTCCTTGAGCCGTGCCTCGATGTCGATCCCCTCGACCGCCAGCCGGCGCGAATCCACGTCGATCGTGATCACATCTCCATCGCGGATCGCAGCCAGCGGCCCGCGCGCAGCGGCTTCCGGCGCGACGTGGCCGATCATCAGCCCGCGCGTTGCCCCTGAAAACCGCCCGTCCGTGACCATCGCCACTGACTCGCCCAACCCCTCGCCCACGATCGCGGCCGTCACCTGCAGCATCTCGCGCATGCCCGGCCCGCCCTTCGGACCCTCGTAGCGAATCACCACCACATCGCCGGGCTTGATCGACTTGCTTGCGACCGCCGCGAACGCGTCCTCCTCGCGATTGAACACACGCGCCGGACCGCGGTGGCTCAGTGGAGTGTGATGCGTGACCTTCACGACCGCACCTTCTGGCGCCAGGTTGCCGCGAAGGACGACCAGCCCACCTTCGCTACGGAGCGGCGACGACAGCGGTGCGACGACCTCCTGGCCCGAGGTCTCGACCACCGATTCGCATTCCTCGCCCAGCGACCGGCCCGTCACGGTCATTGCGTCACCGTCGACAAACCCGCCCTCGATGAGGCGCTTGGTCAGCAACGCGATCCCGCCCGCCTTGTGCAGCTCAACCGCCGCGAACCGGCCACCCGGTTTCAGGTCGCACAGCAGAGGGGTGCGCCGCGAAATTCGGTCGATGTCGTCGATGTCCAGGTCAACACCGATGGTGCGCGCCATCGCCAGCAGGTGCAGCACCGCATTCGTCGAACCACCCGAAGCGGCCACGGCAGCGATCGCGTTGTCGAACGCGCGCCGCGTGAGGATCTGTGACGGCCGGATGTCCTGCTCGAAAACCTGCAGCGCGAGCCGTCCGGCGGCTGCTGCCGCAGGCACCTTGGCGGGATCGACCTGCGGGATCGAGTTGAAACCGACTGGGGAAAGGCCAACCACCTCCATCACCATGGACATGGTGTTGGCGGTGTACTGGCCGCCGCAGGCGCCCGCGCCGGGGCAGGCGACCTGCTCCAGCTCGGCGAGGTCAGCCTCCGTGGCTTTGCCGGCGGCGACCGCCCCGACCATCTCGTATACCTCACCGACGGCAACCTGCTGGCCGCGGAAGTAGCCCGGCATGATCGACCCGCAATAAAGCAGGATGCTCGGCCGGTCCAGCCGCGCCATGGCAATGGCCGAGGCAGGAATCGTCTTGTCGCAAGCGCAAAGGCATATCAGCGCATCGAACATGTGCGCGCGGCCAATGAGCTCGATCGAGTCGGCGATCACCTCGCGGCTGACGAGCGGCGCCTTCATGCCCTCGGTGCCCATCGTTATGCCGTCCGAGATGGCGATGGAGTTGAACTCCATCGGGTTGGCTCCAGCCGCGCGCACTCCCGCCTTCACCGGCACCGCCAGCTCACGCAGCCCGAAGTTGCACGGCATCGTCTCCGTCCAAACGTTGGAGATCCCGACGAACGGTTTGTCGATGTCCTCGGCCCTGAGGCCGATGGCGTGTAGGAACGCGCGCGCAGGCGCGCGGTCGCGTCCTTGATAGAGCGCGCGGCTGATTCGGTCAGGCATGCGCGGACGCGAGCGCTTGCTCGAGGTCGGCGACCAGGTCGCTCGCGTCCTCGACGCCGATAGACAACCGGATCAAGCCGTCGCCGACGCCCACCCGCGCCCGCTCCGATGCCGGCATCGATGCGTGCGTCATCCGAGCCGGGTGCTCGGCCAGCGACTCCACGGCACCGAGCGACTCGGCCAGGGCGAAGATCCTCAGGTTCTCCAGCACGCGAAACGCGGTGGCTTCGTCCTTCACCTCGAAGCTCATCATGCCGCCGAACAATCGCATCTGCCTTTTCGCCACCGAGCGGCCGGCATGCGACTCGAGCCCCGGGTAGTGCACGCGCGAGACAGCCCGATGAGACTCCAGCGCCCGCGCCACCGTCATCGCGTTCTCACTTTGACGCTCGACACGCAGCGCCAGAGTCTTGATGCCGCGCAACAGGAGCCAGCAGTCGAATGGAGAGGGGACCGCGCCGACCGCATTCTGGTGGAAGCGTAGCTGCCTCTCGAGCTCGTCATCGGACGTCATCAGGGCGCCGCCCACCACATCGCTGTGCCCGCCGATGTACTTCGTCGCGCTGTGCACGACGACGTCCGCCCCCAGGTGCAACGGCTGCTGGAGGTACGGGGTTGCGAACGTGTTGTCGACGCACACCTTGGCGCCGCGGCTGTGCGCGACCTCGCTCACCGCGTCGATGTCGACCACCCGCAGCAATGGATTGGTCGGCGACTCCAGCCAGACCATGCGCGTCTCCGGGGTCATCGCCTTCTCGACTGCGTCGAGATCGCTCGCGTCGACCGCCGTGAACTTGATGCCGAACCGGCTCATCACCTTGTCGAAGAGGCGGTACGTCCCGCCGTAGACGTCCTCCATGTAGACGACGTGGTCGCTCGGCTTGAGCAGCAGGAGCAGGGTCGATTCGGCGCCCAGACCCGACGCAAACGCCAGGCAATGCTTGGCCTCCTCGAGGGCGGCAAGGCATTCCTCGAGGGCCGACCGCGTCGGGTTGCCGCTGCGCGAGTACTCGTACCCGCGATGCCTGCCCACTCCTTCCTGCGCGAACGTGGTCGCGAGGTGGATCGGCTGCACGACCGCGCCGGTGGCGAGGTCAGGGCCCTGGCCGACGTGCAGAGCCCTCGTGGAGAAACCCCATTCGCGCGGAAGACCGTCTTTCACCGGCCGCGGTGAGCTACGAATTCGAGCAGGTCGGCACGCGTGATCATCGCCACGGGGTGGCCGCTCTCGACCACCAGCACCGCCTGCTCCCCGCGCAGCAGCGGCTCGAACGCGTCGTCGATCGATGAGTCCACACCCACCTGGCTGAACGGCGCGTCCATCGCGGCCGAAACCGCCGTGGCCACAACCGCGGGATCTCGGTACACGCGGTCGAGCAGCGTGCGTTCCTGGAGAGAGCCGACCACGCCCCGGCCGTTGGAGTCCTCGGTAACCGGCAGCTGGGAGATGCCGTAGCGCTGCATCAGGTCGATAGCCTCGCCGACAGACTTGCCTGACTCCACCATCACCAGGGGCGGCATGCCCTGCGGGTGTTCGGCCAGAACCTCGCGGATGCGGATCGCGCCGAGCCGGGCCATGAAGCCGTTCTGCCGCATCCACTCGTCGTTGAAGAACTTGCTCAGGTAGTTGCGGCCCGTGTCCGGGAAAAGCACCACGATGACCTCATTCGGGCCACGGTCCTTCGCGACCTCGAGCGCCGCGTGCAGCGCCATGCCCGATGAGCCACCGACCAGGATTCCCTCCTCGCGCGCGAGCCGGCGCGCGGCCACGAATGACTCCTTGTCGGTGACCTGGATGATCTGGTCGACCATCTTGATGTCCATCGTGCCGGGCATGAAGTCCTCGCCCACGCCCTCGACCTTGTACGGCGCGATCGGGCCCGAGTAGAGCGAGCCTTCGGGGTCAGCGCCCACGATGTGAACGGACGGCCTCTTCTCCTTCAGATACTT
>JACXTT010006869.1_pt1 | contig 16167 bp, 17 predicted proteins | sample 9270951 | NCBI WGS metagenome assembly JACXTT01 (sample SAMN15532306, study PRJNA645909) | rock metagenome | isolation source: weathered quartz diorite | place: Puerto Rico | collected 2017-06-21 | reverse complement strand
GCCACGGTGGCGTTTCTCATCGCGCGTTACCTCGCTTCCGATTGGGTACATCACCAGGCGGGCGGTTGGACAAAACAGCTTATCGAAGGCGTGGAGAAGGAGGGCTGGCGCTTCGTCGCGTTCGTGCGGCTGGTGCCATTGTTCCCGTTCAACCTGCTCAACTACGCGCTCGGGCTCACGCGCATCGGACTGCTCGCTTACGTCATCGGATCCTACGTGTTCATGTTCCCGGGCGCGCTGGCTTATACCTACCTCGGCTACGCCGGGCGCGAGGCGGTCGCGGGCGGCGCGGGTCTGATCCAGAAGGGGCTGCTGGCGCTCGCGCTGCTCGGCGTGGTCGCGTTCCTGCCAAACCTTATCAAACGCCTGCGCGGCACATCGGGTGAGGTCGGCGCAAAACTTTCCAGCGCCGAGCTCAAACAACGACTCGATCGGCATGACGACATCGCCGTGCTCGACGTGCGTTCCGCCAAAGACTACACCGGCGAACTCGGGCATATCGCCGGTTCGTTCAACATTCCGCTCGATGAGCTGCCCTGGCGACTACCAGAGCTCGAAGCGCATCGCCTCACTCCATTGGCCGTGATCTGTCGCACCAACCGCATGTCCGGCAAGGCGGTGCAGTTGCTGCGCGACGCCGGCTTCAAACAGGCGCTGCTCGTGGACGACGGCATGGTCGGCTGGCAGCGTCAACTCTCTGTCCCGGAGAAGAAATAACAGGAGCGACGGAAAATCATGGAAGGCGCGGATAAAAACACCGACAAGGTTCTGACCATCGTCATCCAGAACGCGCCATACAAGGGCGACAACAAGGCGTGGCATGCACTACGCTTCGCCGGCGCGGCGCTGGCCGAGGACATGAAGGTGCGCGTGCACCTGTTGGACGACGGCACACGACTCGCGCGCCGCGATCATCAGGTACCGCCCGGCGTAACCGATCTGGAAAAACTGCTGCTCGAGCTCATGGAATGCGGGCTGCAAGTAAGCGCCTGTGGTATGTCAATGAAGGATTGCCGGCTCGACGAAACCGACCTCATTCCCGGTATTCAGAAGGGTTCAATGAAGGCGCTCGCGAAATGGGTGAAAGAAAGCGATACCGTGCTGACCTTTTAAAGAACATTGGGCGAGGATCGGCAAACTCGACTTCCTCCCCACGCACAACGATGAATCCGAACGATGCCGTTGTCTTGTGCAAGGCGGATCAGCTAAGTGACGCTGATGTTATGCTTCACCTCTAAGTGACCGGAGACAACCCGTGTCATCCCTGAAACACGATGAAATCCGCCAGGCCGTCCGGGAAAGATACGCCAAGGTGGCGCAATCCGACGCCGCTTGCGGTTGCGGCCCAAGTTGCTGTGGTACCGGGGGTAACACCACCGCAGCCGAGGCATCCGTGACGCTTGGTTATTCTCGGGCTGACGTGACGACGGTTCCCGATGGCGCCAACATGGGCCTGGGTTGCGGCAACCCAGAGGCGATCGCCGCCATAAAGTCCGGAGAAACAGTTCTCGATCTCGGCAGCGGCGGCGGCTTCGATTGCTTCCTGGCGGCGCGCCAGACCGGAGACCACGGTCATGTAATCGGTGTCGACATGACACCGATCATGATTTCCAAGGCACGTGCGAACGCTGTCAATGGCGGTTATCGCAACGTCGAGTTCCGTCTCGGCGAGATCGAAAATCTTCCACTCGCCGACAGTTCCGTGGACGTGATCATCTCGAATTACGTGATCAACCTGTCGCCCGACAAGAAACGGGTTTTCAAGGAAACATTCCGCGTCCTGAAACCCGGTGGTCGCCTGGCGATCTCCGACGTCGTCGCCACCGCCACGCTGCCCGAGGCGGTGCAGCGCGACATGACGCTCTTCACCGGCTGTATGGCCGGCGCGTCCCTGATCGATAAGATTGAAGACATGCTCGCCTCCGCCGGCTTTGTGGACATCCGCCTCAAACCCAAGGACGAAAGCCGGTCTTTCATCCGGGACTGGGCGCCCGGAAGCAAGATTGAGGATTACGTGGTATCGGCCACGATCGAGGCAGTGAAACCGCAGAGTTAGCTACGGGCGTAGTATCAGCCTGTAACTAAAATAAGGCCCTGGAAATGGGCCTTTTTGTTGCCCGCAACGCTCCAGCGAGGAAATAATATCGTAGGTCATCGCGGCAGGAGGAGTCGTCCGTGAAAGCAATAATTCCCAATAAAATCGAAAATTACTGCCTGCGCCACAGCACACCGCGCAACCAATTGCTGCGTGAACTGGAGAAATACACGCAAAAACACTGCGACTCTCCGCAAATGCTGATTGGCTCGCACGAGGGCGCGCTGCTGGCCCTGCTGGTGCGCTTGACCGGCGCACGGCGCGTGCTGGAAATCGGCACTTTCACCGGTTATTCCGCCCTGTGCATGGCCGAGGCCTTGCCAGAAAACGGCGAACTCCTCGCCTGCGATATCAACGCTGAAACCAGTGCCATCGCACAGTCGTTCTTCGACCGCAGCCCGCATGGGTACAAAATCAAATTACGTCTAGGTCCGGCGCTGGAAACATTGGCGGGTTTGCCGGCTTCGGCAAATTTTGATTTCGTTTTTCTGGATGCCGACAAGGAAAACTACGTGAATTACTACGAAGCGGTGCTACCGCATCTGCCTCCAGGTGGGTTGATCATAGCCGACAACGTTTTATGGTCCGGGCGCGTGCTCGCGCCGAAAACGAAATCCGACCGTGCCGTGGTCAAATTCAACAAACATGTATCCCGCGACTTGCGCGTGGAGTGCGTGATGCTGCCGGTGCGGGATGGGGTGAGCTTAATCAGAAAACGCTGATTACTAATCTACGCGCTAACCATTTTTACACGGCGCTTTGATTGCGCCGTAGTACGCCTGTATCGTGCTTTTTGCTCCGCAACATAATTTACAAACTCTAACGTACGTTGCGAGAAGAACTCTCGTATATCAACACTGTCACCGCCCATAATACGCGCATAGACATCCTTGATCTTTGAGTGCGAACTGCCACTTTCGAGAAATCGAAATGCAGAAGATGCAAGATAGTCGAGTCGCTCATCAAAAGCAAACCATCTTCTGCGTTCAGCTTCGGCTACTTGGCCGGTAGTATTCGAACCCGCAAAGATATCAATTACTAAATCACCGGGTTCAGTAAGAAACCTGATAAAAAACTCAGGCAGCTTTGCTGGAAATCGTGCTGGATGTCCTTGAGCACCTACAATCTTGCAACTGCTGAGATAGTGACCATTTGATTCGCTATTTGGAATTTGTAAGAGGTTTGACGGAATAGCGCCACCGTTGTCTTTTCCAAAACTACTTCCGATATCGTGCCCCGACGGACGTCCTTTTGGTTTATAGAACTTTTCAGGGTCCTGAATTAATTTCTTCATTCTTTCACTGTATGGAGCCAACACTTTAGTAACATCAGCCTTAGGGTGCTGAGTCTTGCTAAACCACCATACAGTATTAACCGAGTCTTTCACCCGTAACTTTCTTTTATTTACCCATTCGATCGGGCTTGGGAGTTTTGAGGGATTGTGCCAAAAAAACTCCTCAGCCAAATAGAAACCTAGCTCATCACAGAATCGGATTAGAACTCGAAAGTTATAAAGGCTGCGTATGGGAACTCCTTTCCTATACGCTCCGCCGAGATCAAGAACAAAACTACCGTCACTTCGCAACTTTCGATGGACTAGCTCACCAAATTCACTGAGCCAATCAATATATTCGTGTTGTTCTTTGTTCCCATACTCCTTCTTGCGCTGGAGTGCAAATGGTGGGCTTGTAAGAACAAGATTGACGGAGTTATCTGGGAGTTGCGAGAGGAGTACGCGTGAGTCGCCACAGAAAGCAGCGCCGTGTTCCGTGACATATACCGGCTCAATACCAAGCTTGAATCTATTCATAGAGTGTTACTTATAGTCTGTAGACCTAAAGAAGTCAATCCACGATCCTCACCTCATGAAGAAACATAAGGTTTCGCAAAAACTACGTGTGATTTTCGCTCGCAATCTACGCAGTGTGCGACAAGCGCGGGGCATTTCGCAAGAGAAACTAGCCGAACTCGCTGGCCTTCATAGAACTTACGTTAGCTCGGTAGAACGTGGTGGCCGCAATATTTCGATTGACAATATTGAACGCCTCGCCAATGCCCTCGACACAACTCCGGAAACTTTACTTCTACGGGTGAATAATTAATGTTGAGGGCCCATCCAAATATAAAGGAGCTTGAAAAACTCTTTCCATCAATTAGGCGTTACCAGAAACTCGCTTCTCGTCATGGAATTAACGATATTTTCCAGGATAATGGCGGTAAGTTACTTCAGGTGCTATTGCTCTTGGGCCTAGAAGTGATTCCGAGCCGAGAAGGCAACGACGCTAAAGATCAAGACGGCAATGAATATGAATTGAAGTCAGTTAACATCGAACTGACAAAAAGTTTCTCCACACACCATCACATGAACCCAGTCATCATCAAAAAATATCGAAAAGTCGACTGGATATTCGCGGTGTATAAGAATATTGAGATTCAGGCGATATACCGCCTTACTCCGAAGGAACTAGAACCGTTCTACAAAACATGGGAATCGAAGTGGCATGCCGATGGTGGCAAAGATATTAACAATCCGAAAGTACCATTGACTTACGTTGTAAAAAACGGCGAACTATTGTATGGGGCGCATCCAATACTCTCACCGCCAAAGAAAAAAGTAGCAATACGCAGGAGACGCTAGCCGTAAGTTACAGCAGGATGATCAGCATCACGTCCATAGCCGTATTACTTTAATCCCATATGAAGATTCAAAAGTCTTTCTGCGATAACACCCATGCTTTCAACGGCAAAACGAGCTTGAGCGTCAGTGACTGCCGGAAGCCAAGGACGCCCATGGCCAGTTCCCTGTTTATTTCTGAGCTGGTTTATGCCACAAGCTAATTCAAACATTGCCCTTTCGATGCGTTTGGTCGGTAGCTCGTTTGGTGGCACGGCATCATGAGGCGTTGCCAACCCCAAAGTCACAAATACCTGCCCCAGTAAAGTCGGAAAATTAGAGGTAGTGGAGTAAGCACCAAATCGCTGTTGTAAGATGTGTGCTGCCACCGCCTCCAATAAATCTTTTCCTGTGCCAGTTACCAATGCGGCATCATCTGCACCGCGCTTTGCACGCCGAATATATCCTTTCAACGCCTCAGTAAGTGCAGTTCCCGATAAGTTATCGAGTAGCTTAGGTCGAAGCTCACCATCAAATGTAAGCTCGTATCCCTCGGTATCGAAGACCGCAATCGCATTTTCAATAGCATGTTTACCAACAAAATTCTCCGATGACTCACGAAAACCACCATGGCCCCGGACCATAGCAAGAAGGGAACACACAAACGTACCCCCTTCTTCCGGAGCATTTTCAAGAGCCCAGCTTAAAGTCGAGCGCACACGCTTGGCTTTCCCGACAACTAATCCATTGCTGTTTGGATCCCCCTGAATCAACCCGGCGCGACGAATGTGGAACTCAAGATCGGAGTGACTCGGATCACGCCGACTAACTTGCGCATCATCTACCAACTGAGCAACTGCAGCGATAATAGAATCGCTGAGAGGTGCGGTCGGTTTAATGACTTTCGACATTTGATCTCCTAGCTACCCATCAAAAGCGAAAGCCCCGCAATGCGGGGCTTTCAGTTCTACTCAAGCAAGAACGGACAACCTTACATATCCATTCCGCCCATGCCACCCATTCCTCCCATCCCGCCCATGCCACCACCGCCAGCCGGAGCTTCATCCTTCGGCAGTTCGGCGACCATGGCCTCGGTCGTGATCATGAGGGCGGCGACGGAGGCCGCGTTTTGCAGCGCGGTGCGCGTCACCTTGGTCGGGTCGAGGATGCCCATCTTCAGCATGTCGCCGTACTCGTCGGTCGCGGCGTTGTAGCCGAAATTGGTTTCCTTGCTCTCAGCGACCTTGTGGAACACCACCGAACCCTCGATGCCGCCGTTCTCCACGATCTGGCGCAGCGGCTCTTCCATCGCGCGGCGCGCGATCTGGATGCCGACGTCCTGGTCGTGGTTGTCGCCCTTGACGTTCTTGATCGCGGCGATGGCGCGCACCAACGCCACGCCGCCGCCGGCGACGATACCTTCTTCCACGGCCGCACGGGTGGCGTGCAGCGCGTCTTCCACGCGCGCCTTCTTTTCCTTCATTTCCATCTCGGTCGCGGCTCCGACCTTGATGACGGCGACGCCGCCGGCCAGCTTGGCCATGCGTTCTTGCAGTTTTTCCTTGTCGTAGTCGCTGGTGGCTTCCTCGATCTGGGCCTTGATCTGCTTGATACGCCCTTCGATCTGCTGCTTCTTGCCGGCGCCGTCGATAATGGTGGTATTTTCCTTGTCCACCACCACGCGCTTGGCGGAACCGAGCAGACTGATATCGGCCTTCTCGAGGCTCATGCCGAGCTCCTCGGAAATGACCGTGCCCGCCGTCAGGATGGCGACATCTTCCAGCATGGCCTTGCGGCGATCACCGAAACCCGGGGCCTTGACGGCGCAAACCTTGAGGATGCCGCGGATATTGTTGACCACCAGGGTCGCGAGCGCCTCGCCCTCGACATCCTCGGAAACGATCAACAGCGGACGGCCTTGTTTGGCCACGCCTTCTAGGATCGGCAGCATTTCGCGGATGTTGGAGATCTTCTTGTCGTAAATCAGGATCGACGGATTTTCGAGCTCAGCGCTCATCGTGTCCTGCTTGTTAATGAAATACGGCGAGAGGTAGCCGCGATCGAACTGCATGCCTTCCACGGTATCCAGTTCATTATCAAGACCGGAACCTTCTTCCACCGTGATCACGCCTTCCTTGCCGACCTTTTCCATGGCATCGGCGATGATCTTGCCGATGGACTCATCGGCGTTGGCCGAGATGGTGCCCACCTGGGCGATTTCCTTGGCGCCGGAACAGGGTTTGGAGATTTTTTTCAGCGCCTCGACCGCGGCGGACACGGCCTTGTCGATGCCGCGCTTCAGGTCCATCGGGTTCATGCCCGCGGCCACGGATTTCAGACCCTCGCGCAGCATTGCCTGCGCCAGCACGGTGGCGGTGGTGGTGCCGTCGCCAGCGACATCGGAAGTCTTGCTCGCGACTTCCTTCACCATCTGCGCGCCCATGTTTTCGTATTTGTCTTTCAGTTCGATTTCCTTGGCGACGCTGACGCCGTCCTTGGTCACCGTCGGGGCGCCGAAGGATTTTTCCAGCACCACGTTGCGGCCCTTGGGACCGAGCGTGATCTTCACCGCGTCGGCCAGGATGTTGACGCCGCGCAGCATGCGCGTGCGGGCGGGATCGCCAAACAATACGTCTTTAGCAGCCATAGTTTCCTCTCTTCAAAATTCGTTCGGGTTGATTACTTTTCGACCACGCCCATGATGTCTTCTTCGCGCATCACGAGCAGCTCTTCGTTGCCGACCTTGACCTCGGTGCCGGAATACTTGCCGAAGAGGATCTTGTCGCCGACCTTGACGTCCAGCGGACGGACCTTGCCGTCTTCGAGAAGCTTGCCGTGACCCACGGCAAGGACCTCGCCTTGGATCGGCTTTTCTTTGGCGGTGTCGGGGATGACGATGCCACCGGGTGATTTACGCTCTTCTTCAAGACGGCGCACGATCACACGATCGTGAAGCGGACGGATTTTCACAGACGGATCTCCTTTGATAGCGGGTTGTACACTCATGTTGTGCTCCTTTTGTAATCTTTCCTGTACGGCTTGGGATACATAAAAACCCTGAAAATCCGGGTGCCAGCTATGTTAGCACTCGGCTCAAGAGAGTGCTAATGATAATCGGGGACGTTTTCTTGTCAACTGGGGAAGGAGGTCAGTCTTCCCGGCGCGATTCCCCTTCCAAGGGGGCACTTGCGGGCTTGTCTGCCCCAGGATAATGGTGGGTAACGGTGCCCTCCAGGCGGGCACGACGCAGGTAAAACCGAATAATGGCCCGCCGCAGGGGAGGAATCAGCAAGACAAAGGCCGCGATGTCAGTCACAAATCCGGGGATCAGCAACAGTACACCGGCCACCAGCAAAGCCAGCCCCTCAAGCATGCCCAACGCGGGCGACTCGCCCTGCGCGATCATGGCCTGGACGCGCGTGGCGGCAGCGAAGCCCTGAGCTCGAACCAGCCTGACACCAAACACAGCACTGGCTAAAACCAGGAGCAGAGTCAACCCCACGCCGATCCGTGAACCGACCTGAATAAATACCGCGATCTCGACCACCGCTATTGCCAGCACTATCAGAAAAAACATCGGAACCCTTGCGCTGCGTTGTAAAAGCACAGCATAACCGGTTACACCCCGGCCTGGCATCCGGGGCAGATTCAGCACACTTTCGCTACAATGAATAAATTGAATTCCCGCGCCGTCATCATAAATGGCGGGTAATGCAACGCCAACCTGAACGTGAATGAAACAGCACGAATACCAACTAGTCCTCACGACTTGTCCCGACACGGAAGCGGCGGAACGCCTCGCGCAAGCCCTGGTGACGGAGCGCCTCGCTGCCTGTGTCAACATACTGCCGATCGCCAAGTCTATTTACATTTGGAAGGGCAACGTGGAATCCGCCGCCGAGCAATTGCTGATCATCAAATCCATGGCGCCTGCGTTTCATGCCATCCAGAAACGTATTCTGGAGCTGCATCCCTATGAACTTCCCGAGGTGATCGCGGTCCCTATTGCTGACGGCCTTCCTGACTATCTCGCCTGGATTCGCAACCCGGATAAAACATAATGACCAAATCACTCACCGTCATGCTGTTGTTGCTGATGCCTCCGGCACACGCCGCCGCAACCGACGCAGAACTGCTCGAAGCCGATCGGGCTTTCCACCTGACCACACGCACGCTCAACAGCACCACGCTCGAAGCCAGGTGGAAGATTGCCCCCGGATATTACCTGTATCGGGATAAGTTCAAATTCGAGGCGCTGGACAGCACCCAACTAAAGAATCCAGTTTTTCCACGCGGCAAGAAAAAACAGGACCCGCTTTTCGGTGTGGTCGAAACCTATACCAAAACCGTAAAAATACGCCTGCCGATCACACACGCCGAGGACACCTCCATAGCAAGGCTGCGCATCACCATACAGGGATGCAATGAGCCGGTGGGCGTGTGTTACCCGCCCATAGTCAAGGAAGTTGATTTCAAGCTGCCGCTAGTTAATATGAAGTCCGTCTCCTCCACCGCATCGGTCACAAAGACGACCGACAAAATATCATCGCTCAAGGATCTCACTCGCAGTCTGGCACAGGAGGGCGACGAACTAGAACCGGTGGACCCGGAGAAAGCCTTCCAGGTCAGCGTCATGGCACGCGACAACGCGACGTTGCTGACTCGCATTGACATCGCCGACTGCTGTTACCTCTACCGCGACAAACCCCGATTCGAACTGGTGGCGGCCGATGGCACGCCGATACCCGATGTGCGTCTTGGCAACATCATCCTGCCGCCGGGTAAAACCAAAAACGACGAGTTCATTGGCAAGACCGAAGTTTACGAAAAAGGCTTTGAGGTCATGCTCCCGGTTTTGGGTCTCGGCGCCGCTGACCGGGATTTGCAACTCAAGATGAGTTACCAGGGTTGTTCGGAAAAAGGCGTCGCCATCTGCTATCCGCCGACGACCAAAACCTTCGGGGTACAATTTCGCGGCGGTGTATTGAGTGCGGTGGAAGCCGCGGCCCTACCAGCTCCCGTTCCCGTCGGTACTGGTGCACGCGACATGGGCGGTTTTGTGCTCGCCGTGGTTGCGGCCTTTGGCGCCGGACTGCTGCTGAGCTTCACCCCCTGCGTGCTGCCCATGGTGCCGATTCTCTCGGGCGTTATCATGGGCACGGAAGGCACGCATCTCACCAAACTGCGCGGCGGATTGCTCTCGTACAGCTACGTGCTCGGCACCTCGCTCACCTATACCGTCGCCGGTGCCGTCGCCGGCGCCACCGGAGAACAGCTGCAGGCCTATTTCCAGACCCCCTGGGCCATCGGCACCTTCGCCACCCTCCTGGTGTTGCTTGCGTTCTCGATGTTCGGCTTATATCAATTGCAGGTTCCATCCTCGATCCAGTCGCTGCTGCACCACCACTCGACCCGCGTGCACCAGCAGACCAAGCAGTGGTTCGGCGGCGAGCTGATCGGAGCGCTCATCCTTGGACTGGTTTCGGCACTGATCATCGGCGCCTGCGTTTCTCCGGTGCTGGTCTCGGTACTGGGCGCGGCCATCGCTGCCAAGGACCCAGTGCTCGGCGGCGGCATCATGTTCGCGTTAGCGCATGGGCAGGGGGCGATCCTGGTCGCGCTCGGTGTGGGCGCCGGTTTCCTGTTACCCAAGGTCGGCAAATGGATGGACAGTGTGAAATATCTTTTCGGTGCGTTGTTGATCGCCGTCGCCATCTACCTGCTGGGCTACCTACCGCAGGTGCCGGTGTTGTTCCTGTGGGCGGCTTTCTTCATGATCTCCGGCGTCTATCTCGGCGCGACCCAGGGCCTGCCCGAGCACGCAAGCGGCTGGCGCTACTTATGGAAAGGCGTTGGCACCTTTCTCTTCGTCTGGGGCGTGCTGGCCCTACTGGGCGGATTCGCCGGAAACCGTGACGTCTTCAGACCGCTGCCAATGTCCACGCTTTCCACCGGCGTGATGCCGGGCACCTCTGCCACCGCGGAGGAGTTTCCGTTCGTTCGGATCAGCAGCTTGAGCGACCTCGAAAACCGGCTGACAGTGGCCAAAACCGCGGGCAAACCGGTGATCCTGGATTACTACGCTGACTGGTGCACCGATTGCCTGCGCATGGAAAAAACCACCTTTGCCGACCTACGGGTGCGCGAGGAATTACGCAAGCGATTTGTGATGCTTCAGGTCAACGTGACCGACCCGAATCACCCGGATGGAAAGGCCATCAAACAACGCTTCGGTGTCTATGGACCGCCAGCCATGTTATTCTTTTCCGCTGATGGACAAGAACGACGGGAACTACGCACCTACGGCTTTCGCAACGTGGATGAATTTTTCGCCCTGTTGCGCCAGGTCTGACCGCGGGCATTCAGCCTGACGGATGTCACCCACTTTTAAAAATTTTCTGCTGCTGATCTTTGCGGTGCTGGCGTTGCTGGGCGGCTATTGGGCGGCCCAGACCATGCGTTCGGAACCGGAGACCACCACCACGCTGTCCTACGGCGGCGGCGAGATGATCAATTTTACCTTGCCCGAACTCGACGGTAAAAAACATTCTCTGGAGGAATGGCGCGGCAAGGTCATCGTGCTGAACTTCTGGGCCACCTGGTGTCCACCGTGTCGCGAGGAGATACCGCTGCTTATCGCCTTGCAGAAAAAACATGAGGCTGATGGTTTGCAGATTGTCAGCGTCGCTATCGATAACAAAACCGCGGTTATGCTTTATCGCCAGTCCGTCGGAATCAATTACCCCGTCCTGATGGGGGGGGATGAGGCCATGGAGTTGATCGTTCGTTATGGCAATCGACAGGGTTCTCTGCCCTTTACCGTCATCATTGACCGCAGTAGCGCTATTGCCGTGCGCAAACTGGGTGCATTTACCCAGAATGAACTTGAAAGTCTGGTCGAACCTCTGATCGGTTCTCTCAAAACTGCCAATCTCCCGAATTCCTAGTATTTTTAAGCTAATCTTGCGGCTATATTCTCCGAATTCCGGTGATCTTGTTTTTTAAGTTTCTCACTGGACAACATAGCCTTTGACATGCACAATGTGAAAAACCGAGAAGATAACGACAAATCGATGCCTGAACACGGAAAGTATCCACAGTTTGCTGAAATTCATGCCTGTCTCTGTTCAGGCAAGCCACAAAATTGAAGGAAACATGGCTGAAATCCTGGTACTGAACGGCCCTAACCTCAACCTGCTGGGATCGAGAGAACCGGAGCATTACGGTACTACCACGCTTGAGACCATTAATCAACGACTGGCAAAAATAGGCGAGTCCGCCGGACATCGCGTGAGCTTTTACCAGAGCAACGCGGAGCATGAGCTGGTCGGGCGGGTGCAGCAGGCGATGAAAGACAAGGTAGCGTTTGTGCTCCTGAACCCGGCGGCTTTCACTCATACCAGTGTGGCGCTGCGCGACGCATTAGCCGCCTCCCATATCCCGTTTATCGAGATACACCTGTCGAACGTGCACGCGCGCGAGGCGTTCCGCCAGCACTCCTACTTTTCCGATCTCGCTACCGGCGTCATCAGCGGTCTCGGCGCGCAAGGTTACGAATTGGCGCTGGCCGCCGCCATTGAACGACTAAAAAAATAGGAAAGACGCATGGACATACGCAAAGTTAAAAAACTCATCGAGATGCTGGAAGAATCGAGTCTCGCCGAAATCGAAATCCGCGAAGGCGAGGAGGCTATCCGCATCAGCCGATCGAGTGGCACCGGAACCCCGGTTGTACACATGACTCCCGCTCATGTCGCGCCGCAGAATGCCTCGCCTCCCGCAGCTGCAGCGCCGACCCCGACTACCGCCGTTTCTGCCGTACCGTCCGGCCATGCAGTTGCCTCGCCCATGGTCGGCACTTTTTACCGCTCCTCTTCGCCCGGTGCTGCCTCCTTTGTGGACGTCGGCAGCCAGGTCAACGTCGGCGACACCCTGTGCATCATCGAGGCCATGAAGATGATGAACGAGATCGAGTCCGACAAGGCCGGCATCATCAAGGCTATCCTCAAGGAAAACGGTCAGCCGGTGGAATACGGCGAGGCCCTGTTCATCATTGAGTAATCCATGATCGAGAAAGTGGTTATCGCCAATCGCGGCGAGATTGCGCTGCGTATCCAGCGCGCCTGCCGCGCACTCGGCATCCGTACCGTGGCCCTGTATTCCGTGGCCGATCGCGAAGCCAAGTACGTCAAGCTTGCTGACGAATCCGTCTGCATTGGTCCGCCGCGCGCGGCGGACAGTTACCTGAACATCCCGGCCGTCATCAGTGCCGCCGAGGTCACCGACGCCCAGGCCATTCACCCCGGTTACGGCTTTCTCTCCGAAAACGCCGATTTCGCCGAACGGGTGGAGCAGAGCGGTTTTATTTTCATCGGGCCGCGCGCTGAAACTATTCGCCTCATGGGTGACAAGATCTCCGCCATCAAGGCCATGAAAAAGGCCGGCGTGCCATGCGTGCCTGGCTCCGATGGGCCGGTCGCCGGTAGCGACAAGGAAATCCACCGGATCGCTGTGCACATCGGCTATCCGGTGCTGATCAAGGCCACTGCCGGGGGGGGCGGCAAGGGTATGCGCGTGGTGCACACAGAAGCGGCACTGCTCAATGCCGTGACGCTCACCAAATCCGAGGCCAAGGCCGCCTTCGGCAACGATACGGTCTACATAGAAAAGTATCTCGACAACCCGCGCCACATCGAATTCCAGGTGCTGGCCGACACCCACGGCCATGCAATCCACCTGGGTGAGCGCGACTGCTCGATGCAGCGCCGTCACCAGAAAGTCGTGGAAGAAAGTCCGGCGCCGGGACTCCCGGAAAAATTGCGACACAAGATAGGCGAGCGCTGTGCCGAAGCCTGCCGCAAGATAAATTATCGCGGGGCTGGCACATTCGAATTTCTCTACCAGAACGGCGAGTTCTATTTTATTGAAATGAACACGCGCGTGCAGGTCGAGCACCCCGTCACCGAGATGGTCACGGGTGTGGATATCGTGCGCGAGCAATTGCGCATCGCCGCGGGCGAGAAACTCGCCTTCCGCCAGAAAGACATTACCTGGCGCGGGCACGCCATCGAATGCCGCATCAACGCCGAAGATCCGAAGAATTTCATTCCCTCGCCGGGACGCATCACCACGTGGCACCCGCCCGGCGGACCGGGCATCCGCGTGGACTCGCACGTGTACACCAACTATTTCGTGCCTCCCTACTATGATTCGATGATCGCCAAACTCATCGCCTTCGGCGACACGCGCGAGATAGCGCTGGCGCGCATGCGCATCGCACTTTCCGAAATGATCGTGGACGGCATCAAGACCAACATATCGTTGCACCAGGACATCATGAACGACGCCGCCTTCATCCGCGGCGGAGTCAACATCCACTACTTGCAGAAAAAACTTGGCCTCTGAATCCGGGATTGTGGCATGTTTATCTGAGTACGCCTGACACCGATCCATGCCCTGGCTCAAACTGAAACTCCGCACGGATCAGGATCACGCCCAGGCGTTCGCGGACGCGCTCGAAGAATGGGGCGCAATTTCGGTGACACTGGAAGACGCGGCCGATCAGCCGCTGTTCGAGACTCACTGGGACAAAAATCCAATCTGGTTGCAAGTCAAGGTCACCGGACTGTTTCCAGAACATATCAACACCGACGATATTCTCACGCGCACGCGCGAACTATTGAGCCTCGCGGAATCGCCGCCGTATGAAATCGATCTGCTCGGCGACGAGGACTGGGCGTACTCGTGGATGGCGCATTACAAACCATTGCAGGTCGGCCAAAATCTGTGGGTAGTGCCAAGCTGGTGCGAAACGCCCGAACCGGCGGCGGTCAATATCATTCTCGATCCGGGGCTGGCCTTCGGTACCGGCGATCACCCAACCACCGCGTTGTGTCTCGAATGGCTAGCGGAACAATCGCTTGTCGGCAAAACCGTCCTCGATTACGGTTGCGGCTCTGGGATACTTTCCATTGCCGCGCTCAAGCTCGGCGCACGTGAAACCCATGCCGTGGACATCGACGCGCAGGCGCTCGAGGTTACGCGCCGCAACGCCGCGCACAACGGGATTCACCGTGGAATGCATGTCATGCATCCTTCCGAGTTGCCGCGGAATTTCCAGGCCAATATCGTAATCGCCAATATTCTTTTCGGGACCTTGATCGAACTCGCGCCGGAGATCTCGGCGCGCGTGCGGCCGGGCGGCTGGCTCGTGCTGTCAGGCCTGCTCGGGGACGATCAGGCCACGGAAGTGCGGCCGCATTACGAACCGCCGTTTGAATTCACGCGGCGTGAAAAACAAAAGTGGACCTTGCTCGCCGGACGCAAATCGCCTGAGGTCGGCTAAGCTCATAATATCTATGGCCAGACGAACAAAGTAGGTCGACCATTATTATGGACAAACGAACGAAGTAGGACGACATTGAATGTATACTCAATGCCCCGCCTGCCTTACGACCTTCAAGGTTACTTCCGCGCAGCTCGAGGTACACAGCGGCATGGTGCGCTGTGGCATTTGCTCCGCGGTCTTTCATGCCGAGCAACGACTGTTGCAGGTTAAGCCCAAACAGGCGGAAGCCGCACCACCTCAAGAACCGGGGGCAGTAAAAAACGACAAGGGCAGGCGCTCCGAGAAAAACCGTCGTCGGTCCGGAAGGCGGCGTGTCGACAAGCTCCGAACCCTCGATGAAAAATTGGCCCAAAAAGCCGATATTCCCACCATCACGAAACAGCCGCTGTTCACCAAACCACGGTTACACATCCGCTCTCTGCTTTGGGGATTCGGATGCCTCACATTGCTGATGCTGCTGGCCGGTCAGTTCGTGTATTTCTACCGCAATGAGTTGTCCACCATCCCGACCTGGCGGCCCTATCTGGTGGATATCTGCCTTTACGCCGGTTGCAAATTGCAGCCGTTGCGGGATATCGCCCGCATTGAACTGCTTCAGACCAGCATTGCGCCGCATCCGCAATATGAGAATGCCCTACGCCTACGCGCCACGCTGGTCAATCGCGCTGCATTTCGCCAAGCCTATCCATGGATGGAAGTGAGTCTCACCAGCAACGCCGGGAATGTCATCACGCGCCGGACGTTTGCACCCATCCAGTATTCGGAATCGCCTTTGGAGGGCGCGCTGACACCGAACGTGGTCACCACGGCGTTGCTGGATGTCACCAACCCCGACGGAAAAGCCGTGGGCTACGAAATCCGGCTGGTTACACCCTGAATCAACGCACATGACCGCGCAGAAATGAATTTTCTTTTCTGCTTCGCCCATGTCATACGATGTAAGGCCCAGATGAGGCCGTTGAACCTCTATCATCGCTTGACATCGGCGCACCAAATTCGTGCGCAATAATTCTTTCGCCGTTCATCGCATGCCCTCTTCCCTGTACTTGGAGTTTCTGGTTAAGATTGCCGCCCTTTCCCGACGTTCAGGGTAGAGAAAGCCGATCATGA
>JACXTT010006868.1_pt1 | contig 16167 bp, 13 predicted proteins | sample 9270951 | NCBI WGS metagenome assembly JACXTT01 (sample SAMN15532306, study PRJNA645909) | rock metagenome | isolation source: weathered quartz diorite | place: Puerto Rico | collected 2017-06-21 | reverse complement strand
CGCAGCGTCTTGCTCGGCACAGTGCCGGTATTGACGCCCGCGCCGCCCAGCTCCGCCTTGCGCTCCACGAGCGCGACCCGCTTGCCGAAATAGGCGGCCTGCGCCGCGCCCTTTTCCCCCGCAGGCCCCGAGCCGATCACGATTAGGTCAAACGATTCCAAAGAGAAAGACCTCCTCGACGCTTCGTTGGCGTTAGGGAGTTCTACTGGTTTGCAGTTGGAAAGCGCAATATAGGATCCGCTTGGGCAGGATCGAACCCATCTTCACGGACTTCCAAAACGACGCTATAGGGACTGTTCGGTGCAAATTCGTGTTGGATGCGAACTGTTTCGCCGGGTTGCACCACTGCAAGTTTGGCTTCGACCAACCCGGCCAGGCGTTTTAGGTCCCGAAGGGTGCCATGAATTGTGTGATCGTCAAAGCCCGCCTCTGGCCAGGTCATGATCTCCAGGTACATGTACGGCCCATAATGCTCGTGCTCTGAGTCGTGAGCATTGCTGGGGTCTGCCACATATTCCAACAGAGCGTCACGAAACTGGAGCAAACCTGATCGCGATCCAACGAGCCGCCAGACCTTGGCCGGGTGATCAAGCTCGTAGAAAAAGCCGAGGCTTCTCCATTCCTTCCTGGTCGCTTCGTTGGCCGCGTCGGACGGCATGATCGGCACTCCCACCTCGCTGCGCGTGCGGGGCTCCGCCTACAGGTTCTTCGAAAGAAAATCGAGTAGCTGCGAAACAATGAAATCGTTGGGCGTCGCCCCGCTACAGGAGAACTTGGCCGGCTTGGGCTCCTCGCACTCAGGCTCCCCTTTCTTTCCAGTTATCGCGGTAAACGAGAACCAATAGTGGTCCGTCTTGGGAACTGGCACTGCGATCACATTCGCGCCTGCATCGCGGAGGGCCTGAACGAAGACGACGGATTGGCCCTCCGGGGGCACGACGTGGTCCTCAATCCCCCACGCCACGAACCACGGTATTTTTGCTCCGGGGTTTGGTGTCGCCACATTGTGAAGGCTCACAGCAGCCTCGCGAATGTAGCTCAGAGCTGAGGATTCGAAGTACGCGCCGGGCGTCTGGTTCGGCGCCCCTCCGAGGAACTGTTCTTCGCCCTTATTCCCCTGCGCTGACGAGTGTCTCTGCTGAGCCATCATGTCGTACACGCCATACATCGGCACCGCCACCCTGACCTTTGTGCTGAGGCCCGAGTACGCATCCCTCGGGTAGCCATTGGCGAAACGCGCCATGTCTTGTGTTACCGCTACCAGAGCGGCCAGCGAGCCTCCGGCGGATTCGCCGCCGACGCCGATACGATCCGGGTCGACGCCCAGCGCCGCGGCATTTCCTCGCAAGTATTGCAATCCAGCCTTGCAATCCATCAGCTCTTGCGGCCAGGCTGGCTGCTCCGGGTTGGCGAGCCGATAATCAATGGCGAACACAACATATCCTCGCGCAGCCAGGTACGGCCCCCAGGTTATGCCGAACGCAGACTTCGACCCTCGCACGAAACCTCCGCCATGAATAAGGAGCATCGCCGGATGGCGCCCGCCGCTCGCGGGCAGATATAGGTCCCCTAGCAGGGACACGCCATCATGAACGGCGTATTCCACATTCGTCTTCGTCTGTATATTGTCCTGGGCCCACATGGTCCCAACTGCAACTGCGACCAACAGGGTGGCGATCAAAATTCTGGCGGGCTCTAAGTGGAGGCCGCACACGATGTGTTTCATTTCTCCCTCCGGCACTGAGCTTAGAAAAACTGTCTTGCGTTGCGAAGGCCCACGTGGGTGCCGAGTATACCGGAATTCGCCCCAAGAGAAGACGACATCGCTAGATGGGACTCTTCAAAACCTTTATTCCAGCCCGGCAATCGCTCTCCATTGACAACCACTCCTCCCTTCGACATCCTAGGCGGACGGTTCAGGGCTAATCGCTTGATTTTTCGAGCGGCCTTGGCTTGATCCCCTCTGTGTGGAGCTTTGTCCTAATGTCTTCGACCACCGAAAAGAGCCTCGACGCACTGCTCGATGAGCGCCGGACATTCCCTCCCTCCGAGGATTTCCGGCGCCGCGCCAACTGGAGCGATCCCGCGATCTACGACCGCGCCGCGAAGGATCCGGAAGGCTACTGGGCGGAGGAGGCCAAGCATCTCGACTGGTTCACGCCGTGGCAGCGTGTCCTCGAGTGGAAAGCGCCCTGGGCCAAGTGGTTCGTGGGCGGAAAACTCAACGTTACGTACAACTGCGTCGACCGGCATGCAAAATCCTCACGGCGAAACAAGGCGGCCATCATCTGGGAAGGCGAGCCGGGCGATTCGCGCGTGCTGACGTTTGGCATGCTCGAGCGCGAAGTGAACCGCTTCGCCAACGCGCTGAAATCGCTCGGCGTCGCGAAGGGCGACCGCATCGCGATCTACATGGGCATGGTTCCCGAGCTGGCCATCGCCATGCTTGCGTGCGCCAAAATCGGAGCGGCGCACTCGGTCGTCTTTGGTGGATTTTCGGCCGAAGCGCTGCGCGAGCGCATCAACGACGCCAAGGCGAAAGTCGTGATTACAGCGGATGGCGCGTGGCGGCGCGGCACCATCGTGCCCCTCAAGAACAGCGTCGACGACGCCCTGTCGGGGACGCCGTCGATTGAAAAAGTGGTCGTCGTCGAGCGCGCGGGCAAAGCCGCGCAAATTTCCATGAAGCCCGGGCGCGACGTTTGGTGGCACGAAATCACCGCGAACGCTTCCGGCGAATGCGCCGCCGAGCCTATGGATGCCGAGGACATGCTCTTCATCCTTTACACCAGCGGCACAACTGGAAAGCCGAAAGGCGTCGTGCACACGACGGCGGGCTACCTCGTTGGCGTCAGCTCGACGCATCGCTACGTCTTCGACATCAAAGAAGATGATGTGTTCTGGTGCACTGCCGACATCGGCTGGGTCACAGGCCATTCCTACATCGTGTACGGCCCGCTCGCCAACGGCACGACGACTGTTATGTACGAAGGCACGCCCGATTTTCCTGACCGCGGTCGCTTCTGGAAGCTGATCGACAAATATGGCGTGAACATTTTCTATACGGCGCCGACAGCGATTCGAACGTTCATGCGCTGGGGCAAGGAATGGCCCGCCAAGCAGAAACTGTCTTCGTTGCGCCTCATCGGCACTGTCGGCGAGCCAATCAATCCCGAGGCGTGGATTTGGTATCACGAGACGATTGGCCGCGGGCGCTGCCCCATCGTGGACACTTGGTGGCAAACCGAAACGGGCAACATCATGATTTCTCCGCTCCCGGGCATCACGGCCACCAAGCCTGGCTCGGCCACGCGACCGCTTCCCGGCATCGCCGCCGAAATCGTGGATACCGACGGCAAGCCTGTAGGCCCGGGCGGTGGCGGATATTTATTGCTCACTAAGCCATGGCCCGCGATGCTGCGCACGGTCTATGGCGACCCCGATCGCTACGTGCAGAACTACTGGTCGCGCTATCCCGGAAAATATTTTACCGGCGACGGCTGCAAGGTAGACGAGGACGGCTACTTCTGGTTGCTGGGCCGCGTGGACGACGTCATGAACGTCTCCGGCCACCGCATTTCAACCTACGAAGTGGAGAGCGCCCTTGTAGACCACTCTTCGGTCGCTGAGGCTGCGGTCATTGGCAAGACGCACGAAATCAAAGGCCAGGGAATTTCTGCGTTCGTCACATTAAAGGAAGGAATTCAAGCCAGCGACAAACTCAAAGAAGAATTGAAAGGCCACGTTTCGACAAAAATCGGCTCAATCGCCAAGCCCGATGACATTTTCTTCACCGCCGAGCTGCCCAAGACGCGCAGCGCCAAAATCATGCGCCGCCTCCTGCGCGACATCGCCGAAGGCCGCGTCCTCGGCGACACCACAACGCTCGCCGATCCCACGGTTGTCGCAAAACTAAAAGATCAGTACGCGGACGAAGGATAGAACCTTTGATGTCCGGGCCCAAGCACTCCACTAACCAGCTCTGAATGGAGGGACTTGATCATGGCCGATGTTAAGGTTGCGAACCCTGGCCCATTGGGTCTTGCTTGCTTCGGAGTGACGACCGTAGTTCTCAGTTGCATCAACGCGGGATTGATTCCCGGCGAAGCCCTGCCGGCTGTGGTGCCCCTCGCGTTTTCGTTTGGAGGCTTCGCGCAGATCGTTGCGGGAATCATGGAATTTAGGAATGGAAACACCTTTGGTGCCGTCGCTTTCACTTCATACGGCGCATTTTGGTGGTGGTATGCATTCCTGCTCTGGACCATAGGCGCGGGCTGGATCAAACCGCCCGATCCGCGCGGTGTGGGCGTCGCCCTCCTTATGTGGGGAATTTTCACGCTCTATCTTTGGGTGTCGACCTTCCGGAAGAACCTCGCCCTTTGGACCGTTTTCCTGTTGCTGTGGATCACTTTCTTCCTGCTCGCGGGAGGCGATCTCGGGATGGGTACGGGGTGGCACACCCTGGGCGGCTGGTTTGGATTGGCGACAGGAATCATGGCTCTCTATCTTTCCTTTGCCGAGATCACGAACGAGACTTTTGGGCGGACTGTGATTGGCGTGGGATCGCCCATCCTAAAATCTTAGCCCCCGAAAATCGAATACCTCTCGGCCGCGCGGTTGACGCCCGCGTGCGCAGCACCTAAGATACAAAGATGCTTCCTGATGGTCATACGCCCCTGGAGGTGTCTCCGAGCGGTTCGCTGGATGATCGCCTGGGCCGTCCCCTGCGCAGCCTCCGCGTCTCGGTCACCGACCGCTGCAACCTGCGCTGCAATTACTGCATGCCGCAGGAAGAGTATGTCTGGCTACCCCGCCAGGAACTGCTGACATTTGAAGAAATTGCGCGGCTCGTGGAGGTGTTCACCTCTCTCGGGGTTGAAGACGTTCGCCTCACCGGGGGCGAGCCCTTGCTGCGCCGCGATCTTCCCCGGCTCGTTCGAATGCTCGCCGCCAATCCGCGCATCCGCGATCTGGCGATGACGACCAACGGCGTCCTTTTCGCCGACCAAGCTGAAGAGTTGCGTGCTGCCGGCTTGCACCGCGTAACGCTCAGCCTCGACACGCTGCGTCCCGAAAGATTCGCGGCTCTCGCGGGCCGAGACACGCACGCGCAAGTGCTCGCGGGAATCGAAGCCGCGCGCCGAATCGGCTTTCAGAGACTAAAGCTGGACACCGTCGTCCTGCACGGCGTCAACGACGACGAGCTTGCTGACCTGATCGAATACGCGCGCGGGATCAACGCCGAAGTGCGTTTCATCGAGTACATGGACGTCGGCGGCGCGACGGAATGGTCGCTCGACAAAGTCTTTACGCGCGTGGAAATTTTGGATCGGCTTGGAAAGCGTTATGGCGCCATAACCCCGCTGGGCGAGAATTCCTCCGCTCCCGCCGAGCGTTTCCGGCTTCCGGATGGGCTCGTTTTCGGAGTTATCGCTTCTACCACGACGCCATTCTGCCGGCGTTGCGACCGCAGCCGCCTGACGGCGGACGGACTCTGGTATCTGTGCCTGTACGCACAATCAGGGATCGATCTGCGGAAAATGCTGCGCGAGGGAGTAGCGCCGGAGGAAATGGCCGCACGCATCGCCTCCATCTGGCGCGCTCGCAGCGATCGCGGCGCCGAATTGCGCGCCGCCACGGGCGAGCGCGGCGTCCTCGTCGGAATTGAGCAGTTGCGCCAGGACCCCCACCTCGAAATGCACACCCGCGGCGGATAGCAACGCACCTTTCAACTCTCAGATTCAGAAAGAACCAGGAAGCAATATAGGCACGTAGATCAGACCAACGGTTTTCACGGATCACGAGTCACCCTGAGGGATCACCCTGAAGGGCAAGCGAATCACGAGTCACGGCATTCAGCGCACCGACTCCGCGCTCCAGGCCGCGACGCGGTCGCGTCCCTCGCGCTTCGCGGAATACAGCGCCTGATCGGCGGCCTTGAGGACATCCCCAATCGTGGCGCCATGATCCGGATATAGAGCCACGCCCATGGAAATGCTGATCGTTCCCAGCAATTGACTGGCATGCTCCACGCACATTTGTTTGACTTGCTGGCGCAGGATCTCCGATCGTTGCAGAGCGCCATCCAAGGACGTGTCGCAAAGCACGATGGCGAACTCCTCGCCGCCATAGCGGCATGCGATGTCCTGGCCGCGCGTATTTCTTTTCAGAAGATCTCCCAAAGCTCGAAGAAGCGCGTCGCCCGCCTGATGACCGTAGGTATCGTTGAACCGCTTGAAGTGATCGATGTCCATCATAATGATGGCAACTCGGCTCTTCTTGCGATTGGCGCGGCTGAACTCCCGCTCCAAGGATTCTTCCATGTATCGCCGGTTAAATAACCCGGTCAGCGAATCGCATATGGACTGATTGCGAAGGGTCTCCCTCAATCGCAGGTTCCCCAGGGCCAGGCCTATTTGCTCAGCCAACACGGCTGCCAGCCTTCGCTCCGCTTCGCCGGAGAATTGAGGCGCGGAATCCTGCTCGCCCTGAACGCGAACCCTTTGCAGGCTCAGAATTCCCAGCGCCTCGCCTTGCGACATCAGCGGCACGCAAATTGATTCCGTGACATTTGCCAGATCAATGTGCCGGCATGGCGCCCACCGTTCTTCGCTCCGAAACGATTGCGGCCGGCCCAGGCGTAACGCCCAACATTCATCCGGAGCGAATACCCGTTCCCCCTGCGTTGGTTTACCCCAATCGGCAATGGTTTCCACTACCGTTCTGGAAGCGCTGATCACACACAGGCCGCCCGACCATCCTGGAAATAGCTGCTCTGCGGCGATGCTGATCTCGATATAGGCCTCTTCCTCGTGCTGGCAAGCCTGCAGGCGGCTCCCCAATTCGCTCAAGAGAGTGATTTCCGTGGTGCGCTGCTGCAGCTCCTGAACACGCTCAGCTAGTTGGTGATTGGCTCTCTGCAAGCGGGCTTCCGCCTCAACGCGATCCGTGATGTCTTGGATGCTGCCTACCATCTTCAGCGGCTTGTGCGTATCGGGATCGAAGATGAAGTCTCCCCGTTCGTGAATATTTCTGACTGTGCCGTCGGCCCGAATAATCCGGAAATCCAAAGTGTATGGCTCGGCTTTCTGGATGGCGGCTGTCAGCGCCTTCAGAACTTGGTCCCTCTCATCCGGGTGGACCAGGCCGAAGAAAGCCTGCCTGGACATTTCGAGCCCTCCGGGACCATATCCGAAAATACGAAAGACTTCGTCTGACCAGCGAACCGGGAATTTCTCCGGTTCGTCGAGATGGAGAAGGTCTATCTCCACGCTCCCGAAATGGGCGATGCGTTGTGCGGCCGCCAGATTTGCTTCGCTCTGTTTCAACCTCTGTTCTGCGTCTCTGCGTTGTGTGATATCCCGGTGTAAGCCAACGATTCCGACCACTTGTTCGCTCGTGTCGACCAAAGGCACTTTGGTCGTTCGCAGCCATTTCACCTTCCCTTCGGTATCCACCGCCGTTCGTTCACTTTCGAGGATTGCCCCGCGCGAATTCATGACCTGCAGGTCCTCCGCGTGCAATGCCGCGGCCTTCTCTTTTGGGAACAAATCGAACGCCGTCTTCCCCAATAAGTCTTCCGGCGACTGGACGCCATGGAGCTTGGCGAACGCCTTATTCGCGAACAGGTATTGCCCCTCGGTGTCCTTGGCGAAGATACTGTCGGGCACGTTGTCGGTCACGGTGCGGAGAACGTTGCGGTCAAGTGCCAACTTCTTCTTTGCCTGAGCGTGCGATGAGAGGGCCCGTTCGAGTCGGCGCGTTGCCAGGTAACTGCCAACGACCGCGGCGATGGTCCCAGCACAAACGGTCATGGCCTGATACTGCAAGGCAGTCAGGTGGGGGAAGAGAGAATGCTTCAACCACTCGAAAGCAATCAAGCCCGCCGCGACCAGAAAGGCGAGCCAGGCCAGCGATCCCCAGACAGTCCCACGGCTAGCGGGCGGCGCCTCAGATTCCAAAAACGCAGGCTTTGGTTTCCGTAGCGCCTGGTGCAATTTCATGAAATCCACCGACTCAGCTCCGTCTGTATCGGATACAGCCTGCACGGGGAGAAAGTCTTGCCCCTTAGACTAACCTGTTGCCTGCAAGTTTGAATTTGGAACTTATCGGATGTGATGAATCAGATAATTGCGTTGAATGATTAGCGGAACAGTGATTGCAACGAAGAGCGGCCGCGTGCAAGTTCAAAACGAGAGCGAATCCTTGTATAGTCTACGCATGCTGCTCAGTGTGAAAACACAGAGGCGTCTGCGCTCGCTGCGCACACGAGTGCGCGAATTGCGTGGTGTGGTGAAGGGCCTCGTATCCACGCGGCATCCGCTGCTCGTCCACATTATTCCGATCCGCCGCTGCAATCTGGCTTGCACGTATTGCAACGAGTTTGACGATTTCTCCAAGCCGGTAGACACCACTGAAATGTTTAGGCGAATCGATCGCCTGGGCGAGCTTGGCACAGCGGTCGTCACCATTAGTGGTGGCGAGCCCCTGCTGCATCCAGAGCTGGATGAAGTCATTGCGCGCATTCGAAAGAACGGAATCCTCGCCGGCATGATTACGAACGGCTACCTGCTCACAGCCGAGCGCATCGAACGGCTGAACCGCGCGGGCCTCGAATACCTGCAAATCAGCATCGACAACGCGATGCCGGACGAGGTCTCGAAAAAAAGCCTGAAGGTGCTCGATCAGAAACTAAAGCTGCTTGCGGAACATGCCGTCTTTCGAGTGAACATCAACTCCGTGCTTGGCAGCGGCGTGAAAAATCCGGAGGACGCTCTGGCCGTGGCGCGCCGCGCGCAGGAGTTGGGTTTTACGAGCACGGTGGGCATTTTGCATGATGGCAACGGGCAGCTGAAACCGCTCGGCGCGCGCGAAATCGAAATCTTCGAAGAAATCATGGCGATGGGAAAGCGCGGCTTCTCGCGCATCAACGGCTTCCAGCACAACATCGCCAAGGGCAAGCCCAACGACTGGCGGTGCCGCTCCGGGTCGCGCTATCTGTATATTTGCGAAGACGGGCTGGTGCACTGGTGTTCCCAGCAGCGCGGTTATCCGGGCATTCCGCTGGAAAAATACACGGCAGAAGATCTTCGCCGCGAATATTTCACCAAGAAACATTGCGCGCCGCTCTGCACCGTGTCTTGCGTCCAGCAGATCGCCGTGATGGACAATTGGCGCGGCCCGCAGACGCTGGCCCCGGTCGCCGCGCCGCCGTCCTCCCCGCACTCGCTGGTGCAATTGAATTAGCTTGCCCTAGGTCATTGCGAACGGCTTTCCCTAAGTCGTAGGCGGGTGCCGCACCCTTGTGAGTTTCAAGGGTGCGGGTTTTCGGCGCGGCCCGCAGGTTCTGCTTACACGTCGACCGGGATTTGATGCATCTGTAGGTTGCCTCGTTCGAACGAATTTCCGCATTCGAACAAATTTTCCGCATTGTTCCACGTGAAACATTTTGTGCAGCGGAGAAGCATGTCTTCGGGCGTGGATGCTTGCCAGAACCTAGGATTGCGCGTGAACAGAGTCTTCCGAAGGACGCGGGTCCATCGCGTGTTCCAGCGGCGCCTCGACCGCGCCCCGCTTTATCCAGGGCTTGAGAACGCGCCTCCACCACATCGCCGCGCCCGTAACGAACAGCGCCGTCGGTGCAAGGCCGATCACGGTCCATGCAATTTTCACCGGGATGCCGGCAAACCTCCCGAAATGTAATTGCGCCAGCCAGTACAGAACCGTGTCCCCAAACCGCAGCCCTACGCGCGGAGCGTCCACAGGCTCAAAAAAATCGACTACAGCGTTGAAGGCGCGCGGAATTGACAAATAAATTCCAGAGATCGCCCAGATTAGAAAGAACACACACGACCAGAACCCGAGCGCGCTATGCAGCGTCCAATTGAGCCCTTTCGGATTCGTCTTCCAACGAAAACTCAAGCTGCGTCGCCAGGAATCAATCCCCGGCCACCAAACGACCGCGCCGGTCATGCCGAGGAGCAAGCTGAGAATCCCGCCAACAGCGTTGACCGTACGGCCAGTCTCTGCAAGTAGGAGAGTATCGTGCAAGTCCGCAAGCCAGAGAAGAGAGCGAAAGCCCCAGCGAATGGAGTCTCCGAGGTCGGCTCCCGTGTAGGGGTTGAAGAGACGTTGCAGTGTCTTGCCGGGGCGCGCAAGCGAAACCTCGGCAGCCTGGTCCGGATTCTTGCGCACCGAAACGCGCGTCACCTTGTATTCCGGATAGGCGCGGATAGCCGCTTGCTTGAGTTCGTCCTCCGTCATCCGCGCGCCCGGTCCCACGGCAACGCGCGGCTCGCGCGCGAGGGTTCGCGACAGTTCGCGGCGAAAGACCAGGGCGGCGCCGGACACGCTCATCAGCGCGACGTAAAGCCCGAGGCCAATGCCGCACCACAAATGCACCTGAAAAAGGGCCTTGCGCCAGAAAACGTTCTGCGGGCGCGTCTTCCATTTTTCCCAGGCCGTCATCGCGACATCCTCGCAGCGTTTTTGGATGAGATGCAGGACTTCCTTTGTATCAGATGGCCAAGCTCCGAGCTAGAAAAGGTGAGGCCACCTGAATCCCGAAGGCTCCATGCCGAGTCGTCGCGTCTCATGCAGGCTCGCGTTCGGCTTCCCGGCTTCGCATCGCCGCCCGTTCGATGCACGAGTTGATCCCGCCTCCAATCAGGAACGCCAGAGCCGTCACGTAGAGCCAAACCATCAAAATCATCAGCGCACCGAGCGAGCCATAAATCAAGGTGTAGGAATTGACGTATCGAAGATAAATTCTGAATCCCTCTGAAACGGCCAGCCAAAGAATCACACCAACCACCGAACCGGGAGTGACCCACTGCCAGCGTTTCGTGTGCACATCCGGCCCAAAGGAATAGATCAGCGCGTAAGAAAAAAGCATGAATGCCACGGCTCCCGGCCATTGCAGGGACTTCCAAAGCGCGACCGCCGCGGACGCCAAGTGAAGTTTGTTCCCGATCCAATCGACAACACTGCCGCTCACCAGCAGGGTGATCAACGACGAAAGGACCAAAATTGAGATGACAAGCGTCAATGCGACCGAGATCGCGCGGACTTTAAGCCACGGCCGAGACTCCTTCGTGCGATACACCACGTTTAGGCCGGAAATCATCGAAGCCACCCCTCGGGAGGCGAACCAAAGGGCTGACAGAAGGCCGATCACCAGCGCTTCTCCTGTCGAATTCGTGGCCAGCATTCGCGTGGTGTCGCTCAGCAGTTGAAACGCCACTGAAGGGAGAAAATCAGCGAAGAAAGCCAGAAGATTGTTTTGCAACTGGACGCTGCGGGAAGCAAACAGACCAAACAGCGCAAGCAGAGAAACCAGGAGCGGGATCAGCGCGAACAGAAAATCGAAAGCCAGCCCTGATGCGCGGTCGAAAAGATCATCCTCGAGAGCGTCGTTAAATACATTCCTGGCGAGTTCCCAGACGGAGAATCCGCCGAGCTTCCAAATCGATTCCTCATTTCGAGCCGCGGAACGAAGAGATGAAGGCATAGGGAACTGGGAACGGGTCTCTTTTAGGTGGCGTTCACAGGAACGGCTTTTTTCAGGTCCGAGCTGCGAGGAATTCGCAATCTCAGCATTCGCAGCGCCCAATACGCGCTCAGGGCAGCCGTGAGATGCTTCAGCGTGTGGCCGCTCACGAGATGGCCGGCATTGAAAATTGGCCGGTCGAGCAGCTCGAATAATTTGGCCAAGATATAGATTCCGCCTACCGCGAGGAGATCGACCGTGCGCGTGTAGCTTGCCGGAAATAGAAGGATGATGAGCGGCACGCCGAGCAGCGGATACGCCTGGACATATCCATACGGACGCAGGTCGCCCCGCCCATGCATTTCCGTGAAATTCCAGTACACGACAGAGCTGATGCCAATGAGAATGAGCGGCCCCAGCAACCATATCCCCGCCTTGACGTTGATGCGCTCCGCGACGACCGCGGCCAAAAAGGAAACGAACGCAATCGTCATCGGCAGGCGGTCCCAGATGAGCGTGTCATTCCCGGGAGCGAAATGATAGTAAGCCGATCCGATGCTGGTGAGCCCCACGCCCAAAAAGAATACAGCGTATGGCCAGCGCTCCGACGGGTTGATGAACGCCGCCTTTTCCCCTGAATCCGCGCGGCGAAACAGAAACACCAACGCCAAGGTTCCAACCAGGAGGAACGGCGCGTTCGAAATCACGTTCCAGCAATTCGGGATTCCGAAAACGGCGCGCTGATCAGCAAACTGGTGATAGGCGGGGTTCTGCGAAATGCGCGGAAGAAGGAATAGGATCAGAATCGTCAGCAACGTAAATGCAGCGAGTATCCATAGACGCGTACGGCGCATGGACGATCCGGCTACTTGTTGAGCAGTGGGATGTCTTTCCCCTTGGGCGGCTGCGGGATCGATTTCAAGAACGCATAAATATCCGCGAGGTCCTGATCCGGTAGGGCTTTGCTCGTGTACGGCGGCATCTGATTTTTCGGCGCCCGCACGTAGCTCTGGAACCCGTCAAACGAGAGCTGTGGCGGACCGATGCGCGCGCCACCCGTCTGCGCCGCGCCCTGGCCTTCGCGGCCGTGGCATTCGTAACATCCGTCGTTCATGAAGAGCTTCTTGCCATTCTGCGGGTTTCCGGCAGGAGGAGTATCGGAGGCCTGCCGCGCTCGCGCTATCGGCAACACAAAAAAAACGAAGCCCGCGAGCGCCAGGGAAAATATCCCGGCAATGCTGGCGGCGATTCGGAACTTCGTCCCACTCGCATCCGTTGCACAGCCAAGCGAATTCATCGCGCGCTTCTCCTCGCTGGGGTCACCGGGCGGTATCACCGCGGTTGCGTCACGACATCTACAAGGGCCGGCTCGCCGCGCTTTACGACTTCGAGAGCGCGCTGGATCGCCGGACCAAGGTCCTTTGGGTCGGAAATCGGTCCTTCGCCATGCACGCCCATGCTCTCGGCAAGCTTCGCGTAAGAAATGTCCGGTCCCGTGATTGTGGTCCCGATGCCGCAGTTGGCGATCCCGCGGCTGTGGCGGTCGGCCATGATTTGCACTGCCATCACTTCTTGGTGGTAAGCGCGGTTGTTGTGCATGACCGTTAGCAGGGGAATTTTGTGATGCGCGGCGGTCCACAGGATGCCCGGCGCGTACATCAAATCGCCGTCGCACTGGATGTTGACCGTCAGGCGCCCATGCTTGCGATTCGCGAGGGCGGCGCCCACGGCGGCCGGCATGTTGTAGCCGACGCCGTATCCGCCCGCGGCACCGATGTACTGGTAATGCTTGTCGAAATTCCAGAGCCGCTGCGGCCACTTGTTGACAAACGTCGTGGCCCCGACGAGCGACCAGTCCTGATCCTGGATTTGCGCCCAAAGCTCCATGCACAAGCGCGCTGTGCTGATCGGACTAGCGTCCCAGGCAAACGCCGCCGCGTCTCGCGAGCGCTCCAGGGCTTGCTGATGCGCCGCCTTGAGCCGCGTGCCACGGTCCTGGAACGCGCGCTTGCGGTCATCCGTGGTGAGCCGCTTCACCGCTTCCGTCAGCGATGGCAGCGTCGCCTCCGAGTCCGCGGCAATCGCGATATCCACTTCGTTGAAGCGCTGGAAATCCTGGTAGTTGGACTTGAGATAGAGATCATCCGCGCTGATGGTGATGAGGTTCGCGTTTGGCTTGGTCGTCGCTCGCGAGGTCTTCTCAATCTGGTCGCGATAGCTGTGCGTGATGCCGTAAAAATCCGCGACGTCAAGGCCGAGCACTACGTCCGCCTCGGCAATAGCCTGCCGCGCACGATCGGATTGATTGAGGGGATGGCGCGAAGGGAAATTCATCCGGCCGCTCTGATCGACGACGGAACATTGGAGCGCCTCTGCGAGATCGACAAGACAAGAAAGGCCCGCTGGTGTTCGCGCCGTGCGGTCAGCAATAAGAACGGGATTTTCGGCCGCCACCAGAAGCTTCGCTACTTCGTTGACGACACCGGAATCGCCTGCCGGCGCCATCGCATGAGAGAGCTTCGGGATGCGAATTTTCAAGTCGGACGGGATCGGGGTTTCCTGCAGATCGCCGTCGGCAACCAGCACGACCGGCAGCGTCGGCGGCGTCATCGCAACTTTGTAGGCGCGGACTGCAGACTCGGCAAAATGCTCGAGGGAAATGGGAAGATCGTCCCACTTCGTAAAATCGCGCACCATCGCCGCCGCATCTTGCACGCTGTGGAACCATTCGACGCCCGGCACGCGCTTGGTCTCATCGATGATGTTTCCGAGAATGACGTAAACCGGCACGCGGTCGCAGTACGCGTTGTAAATCGCCATCGCCGCGTGCTGGACCCCGACCGTGCCGTGCGCCAGCACCGCCAGCGGTTTGCCTTCGATTTTGAAGTAGCCGTGCGCCAGGGCGACAGAAGATTCCTCATGGCAACAAGTAATGAACTCAGGGCTCTTGTTTCCGCCATAGTTGATGATGGATTCGTGAAGGCCGCGAAAACTCGATCCAGGATTGGCGCAAACGTATTCAAAGCCCAGGGACTTAATCACGTCGACCATGTAATCCGAGCCGGTGCGATCCGCGGTTAAGACTTCCGCAACAGAGGGGGTTTCGACCTCGGCCGCCGGCGACATTGGTGGCGGAACAGTGCGCTTGGGCTCAGCCGCCGCACTTGCAGGGCCAGCGGCCAAGGCCGCGGCGCCGGCTGCCGCACCGAACGCCGCGCCTCTCAGGAAATTTCGGCGGTTCACTTCAGTTTTCTCGCGCTTGACCATGCGTTTACACCTCGAATTCGCTGTATTTCCTTACTTTATATCACACGGGTTGAACTGCGTGCCATACGGTCGGGGATGGAGACGGTAGGTAAATCTCTAAGTCTTGCCGCTTCTATCGCGCTTACCCTGCAACCCGCCATTTCCAAATTTTCAGCAAGGTTGCTTTGCCTCAGTTTGTGCCCAACTCTTTCTCTCCGGCTCGCCGCCAGTTACCTTCCAGGAGTCCCAAACCCCTACGTTTTTAGGGGGCGTTGATTGGACAGTCCCGCCTTCCAAAAGGGCCAAAGATCTGCTCTTTTAAGCTGTAGAAGGCCCGGCAAGTTTCCAGGGGCCTTAAGAACCACCTGTTTATGAGGAACTTCTAGATCAGATAGTGTTGCATCGATTAGTTGAACTGGCACGACTTATCAGGGTGGCGGACGAGTTCTAGTTGGATGATGACTAGCCACCGCCAGCCAAACAACAGCACCTTGCAGGGTCCTTAATCACCGTGCCGCCATTTTTTCCAAATCGGGATACGACGCCGCTTCCACAACGCTGCGTTCGGCTGGTTGGACTTGTGTTTCGATTGCGCGCACCAGTGTTTTGAGAGCAAGTTCCATCGTCACGGACGTAATCACGGCGGCAGCCAAAACGCGCGCATCCACCAGAGGTTTCACCTGCCCTGAAACACCACTGCCGATGAATCGCAATGCGAGCCATTTGTCCCGCTGTTCTCGACTGTCGATATTGCGGAACGCCTTTCTGGCTCCTAACGCAAGTTCATGACTTTGACCGGCTACCAGGTCAAAGTTTTCCGCTCGAGAAACCGCAAGCTGCAGCCGGGCGGCCGCACTTTGATAGGCGCTCTCTTCGTTCCAATCGCTCTGGATCGTGGTTACTCGTATATTCCGAGGCTTGGCGCTTTCCATGCCCTCGCGTCGCTGGACAGCGACAGAACTCATGCTCGGCCCCTCGACGTATAGGACAGATCCGCCCTGCGGCAAAAGTGCGGCAATCTGCTTGCCCTGAAGCTGGCCAATTTCGCGTTGTCCTTGGGTCACTGTGAATACTGGAACCCGCGGGCTTTTGCGAAGCTGTTTGATGTAATCCACCTCGCTGTTACTCATAACCCAGCCAATGCCCTTCGCAACCGCCGCTTCGGCGACGTGACGAAGCCCGCTCGCGCTCAGAGGTTCAACTAAGAATGCGTTCGGCCAGGCTTCCGCGGAGGATTCGACGATTTTCAGCAACTGCTGGCGCTGAGTTGTGGAATCATCACCTGCTTGGATGACTTGCAGATCGAGGCCGAGACGTTGTGCGGTTGACTTTGCTGCTGCCCTCTGCTCACGTTGGTAGGCGTTATCATTCGGAAGTGAAACAACGATCCGCAGTCTCTTCATGCACCGCTTCTCCGGTAGTCAGCATCGACA
>JACXTT010006867.1_pt1 | contig 16168 bp, 16 predicted proteins | sample 9270951 | NCBI WGS metagenome assembly JACXTT01 (sample SAMN15532306, study PRJNA645909) | rock metagenome | isolation source: weathered quartz diorite | place: Puerto Rico | collected 2017-06-21 | reverse complement strand
ATCCTTGGCGGGAAATTCCTTAATCACCGCACTTTCGAATTGAAGCAGAAACTTAGGCATTCGAGATGAACCTCCCCAAACAGGACCGCCATCATTTTACTCATTGCCCGATTTAAAAAAGTCCTTAATCGAGGCGCCGAAACTTGTTTTATCAATGCGGGCCACAGCCACGGTGATATTGTCCCGACCTCCCGCGGCGTTGGCGAGGTCGATCAATCGTTTGGCCAAGGCTTGCGGTTCAGGCGTTTCCTTGACGACCTGAAGGATCTCATCATCGCTCAGCTCTTTTCCGAGGCCGTCGGAACAAAGCAATAAAACATCACCGGCGAAAATCGGATGTTCATCGAGATCGATCTGAACTTCCGCCTGTGTGCCTAACGAGCGTGTTAGGATATTCTGCGCGGCTTGCACGGCCTGGTCATCCACCGATAGCAGTCCTTGACGCACCTGCTCCATCACCAAAGAGTGGTCCTCGGTGAGTTGCTCCATCGTGCCGTTCCGTATGAGATAGCAACGTCTGTCGCCGATATGCGCAAGGCTGAGCCTGGTATCTGTAATGAGCGCGGCGGTACACGTCGTGCCCATACCGTAATCTTGATATGAACGCTGGGCCGCCTCAAAAATCCGCTGGTTGGCCATCTTCAGACAAAAACCAAGCCGATTCGTCTCGACTGAGAAATGGCGGTCTGCAATTTCTCCGGCCCCTCCTGATTTCGTGAGTTGCTCGAGATTGCTGGGAATGATGTTGACAGCCATGCCGCTCGCAATCTCACCTGCTTGATGACCGCCAAGGCCATCGGCAACGATGAGCAATCCCAGTTTCGGATCGACATAGACCGCGTCTTCGTTATTGGAGCGCTCTTTTCCCTGATCGGTCAATCCTGCGACATGAACCGCAAGTTTGCTCATAAAGCGGGATACGCTACGAAATGCTGAACCATTAGTAAAGCATTTCCTTTATCAGAATTTGAGATTGAGGTCCTTCCACATTACACTGTCGGGACTCGGGGAGGATTCTATGAAAAAGATCCTGTGCGTGGTGTTGTTCATTTTCGCGGTCGCAATCGCACTTCATTCTCAGCAACAAGCTGGAAAAGATTTGTCGTGGGCATTTCCAGTGAAAAACGGTGATCTTCCGCCGGAGGAACCCGGTGCCAAGAGCATACCGGGTGCAACGAAGACCTACACTCAAGCTCAGATCGACGATCTTTCGAATGCGGTGGACTGGTTTCCGCAGGAGCATCCGCCTGCGCCGCAGATTGTGCAACACGGGCACGGAGACGCGCTTGCATGCGGAGTGTGCCATTTGATGTCGGGAGTCGGCCATCCGGAATCGGCGGACATGGCGGGGTTGAAGGCGGAATACATTCGTCGGCAGATGGCGGATTTCAAGAGTGGAGCTAGAAAAGAACCAAATCGCATGAACACGATCGGCGGCGCAGTCTCCGATGATGAAATCCGGCAAGCGAGCGAATGGTTTGCTTCGTTAAAGCCCACTGCGTGGACAAAGGTTGTCGAAGCCACGATGGTGCCGAAGACTTTCGTCGGCCAGGGCCGGATGCGTTTTGCTCAGCCGGGTGGAGGCATGGAACCGCTTGGCAGTCGCATCATCACGCTGCCGCAAGATCAGTCGAGAGCAACCAAGAGAGATCCGCACTCCGGCTTCATCGCTTATGTGCCCCAGGGCAGCATTAAAAAAGGTGAGGCCTTCGTGAAGAACGGCGGTGGCGGCAAATCGGTGGCTTGCGCGATCTGTCATGGCGACTCACTTCAAGGGCTAGGCAACGTGCCGCGCATCGCGGGCCTGCATCCAATTTATATCGCTCGCCAGCTTCACGGGTTCAAGGACGGAACTCGAAACGGCGGCGATGCGCCATTGATGAAGAGGCCTGTATCGCAAATGACCGACGATGAAATCATCGCGGTCGCTGCGTATCTCGCTTCGCTGAATCCCGCGGCCGCCAAATAAAATTTTCGTTAGGATCAGTCAGCTAGAAAGATCGTTTGATCAGCTGCAAAGATCGTTTGGTCAGGTGCAGAGATCTTTTGGTCTAGAGCCGCGTCATCCCACCACGCAGGAATCCAACCTGCTGCGCACAGTGTCCGCCCTTAGAACCTTCGGGCGAGACACTGATTTCCCTAGATGTGCGCCCAGTATGGGACAGCACAACCATGGAGAGTTTCCACTTAGTTTGTAAAGCGAGGAGAACATGCGCAGAACATTAGGTTTTTTTGTTTTGGGTTTGATAACAACATTTGCAGCAATTGCGGAGGGTCGCGGACTGGCCAAACCGGAAGACCACGATGATCATGACGACAAACAGCCTGTCCAGTCCGGCTATGCGGTGATTACGCCATCAGTTCCGGGGGCCAACGGATTGGTAGCGTTTGAGACGTTCGGCATGCGCGGCGAAGGCGGAGCGACGCAAGCCGGCGTGCTTCCTGCTGGCCTCACGACGAACGCCGTTCTTTTCGTCGAGAGCAGCGGCCGGCTTTCGAAGAATCTCGGTGTGGCCATCGTCAATCCGAACAGTGGCACCCTAACCGTGAACATGTCACTCAACAAGAGCGACGGGACCCAGGTCGCTACAACCAGCGTCATGGTTCCATCGCTTCACCAGATGTCCGAGTTCGTAACAGAGTTGTTTCCGACGACAGCGTCCGTTCCTTCGGACTTCACCGGACTGCTCACACTCACGTCCAGTGGCTCTCCGGCGCCACCGTTCTCTGTGGTCGGATTGCGATTCCGCGGTAAGAATTTCAGCACGATACCCGTGACCAGCCTCTCAACGCCCACAACGGGGCTTCCAGTGATCGCGACCGGTGTTGGCGGCGATGGCGCCATCCTGCTTTCCCAATTCACCACAGGCGGCGGCTGGGAGACTGAAATAGTCCTTGCGAATACCGGCACGAGCAGCCTTACCGTTCGCGTCGATCTCTTCAAGGCTGATGGAACACCTCTGTCGGCTGCATTGAACGACAAAACTGCCAGTAGCTTTACGGATCTCAAGATCCCAGCCGGCGGCGTTATCGAGCTCGCACCGCGAGATAGTGAAGGCGACGACGACTTCTAGAATAAAAAAAAGACAGTCACAAATGGGGACAGTCCCCAATTTCTTGCACTTCAGAAATTGGGGACTGTCCCCATTTTGTTTTTTGATAATCTCTCCGGCACACCAGTAAATGAAGGGGAGGGGCTGGAAGGCAATTGTGAGAAAGTTTGTCACGTCCGCTGTTATTTTTCTGGCCTTCGCAGGCCTGGCTTTCGCTGAGGACTATCCCCCGCTCGATCTCCACACCATCGCAATATCCGATTGGCTGAATGCAGGCGAACACGCGGAGATTCCGTGGAATTTCATGGTGCGTGACCCTTACCTACGTGTCGACCAACGTTTGGAAGTTTCCTATACGGTACGTCTTTCCAGCAAAGACCTCAATCGATCGGGCAACGTTCACGAACTGTTTCTCATCAGCCGTGTCAGTACGCCGGATGGCGAATGGTTGAACGAGCCGAACATCGTTCGACACGCAATTGAGCAATTGCCGAAAAACGTTCAAGCGGAATTTCTGATGCGCGTCGTGGTACAGCCGGGCGATTACCTATTGTGGTCTGTGTTATATGACCGCAAGACCGGTAAGCATAATCTTGCCAAACGGCGCATGAAGGTTGCTGAACTTCGCGGCGATCCTTTGCCCGATCTATATCGCCGCATGCCGCTGGTTGAATTTCCCGAAACCGACGAAAACAATCCGAATAGCGTCGGCTTCGTAAGCAGCCAGCTTTACTTGCCGGTGCACAACAAACGTCCACTGAAGGTGGAATTGATTTCAATGTTGAGCGCGCCCGAGCAGTGGACCGGCCGCACACGCATCATGCGGGCGCACAACGACGATACGATCGGCGCATTAGCCGCGCTTTCGCAAATGAACTTGACCGAAGGTTCGGTTTCGATCACTGGACTTGACCTGGTTCGTCATCAAGTGATGTTCGAGCAACACAAGTCCGAGAGCGTTCAATGGGCTTCATTAATGGAGGCAATGAAAAAAGCTCAAAGCCCGGACATTAGCGCTCAGGCGTTGCAGGACTCGAAGAACAACGGCGCCTTCTTTCGCGAAATTCTCAATAAACGTCTGACCGCCGATCCTCAGCCCGATGACGGAATGCGCGTTATCGTTGTTGTGACCAGTTCGCAACTGTTTGAAAACGGCTCAGACCTTCGGCCGCTTCAAATCGAAGGGGATTGCAATTGCCGCGTTTATTACCTGCGTTTTCGTCTCAACGTCAACGATGTCTTCGACCAACTCGAAAAATTCATGAAGCCGCTGCGCCCACGCGTTTTCAATTTGCTTACGGCTCGTGACCTTAGGAAAGCAATCGCGGAGATTGTCGAGGAGCTGGGAAAATTATGAATTACCTCAGTTTTAGATCCAACGACTGGCCGGATTGAGCAAAGAACCGGATCGTTCCGTTGACTGAATTGCGAGATCCAGCACTGAACAGAATGAACTGCGTTGTGTAACCGCCGGCGTCTGCAAAGTGAGGAAAGAATAATTCTGCCGGCGCCGATGTGCTCTCGGGAATAGGCGGAGTTGTGGTGATCAAGAAATCTCCGCGTTCGTTTATCCGACTTCGCAAACCCACGACTGCGATTGGCGTCGAACTCGTGATCCGCAACAAGCCTTGAATCGGCAAGCTCAGCGTTTGAAACCCGGGCAGCTCGGCCAAAAATTTCGAAAGTTGCGCGTTTGCTGCGAGACTGATGGTCGTTGTCGAGATCGAGGCCCCGCTTAAATTAATCAGCTCCAGGCGAACCGACGTTGCATTCGATGATGTGTTCACCAGAGCGATCCCCGACTGGACTGCATCGGACGCCTCGACGTAGGCGCGGAATGCTGTGCCTGCTGCAATTGCTGGCACACCGGCCTCGGTGAGACGAATACCTGATTTGTTATATGAAAAAACCAGTGAACCCGCCGGCGCCGCATTATTCTGGGCCGGGATCACAGACACCGCACCGACGCGAACCGCATCGCCTGATCCGCTCGTAGCAAATTGCCGCGCGCTTCGTCCAGGTATCGAATAACTGAGACTAGAGGTCGGCTTGCCCGATGAATCCGCAAACTGCAGTGTGCCGGATATTCCAGCATCCGTTGGATTCACGAGCAGAAATGTTGTGGTCCAGCCTCCGCCGTCAGCGAAGTGCGGGAAGACGGGAGCAGGACCCGATGTTGCCGAAGCGCTGAGATCAACAACGGGTAATGTTGTCAGGAGAAAATCGGAACGCTCATTCACAACGCCGCGCAGCGCGATCACGGCGACAGGTTTGGATGACGTGAATGTAAACGAGCCTGAAAATGAGGAAGGCCCGTTAAATGGCGCCTCATTGAGGAACGCGGCAATCTGTCCATTCGCGTCGATCGTGGCAGAATTCGTAGACACCGTATCGCCGCTTTCATTCCTGAACGTGAACGACACAACAGCCGGTTCCGCATTGGGGTTCGCGATCGCCAGACCACTTCTTACCGACGAGTTTGTTTCGCCGTAAATGCGGCCCTGGGTGAGAGTCCCCGAAGCGGGTACTCCGGCTTCGGAGATCAGAACGCCACTCTGACGGTAGCCGAAGATTGCGAGCCCCGAAGGTGCGTTACCGGATGCATCGGTGACTCTTGCGTAACCAACCTTTATTGAGTCGGACGACGTTCCTTGCGTTATTACCGATTCGGTTCCACGATCCGTCATCGAGAACGGAACCGTGTTCATGCTCGGCGTGCCCGGCGACTTCACAGTGAGGAGCGTTAGGCACATCTCATCGACGGTGCGCTCGCCCCAACTAACCGGCACCGGTGGATTTGAAGGATTCTTCGGATTGTTGAGCGAGTTGTCGTAGTACGCCGTCATTACAACCAATGTTCCAGCCGGCAACAGGATCGGGTCCTGATACGTGTAGATCGCTTGCCAATGGAAGTCCCAGTCGTCGATGCGTATCAGCTGCTTCGTTTGGCCGTTGGGGAAGTGCGCTTCCACAGTGGCCTCACGCCCCAGCAAATGCATGTGCGGCGCAATCGAGACGAGTTCAACGTCGCGCGTAAAAACCGTCGCCGCCTGCACTTTGTAGTGAGATTCTCCAGCCGGAATCGTGAAGAGTGGATTTACGACGAAAGGAAATGAGATCAGCTCCAAACGCGTGGGCGAGAGATACAAACCAACTCGAGAGAAATCCGGATCAGGCGCTCCCGAAGAAACCCTAGAGAAATCCACAAGACTGTAGTGGACTTGCATCACGAGTCGCGCGCCCGCAGGGATCCTCACGCCGGTGCCGAGCGGGAACATCTGAGGAGAGACCCCGGGCGCCCAAGCACCCAAGCCGCCAAGACCATTCAAGAATCCTGCGCCTCCGAAGCACGTGTAGCCTGGACCAGGATCCGCATCGTCGAGCTTGGCGGATTGGCCACTCTCATCGATAAAAATCAAAATGTGATGAACGATCGCGCGGTTGCCGGGAAGTACTTCGTAGCCGCGAACGTATAGATCGGAGTTGGAATTGAGATCGATTGGGAAGCAACGGTAGATGTCGTTGCTCCCGGTCGGGACCGCGTAAGTACTAGTTGGTTGACCAACCAGATCCGGCGTGCCGGCGGTCCACGTTTCCGGAAAGCCGATCGGCTCAGGCAGATCGCTCGCCACCCCTTCTGGGGACCCGTTGTTAACCCACTGCGTGATGGTGCCGATCTCTTGGTCTGTGAGCGTCCGCTCGCCCTCAAATGTTCCATGCGCATCCACCGGTTTCCAGGGCGGCATGATCTTCAACACGACAGCATCCCGAATCGCTTTCGCCCACGGCCGTGCGTCTGCATAGGTCATAAGTGAAAATGGAGCGATATTGCCCGGCCGATGACAGGTTTGGCAGTGCTGTTGGAAAATCCGGACGACTTGGTTGTTAAAAGTTACGTCACCGTCCGCACGCGCCTCGCGCGCGCAAATGAAAAGCAGCGTCAATAGGCAAAGGGTTCTGAGACGCATCATCGGGACTCTTACTGTACCATTACGTCACGCATGAGGGTACTTTCTCTTATCCTATTTCTTCAGGCCGCGGCTCTTCCCGCGGGGACCCTCCTGAAGGCAAAGCTCCAAACAGCTGTCCAAACAGCCACTTCGAATTCCGGGGATCCAGTCGTCGCGATTGTAACGGAGCCCCTCATGCTCGCGGGGAGCCAGCTGAATGGGCGCGTTGAAACAATCGAGGCGGCAAGCCAAACGAGCGAGGGGCGGGTTCGACTGGTCTTCCGTGAGATTCAGTTTCCCGATGGCCGCAGAGTCTCGACGTGGATCACCAATTCGTTTTCGGCTTCCGCTCCGAAGCGAAAGCTCCGCTATGTCGTCTACATTGGGGGCGGAACTGCAGCCGGCGGGTTGATCGGCGGCAAGTCCGCAAGAGTTGCGGGCATCATCGGTGGCGCACTGGTCGGCTTCATCATTGCTTCGAACACAGCCATTGGCAGCCTTCCAGATCTATCGCTGAAACCTGGTGAGACGCTGCGCCTGCAGCTCGGGGAGGACCTGAAGCTGTAGTAATTCTGGGACGGTTGCGTCGTTTCCCTAATTCTCGCGCAACCGTCCCAGAATTACGCTTGCAGGACGCTCACTGCCGCCTGCGCGACCTGCTCATCTTGCGACGACAAGACTCCGCTCACTCCGACAGCGCCGATCAATTTGCCGTCCGCCATCACCGGCAGGCCACCTTGAAGTGGTGTGATTCCTTCGACCGCGAGGAACACCTGGCGCCCTCCTGCGATCATGTCCTCGAGCGCCTTTGTGGGACGTTTGAAATGGACGGCGCTCCTGGCTTTGCCGATCGCAACGTTCACACTGCCAAGCTGGGTATCATCCAACTTTTGAAACAGGATGAGACTGGCGCCGGCATCCACGATTGCAATTGCCACGTTCCAGTTGTTCTTTCGCGCCTCGGCTTCAGCGGCCGCCATCGCTTTCTTTGCGTCTTCCAGGGTGATGAACTTTGTCATGCCGTGCATCGTCGTCTCCTTATGCAAGTTGCAGATTAAATCGCCCATATGGTACAGCGATTGTATGGCGCTGGAAATCTGGCAAATCCGGCACGTAGGGCTTTTTACTCCCAGCCTCAACGAACACGCGCGCTTTTATTCAGAAGTGTGGGGGCTCGATCCAGTCCGTGAAACAGCGGATGCGGTTTACCTTCGCGGTTCATCTCCCGAGCAATTCATTCTGAGTCTTCACCGCAGCGAAGCTCGCGGATTGCACCACATCGCATACGCCATGCCCCATGAGTACGCAGTGCAGCGCGCGGCTTTGTTTTTGAAAGAGTCGGGCGTGCGCATTGTGGAAGAGCCGCAACCGTTGGATGAACCCGGCGGCGGTTTCGGGTTTCGATTCATCGATCCAGATGGCCGCTGCATCGAATTGTCATCAGGGATCGCGACGCACACGAATGGATGGCATTCCAAGATCGTTGAGCCGCGCTCCATATGCCACATCGTGAATAACACGCCCGATCTCGATCGGATGACGCGCTTTTACACGACCATGCTGGGATTCCGTGTTTCCGATTGGAGCGGGCAACAAATGGTTTTCCTGCGATCCGATTCCAAGCATCACAACATCTCGTTCAATGTCGCGCCACACGCCTCGGTGAATCACATCGCATATCTTGTGTCGGGAGTAGATGAAGTCATGCGTGGCATTTCGAATTTGCGAAAGCACGGCATCGAGCCCGCATGGGGACCTGGACGCCACGGGCCCGGCAATAACATCTTTTGTTATTTCAAAGATCCCTTCGGATATGTGGCCGAGTATACCAGCGACATCGACTACATCCCCGATGAAACCAAACACCAACCAAAGGTATGGCCACGCAGTCCGGAGTCGATGGATCATTGGGGCGTTTCACCGCCGCCTTCGGCCGAGTTGCGCGCGGTCATGACGGGAGCGCCTGACGGAGGTTGGGCAGCGAAGGAAAACCATGACTGATCCAGTTCCTGCAATCGACGAAATCGATAAATACGTGGCGCGGCTCAAGGATCGGCAACTCGATTGGGGCGTGCTGGATTTTCAGGCGAAGGTCGATCCGAAATACCGCCGCGCGCAGATGCGTTATGTGGGCGGCGGCGGAACCGGCAAGCACGATGATCCCAATATCGTTAAGGCGGGCCACTTCACACTCAGTACGATGATCATTCCACCGCGTAACGAGGGGCCGCTGCACCTGCATTCCGACGTCGAGGAATTGTTCTTTGTTCTGGAAGGCGAGTTGATCTGCATTTGGTCGGATGGCAACCGTCAAATCGAGCGAAAGCTCGGACCTCGCGATTTGATTTGGATTCCGGCGGGGATTTGGCGCGGCGTCCGAAACGATGGCGATAAGGAAGTGGCGTTTCTCACAATGCTCGGAGCACAAAAGCCGGAGCTTCCATCGTATCCAGAGGGAAGCCCGTTGACTGAAGCTCGATCGAGATGACGTCGAATAAAGACAAGGTCATCGTCGTGACCGGCGCAGGCCGGGGATTAGGGCGTGCTTATGCCGAACGGTTGGCTTCGGAAGGCGCGCGTGTTGCTGTCGCTGAGATCGATGCTGGTGCTGGAGTGAATGTCGTTGACGAACTTCGCAGCCGCGGTGCTGACGCGATGTTTATCGAGACGGACATTGCATCGGAAGAATCGACGAATGTGCTGGCGGTCCGTGTTCTCGAAAAGTGGGGACGTGTTGATGGTCTTGTTACCAACGCGGGTCTGGCGAATTCGGTCGGCGGTGCCGCATACCACGAGATCAGCGTTGAGCAGTGGGACCGCATGATGGATGTCAATGTGCGCGGCGCGTGGTTGACCTGCCGCGCGATTGCGCCGCACATGCAGAAGCGCAAGCAAGGCAGCATCGTTACCATCAGCTCCGATACGGCGCTTTGGGGCAGCCCGAAGCTCCTGCACTATGTGACCTCGAAAGGCGCCATTGAGGCATTTACGCGCGCCATGGCTCGCGAGCTTGGGGCCGACGGCGTGCGCATCAATTGTGTCGCACCGGGTCTTCTCAACAATGAGGCGACATCCGGCGTGCCGCAGGCGAAACGCGAGTGGAATATTCAGAATCGTGCGATCCGCCGGGAAGGAACGCCGGAAGATATCGTCGGCTTGGTTTCCTTCCTGCTATCGGATGATGCATCCTTTATTACAGGACAAGTCATCGTTGCGAATGGAGGGTTGGTATTTCGGTGAGAGGTTTAAACGCAGGCATCGAATTTGAGGCGGGGGTGGGTATTCGGAATATGTGGTACCCCGTCTGCCAATCGGCCTCGGTGAAACAGCAACCCGTTGGACTGCATCGGCTCGACAGTGACATCGTCCTTTGGCGCGATTCACGCGGCAACATTCACGCGCACGACGATCGTTGCCTTCATCGCGGCGCGAAGCTCAGCGTGGGCCGTGTTGTGAACGACACTCTGCGCTGTGCGTACCATGGCTGGTGCTACGACACCTCTGGCCAATGCACGACAATTCCAACGAGCCAGGTTGCCCAGACGAAACTTGCGCCGCGACTTCGACTGCAGCAATACCAAACTCAGGAACGCGCCGGACTCGTGTGGATTTACTTTTCCGAAGATGAAAATGCGGCGGCCCCGTCACTCGTTATTCCCGAAGAATTGGAAAATCCCGCCTACAGCGGTTTCATTTGCGAAAACGAATGGAAGGCAAATTGGATTTTGATTCTGGAAAACCTCGCAGATCCGATGCACGGGCCATTCTTGCATGGTCAGTCTCTCACGCTTTCGCGCGGCGCTCTCGAAGACGACATGCGAACGACGCGCACAGCGGGCGGTTTCATGGTCGAACGTGAAGGACAACGCGGCGTCAATTTCGATTGGTCGGAATTCTATTGTCGCGACTCGATGTGGGTTCGTCTCGATATCCCGCTTCCTTTTGGACCGAAAGGCATCCTGCGCATTCTCTGCTTTGCGACTCCGATCGATGAGAACAGCACGCTCGTCTATTTTTTGAGATATCGCAATCTTGCCGGCTGGAAACGCGCTTACTGGCGATTCCTTTACCGAACATTTTGGGAAAACCAGCACTTCAAAGTGATCGAGCAAGACCGTGTCATTCTCGAGTCGCAGCGTGGCGCTCAATCCAGACTCGCCGAGCATCTTGCCAATTCGGATCGCGGTGTGACTGAACTTCGCAAATTCCTGCGGGAGAGGATCGCGTGCCGGACGTCACAGTAGACGGCACGATCATCCATTACGAAATCGCAGGCGACGCCTTCCCTTTGGTTCTGCTTCACGGCATCGGATCGAACTCTCGTTCCTGGCGGCGCCAGCTTACGGGATTGTCCGGGGACTTCAAAGTCATTGCGTGGGATGCGCCAGGATACGGCCGGTCATCGGACCCTCCGCGGGCGATGAAGCCCTCGATGCGGTTCTATGCCGGTTGTCTACGTGCAATGATCGAGTACCTCGGCATCGAACGTGTCTTTCTTTTAGGTCATTCCACTGGAGGGGTTATCGCACAAGAGTTCTATGGCCTTTATCCGGATTCCGTACGTGCGCTGATTCTGTCGGACACGCGATACATCGGTTCACCAGCCGGTCTGGAGAAGCGTCTCACTGCGATTCATACAATGACACCGGCGCAACTCGCCGCACAACGAGCACCCGAGCTTCTGAGTCGAAACGCAACGCCGGAAGTTCTCGGAGAGGTCGTCTCTATCATGTCGGAGGTGCGTCCGGCCGGATACGAGTTCGCTGCGATGGCGTTGGCAGACAGCGACACGCGTGACGTCGTGGCGAACCTTCACATCCCAACGCTATTGATCTGGGGTTCTGAGGATGAGATAACGCCTCTGTGGGAAGAATTACCGGACGGGGCTCGACTCGAGATCATTCCCGGCGCGGGTCATCTCTGCTATATCGAGCAGCCGGAGCAATTTAACGAGATTGTGGGACAGTTTCTTCTATCGAAATGACCAACAAAATCACAGTCGCAGACACGCTCTTGAAAGAATTGGAGCGAATCGGCGTCGATACGATTTTCGGAATCATCAGTATTCACAACATTCCTTTTTATGACGCTCTCGAACGGCATGGTGGATTCCGCGTCGTCACAGCTCGGCACGAAGGCGCAGCCGTCAACATGGCGGATGCATACTCTCGAGTTTCTGGAAGGCTCGGCGTTGCGCTGACCAGCACGGGTACGGGTGCCGGAAATGCCGCTGGTGCGATCATCGAATCCTGGAATGGCGGTGCGCCGCTACTGCATATCACTGGAAACGTTGCTTCGGATTTTGTCGATACCGGCCGCGGCTACATTCACGATGGCAAAGATCAGTTCGGCATGCTCAAAAGCATCAGCAAGGCGGCGCATCGAGTTCGACGCGCTGAACAAGCGCCTGCCGTCTTTCGCCGAGCGATTGCCGAAGCGACAACTCCGCCGGCCGGCCCCGTCAGCGTTGAAGTTCCCATTGATTTCCAGGCACAGCTGATCAGCATTCCCTCCCTTGCGATGCCCACGAGCCTGGCGCCGATGCCGAATCCGGTGGACCTCGACCACGCAGTAGAAAAAATCCTCGCCGCAAAACGGCCTGTGATCTGGGCGGGGAGCGGCGCGATGTTCTCTGATTCAAGTTCTGACGTTACTGCACTCATGGAAACACTCGATGCTGCTGTAATAACCACTCAGTCCGGGCGCGGGATCGTTCCCGAAACCGATTCGCGATGCATTGGGCACTTTGCGACGTTCCCGCTTCTTAAGGATTTCATGGCCAAGTCGGACTTGCTCATCAGTATCGGCGTTCGATTTCGTGGAAACGAAACGTCGAATTGGAGTCTCAAGACGCCGGCGGAACATATCGGCATTGATGCGGATCCGAGGGCGATCAATCGTAATTTCCCCCACTCCATTGGAATTGTCGGCGACGCGAAAACGATCCTCTCGCAGTTGGTGGCGCGGCTTCGTGCGAAGCAATCAAAACCGAAACTGGAGTATCGCGAAGAAGTATCCGAACTGCACCGCGCGCTGCGCGGGGAAGTGCGCGACACAATGGGGCCGTGGGAAGGTATTCTCGTTGCGATTCAAAAATTCATCCCGGAAGACGCAATCCTCGTCCGCGATGTCACGGTTCCCGCGACGACCTGGGGCAGCCGGCTCATCATTCGAAGATATCCGCGCACAACGCTGCATGCGTCCGGCGGCGGTATTGGTCAAGCATTACCGATGGCGATCGGGGCGCAACTCGCGGCGCCGTCAAAGACCGTGGTGGCGCTGTGCGGAGATGGAGGGTTGCTGGTGAATGTCGGCGAGTTGGCGGTTGCTCAACACGAACGTGCGCCGGTTGTGGTCATTCTGTTTGATGATCAAGGTTACGGGGTGTTGCGAAATATCCAGAACGCTCATTTTGAGGCTAGAAGAATCGGCGTCGACTTTGAGAGTCCGGATTTTGTGGCGATCGCCCGCGCGTTTGGTTTTCAGTCGGAACGGGTCAGAACAGCGGCGGAATTTACTGGAGCGTTTTCGAAGGCAGTGAAGTCGCGCGAACCATGGATGGTTGTCGTCGATTCGAATTCCATCGGTCCAATGAAGAAGATCTTCGCCGGACCGGACGGCGGCGCCGCGTTATACAAACCACATTAATTGTGGCTGTGTTGGATGAACTGAATAAATTTGGTAGGTGGCTGAACTAGCTACATGGCTTGATTTGCAATCTGACCGCTTGCTAGGTGCATGCTTCAAAAGGTCATCAATCCGGCGAAGTTTTCGGAGATCGTTGGGGAAGTGAAGTTGTGCTCGGCAGCCGCTGTCGATGAAACGCTCGGTCGCGCGGTAGCAGCATTCAAGAGTTGGTCACGCACGAAACCGGAGCGTCGTGCTTCTTGTCTCCATGACGCGGCGCACGATCTTCGATTGGCACTACCGGACCTCGCCACCATGTTCGTTCGTGAAAATGGAAAACCCCTGAGAGAGGCAGAGATCGACATCCGCCGCTCGATCGAGCTGATGGAAATCATCGCCGCGGATCTTGTGGAATGGTCGAAACCGTCAGTTCTAGACCCTCGACAACCCGTAGTCGCGCGACGGCGAGCGCGAGGCGTGACGGCCGTCATTTCACCTTGGAATTCGCCCGTTCTGCTCAGCTTCAAGCGAGCTATACCGGCGATTGCCACAGGAAATACGGTCGTGCTCAAACCGGCGACTCACTGTCCGTTAACCATCACCGAGTGCGCTCGCATCATCAATAAACATGTGCCGCCAGGAGTGCTGAATGTCGTCACCGGCGCCGGCAGTGTCGTGGGTGAAAAACTTTCCACGGACGAGCGCGTTCGCGCCATTGCCTTTACGGGAAGTACCGAAACGGGGCGGCGCATCATGGAATTGGCGTCACGGACAGTTAAGAAAGTATTTCTCGAGTTAGGCGGCAACGATCCTGCGCTCGTTCTAGACGATGCGAACTTGAATGACGAGGCAATTGCGCGAATGACGCGAGCAATTCTCAGGGCGACTGGTCAGGTCTGCATCGCAATCAAGCGCATCTACGTGCACAATTCTCGTTACGACGAACTTGTCGATAAACTTTCCAGATCATTCGACGGAGTAGTTGTCGGCGATGGTCTCGCAGCCGATACGACAATGGGGCCGCTGAACAATAAGGCGCAGTTCGATTTCGTTGTGGATCTCATCGAGCAATGCAAAAAGCAACACCTGCCGACTCTAACGAAAGGATCAAAGCGCGACCCAGACACATGGAACCAGGGCTTCTTTATGCTCCCGTCGATTGTTCTTGGGGCCGGAGAGAATGACGAAATCGTGCGGTGCGAACAGTTCGGACCATTGATTCCCATCATGAAGTACAGCGACGAAGATGACGCCATCACGCGCGCCAACCAGACACCGTATGGTTTGCGTGCCTCTGTATGGACGAGCAACCGGGAACGGGCGGAGGATCTCGCAGATCGAATCGAAGCTGGCGCGGTGTTTTGGAACAATCACGGTATTTTCCAGGATCTGCACATCGAGTTTCCTGGAGTCAAACAGAGTGGCTTTAGCCGCGAGTCTCGAGCGGCAGCGCTGGATCACTACGTGGAGACCTATGGCTTCGCGGACTAGCAAAGGCAGCCGTTCTTACAGGGTGATGCGGATCGGGTCGTGGGAAGAATATCTTTCGATCATCAGCGATTCGCCGTATCAGAATTGGGCCTTTCGCGGCCAGAGGGACGCCTCGGCACCGCTGTTCAGCGTGCTTTCGCGATATTTCATGTCCTTCCGTGTGAACCCTCGCGCCTGGCCCGAGCAAGAGGAGCGGATACTCCGCATCTTCAAGCGCAAAGCCATTCACTTCCTCGATGTGGTACCGGATCGACAGGACGACTTCGAATGGCTCGCTCTGATGCAAGATCACGGCGCGCCCACGCGATTACTCGACTTCACGTGGTCACCCTATGTGGCCGCTTTTTTTGCGCTGCACAACACCACGCAGGAAGGTGTCATTTGGGCGTGCAACCCGGTCGAGATCGAAAAGATGAAGCAAGTAGACCTCGAAAAACCCGGAGACTTTCGGAAGTACTTTCTTTCCGCTTCCGGCAATTTTGTTTGGCTCGGCGAACCATATGCCATGAATCGCCGGCTGATTGCCCAATCCGGCACGTTCTTGGTTCCTGCGGTTCTCGACAAATCGATCGAAGAGATTTTGAAGGAATATCCAAATCCGCAGGAAACACTAATCAAGTTTATCCTCCCTGCGGATAAGGTTCGAGAAAACGGAATGCGCGAGTTGTACCGGATGAATATTACGCAATCGACGCTGTTCCCGGATCTGGACGGTCTTGCACGCTCACTTGCCTACGAACTCGAGTTTCATTGGGCCTACGACCCACGCACGATGAAGACACGCCGCGAAGGAAATAGGTAAGATATCTGCGGGAGATTTACCGTGCGTCGAGAATATTTCATCGTTGTGTTCGTTTTGGGATTCGCTGTCCAAGCGTTTGCCGGAAAGATCTACGGAAGCATCACGGAAGGTGGAAAGCCGGTCGCGCAGGGACTCAAGGGCGATGTGACCTGTGGCTCGCACAACTACCCTTCGCAAACGGATGACTATGGTGCCTTCAGTCTTTTGTAGATGGCATAGGTAAACTGCGGCAGTACGGTGACTCA
>JACXTT010006866.1_pt1 | contig 16170 bp, 15 predicted proteins | sample 9270951 | NCBI WGS metagenome assembly JACXTT01 (sample SAMN15532306, study PRJNA645909) | rock metagenome | isolation source: weathered quartz diorite | place: Puerto Rico | collected 2017-06-21 | reverse complement strand
ATCGGTATTGGCGTTATGCGTAAGGGCGGTGGGAATTCTCAGGCGATGAATTGTTTGTGACGGGGTGTGGTGTTGCGATGCGTCGGACTCATAACCCTCAGTAATGACAGTGACTCTTGTGGACTGGGTGTAAGAGCTTTAGGGTCAGGCTGGGGTAGATAAAACAGGGTATTTACTCAGGAGTCATCATTAGCCGTGTAGTCTTACTTTGTGACTCCTGAGTAACGCAGCTCTGCTTGTCCTGTCCCGCGCGGGTCGCTGGCGGCCTTTACGGTCCTGTTGCGCCACTCCCAGAACACCGCCTGCATGTTGCCGTAGGGCCGTTCCAGGGGCTCTAGCGTGTGGCCCAGCTTTTCCAGACCCATAACCAGTTCCGCGGGAAGCGCGCCGGGCTCATACTGGACCGTATCGGGCAGAAACTGGTGGTGATACCGTGGCAACGTTACCCAAGACCCCGGTTCATGACCGGCTGCATAGTCCAGCGTGGCAAGTAAAACCATCGAGATGATCCGGCTGCCGCCGGGCGTCCCCAGGATGGCCACACCACGCTTATCCTCCAGAAAGGTCGGCGTCATACTGGAGAGCGGGCGCTTGCCGGGCGCGATGGCATTGGCCTCGCCGCCTACCAGGCCGTAGATATTCGGCACCCCCGGTTTGGCGGAAAAGTCGTCCATCTCGTCGTTCAGCAATACGCCCGTGCCGGGGGACATAAAGCCCGAGCCGAACGGGAAATTGATACTCAGCGTCGCGGCGACGCGATTACCTTCCTTATCCAGCACTGAAAAATGGGTGGTGTCACCAGCCGCTGGGATGAGAGGATTTTGTCCCGGCAGGCTGGCGCTGGGGGTGGCGCGATCTGTGCGGATAGACGCGCGCAGACCCGCAGCGTAGAGCGGATGGGTAAGCTGCGCCACGTCCACCTTGATGTAGTCAGGGTCGCCCAAATACTCGGCGCGGTCCCGGTAGGCGCGCCGCATGGCTTCTATAGTGAGGTGCGTGCGGGTGAGCTCCGCTAGCCCATCGAGTTTGTAGCCCGCCAGAATATTGAGCGCGGTGAGCAGCGCGACACCGCCGGATGAGGGCGGGGCGGCGCTGATGATCTTTATGCCGCGATACTCGCCGCGTACGGGTTCGCGCTCGATCACTTCATAGTTGGCGAAATCATCGCGTGACCAGAGGCCGCCTGCGTCGCGCACACCGTCCAGCAAGCGTTGTGCAACGTTTCCGCTGTAAAATCCATTTACCCCGTGCTCGGCGATGCCCTCTAATGTTTTTGCCAGATCAGGCTGTTTAATGAGATAACCCAGTTCCGGTACCGCGTTGTTGTGTAAGAACACGGCGGCGGCGGCGGGTGATGCGCGCAGCGCATTAAGACGAAATTCGGCCATGCCCCGATACGGTTCATTGACGGCAAAACCTGCGCGCGCAAATTTAATGGCGGGAGCAAGGCTTATTTTGAGTGGCAGCCTTCCGTAGTGTTGCGCGAGGTGCACGATGGCCGCGGGTGTACCCGGGATAGCGGCGGCCAGCGCGCCGTCCACGGAAAGGTTCGGGATGACTTCGCCGCTGGCATCGAGGTACATGTCGCGGCGTGCGGCGAGCGGGGCCTTTTCGCGTCCGTCCAGCATGGTCTCGAAGCCGTCTTTGGCGCGATGCAGCAGCCAGAAACCGCCGCCGCCGAGCCCCGAGCTCATTGGCTCGACCACGGCGAGTGCGGCGCTGACGGCTACCGCCGCGTCGAAGGCATTACCGCCCGCGGCCAAAATTTCATGACCGGCCTGGGTGGCAAGCGGGTGGGCGCTGGCAATGGCCGCCGCGGGCGGCCTAGCGGCAAGAGCGTGGGTCCCGGCTGCAAAACTCAGGACAATAAGCAGCCACAGACGCCATTTCATCTTAACGTTTGTGCGCGGCGAGCGCGGCGTTCACCGCCGGATGTACGAATTCGGAGACATCGCCGCCGAGTGCGGCGATCTCGCGCACCAGGCTTGATGAGATGTAGGCATATTGCTCGGCAGGTGTTAGAAACAGGGTTTCGATTTGAGGCGCAAGCCTGCGATTCATGCCGGCGAGTTGAAATTCGTGCTCGAAGTCCGATACCGCGCGCAAGCCGCGCAGTATCACCTGCGCCCCGCGCGCCTTCACAAAATCGGCCAGTAGGGTATCGAAACTTACGATCTCGACATTCTTTAATTCGGCAAGCACGGTGCGCGCCAATTCTACGCGCTTGGCCAGCGACAGCGCCGGTGTCTTGCTGGGATTGGCCGCGATCGCGACGATGACCCGATCAAATAATTTCGCCGCGCGCTGCACCAAATCGCTGTGGCCCTTGGTGATCGGGTCGAAGGTACCTGGATAGATGGCGGTGAGGTTCATGTTGGCGCAGATAGCTCCCTTACCGCCAAATGATACCCTACTTGGCCGGCTTTTTGGCTGCGTTTCAGCCGCCAATTAGCAGGCAGAGTAGGCGCACCCAGGGTTTGTTCGGATTCCAGGTAGATGTAGGCCGAGGGGCTGAGCCAGCCGCGTTCTTCCAACGACTTACAGCAAGGCTCCAGCCACCCTAGCCCAAACGGCGGATCGAGAAACACGATGTCGAAGCGTTGCTCCCGCTGGGGCGACTGCAGCCAGGCGAGGGTATCGGCCTGCACGAGTTGCGCGCACTCGGCGTGCAAGGTCTGAATATGTTCTTTAAGTTGCAGGATGACGCGCGGGTCGCGGTCTACGAATGTCACCTCGGCTGCGCCGCGCGACAACGCCTCCAAGCCCAGAGCGCCACTGCCGGCGAACAAGTCCAAACAGCGCGCGCCTACAATGACGGGCGCCAGCCAATTGAATAATGTCTCGCGCACGCGATCGGGTGTGGGGCGCAGCCCCTCGACATCGGGAAAGCTCAAGCGGCGCCCGCGCCACTGCCCGCCGATGATGCGCAGTTGATTGGGGCGGTAGGAAGGCTTAGTTTTGGCTTGCTTGCGCGCCGCCACCGACGATGACCGTGACCATCTGTTCGGGTTTAATGCGACGCTTAAAGGCGTCGCGGATCTGCTCCAGGGTGACTTGTTGAATCTTCCGGTTGTAGCTGTCCAGATAGTCGAGCGGCAGGTTGTAGTAGCCGATCAGAGCGAGATAGTCGAGCAGGTTGGCGTTGCTGTCTATGCGCAGCGCAAAGCCGCCGGTGATGTTTTGCTTGGCGGCCTTGAGTTCAGCGGGCGTGGGGCCGTTCTCGACGTAGTTTTTCAGCGTATCCCGTAACACCTTGAGAGCCGCTACGGTCTGCTCATTGCGGGTTTGCAGGCCGAGTGTGTAAGGACCCGGTTCACGCAGCGGCTGGAAATAGCTGTAGGTGTTGTAGGAGAGCCCGCGCTTTTCGCGGATCTCCTCGGCAAGCCGCGCCACCAAGCCGTTGCCACCGAGGATGTGATTGCCGACGACCAGCGGGAAATAGTCGGGATCGTCACGACTGATGCCGGGTTGGCCGACCAGAATGTGGGTCTGCGCCGAGGGATGCGGGATTTCGATGGTGCGGCCCGCGTCCAGATCGCGCACCTGCGGAAGTTTGGGCGCGGCCTCGCCCTCGGGCAGCTTGCCTACCAGGGTCTCGGCTAGGGCCTCCGCCTCCTTGCGCGTAACCGCGCCTACGATGGCGACCACGGCATTGCGCGCCACGTAATAGCGGTTGTGATAGGCGATCAGGTCATCGCGGGTGAGTTGCTTTATGCTATCCGGATTGCCGAGCGCCTGCGTGGCATAAGGATGTTCGCCGTACACGGCCTTAAAGAAGGTCTTGTCCGCGATCTCGCCGGGAGACTGTTCCTGTGCCTGAAGATGGGTAAGCACGCGACTCTGCTCGCGCTCGAAGCCCGCCTGCGGAAAGCTCGGCTGCGTCAGGATAGCCGCGACAGTCTGCAAGGCCGCTTGCAGCAGCTCGGGTTTGGTCAGGCTGCGCAGGCTGATGCTCGCCATGTCACGGTCTGCGCCGGTGCCGAATTGTGCGCCGAGGTCGGCGAAGCGCTCCGCGATCTGATCGGCATTAAGCTCGCCGTCAGCCGTCTTGGCGCCGTCGTCGAGCAGGCCGTTAGTTAGCGCGGCGAGCCCGGGCTTGCCAGTGTCGCGGGCGCTGCCCGCATCGAACACCACCCGCACATCCAGCATGGGTAATTCCGGCGCCGCGACAAAATAGACGCGCGCACCGTTTGGGGTTTGCCAAGGTTCGATGTGCGGCCCGGCCTGGGTGGCCAGAGGGAGCAGCAAGAGCAAAAATTGAATCCATCGCGTAACCGCACGGCTTACGGCAGAATGAGGCGTGACGGAGTTCCTTGTACTAACGTACATTGCTACCCCCCAAGTGACCGTCCATCGGCCCGCGCGGTTTCTTGTTGGGATCGAGGGGGAGCGGTTCCAGCACCGCGACGGTGAGCCGGTCATCATTCAGATAGTTACGCGCGACCTGTTGGATCTGTTCCGCGGTGACCGCGTTGATGCGATCGAGATAGCTGTCCTGCAAGCGCCAGTCGAGGCCGACGGTTACCAAGGTTCCGATCTGCATCGCCTGGCCAAAGGTGGAATCCTGCTCATAGACCTTGCCGGCCACGACCTGGGCCTTGATGCGAGCAAGTTCCGCCTCGCTCACCGGTTCCTCCTGCAAGCGTTTGATCTGATCGCGCAGCGCCTGTTCGAGCTCGGCGACACTGCGGCCCTGCGCAGGCGTGCCCTCGAGCATGAACAGATCAGGGACGCGGGAGTACAGGTTATACCCCGCGCCGGCGCTCGCGGCGATGCGCTCTTCGCGCACCAGGTGCTTGGCAAGCCGCGCGCTGTTGCCGCCAGACAGAATTCCCGACAACACCTCCAGGGTATAAGGTTCCCAGTCAGCGGCTTGGGAAGTGCTCAGCGCCGGCGTCTGATAGCCCATCAGTAGATATGGCAACTCGGCCGGGGCTTTCACGATCGCCCGCCGCATGCCCTTTTGCTCGACTTCGCGGCGCGGTTTAAGCGCTATCAATTTACTGGGCTTGAGCGCTCCGAAATATTTTTTGGCGAGAGCAAACACCTCTTCGGGCCGCACATCGCCCACCACCACCAGGGTGGCGTTGTTGGGTGTATACCAGGTGCGGTACCACTGTTTCAGGTCATCGAGTTTGACGTTTTCCAGATCATCCATCCAGCCGATAACCGGGTTTTGATAAGGGCCGTTGTGAAACGCGGTGGCGGCGAAGTGTTCATAGGTGAGCGACTCGGGGTCGTCGTCGGTGCGCAGCCTGCGTTCCTCCATGACCACTTGCAATTCCTTGGCAAACTCCTCTTGCTTGAGCAGCAGATTACGCATGCGATCGGCCTCCAGCTCGAAGCTCACCGGCAGGCGAGATTTTTCCAACTGTTGGAAATACACCGTATAGTCGCGGCCGGTGAAAGCGTTTTCCCGGCCGCCGTTGGCGGAGATGATGCGCGAGGCCTCATTGGGTCCGTGTTTGCGTGTGCCCTTGAACATCATGTGCTCGAGGAGATGCGAAAGGCCGGTGATGCCGCTGTGTTCATAGCTGGAGCCAACCTTGTACCAGACCTGGGAGACCACCACCGGCGCGCGGTGATCCTCCTTGACGATTACTTTAAGACCATTGTCCAGTTTGAATTCATGAACGGGGGGATGCTCTGCGGCGGCCGCCCAAGCGGTCCAGCACAGGAAAAAAAGCAAGAGTACCCATCTAGGCATAGAAATCCTTATATTGTTAGGGGCTAAGTTCGTCTAAAACTTGCCTGAGTGATAGGATAACGCATCCAGTGCATCCTATGACCTAAAAAGCCATGTTCAGTTTCAGAAAAGACCAATCTTCACCCGCCGCTGCCGCGCTGGGTGACGCGAACCTCGGCGCCGCCGAGTCACCTGCCGCGGCCGGTCAAGGTCTGTTTGCGCGCCTCAAGACCTCGCTCGGCCGCACCCGCAGCAACCTGGGCGAGGGACTCTCTCGGCTGTTGCTCGGCAGGCGGCAGATTGACGGGGCGCTGTTGGAAGAGATCGAGACGCAGTTGTTGAGCGCCGATCTCGGCGTGGAGGCGACGCAGACGATCATCGGGGATCTGACCGCACGCGTGGCGCGGCATCAATTAAGCGATGCAACGGCCCTGTTTACCGCGCTGCGGGCTGACCTGCTCGCTATCCTGGAACCGTGCAGCCGGCCATTGCAGATCGCACGCGGAGAGCGGCCGTTTGTGATACTGATGGTCGGCATCAACGGCGCCGGCAAGACCACCAGCATCGGCAAGCTTGCCAAGCGCTTGCAAGACCAGGGCCACTCGGTCCTGCTGGCCGCCGGCGACACCTTCCGCGCCGCGGCCATCGAACAGTTGCAGGCCTGGGGCGAGCGCAACGCGATTGCGGTGATCGCCCAACACAGCGGGGCCGACTCCGCCTCGGTGATCTTCGATGCGATGCAGGCCGCGAGTGCACGGAGCGTAAATGTACTCATCGCCGACACCGCAGGGCGGTTACACACCCAGGGCAATCTGATGGAGGAACTTAAAAAGGTCAAACGGGTGATCGCCAAAGCCGACCCCGGCGCGCCTCACGAGACCCTGCTGGTGGTGGACGCCGGCACCGGTCAGAACGCCCTGACCCAGGCAAGTCAATTTCACCAGGCGGTGGGCGTGACTGGCATTATCCTCAGCAAGTTAGATGGCACCGCCAAGGGCGGCATCATCTTCGCCATCGCCAAAAAACTCGGTTTGCCGATACGCTACATCGGCATCGGCGAGGGGATGGAGGATCTGCGTGAATTCAACGCGAAGCATTTTGTGGATGCGTTGTTTGAGAAAAACGAGTAACAAGTTACAAGTAGCAAGTAACAAGAACAGCAGTTTTTTATTGCCACTTGCCGCTTGTGGCTTGTAACTATATTTATGATCCAATTCCACCAGGTCTCCAAGCATTATCCCGGCGGTTACGAGGCGCTGAGTCGTCTCGATTTTGAAATTCAACACGGCGAGATGGTCTTCCTCACCGGCCATTCCGGCGCCGGCAAGAGCACGGTGCTGAAGTTGATCGCCCTGCTGGAGCGTACCAGTGGCGGCCAGGTCATCATCGGCGGGCAAAATCTGTCGGCGCTGGGTGCGCCGCGCATCCCTTATCTGCGCCGCCGCATCGGCATGGTGTTTCAAAATCACCGCCTGCTCAACGATCGCACGGTGTACGACAACGTCGCCTTACCGCTGGTCATCGCCGGGCTGGGCGCGGCGGAAACCGGTCGCCGGGTGCGCGCAGCATTGGACAAGGTCGGTCTGCTGAGTAAAGAGAAACTCCATCCGCTGGTGTTGTCGGGCGGCGAACAACAGCGCGTCGGTATCGCACGCGCCGTGGTCAACAAGCCCATGCTGTTGCTGGCTGACGAGCCGACCGGTAATCTCGATCCGGAGCTGTCTCACGAGATCATGCAGTTGTTTCGCCAATTCAATCAGGTCGGCGTGACGGTGCTGATAGCGAGTCACGACGTGAATCTTATCGCCAGCATGGCGCAGCGCGTGCTGGTGCTGAGGAACGGCCGGCTGGTCGGCGACAATAGGGCGCAAGATGGGTCTGTTCGGGCCGACTAGGCGGCGCTCGGGGGCCACCAGGGTGGTGCGCGCCACCGCACCGCGCGCGACGCAATCCGCCGCGGAGCATAAGTCCGGCGCGCCACCGGTCCGGCTGGGGCTGGGCCGCTTTATGCTGGCGCACTGGCAGGCAGGGATCGCCACCCTCGCTCAACTCAGCCGTGCGCCCATTGCTACGGCGATGACCGCCGCCGTGATCGGCATTGCGCTCGCCTTGCCGGCCGGGTTCTACGTGGTACTCAATCTTGTCCAGGGACACAGCGCGCAGTGGCAAGATGAGCGACAGATTTCGGTGTATCTTAAACCCGAGATCATGGAGGCGCAGGCGAGCGTGCTCGCCGATCGCTTGCGCGCGCTGCCGGGTGTGCGGCACGTCAAGCTGATTACCCAGGTGCAGGCGCTGGCGGAGATGCGCCGGCAAAGTGGCTTTGCCGAAGCCCTGGCGCTGCTGGATGAAAATCCGCTGCCGGTCGCGTTGGTGGTCTACCCTGCTGTTGAGCAGGAGTTAAGCGCGGTCAACGCACTATTGACGCAACTGCGCGGCCTGCCCGAGGCCGAGAGCGTGCAATTCGACATGCAATGGTTGCAGCGTTTGCAAGCGATGCTGCGCCTCGCTGAGGGGGGCGTGTTGTTGCTGGCCGGTCTGTTGTCGCTGGGGGTGTTGCTGATTATCGCCAACACCCTGCGCCTGGCGATTCAGAATCGCCGCGAGGAAATCGAAATCATCAAACTGATCGGGGCCACCAACGCCTTTATCCGCCGCCCGTTTCTCTATCTCGGTCTCGGTTACGGCCTGCTGGGCGGACTGACGGCCTGGGCCTTGGTGAGTTTGGCCCTGGCGCTGTTGCACGACCCGGTGGCCCAACTCTCCAAACTCTATGGCAGCGACTTTCAGTTGATCCGGTTAACCCTGAGTGACAGTGTGTTGCTGCTGAGCCTGGGAGGGGCGCTCGGCCTGCTCGGCGCATTACTGGCTATACATCGGCACCTGGCCGCCATTGAACCAACGTAACTTTCTGGTATGAATTATGCACGCCCCTATTGGATGTCGCGCTGGCCGACTGCATACGGGGTAAGGCAGGGGTGGAAAAACGCATAACAACCATCATGATCGTGGACGACTCGGAGGTGTCGCGCACGCTGATTGCGCGCAGCTTGCGGGCCGAGATGGGTAATGCCCGCATCACCGCCTGCGCTACGGCAAGCGAGGCCTTGGGCTATCTCACCACCATCAAGTTCGACCTCATCACCACCGCCCTATTGCTTCCCGACATGGACGGTCTCGACCTCAGCCGGCGTATCCGCGAGACCGCCATCCAGCGTTATACCCCCATCATCGTCGTCTCCGGCAATGCGGATGAGCGGCTGTTGCGCGAAGGCTTCGCCGCCGGCGTCACGGACTATTTCGACAAATCCCTGGGTTATGCCGAGTTTGTAAATTTCATTAAGGCCTTCACCCAGCGGAATCTCGGTTTGGTGGGCAGGGTGCTCTATGTGGAAGACAGCCCCACCGCGGCGGAGATCACGCGCCGCGTGATGGAAAAACACGGTTTGCAGGTGGAGCGTGTCAGCACCGCGGAACAGGCCTTGAGTCTGCTGGAACGGAGCGGGCCGGAAAACGACCCGAAGGTGGACATCGTGATTACCGATTTCTTTCTCAAGGGCAAAATGACCGGCGGCGATTTACTGCATGCTATCCGCTCCAGGCTGCGTTACTCCCAGCAAGAGCTGCCGGTGTTGGTGGTCACCTCCATCAGTAATGAAAAAAAACAGACTGAGGTGTTTCATGCCGGGGCGAATGACTTTGTCACCAAGCCCATTGTGGCCGAGGTGCTAATGGCCCGGGTACGCTCGCTGTTGCTCATCAAACAGCAGTTCGCCGCCCTTAAACATCAGGCCGAGGAGATGAGCCGGTTGGCCACCACCGACAGCCTGACCGGAGTACACAACCGGCGTTATCTGTTCGACCACGGTAGCCGCAGCGTTGAAAAAGAGTCCAGCCGACCGTTATGGGTGTATTTGATAGATATAGATCATTTTAAGAAAATCAACGACAATTATGGCCATATTGCGGGAGATCGCGTACTAGTTCTGATCGCGCAAGCGCTCAGGCAGCACTTTATGGAGGAGAGTAAATCCCCAGAAGCTATGGAGGCCGGCAGGCGGCTGGGGGAGGTGGCTTACCGGCACACCGAGGGCGACCCTATTGTCGCAAGGTTTGGCGGGGAGGAGTTTGCCATCCTCGTGCCGCACTGTGGAGAGAGTGATGCCTTGGGCCAGGTCGAGGAGTTGCGGCGGCGTATCGAGGCTCTAAAGCCCATAGACATCCCTTTGACGATCAGCATCGGCGTTGCCACCACCTTGTATCACCCCGAGGCCTCATTGACCCGCTTGCTCAGCTATGCGGACCAGGCGCTCTATGCCGCCAAAGAAGCGGGGAGGAACTGTGCGTATGTATGTAACCAACAGGGGCTGGCGGCGGTTAATAGCCAAGCCAGACGGGCTACCGGCAAAAACTGAACTTTTCTACCCGCTACCACTCTTATGGGGTGGCAAGTTAGTTGAAATATCAGCAGTTTTTATCATTGCTAGAGTTAGCTAGAGCATTTTTGATTTAAGTCTATACATGGGCGTTTCTAAACCATTCGTCATTCCCGCGAAAGCGGGAATGACGGAAATTTGCATTTTTAGAGACGCCTCTATGTATATAGTTGTACCAAAAACGCTCTAATAGCTAAGCCCCCGGCATGGTAGAATTGCGCCGTCACACTGAGGTAACGCGATGAAACAGAACTTTGATCTCCAATTGGCTACACCGATAGGCAGCCTGGATACCTATATCCGGGCGGTGAAGACCATTCCAGTGTTGAGCGCCGAGGAAGAATTCGCCCTGGCAATCAGCCTGCATGAACACAATGATCTCAGTGCGGCGCAACGTCTCATCATGGCCCACCTGCGTTTTGTGGTGCACATCGCGCGCGGCTATTCAGGCTATGGCTTGGCGCTGGGCGACCTCATTCAGGAAGGCAACATCGGCCTGATGAAGGCGGTGCGGCGCTTTAATCCGCACATGAAGGTCCGTTTGGTGTCGTTTGCGGTGCACTGGATTCGCGCCGAAATCCACGAATTCGTGCTGCGCAACTGGCGCATCGTCAAGATGGCGACCACCAAGGCGCAACGCAAGCTGTTCTTTAATCTGCGCGGCGCCAAGCAACGCTTGGGTTGGTTCAACCAGGAGGAGGTTGCCGCCGTGGCGAAGGATCTCGGCGTGAGTCCCGAGGCCGTGCGTGAGATGGAGATGCGTCTCAGCGGTCAAGACATCTCGTTCGATGCCGACGAGGACGATGAAGACCAAGCGCCCAACTTTGCGCCCGCCGCCTACCTGCAAGATTTACGCATGGAACCGGCCGGGCAGGTAGAAGAACAGGATAGCGCCGAGAGCGGCAGCGAACAGCTTAACCAGGCCCTCGCCAAGCTCGATCCGCGCAGCCGCGATATTCTGGCGCGGCGCTGGCTGGCCGACAAGAAATCCACCTTGCAGGATCTTGCCAAGCGCCACAAGGTCTCGGCCGAGCGCATCCGGCAGCTTGAAAACAATGCCATCAAAAAGCTCAAGGCGGCGCTGGTCGCGTGATGCTTATCCGGTAAGCCGGTTTACGCTGTGTCAGGAAGTGTGAGCAACGTTGCGATACTGTTTGGATCCAAGGCCGCAAGATAAGGGATAGTGCCCAACAAGGGCGCGGAAATGCGTGCCTGCAAGGTCTCGATGTTGCGCGCCTGTTGGGGTATATTCGCAGTAATGCAATTCGCAACCCAGCCTGCCAGTCGCACCCTATGCCGGGCGATGCTCTCTACCGTGAGCAGCGTGTGATTCAGGCAGCCTAGCCGTAACCCCACCACCAGAATCACCGGCAAACCGAGTCGCTGCACCAAGTCCGCGCTGGTTTCATTTTCATTGAGCGGAACCAGCCAACCGCCTGCGCCCTCGACAACCACTACGTCGGCACGCTGCGCCACAGTGTCATACAGAGCCTTGATATGCGAAAGGTCTATGCATCTGCCGGCGTCTTGCGCGGCCAGGTGTGGAGCGATCGGCGCATGAAACAGGTAGGGGTTGATCTCCGCATAGTCGAGCAGCAAGCCAGCCTGGCGTTGCAACAGCAAGGCGTCTTCGTTGCGCAAGCCTTCAGCAGTCTCTACCACGCCGCAGGCCACGGGTTTCATGGTCGCCGTGCGATAGCCCGCTGCGGCGAACGCCCGCAGCAGGCCTAACGCTATCCAGGTTTTGCCCACATCGGTGTCGGTGCCGGTGATGAAAAAACCGCGTGTCATGTCGCTTCGCGACTGACGTACACGGATGCACTAATGTCGCGGGAGGCAGGATGCCGGGAGCGACTGACGTACAGGGACGAACTAATGTCGCGGGAGGCAGGATGCCGGGAGCGACCGCGCAAACTGGCAAGCGGAATTTTGACTACGCCGTCCTGGGTTGTTTGCCGGGCTGTGGGTTCCGGCGCCCAGGCATGTCCATAGACGACCTCATAACTTGCCGGCAACACTCCATCCTTGCGATAAGTCTCGTAAGCGGCCGTCAACCGGTGCAGACGCCCCTTGCCGGTAAGCCCGTGCGGGCGGCCCGCCATGACGTTGTGCGCGCCGATATTTTTCAGATCGCGCATCAAGGTATGGAGGTCGGGATAGGTCAGCGTATAACGCTCCACATCCATCACCGGATTGACGAAGTGCGCGCGCACCAGGGCGTCGCCGATGTCATGCATGTCTATGAAGGCATTCACGTGACTATACTGATCCACATTGCTCCAACTCGCGCGCAGCTCTTTAAGTGTGTCGGGGCCGAAGCTGGAAAACATCAGCAGTCCACCGGGTTTGAGCACCCGGCAAAATTCGCTCAACGCCCGATCCAGGTCGTTGCACCACTGCAAACTGAGATTGGAAAAGATCATGTCCACACTGGCGGTAAGCAGCGGCAGCGATTCAATATCACCGCAAACAAAGGTTTGGCGATGGGTAAACCATTTGCTTAACAGCGCAACGCGCTTGCGCGCCTCGAGCAACATGCCGTGGGCGATGTCCAGGGCGATGACGGTGGCGCCCTTATAACGCCGTACGAGTGGCTTGGTGTGTACGCCGGGACCCGCGCCGGCATCGAGTATCAAGACCGGCTTCAGACGCATCAGATCGAGACGTTCCAGCATGCGGCGGCCCACCTCGTGTTGCAGCAGCGCGCTTTTATCATATTCGCGCGCGACACAGTCGAAGGCGCGACGCATGAGTTTTTTATCGAGCCGGTAAGCTTCGGGAAGTTCAGTCATATAAAAATTCGTTGAGGGCCGGCAAAAATTCGCAGGAATGTGAAAGAAACGGCGTATGCCCAGACTTCGCCAGGGTGAGCAATTTTCCGTTCGGCAAATTCATCGCCAAGTAGTCGCAAGCCGGCAACGGAATTAAAAGGTCGCGGTCACCGGCCATGACCAGGGTGGGGCAGGTGATGCGCGGCAATAAAGGCCGCAGATCGGTGTCGCGCAGAATTGCCAAGCCACCCTGCAAAGCGGCGGCGGCGGGTAGGCCGTGCAGAAATACCTCGCGGTTCAGGCTGGCCAGTGTTTCGCGTTCGTGTGCGCTGCCGCGCAACTGCAAGGCGAGAAAACGTCTGATGGTTTTCCGGTAATCGAGCTCCAGCGCTTCCGCAAACTGTGTCAGCAGTTCCGAGGTCATGGCATGCGGCCAATCGGCCGAGCGTGCAAATTTAGGGGTGCTGGCGATCAAGATCAGTTTGGCTACGCGTTCGGGGTGGGTCGCGGCGATCTGCATGGCCACCATTCCACCCAGCGACCAGCCCAACCACACCGCCTGCGCGGGCGCCGCTTGCAGTATCCGGTCCGCCCAGGCGTTAAGCGAGGCGGGCTGTGGCATGTGCGGGCTGCGGCCGTGACCCGGCAGGTCTATGCGCGTGACGCGAAAATGTTGGGCAAGCGCTCGGGCCGTTGCGTCCCATACCCCGCTGTGCAGTCCCCAACCGTGCAGCAGCACGATGTCGCGCCCCGCGCCGAGCGTGTCGCTAAACAGGGTCATGCCGCAACGGCTTCGTCCAACGCTTCCAGCAAACGATCCACCTGCTGGTTGCTGTGCGCCGCCGAAAAAGTAATGCGCAGCCGCGCCTGACCTTGGAGCACGCTGGGTGGACGGATGGCGGCGATGACGATGCCGCGCGCGTAGAGCTTTTCGCTCAAGGCGAGTGCCGCTTCGCTGGCGCCGACAATCAGCGGCTGTATGGGCGTGTCGGAACAGGTAATCGGCAGACCCAGTTGCGCGGCGCCGCTGCGAAAGCGTGTGATGAGATTAAATAAATGCTCGCGCCGCCAGCCCTCATTTTGCACCAGTTTGAGACTCATGCGGGTGGCCTCGGCGATGGCCGGCGGCGGAGCGGTGGTGTAAATATAGCTGCGCGCCTGTTGAATCAGGGTCTCGATGAGTTCCTCGCTGCCGGCGACAAACGCGCCACACGCACCGAAGGCCTTGCCGAGTGTGCCTACGAGTATCGCTACATCTTGCGGCTTGATGCCAAGCCGTTCCAGCGTCCCTCTGCCGGTTCGGCCCAGCACGCCTAAGCCGTGCGCGTCGTCCACCAGTAAGCAGGCGTCATGATCACGCGCCGCTTGCGCCAGTTCCGCCAGGGGCGCGAGGTCACCATCCATACTGAACACTGCGTCGCTGGCGATCAGCTTGACTGTTGCGTCGGACTCAAGCCGGTTTTTGAGTTGCGTCAGGTCGGCGTGCGGATAGCGCCGCAAGCGGGTCTGGGCTAACAGCGCGGCGTCAATCAATGAGGCGTGATTGAGACGATCTTCGTAAACCGCATCGCGCGGGCCGGCCAGCGCGCTGATGACGCCGAGATTGGCCATGTAGCCGGTGCTGAATAACAAGGCGCGCGGGCGTTGGGTAAACTCGGCCAGCTCTTCCTCGAGGGCGTGGTGCGCCGCGCTGTGGCCGGTGACTAAATGCGACGCGCCGCTGCCGACGCCGTAACGCGCCGCGCCGTCTTGCAGCGCTTTGATGATCTGCGGATGGTTGGCGAGGCCGAGATAGTCGTTGCTGCAAAAGGACAGATAGCGGCGTCCGTCTAGGGTGACCTCCGCGCCTTGCGGACTTTGCAGGATGCGGCGCGTGCGGTAGAGGTGTTGCCGGCGGCGCAGTGCTAGCTCATCGGCAAGCGATTGACGCGCAGTCACGCGGGGTGCATGCCCAACTTTTCCAGTAAGGCTTTATCTTGCTGCCGCTCAGGGTTGGCGGTGGTGAGCAGTTGCTCGCCGTAAAAGATCGAATTGGCGCCGGCGAGGAAACACAGGGCCTGCACCGCCTCAGACATCTGTTGCCGCCCCGCGGACAAACGCACCCGGCTGTGCGGCATGCTGATGCGCGCCACCGCGATGGTGCGGACAAACTCCAGCGGATCGAGCGGCTCGGCGCCGTGTAACGGTGTGCCGGCGACTTGCACCAGGTTGTTGATCGGCACGCTCTCCGGTTGCGGATCGAGACTGGCCAATTGCGCGATCAGCCCGGCGCGTTCGCGGCGCGTCTCGCCCATGCCGACGATGCCGCCGCAGCAGACTTTGATCCCGGCCGCGCGCACCTGTTGCAGCGTATCGAGGCGGTCTTGATAGTCGCGCGTGGAAATAATCTCGCCGTAAAATTCGGGTGAGGTGTCGAGGTTATGATTGTAGTAATCAAGTCCCGCTTGTTGTAACTGCTCGGCTTGGCCGTTTTGCAACATGCCTAGTGTGGCGCAGGTCTCCAGACCCAACTCGCGCACCGCCTTGACCATCTCGATGACCGGCGCGAGATCCTTTTGTTTCGGTCCGCGCCAGGCGGCGCCCATGCAAAAGCGCGCGGCGCCACTCTGCTTGGCGGCGCGCGCGGCTTCGAGTACAGTGTCCAGGGGTAATAAGGCCTGGTTTTTCACCCCGGTGTGATAACGCGCCGCCTGCGGGCAATAACCGCAATCCTCCGGGCAGCCGCCGGTCTTGATGGACAATAACGTGGAGAGTTGCAACTCGTTGGGATCAAAGTGCCGGCGGTGAACGGTTTGTGCGCGAAACAGTAAATCGTTAAATGGCAGTTCAAACAGTGCCTCCACCTCGGCAACGCCGATCTTGTTGTGCTGGGGCGTTAGCAGGTGTTCGAGGACGGCGGAGGGGGAGTTCATAATCCCAGCATCATAGCGGCTCTAACCGGGCTGTCAACTTTATATGAAACATCAAGTCAACAACTGGGCAAAAACCGTACAACAGTGGCTGTACCCATCCGTGTGCGTGTTATGCACCAGCCCGCTTGTGGAGGGCGACGTGTGTGATGGCTGCCAGGCCGAATTGCCTTACAACAAGTCGGCCTGCGCGCGCTGCGCCTTACCGCTACCGAACCCAGCCGAACAATGCGGACTATGCCTGCAAGACCCCCCCGCCTATGAGCGCACAGTGAGTTTGTTGCGTTACGCTCACCCCGCCTAACAGTTGCATGACCCGTTCCAGTTTCCGCTGCCACCCTACCCCCTGTCAGCTGCCGGCACGTGCC
>JACXTT010006865.1_pt1 | contig 16172 bp, 6 predicted proteins | sample 9270951 | NCBI WGS metagenome assembly JACXTT01 (sample SAMN15532306, study PRJNA645909) | rock metagenome | isolation source: weathered quartz diorite | place: Puerto Rico | collected 2017-06-21 | reverse complement strand
AGGCCGCCCTGCGATCCTCCCATGACGCCGACGAGCGTCGGATCGACCGCCCTCAAACTTTTGACATAGTTCAGAACCTCCCCCAGGTCTTGCCGCTCCCTCCTGGACATGATCGACGACAGGCCGGTCGAGTTCCCCTGCCCCCGCACCGAATAGGTAAGCGTGAAATAGCCCATCCTCGCGTAGACCGAACAGGTCGCCGCCTCCGTCAGTTTGGTGAGACCAAAGCCGGGAACATCCACGAGGGCAGGAAACCCGTGAGGGGGCTTATGCTGCGCGGGCGTAAAATACAGGGCGTCGAGCGTATCGCCCCCGCTTACCGGGATGCTCACATCCTGGCGCGTCTGTGAGATCGCATCTACGAACCCGGCAACCGCGACAAGAAGTATGAAGAGAAGGATATTACGGCAGATAAAGCGCAAAGTATTTCTCAGGACCGCACTGTTTTTCCGTTATGGAATCGATCGTCACAGTATTTGCGAACGGATTGACTCTCGCAGGCGTAGGCACCCATCTGTGAGCCTCACGGAGAAAACACTGCAGTGCCCTCTCCTCCCTGACTCCCCTGCCGACTTCACGGTCGGCGGAGGACGCGTCGTGGTACATCCATTGAAGCGTTGCGGTAAATGTTGCGCCCGCCGGGTACGGTGTGATCCGAATCCAGCGCTTCACGCAGCGACCGGCGTCGACGGGGCGAATGTCGGGCGCGAGAGAGTCCGGAAAACTCTCAACCTGAACGCTGTCGAGGCCGCGGACCGATGTAAGCCATACGGTCGCAACCAGGCTTCCATCATATCCCACGAACCTGTACGGGACTCCGGTTCGCGACGTTCGCTGGGTCACGATGTCGTACATTCCACGGGGTGAATGAATAAAGGTGGTGAAGAGATAATTTCTCCGCGCGGTGACAAAGTATTTGATCGTCTCGACGTTGTCGAGAAAATCCTGGTTGGTCCCCCATTTAGCCGTGTCGGCCTCGGCATCAGCCCGGATGAGCGACGCAAGACTGTCGATGCGGGGGAACATCCGTTCTTCCGTAAAGACCGTCCGTAGGAGAGAATCGACCCGCCCTACGAGCCTCGCTTTGAGTGCGCGGTTCGCCCAGATTCTGTCCTTCAGAACACTCGATGGACCCGCCAGAGGGGGGAATCGGTACTCAAACCCGTCGTTCAGCAGCGAGGCGGGATAGGGAACGGCAAGGTCGCCGCTCAGTCCGAACGACTCGTCGTAGTCCCAGGGAATGATCGTCCACTGTTGCGCGGGCCGGGAGGCGTCGTGGTAGAGATAATAATTCTTGTTGTACGAATCGCCCATAGCGAGAAGAATATTTCCCTCGAGCCATCCGAACACGCTGTTCATGTCGAAGGTCCGGTTCATCACCTCCGCGAAGGCCGAATCCGGCGTGTCGCGGAGTGCGCGGAAGAGTTCAGCCAGATCGCGGTAATCGTCCTCATCACCGATCTCTTTTGGGTAGTACAGTTTCAGCAAGTCCTTCGACTGGACGCTCATATCGGCCAGCGAGTAATACCCGCCGGCATTGTACAAAGAGCCCGGCTGCCGTCCGCGATTCTGTAGGAAGTCCTTGTCGACCCGTTCTACGTCCAGGTACAATCCCTGCCGATTTCCGTTCAGCGTAAGCGTTGCGTATGAAGCATGCGGCGCCATCTCCCCGATGTCGGCGAAAAGGTCCCAGGAGAGCTTTTCTCTGAGAAAGGACTTGTCGCTGTACATTGCGTGGAGATTAATCTGGTGGGCCCCGCCGATCTGCTTGCCGGAAAGCTTCAGGCGGTATGAATGCTTCGGGAAGTACCGGTTCGATCTCCCCTTGAACCGGATCTTGACATCCTTCCAGGCGTTTCCTCCGTATTCGAGCCTCGCGGAGAGGGCCTTGTTGCTGAACGCGTCCCGCAAGAGGAGTGAATCGAGGTCCTCCCGGTCCATCAAAACTCTAAAATCGGGGAGTTGGGCCTGGAGGCTGGCAACAGAAACTGCGATGGCAAGAAGGAGCTTCTTCACGGCGCGCCCGGCGTCGGCGAATTCACATGTGTGAGAGGTCAGAGATTCCGGGGCTCTATCGGTTCCGCTTCCAGCCGCCGCCCGCGCCTCGCAAGCTTTTCGCGCCTGTTGCGGACGACCTCGATCGTTTTCCGATAGACGTTTTCGAACAGATCAGCCTTCCTCTCCGCAGCGGTGCGCTCCGGCAGCGCCTTCGCGACGGCGTGGAGATCCAGATAGACGATGCCGTTCTCCTCGTAGCATCTCACCTCGTGAACAGCCCTTCTTCCCGATTCGTCGAGAGCGTCCGCAATCCTGAGGAGAGCAGCGAGCCGTTTCACGCGAAGCTGGTCCGGCTCTTTGAGCAGGCCGAGGTGCCGGAAGTTCAGTTTCGAGAGCTGCTGGCGATGGAGGTACGCGATGTTTGCGATGAGCTCCCGTTCGTAATCCGAAATCAGGTCGAAATGATGGCGTATGATCGCTTCAAATGTGAATTCTTCATGCCGTGTTTCCGAAAGAGCGTGTCCGATGTCGTGGAGCATCGCCGCGCAGAACAGGATCATGCGATCCCAGTCGCCATACCCATGGAGGTGAACGGTCTGATCGAAGAGCGACAAGGCGAGCGCTGCGACTTTTCTGGGATGGTCGAAGTCGCGATCATACCTTGAGAACAAGCCGAATATTTCGCCGAGGGCGTTGTTGGGAAACTCGTGCCGGAGAGCCGGCAGTATTGTCTGGCCGACGTCGGCAAGGATCGCGCGCTGAAGATCCTTCTCTGCCGCGGCGGGGGTCACTCTCCCCCAGCAGTCCGACTCCGCCAGCTCCTTGTAGATGTCGATGATCCTTGATTGGATCATCACGTCCCCCGACGACTCGTGTATGAAGTCATGGACGGAAGCGGCGGCGGGGGCCTTGGGTCTCTGGCGCATGACATCCCTCAGCGGGACATCGATAAGAATTGTCCTGTCGGGCTTTATGTGAAAAATCTGGGACATGGCATCGAACCATCCGGGCTGAATCCCCTTCGCGACGGCATCGGTATAGAGGCCCGCAACATAACCATCCATGATGATGACCGAGCCTGCGGTGAGAGCGGGTATAATCTCCTGCTCATAATACAGGGCGATCTCCGCGGCGGAGAGTATAACTCTTGCCTGCGGAGACAGCACACCCTTCTTGAGCGCTTTTCTTGCAATCCCGATTCCCACCCACGACTTCCCCGCCGGCGCGAGACGCACATCATATCCCAGCGTGAGCAGCTCGTTGTAGAGAAGGTTTGCCTGTCGCGACGCGGCCTCTTTGTCGGCGCTTTCGATGACGACCAGTCTGCCGGGAAAGAGATGCCTCGACGGAGCGGCATGAGACCTGGCACTCCCTTTCAATCCTCCCCTCCCGATCCTTCCCGAGTCGGATGACCCTGCATGAGGCACGGAAGATTCCCCCGCGTTCCACCCCCTCAGGCGCTGTTCGACGATCGATACGACATACTCGTGCACGTCAGCAATGGAGGCACTGGCGTCAATTTCGATGAGGCCGAAATCTTTCGTGATACGTTCGTATTCCGAGGCGACACGCGCCTGGAATTCGCGGAACGAGGCTTCGGGATCGCCGTGCGGGGTGACATCCATTCCCGACTCATAATACGAAGGAGGGCCTCCGCCGTTCCGGTCGATGATCCGTAGGAGAGTTTCTTCAACAGAAGCCGAGCAGTAAAACGCCAGATCCGGTTTTGGCGCAAGGGCGTAGAGGCTCTCCACCCATCGCCGGTCAACATTCCGCGCGAGGTCGCGCGCCAGCGCCGTGTACGCGTAACGATCCGCGATGACGATTGCCCCGTCCCGGATGGCGGGGAGTATTACGTTTTCGAGCCTGTACATAAAATCGGCGGCGTGGAGGGTGCTATAGAGATACGGCGTGAGGAGCTTAGCTTTTTTTGCCCTCTTGATTGCCTTCGAGATGAGCCTTGAGGAATTCCACGTCGTAATGACGACCGGGAGCCCTCTCTCTCTGAGTTTGTCTGCGAGAAGCTCTATCTGGGTGGTCTTACCGACACCGTCCAAACCCTCGAAAACGATGAGACGTCCGGGATGCGGGGGTTTTGGCGGGTCGCTGCGGGCCGATCTCCCTTTCGATGCAGAAGCAGTGATCGGTTGAGGCATGGATGCGGGGATATTTTCCATGGCAATGTAAGAAATCTAGGGAAAAGATAGCAGAGAGGATGTGACGTCCGTCAGGGGTCACTTCTGCCCCGGAATCACGGCGGAGGGGGTAATTTCGGGTGTCGATCTGAGCCAGCTCTGGTAAACGCGCTGTTGGAGGTCAGTCGGCGAGGCGACTTTCTCGATCTTGTACGAAGGAACGGTTGAATGGCCTATTTTTACTTTGTACTCTCTCAGCCGGTCGCTCCGGAAAACTGTCAACGTAACTTCATCTCCTTCTGCCGACTGTCCGATGCGGTCTGGGAGATCCGAGGTGCGAACGCGGTAGCCGTTGAGGGCCAGAAGCTCGTCGCCGATGTTCAACCCGGCGGCTTCAGCCGGAGATCCCGCGATCACCTGGCTGATTCTTGTCTTATCGCCCGCATCGAAGGTGTTCAGGCCGATCCACGGCCGCCGTGTTGTATCCCTCGCTGTGAGCTGGAGACCGGCATACCCGAGCTCTTCTTCCCAGGGAAGCGAGGCTGTTCCGTAGACATACTTGTCAAAAAACTCCTGAAGCTTGCTGCCTGCAAATTCTTCGGATACCTTCTGGAAATCAGTCAGGGTATACCCCGCACCCGATAGCGGGAACCGCTGATACATCGCGCGCATGACCTCGTCGAGAGAATGATCAGTCCGGGATCGGTGCCGGATCTCGAGGTCCAGAAGCGCGCTCACGTTTGCGCCTTTGCCGTAGTAGTCTGATTCGAGATTATACGACTGCTCGGTCCCGCGCCAGTATTTCACCCATGCATCGAAGCTCGCTTCGGCCAGCGGCTGGACCTTGTTCCCCGGGCGCTGCCGGTCGCCCTGAATCCCCGATGCCGCGTTATCGAGGAACCTGTCCGCCGTACCGAATCCCGATCGAAGAAGCATGACGCTCTCATAGTAGCTGGTTGTCCCTTCGGCGATCCAGAGCTCCGGCGAATAATTCTCCTTCGTGTAGTCGTAGGGATGAATGCCTTTGGGCCGGAGCTGCTTGACGTTCCATGTATGGAAAAATTCGTGGGCGACGAGTTGGAGGAATCCGCGGTATGAATCGGGGTTCTTGAAACCGAAGGGGCTGGTCCCCATGATGGTCGAATTGATATGCTCGGTCCCCCCACCGACGTTGGGGGCGCAATGAACCAGGAACACGTATCGCTTGTAGGGGAAATTCCCCCAGAAATCCTTTTCCGTCTTTACGATCTTTGAAATGTCGCGGATGAGCGTGTCGGCATTCCAATTCCCTTCGCCGAAGATGCTCAGCACGTGTGGGATTCCCTCGACGGTAAACGGGAAATCCTTCTGCGTCCCTATTTCGATCGGGCAATCGACGAGATAGTCATAATTGGGGGCCGTAAACCTCCGTCCGTCCCCCTCGAGACCTGTCGTCACGTGCCAGTTCTTGAAGGGGTCGATTGCAAGCGAGAGAGGGTTATTCCGGAATCTCTCCACGTACATGAATACCGCCGCGCCGTCGACAAAGGCGTGGTCTTCGTTGAGCCCGCGCGTTCGCTGGTAGAATTCATTCGCGTAGACGGTGTAACGGACCGTAACCTTCCCGCTGCCCTTCGACTCCACACGCCAGAGCGACTTCTCCACCTTCTGCCATGCGAGAGATTTACCACCCGCGTCAGCGGCGTTGAAGTTTTGAACGCCGCTTGCGAAGTCCAGCACGAGATAGCGCCCCGGCCTCCAGACCGGAAGGATGAAATCGATCGTTGAATCGCCTGAACGCAATCCGTCTATTGCAACTTCGACCTCAAAGAGGTGTGTCGAAGGCTTCGACATCCCGAGCGTGTAATGGACTGAGGGCTGATCTGCCAGCGTCATCGTCGTGAGAAGACTTAGAAGTGTGAGAAATCTGCCGGTCACTGCGGTGTGTTCGCCGCAAGGAGTTTTTGGTACCGGGGATTATTCCGCATCGGAGCGAAGATCGGGTCGACGCGAAGCCATCCCTGTGAAAGATATGATGGCATCGCCAGGAGTCTTTCGAGCACATCGATTGCTGAGTCGTATTCTCCGGTCATGGTGTAGATCTGAGCAAGATCCTGGATACGATTCGGCGCTACCATTGCCTCGGTCTGAACCGGTTGGAGTTCAACTCCCTTCTTCCCTTCGCGTATGGCCTCGTCCTTCCTCCCGAGTCCTGCGCAGGCAATGCCAAGGGCGGTATGCATACGCGCATCCTCCGGATGTATGGTCACCTCGCGCTCCAGTACGGCTCGCGCTGCCTCATAATTTGTACGCTCCTTCTGCCGATCTGCGAGTTGCCCGTACAATTGTCCCAGGAGCAGTTCCTTTGGAATGTACGACCATTGATTATCGAAGACTTTTATGTCGCTCGCCAGGACGTATTCCACCGCGCTCCCGGATTTGCCGGCCATCATGTCAAAGAGTGCCTGATAATACATAAACGCCGGATCCGAGTCCCCGACTTTCCGCTTCAAACCCTGGTCTAAGACGTCCTCCGCATGCTGCATACTCCCTTCCCACAGGACAAAGTTGATTGCTCTTGTGTAATATAGATACGCGATGTCGGGGGCGAGTTGAATTGACCGGCTATACGCCTTCTCGGCATCGGCATATTTGTGTACGATGAGATAGGTGTTCGCCAATTCCCCAGCCATGCCGCCAGAGAGCGGGTCGAGTTCGACGATCCGGTTGAATTTCTCGGTTGCATCTTCGAACTTGCCCTCGCGCCGGCTGATAGACGCCAGGCCGAGAAGCAGCTCGGGATTGTTCGGCTGAACCTCCAGGGCCTGCTGAAACTCTTTTCGCGCATCCGCATAGTCCCGGAGCCCGTGGTAATAATACCATCCCATGCCCTCATGCGCCTCGGGTGATTGAGAGTCGAGCTGCACGGCTTTTTCGGCGGCGGCCTTCGACTTCGCGACGCGCTCCGGGGTGTGATCGAAGAATTCCCAATACATATTGGCGTGCGTGTCAGCGAGCTTCGCATAGGCGGCCACAAAATTGGGATCCAGTTCCACCGCCTTCTGGAACATCTGCTCCGCTATTCGGTAATCCCTCTCAAGGACGCCGCGGTGGAGGAATTCAACACCGCGGAGGTACGAATCGTAGGCGTCGGAATTATTCGTCAGCTTTGTCTCAAGAGATCGTTTCTCCTTCTGAAGGAGCGTAATGTTCATCGCGCTTGCAACCTGGCCCGCGATTTCCGATTGAAGTTTGAACGCACCCTCCATTACCGCCTCGGACGGCTGCGACCACATCTGTGTCCCATCTGAGATGCTGATCAGCTGCGGGTTCACACGCACCCGGTTTGTCCCGTCGCTTTTTTCCCAGCGAATTGTCCCCTGTAAGATGTAACCGACCCCCAGCTCCTCGCCGATTTGCTTCAGCGGCTTGGTCGTTTTCTTGTACTGCATGGCGCTCGACCGTGCGATGACGCCTAACCCCGACAGGCCCGAAAGCCGGCTTGTGATTTCCTCCGTAATTCCGTCCGCAAAGTACTCCTGATCGGGTGAACCGAGATTTTCAAAGGGGAGGACAACAAGCATCTTTCTCGAGGTCTCCGGCGACTTGATTGCGTCCGGAGGCCGGCGCATCAGCACGACGATCGCGATGGCGGTCACGACGAGCGCGCCTGCGAGGGCGATCCAGAGCGCGCGCCGGGAACGGCTTACCGGAGGTGTGCCTGCTGCCGGGATATGGGATGCCGGCTGAGACGCACGGGGTATCGCTCCGGTCTCTGGCCTCACCACGCGCGCTGACTGCTTCTGCGTGCGACGTATCTCGCTCACCATGTCGTCTATATGCTGGTAGCGATCCTCAGGATCCTTTTCCAGGGCGCGTTGGATGATCCGGTCTATCTCAGCAGGAACCTCCTCCCTGTATTTTAGCACGGACTCGGGGGCTTCGTTCAGAATGGAATACATCATCGCCGCCTCGTGCTCCCCGCGGAACGGCATCTTTCCGGTTAACATCTCGAAGAGTACCACGCCGAACGAGAAAATGTCGGATCGCGCATCTACTTCTCCACCCTGAATCTGCTCGGGGGCCATGTAACCGAGCGTTCCGACCGTGCTCGAGGTTCGCGTCAGTTTGAGGGAGCCCTTCAACTTCGCCAGACCGAAATCCATCACCTTGATCTGGTTTTTTGAGTTCAGCATGATGTTCTCGCACTTGATGTCGCGATGAACAATCCCCTTGCCGTGCGCCTCGTTGAGCGCCTCTCCGATCCGGATCGCAAATGAAAGGGCTTCGGAAATCTTCAGCGGTGATTCGGCAACCCTCGTTCGCAGGGTGACACCATCGACGTATTCCATTTCGATGAACTTCTGCCCCTGGTGCTCGTCGATCCCATAGATGATGCATACGTTGGGGTGATTCAGCGCGGACGCTGCTTTTGCCTCCTGAAGGAACCGGGCCCGTTCGGCCTCGTTCGAGGTGAGACGCTGCGGCAGGAACTTGAGAGCGACAATGCGGTCAAGCTCGGTATCCTGCGCTTTATAGACGATTCCCATCCCGCCCTCACCGAGCTGGGCGAGAATCTTGTAGTGGGAGATTGTCTGCCCGATCATATCAGCGTAGATGTTCCATTAGCCGCAATTGCGAACTTCTTTGTGATTCGACAAACAGAATCTCTCTTCCTCCCGGAGTCACCGACATGTAAACGCCGAGGTCCGGGAATTTGCCAGCAAGCCGAGTCTCAGAGCCGTCCGCGAGCGATTTCTTCCAAATCTCTCCGGTTTCATTTCTGTACAGAATATACCTGTCGGCAGAACAAAGTGCGAATTGACGAGAGGCTTCAAGGAGGAAGCGGGGCGCCGAAATACGTACAGCGCGCTTCGTTCCGGAAGAATCATTTGAAGCTTGCCCCGCGGAATCCGATCGGGAATCTGGTCGATGAAGCAGCGTGTCATGCGGCGGTTCAGTTGCATGAGCAAGACGGGCCGACGAATCGGCTGCCCTCATTGCGGAATCTCCGGAGGAAGGAGGTCGCTCCCCGATCGGGCGTGTCGAATCGGAGTGCAGGACGGGAGGTGGCGGTGGAAGTGAATCGACCCACCACCCTTCCCGGCCGGGTCGCAAATCCCGGAGGAACACTGTTACCCCGTCCGACATCGGAATCACGTACGTGGAGTCTTTATAGTACCTTGACCTCTCCCCGCCTGTTACACCGACCTTCCAGGAACTCATCCCGCCGTGGAGAATGACGGTCGCGGAATCTAACCACCATACGTCGCTCGCAATGCCGAGCGATCTCGGCGCTGCTCCGGATGCGGTTCCCACGACGTATGCGCGCTCGGAATCCAATGGCTCCGAGATCGAGTGCGCGCAATACGCAATCCATTTTCCGTCCGGAGACCATCGCGGCTCGCCTGCGATGTCGCCGCCGGGAGAGAGAGTCCGCAGATCTCCGCCACTGCGGGCCGCAACATATATGTGACTGACCGGTTTCAACGGGTCGGCTTCGAGCGCCTGAACCGCGACGGTCGCTCCGTCCGGCGACACCGATGCCGACCTCATATCCAGACCGCTGAGTGGAATCTGACCCACCACCACCGCGTTGCTGTCGGCCACGGAAATGAGACCTTCTTGCAGGTGCCTGAGAATAAGCAGAGTGCTTGCATCATCCGGGGTGCTCATCGAGACATCGGGCCCGGCCCCGTTAGACACTTTTACAGGTGTTCCGCCCTCAGCCGGCACAATCCAGATGTTCGAATGGCCATCCTTGCTCGAGGAGTAGAGAACGTCGTTATCCTTCGCCCAGCATACATCCCCGATATGCGCTTCATCGAACGTGAGCTGGGTCTCCACGCCCGATTCGAAACCGTGAATGAAGAGTTCCTGATTTCCCGATGAAAGGGTGCGGATAAGCGCAACAGACTTCCCATCGGGCGACCAGGAGAACGCTGGGCGAATTGATGTCGAGAAATCGGGCTCCTCGAGGTCGATGCGTGGATCGTTTCCGTCGGGACGTGCGCTCCTGAATTCCAATCTCCCCGGTGCGCCCCCCGGGGCTGTCGTTCGCACGAGATATCCGATTCGCCTCCCGTCGGGACGCCACCGCGGTGCCATTCCCGGCTCGGCAATCCTGATGCCTGCTCCGCCGGAAGCGGGGACAGAGCGCACTTCGGATTCCCGGCTGTATGGATTCCAGCGATCGTAGAGAATCATGCTGCCGTCGGGGGAGATGTCAGTCGTGAAGATCTCGGTCGAAGACTCGGTTGTGAGCTTACGTGGTTCGCCACCCGATTCTCCTACGGTGTAGACATTCCACTTGTTTCGGCTGTCTGGGGCCGCGAAGGAGATCCATTTGCCGTCGGGAGAGAAACCCGGGTATGAAAAATCGGTGAATGCGATCGTCAGGTTCCGTGTCGTCGCTCCGGAATTCAGACTGATCACCCTCCCGGGCGGGCGCTCGGGTTCTCCCCGGCGCATGATCGAACGGGAGAGAAAGTATGCGCCGGCGGCAAGAACTACCATTGCCGCGATTAAGAGCTGCCGAAGCTTTCTTGCGGGTTTCCGTTCTCCGTTTGAAGGGACGGGTGAATCGGCGGTGTGGGCGCTCAAAGGACCTCGGAAAGAAAAAACCCCGTCCGGCCTGAATCAGTTCCGGCGGGGTCAAGACACATTGGGGGTCATCAATCAGCTAGAACGTGCGCTTAAGGTAGGGAGAAATACGGGGAGTGTCAAGGAACCTCGATAGGCCACCGAATCTTCCGGAAATTTGTAGCCGCGGGCTTTAGCCCGCGCCATTCACGCGCCCTAAAGGGCGCGGCTACAGGTTAGACTCCGGAGCCGCTTCAATTCGCGAGGTTACTTCGACCTCTTGGGGACTTCTACTTCTTCGGCGTGGAGGATTGCATCGAGAATCCTCAGCAGATTCTCGGCCTGGATCGGCTTTGGAAGAAACGCCTCGACACGCGACGTCTTGATCTTGTCGAGTGTTTCGGGATCTGTGAGACCGCTGACCGCAATAATCTTTATCTCGGGGGTGAGTCGATGCAGCGTTCGAATAAGCGACCCCCCGTCCATATTCGGCATCATCATGTCGGTGAGGACAAGACGAAACAGGCGGCGGTCCTTCTCGATCAGGGCAAGCGCTTCAACTCCGTCGCGCGCCATCTGAACCTTGTAGCCGTACGCTTCAAGCGTCTCTTTCGTCATCTCCCGGATGGAGAGCTCGTCGTCGACAACCAGAATCGATTCTCCCCGGCCGGATGGAATCTGACTTGTTTTCTCTTCCTTGGGATGCTCGCCCTCGACATTCGTCGCGGGGATGAACACCTTGAATTCCGTGCCCCTCCCGACCGTGCTGTCCACCGTCACCAATCCGCCGTAGCTTTTCACGATGGCCATGACTGTCGACAGCCCCAGGCCGGTGCCCTTGCCGACTTCCTTCGTGGTAAAGAAGGGATCAAATATCTTGTCCATTACTTCCGGGGGAATCCCCGTGCCCGAATCCGTGACCGAGAGCGCGAGATAGTTACCCGGCGGGGCGTTAAACTGTTTCCGGGCCTGCTTCTCGTCCACAATGACATTCTCGGCCGCAAGCGTCAGGGTACCGCCGTTCGGCATCGCGTCCCGGGCGTTGACAAGCAGATTCAGGACGATCTGGTGGAGCTGGGTGGCGTCGCCGATGATCGTCCACAGGTCCGAGGGGAGGTTGAAACGGACAGCGATAGAGCGTGGGAATGTTTCCTGGACGATCCTTTCAAGCTCCCGCAGGATGTGCTTGGGCTGGAGAAGCGTCCGTTCCCCTTCGGTTCCCCGCGCGAACGTCAGGACCTGTTTCACGATCGATGCGCCTCTCCGGGCGCTGAGATCAATCACCGTCAGGAGATGGTTTATCTTCTCATCCGTGATCCGTTTCTGGAGCGCCTGAATGGCCATGAGAATCGGCGAGAGAACATTGTTCAGATCGTGCGCGATGCCACCTGCAAGTGTGCCGATATTCTCAAGTCGCTGCGTGCGGCGGATCTGCGCTTCAAGCTGGCGCTGTTCGGTGACATCGGTGTTAACGACGAGGATCGACTTCGGTTTGCCTTCCTTGTCGTTGACGAGCGTCCAACGGCTGTCTACGATGAGCTTCTTCCCGTCGCGTGTCTCCTGCTTCAGTTCGCCCGCCCACGCTCCGTTCTCAATGACATTTGTGTAGGCCACTCCGATCCCGCCGGTGCTTTCCTGCTGGAATAGTTCGTGGGCCGGCCTTCCAACCGCCTCATCCTGCCTGACGCCATAGAGCTTTTCTGCGCCCCGGTTCCAGTAGAGAATGGAATTTTCCAGATTCCTCACCGTGATCGCATCGCCGGTGATGTCGAGGAGCGCCGCCTGCTCGCGGATTTGTTCCTCGGCGAGTTTTCGCTCGGTGATGTCCTGCCCGACCCTGATGAGGGTCTTGTTCAGGCCCACGGTATCCTGAAAGAGAACCCAGTGGAGATTACCCCCCGCATCGCTGATCTGCCGCTCGTACGGGTGCTGCTTGATAGGATGCTCGCCGCACGCGCACTTCGCCGTGAGATTCCGTTCCCGCATCCTTTCTACAACGTCCGGCCTGGTCACTTTCCACCACCCCTCGTGGAGAAGGTGCTCAGGCTTGTACCCGAGGACCAGCTCAAACGAAGGGCTTGCATAGGTGACTCCGCCCGTCGAATCCATAACGAGAATCAGGGCGCTTGCCTTGGTGATAATTTCGTTGGACAGCTGGATCTGCTTTTCGTTGATCTTTCGCCGGTCGACTTCCTGCTCGAGCTCATGATCGCGCCTGTCGAGCATGGCGGTAAGGGTCTCGATCCTCTTCCCCGTCGTTTCAACATTCATGAAGAGCGTATTCAGGGCGTTCGCGACGCGCGCGGTCTCATCCTTGTGGATAGGATGAGCGCGAACGCGCAAATCTCCTTTCGCCGCCTGCTCGACCAGGTTCACAAGGGGGCCGAGATGCCGGGTGGCGAGGAAGACGACTGTGAACACGAGGAGAGTTCCGCCGAGCATCGCAGAGAGTGCCAACACCCCAAGGTGCAAGCGATCTTGGCCGTTCACCGACTGGAGATCCTGAAGGAAAACGCCGGCATAACAGACGACGAGCTGGCGCTTCTTGTCAACGACTGAAAACATGACCTTGCATACCGGCGCATCCAGGTTCGGCTCGCGCCCGACGTTGCCGTAGTCAAGGGAGTTTGCTTCATCGAGCCCGAACGATCCCAGCAATGTAGCCGAATCGGCGGCCACAAGGATGTAGCTCACCGGATGTTGCTGTCCGATCCGGTTAACAGCGCGGTTGACCTCCTTCGGATCATGCGCCTGCAGGGCCGACCCGATTTCCCTGGAGAGCATCGATGAGATCGCGGCGACCCTCTCTACCGCAGCATCATGCTCCCTCGCATCGAGCCGCATGAGGAGAGGGATCGAAATCATGGCACAGACCGTACACGTGAGGAGTACAACCGGGAGAATAACCTTCCACCGGATCGACAGCGATGAGAGTGTTTCCCGAAGGCTCATTGCCCGTCACTCCTTGTGGTGCCGGCCGCTGCCGGGTTCGTCAATTTGTATGCTAGTGCGTTCCTCACGTTCCTATATCAATCTACGATGCCCAGGTTTCTCCGGCTGCGATACTCCTCACCCTGCCAAGATCAGGTGCGCGCAATCACACCCCCCATTAGCCGCGCCGATCGCATGGAGGAAACATACCTTCCCCCGCATTTTAGCGGGAAAATGGGCTCAAAGCGTGTGAAGCGGGTCGAAGGTAGAGATTTAGCAGGAAAGAAGAAGGGGAGGCGTGATGTAGGTCAACCGGCCGGAGTGGCCTTCAGGCGAGCCAGACGAGTTTTTGCGTCGAGAAGTTCAGGCGATTTGAAGTCTGCATCTTTCCATCGCCGGAGATAGTCTTCGAACTGAGTGATCGCACGTTCTTTGTTGCCCTGTTGCTCATAGGCAAGGCCCAACCAATAGTGGGCTTTCCTCGCCGCAATAAATCGATACTGGTCCATTATCAATCCGTCGAGCTCATAGGTACTGTTGAGGATTGGCGACCACTGTGCAAGCCGCTGAAATTCCGCGATTGCTTCCTCCCGGCGTCCTGTCTTCAGCAGGCAAAGCGCGTGGTGGTAGAGCGGTATATGATTCACCGGCAATAAGCGCGAAGCTGAGTTGAACCGTTCGAGCGCCTGGTCGTACATCCCCCGTTCGGCGGCAAGTACACCCATCTCCCATTCATACACCGGATGTTTTCCCGGACTGACGTGTTCCAGATCGGCCAATACTGAATCGGCAATGCGGTTCGACTCATCCACATTCCCGTTTTTGAGATAAGCGAGGGCTACAGTCATCCCGCCGTAGGCGAATCCGCGAATCGGTTTCAGCAAATCCGACAATTGCATCGCGTGCTCGAGCATCGCCTTGTAATCCTTTAGCTCGTAATCGATCATTATTATCGATCCAAGCTCGATCTGAATCAATGAGGTAAGGTGCTGCTTCCTGAGAACAGGCAGGGGCTCGAGGTACCGGGTCCGGGCGGCGGCGAGCTGTCCTCTGTGGCTCAGAAATAACACGGGCAGCAGCTCGTTATAGTATTTCTCCTCCTCACCCAGCGACGCGGCGAACCGGTGGAAATATTTCTCCGCGGATTCGTAGTCGTCTCGCGAAAGCGCAGCGAAGGCCAACTTCGGCAGGCTCTGGAAGTCGGGCCTGAACGATATGGCCTTCTGCCACCACGCAGTGGCCGACTCGTAGTCACCGAACATCGCATAGATATCACCCTTGCTGTCGTAGGGGTTGGGCTCTGCGGGCGCAAGCCGGACATACCGGTCGATCGCGGCCAGCGCATCGTCTCTCCGATTCATGAGTGCGTAGGTATATGCCAGCGAATTCCAGATCCCCTTATCGAGAGAATCCACCTTCAGGGCCTGCAGGTACGTCTGTGCTCCTTTGTCATACTGCCACGTAAACCCGTAGAAGACGCCCAGGCTCTGGTATGCACTCTCTTCACGGGGGTATTTTTGGATGAGCTTCTCCAGCATTCCGATTGCTTTCGGGAGATCTTGCTCGTTGAACGCTGCGTACGTCGACTGGATCATCAGCCGCTCGCGGTCGGGAAGGTTCTGGCTTAGTTCAAATGCCTTCTTCAGCGCGAAACCGGTCTCCTCGATGGATGGTCCTCCCGGACCGCCCCCGGTATTTAACCGCGCAAGATAATAATAGGCCATTGCGAAATTGCTGTCGAGCTCAATCGCCCTCTTAAAGGCACCCTTTGCCTCCGCAAGATAAAACCGGTTGTTTAACTCCACACCTTCAAGATAGGAGCGATATGCCTCGGGGGAGGTTGTTGTCACATGTGCGACAGAAGGAGCCTCCGACGCAGCCTGCGGGGAGACACGCAGGTCATTCTTCACCAGCAGCGCCAGCGTGTCAACAAGGGAGAACACACGTTCGGGAGTAAATCCCGCAAGTCGCTGAGTGCTTAATATTTTTCCCGATTGCACGTCCACCAGGCGGTACGTAACTGCGAGGGACGGCTGCTTCTGCAGGACGCTTCCCAAAAGCATCATCGAGACCCCCGCACGCTGTGCAATCTTGGTTCCAGTTGAGGGCGAAATCGCCTTCTGATCACCCTGACCCATTTCTTTCTGGATGTCGTACAACCGCTCGCGGCTGATTACCTCGAGGTCGTTTGTCTGAAAAAGGGCCGTCGTGAGAAGGTTGGTCAGCATCTCGCCCGTGTGATCCTTGTCCTCCGGGTCGGGAATATTCTCGAAGTAGAGCACGGCAAGCGACTTCTTGCCCGTTTCGGCGGCGCTCTTCTGCGTCGTAATCTGAAAATTGAACGGATTGAAAATCAGAAGGAGTATGGCCGCGACGATAACAATCCCGGCGGGGATTGCATACTTCATCAGAGTCTTGGGCTTCGCCGGAGCAACGGTGTCAATCGGTTGGGTGATACGTGAGGTGGTCGCGTAGCCCGCTCGGGCATACTCGAGCTGTTTGCGCTCCCTCCGGAGATCCGCAAGCATCTCGTCGACGTGCTGATAT
>JACXTT010006864.1_pt1 | contig 16172 bp, 15 predicted proteins | sample 9270951 | NCBI WGS metagenome assembly JACXTT01 (sample SAMN15532306, study PRJNA645909) | rock metagenome | isolation source: weathered quartz diorite | place: Puerto Rico | collected 2017-06-21 | reverse complement strand
GGACCACGCAGGAGGTCTCCGCGGCGCTGCGCATCTGCCACGCGGCCGGCGCGCCAGTCAGCGCCTGGGGCGGCAAGACCGGCCTGGTCAGCGGGGCCCGCGCCGAGGGCGAGATCGCGCTGTCGCTCGACCGGATGAACGCCATCGAGGAGATCGACACGGTCGGGACGACCATGACCGTCCAGGCCGGCTGCGTGCTGCAGACCGCCTGCGAGGCGGCCGAGGCCATCGGGCTGATGCTGCCGCTGGACCTCGGCGCGCGGGGCTCGGCGACGATCGGCGGCAACATCGCCACCAACGCCGGCGGCAACCGGGTGCTGCGCTACGGCATGATGCGCGACATGGTGCTGGGGCTGGAGGCGGTGCTGGCCGACGGCACGGTGGTCTCGTCGATGAACCACCTGATGAAGAACAACACCGGCTATGACCTGAAGCAGCTGTTCATCGGCTCCGAGGGCACGCTGGGGATCGTCACCCGCGCGGTGATCCGCCTGCGCACGCGGCCGGTCAGCCAGGACACAGCGCTGGTGGCGGTGGAGACGTTCGAGCAGTTGCCGGCGCTGCTGCAGTTCCTCGACCGCAGGCTGGGCGGCACGCTCTCGGCCTTCGAGGTGATGTGGGCGGAGTTCTACGAACTGGTCACCACCGAGCCCGCCAAGGGCCGCGCGCCGATCCCCTACGGCCACCCCTACTACGTCCTGATCGACGGCATGGGCGGCGACGAGGCGGCCGATGCGGCGCGGTTCGAGGCGGTGCTGGGCGAAGCGCTGGAGGACGGGCTGATCGCTGATGCCGTGGTCGCCAAGTCGCTGGCCGAGCGCGAGGCGATCTGGGGGCTGCGCGACGACGTCGGCCAGACGGGCCGCAGAGGCCCCTCGCACACCTTCGACGTCAGCCTGCGCATCGCCGACATGGAGGCCTATGTGGCGCAGGTGAGGGGCGCGCTCGCCGCCCGCTGGGCCGACCCGGCCGCCTTCGTGTTCGGCCACCTGGGCGACGGGAACATCCACCTGGTGATCGGCGTCGGCGAAAGCGGGCCGCAGGTGCGCCAGGCGGTGGAGGAGATCGTCTACCAGCCGCTGGCCGCCATCGGCGGGTCGATCAGCGCCGAGCATGGCGTCGGCCTGCAGAAGCGCGCCTACCTCGGCCTGTCGCGCAACGCCGGTGAGATCGCGCTGATGCGGACTCTGAAGGGCGTGCTCGATCCGAAGAACATCCTCAACCGCGGGAAGATCTTCGAGGTCGAGGCTTAGACGTCAGGTCAGCATCGGCGCCATGCCAGGATCGCCCTTCTCCATCGCCCGTTGGTAGGCGGGCCGCGCGGCGATGCGCTGGAGATAAGCCAGTGTGTTGGGTGAGCCGGACAGGTCGTGCGGCACGAAGGCGCGCAGGGTGGTGAGCGTGAAGACCATGATGATGTCGGCCGCGGTGAACTCGGAGCCGGCGAAATAGTCAGCCTCGCCCAGCCGCTGCTCGATGAGATCCCAGGCGGCCTCGGCGCGCAGGCGCATGAACTTCGCACGCGGGCTTTCCTCCACGCCCTCGGCCGGCGCGGCGCGCATCAGCGCCGACTGCCGCGGCATCATCGAGGCGTTGGCGAAGTGGAGCCAGAACAGATAGTCGGCGAAGCTTGGCGAGTCGGGGCCGACAGCCAGCCGCCCCTGCCCGTACTTGCCGATGATGTACTCCATGATCGCGCCGGTCTCCGGCAGGACCACGTCGCCATCCGTGATGATGGGAGCCGTCCCTACGGGATGCAGCGCCTTGTATTCCGGCGGCCCCATCCGCGTGACCGCGTCGCGGGCGTAGAGCTTCAGCTCATAGGGAATTCCCAGCTCCTCGCAGAGCCAGACGATCCGCTCGGACTGCGAGACGCCTAGGTGATGGACGGTCAGCATGGGCGGCTCCTGGACGGCATGGGCGGCGGCCATCTTGGCCGGCCGCGGTCAGGTTTGCGAGGACCTATCAGCGCGATCGATAGCGACGAACCCGTGGCTGGCCTCAAGGTCGCGACCGCCGCGGGCGATGAGCACGACTTGCTCCAGGCGGCTCAGCCCCACTACGAGCGCGCTCAGCCAGAACCAGCCCGTCCAGCCGGTGACGGCGATCGCCGGCCACAGGCAGAACAGCAGGAAGGCGCCGACCTTGGCCGACCAGACGTGGAACATCATCAGCCGGCGCGTCATCAGCCAGGAGACACCGAGGTAGGCGACCGGCCCACCGAACAGGACAGCGGCCGCGATCCACTGGCGGGCGACGAGATCGGGATAGGCGAGCGCGAGGAACCCCAGGATCGCGACGGAGAAGACATTGTCGACCACCGCGTCGAGCTGCGCCCCGAACTCCGAGGACTGCCTGAGCCGCCGGGCCAGCCAGCCGTCGATCAGGTCGGTCGCCGCGGCCAGGACGTAGAGCGCCAGCGCCGCCCTCGCCTGCCCGGCCCAGAGCAGGCCGAAGATCGGCGCGATGAGGACGCCGCGCAGCAGGGTCACGGCGTTGGCGGGCTTGAATTCGCCGCGCTCGACGACCAGCGAAACCGGCGACCAGTTCACGGCGCCTCCATCAGCCGGATGGTGGCCGGGTTGGCGATCAGGCTCTCGATAGAGAAGGCGTTGTGGTGCATCGGGCAGACCAGCTCGCCCTTGTCGTTGAGCGTCCCGAACTTCAGCGGCCCGCCGCGGTGGGGGCAGCGGTTGGGCACCAGGTAGAGCTCGCCGTCGACGCTGAGCAGGAAGTAGTCCTCGCCGTTCCGCCGGATCGGCGGCAGGTCGTGGCCGATCCAGACCTCGCTCATGCGGCGACCCGCCCGATGGCCGCCGGCGGGAAGGCCGCGAAGTCGGCAGGGTCGGCCAGGACGCCGAGCGCGCCCACGCGAACCGGACCCACGCCCCCCAGGTCGCTCGCCGGCGTGACCGGGCGGCCGATATGGGCGCGGGGCTCGGCGGGCGGGCCGTAGCTGGCCGACGGCGCCGCGGCGAACGCCTGGGAGAGCGCCAGCAGGTGATCGCCGGCGCGGGCGAAGGCGGCCTTGGTCAGCTCGGCGCCGGCGATGATCTCGCGGCCCGCCTCGTCGCCGAACCGCGTCGTGAAGGGAACGACCGCCTCATCGATCACCATGCGGGTGTGATGCAGGTCGATGTGCGCGTGCTCGCCGAAATAGCGGGCGTCGGCGTCCGGGTGGAACTGGCGCAGGTAGCGGTGATGGGCGAGCGTGGAGCGCTGATAAGCGGTCTCGGCGTGCAGCAGGAAGCCCACCTGCTTGAAGACGTTGCGCGGGTTCTGGAACAGCCAGTGGATGGCGTTGTGCAGTTCCAGCGCCACGGTGTCGAACCACGGCCAGTAGCCGTTGTAGGCGTCGTCCAGGCCGAAGCTGCGCATGGTCGCGCGGTAGAGCACGCTGTGCTTCTTGGCCGGCACGCCATAGCCGAATTCGTCGATCAGGATGCGGAACAGCGCCGACTGCGGCTCGCCATATTCGCCGATGACGCCCAGCGCCGACGCCGAGGCTTCGGCCAGCAGGTCCGGCGAGGATTGCACGAGGAAGTTCCGGTAGTGGTCGTCGCGATGCTCCGCGCCGGCGAGCCAGACGGTGAAGGCGTTCTCCGGCGCGCCGCGGATCTCCGTGAGCATGGTCTCGACGTAGGCGCCGATCTCGCCCGCGCCAGGCTTGGCCAGCGGGACGATCAGCTCGGCCTCAAGCCGGGGCCGCAGCTCGGCCAGGGCCGCCAGGCGGCGCTCATCGTAGTGGCGCAGCAGGGGCTCGAGCACGCCGCCCGCCGGCGCGTCCGGCGGCAGCACGACGTAGCGCGCCTGATAGCCGCGCAGCAGCGCCTGGTGGCCCACGAACGCCAGCAGGCTGTCGTCGCTCGCCAGGTCGATGCGCGCGTCGAACGCGGCCGGCCCCTCGCCGCCGCCGGCCAGCAGCGCCGCCAGGTCGGCGAGCGCCTGGCGGGTCACGGAGCCGCCTCCCGCTCATAGATCGACACCCCAATCCCGCCCTTCACGAACCACTCGGCCATCCGCCAGCGCGAGACGCCCGGCGTCAGGCCCGGGCGCGGCGTGAGTGTCAGGTAGGTGGGCGCTTCCGGATCGCCGGAGATGATCGGGATGTGCTTGATGATGATCCGCGAGACCAGGCCCTGGCCGAACAGGCTGGAGAGCAGGGTCGAGCCGCCCTCGACGATCAGGGTCCTCAGGCCGCGGGCCGCCAGCAGCTCCATCAGGGCAGGAAGATCCACCTGGCCGTTTCCGCAAAGCACGACTTCGACATTCGGCTTGGCGCGCAGCGCGGCGACCGTTTCAGCGGAGGCCTTGGAGGCGGTGGCGATCAGCGTCGGCACACCGTCGTTGAGCAGGGCCGAAGACAAGGGCAGCAGGCCGTCCGACGACGGGATCACCCGCAGCGGATTGGGGCCCTCGACGTAGCGCACGGTCAGGGACGGGTCGTCGACGCGGACGGTGTTGGCGCCGACCATGATGGCGTCGGCTCGCGCGCGCTGGCCGTGGAACCAGGCCTTCAGCTCATCGGTGGAGTAGTCGAACAGCTCCTTGCTCGACGAGGTGCGGTGAAGCGCCAGCTTCCCGTCGATCGTAAGCTCCGAGAGCGTTGTGATCTCGATCATGAACGCTCTGTGGGCGGCGGAGGTGCGGCCCATGGTGGCGCCGTCGGCGCAGCGCCGCAATCGGCTGACGACACAAAGGCTTAGCGAGTTTTCAGTTTTGCGGGCTCAGCCGGCCACGATGCTGACGTGACTGGCCCCTAGCGAGGCCAATGTGCCCGCGCGTTGGGTCGAACTCGCGCCATAGACCAGCACCGACTTGGTCAGTTTGCGGGCCGCGGCGATGGCGGCGCTGCTCCAGCCGAAGAACTCGGCGTCGCCCATGCCCTGCGGGCATTCGAACGACAGCGCCTGCAGGCCGCCGCCCTGGAGGCGGGCGACGGCGCCCTGGCCGGGGCGGTCGAGGCGGCCGACGACCAGCAACGAGAACGGCCGCACCAGCGTCGTCGCGGTGAGCAATGCGGCGGGCGGCACGCCTTCGATGTCGAGGATCTCGCAGATGACCCCCAGCTTGACCAAGGCGCCGGCGCCCTTGAGCGGTTCGGTGAGCTCCGCCCGCCCCCGCTGGCTGGCCAGGCTGGAGAAAGAGACCGGGACGATCAGGCTGAGTTGCTGCTCGCCGCCCGTGGCGCCCAGGCGGTCGACGCCGCGGGTGATGGTGGCGAGGTCGGCGCGCAGCAGGTCGATGGGCGCGAGGGCGGAGACCTGCTGTTGCGTCAGCTCCTCGCCGGAGGAGACCACGATGACCCGCCGGATCATCCGGAACCCGATGCGGGTGAAGCCTTTCAGCTCGTAGACCGGTTCCAGGGTGGCCGAGATGCGCAGTTGCCGCCCGTCCGCGGCCACGAACTGCGACCAGCGGTCGAGCAGCCGGGCGCCGGGCTCGACGTCGCCCTGGTAGGCCGCGAGCCGGGTCTGCTCCTCGGTCTCGGCGTCACCCCGCAGCAGCGAGGCCTCGGCGCCCGCCACGTCGACCGGCGTGGCCTCCAGCCGCCCCTTGCTGATCTTGGTGACCTGCAGGATGCCGCTCGCGGCCGGCTCGGCGTCGCTCAGGAAGTGCTGCAACACCTCGCGCAGGTAGCGCAGGCAGGCGGCCTGCCCCGCCAGACGGCCGAGCTCGGGATGGACGACAAAGAAATCGGTGTCGGACACCCGCACGAAGACGCCGCGGCCGGACAGGTTGCGGTCCAGCACCCGCGCGGCGAAGGCGAAGACCTGTTCCTTACGCGACAGCCAGCGCTCTGCGAAGCGCCGTTGGACGGCCTCCAGCGAGATGATGTTGATCTTGCCGGCCGCCAGCAGGCCCGGGTCGCTGAACCGCTCGATCTCGACTTCGGCGTCGGCGGACACCAGGCGGACCGCGCCGTTCAGCTGGGCAGCGGCCTGGGCGTCCAGTTGGCGTCGTTCCGCGTCGGAGCGCGCGCCCGCGACGGGCGCGATCTGAGCGACCACTTTGGCGGCCTCCGCCACAAACCTCTCCCGGTCACGCGTTTCCGGCCCGCAGGATCGCAAAGCACGGTTAAGGGAAGGCGCACGGCGAGGTAGAAAACCAAGTTATTTCACAACAATCCCGGGCGTTAGCGGACTCCGGACAGCAAGAAGCCCCGTGCGCCGCAAGGCCCACGGGGCTTCTGAAATCCCGGAAGCGACGGCTTGCGGCCGCCGCGGGATCAAATCGCCTACTTCAGGTGGCCGGCGAGGTGCTTGTTCATTTCGAACATGCTGACCTTGTCCTTGCCGCCGAAGACGGGCTTCAGCTTGGCGTCCGCCAGGATGTCGCGCTTGTTCTTCGGGTCCTGCAGGTTGTTGGCCTTGATGTAGACCCAGATCTTCGAAACCACTTCGCCGCGGGACAGCTGTCCCGGGCCGACCACAGCGGCCAGTGCAGCCGAAGGCGTCAGGGGCTTCTGTAGCGCGTTAGTTTTCTTGGTGTCAGCCATTGGGCTCCCCCAGCTAGATTTCAGGCCACTGCCGCCGCGCGAAAAATCCGCGTGAACTGAGTCGCTTGGCCGTATCCTAGGGGCAATTGCGCCTCGCGCCACCCGTAGAAGTGTCATCACGCTGTTACGCAGTGGAAAAGTGGGGCCCGGAGCGTCCTAGGCGGCCTCGAGGCCCACCCGCGCCTTCACGCGCCGGCGCGACTCCGCCAGCAGGCGATTGGCGGTCTCCGGCGCGTCGATCGCCCGCGAAAGGGTCAGGGCCCCCACCATTTCGGCGAGAACCGAGGCGGCCAGGCCCCGGCGCTCCTCAGGCGCCACATCGGGCATCCAGCGCTCCAGGCGGGCCAGCATGCCCGCCGCGCCGCGGTCATAGGCCGCACGCACCAGGACGCCCTGGCGGGGCATGTCGCTGGCCAGGGCCGCGATCGGGCAGCCGCGGGCGCGGCCCTGGCGATGCCGGGGCGACAGATAGGCGTCGATATAGGCGGTGAGCGCCTGCGGGGCGGTCTTGCCGGCCGAGCGCCGCCGATGGCGGTCGCGGATCTCATCGAAAGCCTGGCCGATCGCCGCGGCGATCAGGGCCTCCTTGCTGGCGAAGTGGGCGTAGAAACCGCCGTGCGTCAGGCCGGCCTCGGCCATGATCTCCGCGACGCTGAACCCGTCGGGTCCGCGCAGGCGCAAGGCCGCGGCGGCGGCGCGCAGCACGCGGCGACGGGTCGCCTGCTTGTGAGTGTCGGCATAGCGCACGGCGGGGCGTCCGATCGGGATCCGATTGCGGCGCGATCAAAATATGAAGGGCGGCGGCGCAGCAAGATGGAAGTTCGCGGCTGCGGCTAGTTCTATCGACTTTCCAGGATGAACGTACCTTGTAAGGTAAGTCTCGTGGAACAGTGTTCCCACTCCGGGAGGTTTGATGGAATTCGCTCTCGACGCGATCGACCGGCGCATCCTGCGCGAACTGCAGACCGACGCGACGGTCCCGATCGCCGAGCTGGCGGAGCGGGCCGGCCTGTCGCAGACCCCCTGCTGGAAGCGGGTGAAACGCCTGACCGACGCCGGCGTGATCGAGAAGCGGGTCGCCCTGCTCGACCGCGAACAGCTCGACCTTGGCCTGGTGGTGTTCGTCTCGATCAAGACCAGCCGCCACGACGAGGACTGGCTGAGCGCCTTCGCCACCGGCGCCGCCGGACTGCCGGAAGTGGTCGAGTTCTACCGGATGTCCGGCGAGACCGACTATCTGCTGAAGGTGATCGTCAAGGACATCGCCGCCTATGACACCTTCTACAAGCGCCTGATCGCCGCCGCGCCGCTGCAGGACGTCTCCTCGTCCTTCGCCATGGAGCAGATCAAGTTCACCACCGCCCTGCCCATCTGAAGTGGCTTGCCCGTTGACTTCCTTGGGGGCGCCGTCGCCAATTCGGGCCCAACGAAAAGACGTGTCTCGGGAGGATTGCGGTGAGTTCTTGGACCTTTGCCGACGTCTGGGAGGCGATCGCCGCCGCCCAGCCTGAACGCCCGGCCTTCATCCAGGGCGATCGGGTGCTGACCTGGGCCGAGTTCGACGCCCGCGCCGACGCGCTTGCCGCCCACATGATCGCCGCCGGCCTGGACCGCCAGGCCAAGGTCGCCGCCTACCTCTACAACGGCCCGGAATACCTCGAGAGCTACTTCGCCGCGTTCAAGGGCGGGTTCGCGCCGGCCAACACCAACTACCGCTACGGCCCTGAGGAGGTGAGCTACCTCTTCGACAACGCCGATGCCGAGGCGGTCGTCTTCCACGCCGGGTTCACCGACGTCATCGAGAAGGTACGTCCGCGCTTGCCGCGCGTGAAGACCTGGATCTGCGTGGCGGAGCCTGGCCATCCCGTGCCGGCCTTTGCGGCCGACTATGACGCCATCGTCGCCAAGACCCCGGCCCAGCGCCCCGTGAAGGCGTCCTGGGGTCGCTCGGGCGAGGACCTTCTGCTGCTCTACACCGGCGGCACCACCGGCATGCCGAAGGGCGTGATGTGGCGGCAGGACGACCTGTTCCAGGTGCTGGGCGCCGGCGGCAACGCCGCGCTGGGCATCCTGCCGGCCACCTCGATCCCCGAGCTGATCGCGCGGATCCAGGGGCCTGAGCACCTGCGTTCGACCATGATTACCTGCGCCCCGCTGATGCACGGCACGGGCCAGTTCTCGTCGTTCATCTCGCTGAATGTCGGCGGAACGGTCTGCGTCCTGCCGTCGCGCAAATTCGACGCGATCGAGCTCTGGAACGAAGTCGAGCGGTTGAAGGCCACCAACGTCGTCATCGTCGGCCTGGCGTTCTCGACGCCGATGCTGGAGGCGCTCGACGCCAATCCGGGCAAGTGGGATCTCTCCAGCATCCGCGCGATGAGTTCGTCCGGCTCGATGTGGAGCTACGAGAACAAGCGCGGCCTCCTGGGCCACATCCCCCAGGCGATGATCGCCGACAGCTTCGGCTCGTCCGAGGCGGTGGGCCTGGGCGCCTCCGCCTCGGCGGCCGGCGCGGAAGCACAGACGGCGGCCTTCATGCTGGGTCCGAACACCGGCGTCTTCACCGAGGACGGCCGGCGCGTGACGCCGGGCTCGGGCGAACGCGGGCTGGTGGCCGTCACCGGCTTCCTGCCGGTGGGCTACTACAAGGATGAGGAGAAGAGCGCGAAGACCTTCAAGATCATCGAAGGCGTCCGCTGGAGCGTGCCCGGCGACTGGGCCGAGGTGAACACCGACGGCACCCTGAAGCTGCTGGGCCGCGGCTCGGTCTGCATCAACACCGGCGGCGAGAAGGTCTTCCCGGAAGAGGTCGAGGAGGCGCTGAAGACCCACGTCGACGTGCGCGACGCGGTGGTGGTCGGCCTGCCGGACGCGCGATTCGGCGAGCGGATCTGCGCCGTGGTGGAGACCGACGGCGCGGCCCAGCCGACGCTGGCGGAGCTGTCCGAGCACGTGCGTGGGACCCTGGCCGGCTACAAGGCGCCGCGCGACCTGGTGCTGGTGGACAGCATCGGCCGGGCGCCTAACGGCAAGGTCGACTACAAGGCCATCAAGGAGCGCGCCGTGGCGGCCCTGGGCGTCAGCGCCTAGGCGAGCGCCGCGTAGACCGCGTCGGCGAGGCCCTTGCCGCGCGGATCGCCGACGAGCTCCGAGCCCATCTGGTTGAGGACGTAGCCGATGGCGATGCGGCCGTCGGGATCGGCGCAGCCGAACGAGCCGCCCCAGCCGGAATGGCCGTAGGTCCTGGGGTTGGTCCCGAAGACGCCGATCAGGTTGTGGGCGACGCCCATGCCCCACTGCGGATTGAAGCCCAGCATCAGGTCGGGCCGATCGGCGGCGATGGCGGTCATCTGGGCCAGGGTGTCGGTCGACAGAATGCCCTCGCCGCCGCGGGCCAGGGCGGAGGCCAGCCGGGCGACGCCGCGGGCGCTGGCCTGGCCGTTCAGCGCCGGCAGCTCGGCGGCGCGCCAGCGGCGGTCGTTGGGGCGGGTCGGGTCCTGGACGGGGTTGGAGAGCGCCATGCGCGCCGGGACCGGCAGGTCCAGGGTCGCGGCGTCGACGGGGTTCTTGGGCGCGAACAACTCGGCCACCCGGCCCTCCTCCGACGCCGGCAGACCGATATGGAAATCGGCGCCCAGGGGCCCGGCGATCTCGTCGCGGAACAGGGCGCCCAGGGTCTGGCCGGAGGCGCGGCGGACGATCTCACCGGCCAGGAAGCCGTAGGTCACGGCGTGATAGGCGTTGGCGGTTCCCGGCTCGAACACCGGCGCCTGGGCGGCGAGCCGGCCGCAGATCAGGTCCCAGTCGTAGAAGTCGTCCAGGGTGGTGGGCTCGGCGAAGCCCGGAAGGCCGGCCTGGTGCGACATGACCTGGGCGATGGTGACCCCGTCCTTGCCGGCCTTGGCGAACTCCGGCCACAGGTCGGCGACGGGCTGGGCATAGGCGATCAGGCCGCGTTCGACGCAGCGGGCGACGGCGACGGCGGCCGCCAGCTTGGTGGTCGACCAGACGTTGATCAGGGTGTCGGCGGTCCAGGGCCGCGTACGCGCGGCGTCGGCGAAACCGCCCCAGAGGTCGACGATGACCTCACAGTCGCGATGGACGCAGAGCGCGGCGCCGACTTCCTGGTAGTCGCCCTCGCGGGCGAAGTTGGCGGCGAAGGTCTCGCGGACGGACTCCAGCCCCGGCGCGACAAACCCTTCGATCACGACGTCCATGGGTGATCTCCTGATGCGGTCAGCGGGCCATGAGGCCGCCGGCGAGCAGGGCGACCTGTTCGCGCACGACGAGCTCTGGGGCGGCGATGTCCGGGGTGAACCACTTGTGCAACCAGCCGAAGGCGCCGGCCATGGCGACGGCGACGCCGCTCAGCTCCACGTCGCGCACGGTGCCGTCGGCGACGCCTTCGCGGGCGACGTCGGGATAGCCGTGCTCCAGGCCGCGCACGCGGTCGATGATCTCGGCGCGCGCCTCGGCTGGCAGGGCCTCGACGCCGGCCAGCGGGGCCAGCGGGCAGAACTCGTCGCGGACGTTGGCTTCGACCAGCAGGGCGGTGCCCGACAGGACGCGTTCGATGGCGGTCCCGCCGGCCATCTCCACGGCGTTCAAGATACGGTCGGACTGGCTGAAGGCGCGGTGATAACAGCGGGCGACCAGATCCGGCTTGTCCTCCAGGTAGTGGTAGACCACGCCCTTGGTGGCCCCGACCTCGGCGGCGATCTCGTCGATCGAGGTGGCGTCGACGCCCTTGCGGTTGAACAGCCGCGAGGCGGCGCGCAGCAGCTCCTCGAGCTTCATGGCCGAGGCCGCGTCGCGGTCGAACAGGTTGCCGCGCTCGGCCCGCAGGATGGCGATGTCGAGCGGCGGATAGCTCAGGGCCTTGGCCGGATTCACGGCGACGCCTTCGCCGATCAGGGTGAGCGCGCCGGCCTTGGCGCGGGCGCGGAAGCCGGCTTCGGCCTCGCCGGTCCAGCGGGGCGCGAGCGGAATCCAGGAGACCATCCCGACGATCGCCTGGGCGATGATCAGCGCATGGCAGGGCCGGATCGAGCCGTCGGCCTGGCCGGCCTCGATGAGGTCGACCAGCAGGGCGACGTTGCCGTGATGCAGGCCCTCGATGGTCTCGCGTTGCGGCGACGGCAGCGAGGCGGTCTCGCTCAGCACCGCGGGCTCGGGCCGCTCCTCGTCGAGCGCCAGGGCGATGAAGGCCTTGAGGCGATCGAGGCCGGAACCGTCGATCTTGGCGGCCGCGTCGAGGTCGCGGGCCATGACCTCGCAGGCGCGGCGGTAGCACTGGAAGACCAGGTCGTCGCGATCCTCCACGTAATAGTAGAGCGCCGCGCGGGTGAGGCCGAGCGCCTGGGCCACCTCGGACAGCGAGGCCAGCGACACGCCGCTGGCGTTCAGCCGGCGGGCGGCTTCGTCGAGCACGGCGTCGCGCTTGCCGCGCCTGCCTCCCGTCTTTCCCGCCGGCTTCATGGATCACTACCTGACATTCTGTTGCGCCAACATACGCGGATGTTAAATCCATTGACAAGCTAAGTTTGACGTGTCGTCATCATTCCATACTTGAACGTAAAAATCCAGCGCGGCAGTCGCCGGAGACGTCAGGGGGAGGAGCGCGACATGAGCAACATCCGCAGATTCGGCCTGGCCGGAGCGAGCCTTCTGGCGCTGGGCGCCGCCTCCCCGGCCCTGGCCCAAACGCAGGCCCAGGGCGCGACCGCCCAGGTCGCCGAGGTCATCGTCACGGCGCAGCGGCGCGAGGAACGGACCCTCGACGTGGGCCTGGCGATCTCCAGCGTCGGCGCCGAGACCCTGCGCACCCAGCGGGTGGCGGCCACCACCGACCTGGTGGGCCAGGTCCCCAACGTGGACGTGAAAGAGAACATCCCCGGCGCCCAGGCGATCATCACCGTGCGCGGCGTGGGGCTGAACGACTTCTCCTCGACCAACAACTCCACGGTCGGCGTCTATGTGGACGACGTGTTCCTCGCCTCGTTCGCCGAGATGGACTTCAACTTCTACGACCTGGAGCGGGTCGAGGTGCTCAAGGGGCCGCAGGGCACGCTCTACGGCCGCAACTCCACGGCGGGCGCGATCAACGTGATCTCCGCGGCGCCGTCGCTCAGCGGCAACTCGGCGATGGTCAGCGCCACGGCCGGCAATTTCAGCCGCTATGAGGGCGAGGCGTTCGCCAACCTGGTCGCCTCGGACCAGCTCGCGTTCCGGTTCTCGGGCAAGGCGGTGAAGCAGGACGAGGGCTACTGGTTCTCACGCCCGCTCGGGACCGACATCGGCCAGCAGGACATCCTTTTGGGCCGCGCCCAGATGCTGTGGAAACCCAGCGCGGCGACCACCGTGAAGCTGAAAATCGAGGCCGAGCGCAACCGCTCCGAGATCGGCTCCGGCAAGTTCTTCGGCACGATCCCGACGGGGGCCGGGATCACCTGCCCCAACTTCAGCAACCCCGCGGGCTGCACCGACAGCCACGGCTTCACTGACACCAACTCCGACCCGTTCTCCGTGACCACCAAGCACGCCGCGCCGTACCACGTGAACCAGGTCAACGGCACGCTGCACATCGACCAGGACTTGGGATCCGTGCGGCTGACGTCGGTGACCGGCTACATCAACTTCAAGCGCAACTTCTACATCGACGCCGACGCGGCCCCCACCACCGACGCCGAGTTCAATCAGAACGACAAGGTGCGGCAGTTCACCCAGGAAGTGCGGCTGGCCGGCGGCTCGGCGGACCGGGCCACCTGGATCGCCGGGGCCTATTACAGCTGGGACCGGGTGCACACGCTCTCGCCCGGCTACCTGCACGACATCTTCAACACCAACGTCCTGATCACCGCCGACCAGAAGACCGAGAGCAAGGCGCTGTTCGGTCAGGCCGACTGGACGCTCACGCCGCGCCTGAAGCTGGTCACCGGCCTGCGCTACACCGACGAGGATCGCAGCTATGTGGGCGGCACCACCGACCTGAACAGCTTCGGGCTGTCGTTCCTCTGCTTCGCGGTCGGCGCCTGCGGCCTGGGCGCGCCGGGGACCCACGTGCTGTCGGCGGAGAACGCCAGCATCCACGACCGCAACTGGTCCTGGCGCGCGGGCCTGAACTTCAAGCCGGCGGACGACACCCTGATCTACGGGACCATCGCGCGCGGCACCAAGAGCGGCGGCTTCTTCAACGGCATCACCACCAACAGCTTCGCGCTGGCGCCCTATCGGCCGGAGGAGCTCACAGACTACGAGGCCGGCTTCAAGACGCGGCTGATGGACCGGACCCTGCAGCTCGAGGCCTCCGCCTTCTGGTACGACTACCAGGACCTGCAGACCCAGACCTTCACCGACGTGGGCGCGGTGTCGCTGATCAAGCTGGGGAACGTGGGCAAGGCGACGGTGAAGGGCCTCGACGCCCAGGCGACCTGGCTGCCGGTCCGTGGCCTGACGCTGAGCGCGGGCCTGGGCCTGCTGGACACCGAACTCGGATCGTTCACCACCGCGGGCGCGGCCGGGCCGGTGGTCGTCAAGAAGGGCAACAAGCTGCCCAACGCGCCGGACACCAGCTTCAACGGCCAGGCCCGCTATGAGTGGGCGGTGGGCGGCGACTGGACGGCGGCGATCCAGGGCGGCGCGCACTACTCCAGCAAGGTGTTCAAGGAGGCGCTCAACACGTCCTACCTGAGCGCCGGCAGCTACTGGGTCTATGACGCCCGCGCCTCGATCGCCTCGCCCGCCGGCTGGGAAGTCGCGGTGTGGGGCAAGAACCTCGGCGACGAGCGCTACGTGACGCAGGCCACCGACGACGGGCTGGGCATGGGCTATCGGGTGTTCAACGCACCACGCACCTACGGCGTCAGCGTCACCAAGCGGTTCGACTAGGCGGGACTAGACCGCCTTCAGGCTGCGGACGAATTCGACCAGGGTGGCGCGGGGCGCGCCCCTGGGCAGGCGGGTGTAGGCGCGCAGCAGTTCGAGCGCGCCGGGCTCGGCGAGCAGGGCCGCGACCTCGTCGATGGCGCCGCTGGCCGGACCGGCCTCGCCGAACATCTCCGACATCGGGGCGCCCAGCGTGCCGGCGATCCGCGACAGCATGGAGGCCGAGACGCGGTTGGCCCCGCGCTCGTACTTCTGGATCTGCTGGAAGGTCACGCCGGCGGCCTCAGCCAGCGCCTGCTGGGACAACCCGCGAACCTTGCGCAACAGGCGGATCCGGGCCCCGACGGCGATGTCGATGGGATCAGCGAGTGCTTCGGGATTGCGGGCCATGATCTCTCCGAAAGGGGCTTCTGGTCTAACCGGCGCGTCGCGCCTGGCCGTCAGCGGGCGGAACCCACTCATCCTGACCGACTGTGTGATCGCTGATCAGGAAGCAGGCCTCGGCAATAGTGATTCCCACCGCGCGGCGCAACTGGCCCGTCACCGGAGCCTCGCGTTCAAGCAGCATCAATTCCTCCTCATAGGAGGAGAGAATTTCGACCAGATTTTGAGCGAGCCGCTTGGCGCGCTCCATGCTCGACTGGCTCATCGCACGTCCCCCGCACCCGGTCTGAGGTTTGTGCATTGCCATGCCGATTGCAAGCGGGGGAAGTGCGAAAGCGTGGCTCAACCGAGGCGTTCTGACGCACCGTGATCTGACAATTCGCCTGGGGCGCGATTAATGCGACTCTCGGTCGACGTCAGGGGTCGATCTACCCACCAGGAAGTTGAGGTCGACGCCTCGATCGGCCTGCTGCACGGTCTCTATGTACAGCCGGTACCAGCCGCGGTCGTACTTCGGTTTTGGCCGTGACGCGGCCCATTCGGCGCGCCGGCGGGACAGCTCCTCGGCGTCGACCAGCAGCTCCAGCGAGCGATTCGGACCGTCGAAGGCGATCTCGTCGCCGTTGCGCACCAGGGCCAACGGTCCGCCGGCTTCTGATTCGGGCGCCACGTGCAGGATGACGGTGCCATAGGCGGTGCCGCTCATCCGCGCGTCGGAGATGCGAACCATGTCCGTGACGCCCTTGGCCAGCAGCTTGGGCGGCAGGCCCATGTTCCCGACCTCGGGCATGCCGGGGTAGCCCTTGGGCCCGCAGCCCTTGAGCACCAGGATCGAGGTCTCGTCGACCTCCAGGCCGGGATCGTCGATGCGGGCGTGGTAGTCCTCGATGTCCTCGAACACCACGGCGCGGCCGCGGTGAGTGAGCAGTGATGGGCTGGCGGCGCTGGGCTTCAGGATGGCGCCGTCGGGGGCCAGGTTGCCCTTCAGCACCCAGACGCCGGACGAGGGTCCGATGGGCGCCTCCAGCGTGCCGATGACCTCGCGGTTCCAGACCTGGGCGGCGTCGGCGATTTCGCCCTGCGTCTTGCCGGAGACGGTGACGGCCTCGCGGCGATAGAGCGGCCCCAGCTCCTTGGCCACCGCCGGCGCGCCGCCCGCGTAGCAGAAGTCCTCCATCAGGTATTTGCCGGACGGCATCAGGTTGACCAGCAGCGGCGCGTCGCGGGCGATCTCGTCGAAATCCTTGAGGTCGAGGGGCACGCCGACCCGGCCGGCCAGGGCCAGGAGGTGGACCACGGCGTTGGTCGAGCCGCCGATCGCGGCGTGCATCAGGATGGCGTTCTCGAAGGCCTGGCGCGTGAGGATGTCAGAGGGCTTCACGTCGTCCTTCACCAGCTGGACGAT
>JACXTT010006863.1_pt1 | contig 16173 bp, 22 predicted proteins | sample 9270951 | NCBI WGS metagenome assembly JACXTT01 (sample SAMN15532306, study PRJNA645909) | rock metagenome | isolation source: weathered quartz diorite | place: Puerto Rico | collected 2017-06-21 | reverse complement strand
GGGCGGTAGCCGAAGATTGGGCTGCCGCCGCCGGCCACTACGACGTACTGAATACCGTCGGGCTCATAGGTCACCGCCGGTGCATTGACGCCAGCGCCGCAGTTGAACTGCCACAGCCGCGCCCCGGTTCTCGAGTCGAACGCGGCGAAGTTGCCATCGCCCTCTCCGGTGAAGACCAGATCTCCCGCAGTGGCGAGGACACCACCGACGAGCGGCTGCGCAGTTTTCGCTTGCCAGCGAATCTTTCCATTGGCTCGCGTGTCGAGTGCGGTGAGCGTGCCCCAGCTCGGGCCGCCGGCGAGGTCGAGCATGGTGTAGCGCACGGCCGGCTTGTCCGCGGTCACCGCGAGCTCGTGCACGCTGTATCGGGTCGGCAGGTGCACCGCCGCCACGTATGCAAGGCCGGTGCGCTCGTCGTATGCCACGGGCGACCAGCTTGCGCCTCCGGGAGCGCCTGGCGCGATTACGATGCCTTCCGGCGTGGGGCGCCGGAACTGATTGTGCTGCGGAACGAACGCTTCGGACTTGTACAGCAGTTTGCCGTCGCGCCGGTCGAGCACATAGAACCAGCCGGTCTTGCCTGCCTCGCCCACGGCGGGGATGCGCTTGCCGCCGACTTCAGCATCGAACAGGACCGGCGGGCTCGCCACGTCCAGGCCCCACATGTCGTGAGGCACTTGCTGGTAGTACCAGCGCAGCTTGCCCGTGTCCACATCCAATGCGACAAGCGATACCGTGTACAGGTTGTCGCCAGGTCGCGTGACATCGTCCATCTGCGGCGAGGGATTGCCAATGCCGAGGTAGATCAGCCCGAGTTGCGGATCGACGGCTGGGGTCGTCCATGCCGATCCGCCGCCGCGCTTCCACGCATCGGGATATTGAGCGAGTGTCGCTTTCTCTCGAGCAATGTCGCGATCCAGCGGCGCACCGTCTGCAGTGGCCGCGAGCAACTCGCCCTCCCAGCCGCTGGCGGGTGTGGACTCGAACTGCCATATCCGCTCTCCGGTGAACGCGTCGAATGCGGCATAAAACCCCGCGCGCTGACTCTCGCCGGCAAACCCCACCACTGCGCCTACCGGCGCGCCCGGGCGATCGGAGTCGAGATGCAGCCCGTAGCCGACGCCGGTGATGCCCATGACGACTTTCCCCTTGTAGACCAGCGGTGCCATGTTCGCGCCGACGCCAGTCGTACCGGAGATGCGCTGCTTGCGCAGCGGATCGTTCGCCGCCAGCTCGTCGGTGCTCTCCGCCTTGCCGGAGAGGTCGGCCACGAGCGGCTTGTCCCAGACCGGCTTACCGGTCTTCTGGTCAAGGGCGATCAGGCGGGCGTCGACGGTGCCGATGAACACTTTGCCATAGGCGACCGCGACCCCTCGGTTTGCGGGCCCACAGCACATCTTGTCGGTGCGCCGCTTATGCTCGTAGCGCCACAGCTCGCGCCCATTCCTGGCGTCGACTGCGACCACGTGATTGAACGGGAGCGACAGGTACATCACGCCATCCACGACGATGGGCGTCGCCTGGAAAGTTGACGCCACGCCGCTCTGATAGATCCATCGAGGAACCAAGCGGCTGACGGTCGATGCGTTGATCTGCGTGAGCGCGGAGAAGCGCTGATTGGCGTAGCCGTGCCCATAGGTGAGCCAGTTGGCGTGATCGCTCGCCGCTTCTAGGAGACGCGTATCGTCGATTTCCGTCGCAGCAGCAACGCCGGTGCAGCTCAGTATCGTCAGTGCCGCGAATATTGCGAAACGGTCACTTTGCATTCCCATCTCCCGATTCTGTTGATCTGGTGCGGCTAAAGCGTACGACCAGCTGTGCGCCATAGTACCTCACCAAGCCAGAGAAATAGGGCACAGCACAGCCCTGAGGACGGATATGACGGCCGCTCTCATTGGCGATTGGCCTTTTAGCGCATTACCTCGTCGGCGCGATAGAGCAGATCCTGCGGCACATGAATGCCCAAGGAATGGCGGCCTAATTAATACCTGACTTACTTTGACTTACTTGGCTGTTATCACTCAGAGAGCAGCGCACACCTCAAATTTGCCACCGCGAATCCACACAAGCTAGAATTGCTGCGCAAAGCGGGCGTAGTTCAATGGTAGAACGAAAGCTTCCCAAGCTTTAGACACGGGTTCGATTCCCGTCGCCCGCTCCAGAGGAAGACGGCGCGCAGGTAACCGTGCGCGAGGATGCCGCATTCGAGAAGCGCGTCAAACTCGTCTTTGACAAACTGCGGTAGGCGCGCCCCGGTTTGCGCTTCGACTAGGGCCAAGAAGCTCTCGAGATGTTCCTGGACCACCTGATAGCTCGCGTGCACGTCCGGGTTCGACGCAGGTGCCAAGGTGAACCCGGAGAAAGCTCTGCGCCTATCGGACCGGCTGGGCGGACATTTGGTGAGCGGTCATGTCGACGGCCGCTTGTTCGAGATCCCGCCCGCCCCGCGGAGCTGGCGAGATACATTGCGCGCAAGGGCTCGGTGGCGGTGCAAGGCGTGAGCCTCACCGGGAACCGGGTCGAGGGGGAACGCTGCGAGGTCAACCTCATTCCGCGTACGCTCGAAGCGACGAACCTCGGCGGGCTGCGCGAAGGTGCGCAGGTCAACGTCGAGGTAGATTTGGTCGCGCGCTACCTCGAGCGGCTTTTGACCGGATCCAGCTAAATCCGCTCGACGCGGTTGCTTGATCAGCGATCGTGCCCGTGTGGCGGAGTCAGGGCATCACCTGCGCCTACACACGCCCAGGCCAGCCAAGCTTGCGAGAAGAAGCACGAGCGATGCAGGCTCGGGAACGGAAACGGGAGTCGCGACAACTGTCGCAGGCAGTCCCGACAAATCATGAAGCTGGAAGACGCCCGGCAACAATTGCGGGGTGATTTCCGGGCCGGCGTACAGTTGCTGGCCCGTCAAGTTGAAGACGCCGAGTCCGATAAACGTGTCGCCCACACCCCCCTCACCAATAAGGTTGGAACTGAACCCAATGTTGTCGATTCCGATCGATGTCGAAACCGCGTCGATCTCGAAGGAGAAGCCGCTGAAGAAGAACGTGGGAGTTGGGAATTCTGGAAGCGAGAAGGTCACTGTTCCAAAGTTACCCGTGAGCGTGTAGTCAATGATCGTATCAGCCGCAGCAGGTGCCGAGGACATCAGGATGACGGCAACGGCTAACAGATATCGCTTGCGGAGCATTTCCCGCATGCCAAGGAAGTTTGCGGTAACGCCGATACTGCGGTGAGCCCGAAGCTTGTGAGTAACGACATTCATGGTCTATCTCCAAGTGCTCCAGCTCCTCCAAAAGCTTCGGACCGATCAACCTCCAGCCGATGTGCGCGACGCAAAATTCGCACCCATGAGACCCGCGAGCAAAAAATCAAAAGCTTAGCGGGTATTACCACTGCGGTTGAATGGCGCGCGTAAAGTTTGTCGACATTGCTCCCTTACGCTGCCCTAATGCAGCAAGCCATTGCTCTTCACAGACATACCGCGATACCAGTCCAAGATTTCCTCGCCCTTCCAGAACAGGACGCCGGGCTTTTCCTTCATGTAGGCGTAGATGGCCTCGAAGTCACTTGTGAGGTCGCGAGCCCCGATCCCGGGTACTGCTCGTCTCCATAGAAACCATCGCGTTATGTCCGTCACCGAAACCAAAGGTGAGAACCAGTTCAACCGCCGCACACGAGGATAGATTCATGTCCGCACCAGGAACGAAGGGCAGAAACCAGCATCTTCAGGCTCGAGGTGATCGCCGAGCAAAGGAAGGAAGAGATGCCTGGCGCGAGCAGCTGCAGATCAGCCAGCTCATGAAGCGGCTTGTAGACTGCGGCAAGGGCAGGATCAGCCTAAACCCTACCCAGATTAAGGCGTTGGAGGTGGTGGTTGACCGCCTTGTACCCCGCCTTTCCGCCACAGGGGTCGTGGAGACCAACGAGCTCGACAGCTTGTCTCGCGAGGAGATCCTCGGACGGATTCGGGCCATCCCAACGGCTGACGTACGCTCCGTGCGTCGCCTGCAGCGCGGCGAGGCGCGCCGATCCCGCTTTCACTACGACTTTTTGTCAGCGCCCTCTGCGCTTTTAAGGCACGCGCCAAGCGCCACAGGATTTTGTTCAACCCAGTTAGCGGTGAAGTGTTGGCCTTGTTCTTTTGTGCCCGCTCTCTTTAGCTCTGTTGGCATATCCCGGATAATTTGCGGAACGACGCACCGGCAATAGGCGACTGAAAAGGCTTCGCTGCGGTGGCCTTGACTCATCGCCGCATTGACGCAAGACGCGACTCCTGTCGCTATTTCGGCTCTGTCATAGTCGTCTGCTCTGGCTACACCGCACTCCAAGATCAGAACAAGGACTCCTAGCATCGTTACTGCAATCGCTTTGTTCATCGACCCCACCCCTGAGAGTTGGAAAAAGGGACTGAGCCAGTCCCGAGCACTCGTACAAATCGCTTATCCAGGAGCAAGATCGACACCACCGGCCGGGGCCAGCGCGACCAGAGCATGGTCAAAAGTGCGCTAGAGATCCTGAGCCACTGACTGCAGAACCTCTGTCAAAGCTTGCCGCACCGACGCAGCGACTGCTGCGACGCTCGGTATGGCGACAGCCAATACACCTTCCACCCTCACAGCTTCCGAGGGGGGTTCCCGAGCTGAGGCCTTCGTCGGCCTCCTCGGTCATCGAAACGCCACGTATGGACTCCGTAGGCGACAAGGTGTCTGCGGTAGTGGCCTACGAGGGCAGATGCCGTTATTGCGTCTCCTATTGGAGACAACATAGCAAAGTTAGCACAATGACAACACGGCAGATCCGAGGCACGTGCCCCGAGCAATAGCGCCTTCTGTTTGATCCTTATTGTTATCAGGGTGCCGCCCATAGCCCGTATCGACTAAAGTCGCGCACGCAAGTCGATTTGGTCGTTCCATCGGTGTGTTTAAAGGACGTCATCTATGCTTGGCTCGAGGTCAAGGGATAGGGAAGCTCTGTGCGCCCTTATGGTGATCGCTCGCCTTGTTTTTGGGTTGTCGACTTCAACGTTTGCGACAGCAGCGATTGCCGCCAGCTGCAGTTACTTCGACCTTCCTCGAACTCAAGGTGAGCATTTGCCTTACGCCTATGAGGCTGAATGGTTCCCGTGGAGGGTCACCGTCGACGAGCTTGAGGGCGCGATCACGATTACAAATAAAGACTCCAAAACAAAGTGCGACACGAATATCTCTTCCGTGAGACAGGTGTACGGAGGCGGCGCGAATCAAATTGCTTTTCGGTCAATCGAAATCGCTAGTGATGACTTGTTCTTTCTCGATGCACGTTCCTGCAAATCTACTCGGAGGTCCAAACATCTCGGCGTTCGGGCCCCACGGGATACCGGCAAGGCGCTGAGATCATTGGGGCTGTGTGCGGCCAAAAAATAGAGTCTCCCGGCGAGCGGGGATGCCGGGCCTACCTCCTTGGGCGGTTCTTAGCTGTCCTCCGCCCGTACATAGCGAATCTGCACCAGACCCTTCGGATAGGACCTTGCCTCAAGGAGCCGCAAGCGCTCATGAGGAGCGGGTTCCGCGAACAACGGGACGCCGGCTCCGAGAATCACCGGCACGATCGTGACGATGTATTCGGTGATGAGTCCTGCGCAGCGGAAGGAAGCTGCAAGGGCTCCGCCACCGACCAGCCATGCGCGATTTAGGCCGCGTGTTTCGATCTCCGCCATGACCTCCGCCGGGCTCTCGGCTGTACGGACGACATCGGTCGAGAGGCTGCGGATGTTTCCGTGCGAGAACACCCAGCAGGGTTTGCCAGGGTACGGCCATTCGTCGAACGCGAGGCTTGTTTGGTACGTTCGCCGACCGAGCAGGACCGCCTCGACGGAGTCGTAGAACTGCGCATAGCCGTAGTCCTCGCCCGTCCCCTCGAACGGAGCGAGCCATTCGATCCCACCGTCCATCGTTGCGATGTAACCATCGACACTGGCTGCAACGTAGTAGATGACTTCAGGCACGGCGGCATCAACCAGTAACGTCAGACTGTGAGGAAGTCTAGCACCGCGTCCCTGGCGCAGGAGCCCAGTTCGTCGATCGATAGCTCAGTGGCTTGCAGACGACATGCCGGGAGTCGCGATACGCTCCAGGACGCAGCGCGTCATGCCGAGCGCGAGCTCGTGCTCACCGATGAACACTATGCCGGCATTCGCGCTCCGTAGCAGAGCGGCCTCTTCGTCACTATGTGTGCGCACGACCGTTTCGATGTTCGGATTCAGGGCGCGTGCGATTTCGATCATCTGCCGGACGTCGAATGTATCCGGGGTGGCGATCACCAACATGCGTGCCCGGGCGATATGCGCCTGAATGAGCGCCGCCGGGTCCGAAGCATCACCGAAGACGGCCCAAAGTCCGCGCTCGCGTAATTGCCCGACCAGCTCACGATTCTGTTCGGCGACGACGAACGGCACGCCATGCTCGATCAGCGCTTCACCGATGCGGCGGCCGACCCGGCCATAGGCGGATAGCGGAAAGCCAGCACCAGAAAAAAGGCGGCCAGCGACTTAGCGATCATGATGATCGCGACCACGGCGAGCACGCCCAGCGGCTGTCGGATCAGGACTTGAGGATCGAACAGCATGCCGACCGAGACGAAGAACAGAACGGAGAAAGCGTCCCACAGCGGCAAGGATTCTTCGGCGGCTCGATAGCTCAGATCGGACTCCCTCATCACCATCCCGGCGAAGAACGCGCCGAGTGCGAAGGAGACACCGAACAGCTCGGCGGAGCCGTAGGCGATGCCCACGGCCGCCGCAACGACGCACAGTGTGAACAACTCGCGCGAACCGGTCCGAGCGACTTGCCCAAGCAGCCAGGGGAACAGCCGCTTGCCGACGACGAGCATGAGCACGACAAAGACCGCGACTTGCCCGAGCGTGAACACCAGCGTCGTTCGCAGATGCCGGCTGCCCGCTGCTTCAGGAGCTGCATGCGAGCCCGAGCCGAGCCACCCGGCAAGCGGTGGCAGCAGCACCAGGACCAGGACCACAGCGAGATCCTCGACGATGAGCCAGCCGACGGCGATGCGGCCGTTGACCGAGTCCATGACGCCGCGGTTTTCCAGCGCTCTGAGCAATACCACCGTGCTCGCGACGGAAAGCGCCAGCCCGAACACGAGGCCGGCGCCAACGCTCCAACCCCAGAGCGCAGCGAGAGCCATGCCGAGTGCAGTCGCGACCGCGATCTGAGCGATTGCACCGGGCAACGCGATCCGGCGAACCGCCAGCAAATCATCCAAGGAGAAGTGCAAGCCGACACCGAACATCAGCAGCACTACGCCGATCTCGGAGCCCTTCAGCACCGCTTCGACTCCGCCCTCACGGCCGGAGTTTATCCTGAGCGACGTCGAAGGGCTTAGCCCGAACGGTGTTTCTTCAACCGCTGTTAACTGCGACAAAGCCTCCGTGCTCGATCGGCGAGGAGCCGGGCAATGTGCCGTTTCGCCGCCCTTACGACAGATCCCGACTGGCGCGCGTTATCTTCCTCCACGCTTGCGACGAACTCCAGGATCTCCTGGTTCACGCGTTCCGGAGCTTCCAGTGGGAGCATGTGTCCAGCCTGGTCTACCACATGGAGTCGCGCGCCGGGGATGAGGCTCGTCAACTTCTCGGACAGCCGAAGCGGCGTGACGATGTCCGAGTTCCCGCATAGGATGAGGGTCGGAGTGCGAAGATTTTGTGCTGCGCCCTCCAGGTTCATCGCTTCAGCCGCCGCCATATCCTTTCTAATCGTCTCGGGGCGGCAGTTGCGAAGGTCCTTGAGCGCGAGTTGGACGGCGCTGTTGGTGGCGCCCAGCGCGAACAGGAAGCTCCTCGCCGTGGAGGAGAACAGCATCTTGCGGAAGGGCGCGGGTAGTGACCCCAACAGCGCTTTAAAGGTGCCGTTGCTCTGGGGAGTTCTGGCGCAACTCGAGATCAAGACGAGACCTTTCACCAGGTCCGGCCGACGTGCTGCCAGCGCGAGAGCCACGCTGCCCCCCAGCGAATGCCCGGCGACAAATACCGGGCCGATACCAAGGGTCGTCAGCAACGCACACGCGGCATCCGTGTAGCTCTCTATGGAGGCCTCTGCGGTCGGATCCGAGGCGCCGTGTCCGGGAAGATCCATTGCCAGGACCTGGTGGCCGGGACTCAATCCTCGGAGCTGGAGTGCCCATGATCGCGCGCTCATCCCCGCGCCGTGAATCAGAAGGATGGTCCTGGCGACGCCGCGGCGCGGGCTGCGCGCCGCAAGGAAAGAGATCTTGCTACCTTTCTCTCCAACGTGTCTGCGCCGGCTGTTCGCCTCGTAAAGTGCACGTAATCGCGTCAGCTTTCTAAGCATTTTGTTGTGAGGTTCCGGTTTGTGTGCAGTGCAGTATCACATATATGAGAACATAATATCGTCTTGACCAAGCGCTAGTTTAGGAATTATGCATCGCAGCAATCCCTGCCGTTGGATAGCCCGGAACGCTATTGGTTCTCGGGCTTTGACCTGCTTTGGTCCCCGGCGGAGAGCCGGGGGGATGCCTGCGACTTGGGTCTGACCTATAGCTGATCGGTCACCAGGACCCGGCCTTTGGCGCCAAGCACAGTCTCGCCGTCCTGGTTTCTGATCCGGCCGCGGAGATCGACGACCTCGCCTCTGAGCTTCTCGTTCGCCGTGACTTTGACGACCAGCCATTCGAGACGAACGGTGTCGTCTGCGTAGACCGGACGCCGGAAGCGGACCCAGAACTCGAGACCCACTACCGCGCCCCGCTTCGAGAAATGCGATGCCGTGAGCGCGAGGAGCAACGCCGTGGTGTGGGTGCCGCTGGCAATGATGCGACCGTAGCGTGTCCCTGCGGCGAAGTCCGGATCGTGGTGAACCGGATTGTCGTCGCCGACCAAATCGGCGAAAGCGCCCACGATCTCCGGCGTGAGTTTCACCTCGGAGGAAAAACGTTCTCTCGGATAAGCCCTCACAACCTACCTCCTTGGCGAGCTCAGGCGCTCTGCGAGACCGCCACGGGTGCGCGAGCCAACACTTCCACGGAATCGCCGTTCCGCACATCGCCCGGCTGCACGACCCGCATGTAGATTCCGCGCAGATTGCGATGCCTTAGCTCCTTCATCGACACGAACCGCAGCGCGTCCGACCCGAACCGGGCTTGGAATTTCTTGCAGCCGTTGTGAGGAAACGGCGTTACCTCGAGGAGCGCACCGCCGACTTGCAAACGGGTCCCGGCCGGCAGGTTCGAAGCAGACAGATCTAGCTCCAGGACCAGGTTGTCGCCGAACAATGTGAGCGGCTGACCGTTGGCGATCAACTCAGCGACGCTTGTCTGCATCACCGCAATCTGCATCTCCGGATCTCTTTGCGGGCGGCGGCTCCAGGCGTCCCCCGTTACGCCCGCGTCGGCCGAGACCTGCACCCGATCCAGGATCTCCCGTCGCCCCCCTACACCTCGCCTGACGATCAGAGCCACGCGCCCCTTGTCCGTCGGCGAGAGGGCCAGCTTGCCGAGCGCTCGTTCCAGATCGCTGAGCGACAAAAAGCGCGAGGGATCTCCAACGGAGTCCGAATCCACAATGGTTTCCTTGATCGTCATCACTTCCCAACCCTCCCGGCTTCGCGTCCTTTTTTCCTAGCTTACACGATGATCCGATCTGCTTTTCCCGAGTCGACTAATCGCGCGGCCCGCACCATCGTGGCGAGCAGATGCTCCAGCAGATCGGCTGGGTCGTCGCACAAACCGGTGTGAACCGGCGACGTTTGGATCACGGTGCTGCGCGGCGCAGTGAGCCAATGGAAGCGCTCCCTGGGTGAAACCTCGCCCATCGGTCCCGCCTCTTCTCCGCCGGCGCAGATGACGGGTATCGTCGCGAGATGAGCCCGGATGGTCTCTACGTCCAGGGTCGGGTCCAGAGCCGTCAGCCGTTGCTCGTCCAGCTCGATTCGCGCCTCGAGAAATTCTTTGGCCGGGCACGAAACGATCACGCCAACGTTGACGAACTCCTCGCGCTCGACCTTGGGTACCACGCGAATTACCGCGTAGTCATACGTGCAGTGCTCGCGCACGGATCGCCTCCTCCAGAAATGCATGGGGCCGCTCGAGCCGGCTCAACAGGTACTGAGCATACGCGCCCCGATGCTGGCCGCTGCCCCCGAAAGGAAAGTCGCCAATCAGCCAGACGTCCGGAATGAGCTCGACGATGCCGTGAATAATCTCGGCGGTGATCAGCCCGGTCAGCTTCGCGTCCGCCTCCGAGAGAGAGCTGGCGAACTCGAGCAGGACGTGGTGCTTGATCATGGGGAAAGCATCCCGGCTGCGTTCTTGCACATTGTCCCAAGTGTGGTGGAAATAGAACGCTGCACCGTGATCGATAAGCCAGAGCTTTCGGTGCCACACCAGCATATTGGTGTTGCGTGCCGTGCGGTCGACGTTGGTTGCATAGGCATCGAACCACACCACAGAAGACGCGAACTCCGCATCGGGCTTCCAGGCGACCGGGTCAAATGTCACCGCACCAGGCAAGAAGTCGAGGGCGAGATTGAGTCCGGCACTTGCCCGGATCAGCTCTTGTATCTCGGGGTCGGGCTCGGTGCGGGCGAGCTCGGGGTCCAGCTCCACGAACACGATCTCGGGCACCGGCAACCCCGCGGCACGGGCGATCTCCCCCGCGACCAGTTCAGCGATCAGCGCCTTGGGCCCCTGACCCGCACCGCGGAATTTGAGCACGTACGTGCCGTCATCATCTGCCTCGATGATGGCGGGAAGCGAACCCCCTTCCCGCAGGGGAGTGACGTACCGCTTGGCCGCTACCGTCCTCAAATGTGCTCCCGTCACGTGCCCGGCAGAATCGTCGTGTCGGCTTCGCGACCGAGTTCGACCAGCCGCACGCTGCTGTTCTCCGCTTCTACGCAAGTGATTGAAGCGTAGTCGGGTCGGAAGCAGACGACATCCTCGCGAGAGTACGCCCCGGCAACAGCTACGTTGATCGCAATAAAGTGGGTGAAGACGGCGCAGTCAGGGGGCAGGCTCGCCAGGGAATCCAGCAGAGTTCGCCGCCACGCCAGGTAGTCAGGCGAACCTGCCGGGGCGAGATCGTTAAGGTCACGCCACGTTCCCCGCATGGCCTGCCGGAGCCATTCTTGCCGCGCGCGAAGATCGAGGCGCGGCGAAGGAAGTTCTGCGACCGGCGCGAAGACCTCCGCCGACCGCTGCCAGAGCCGCTCGAGCGGAGCCGCCGTTTCACGGCATCGGCGCAACGGGCTCGTATAGATCGGCATGCGGTCCAGCTTTTGCGCGAAGGTCCGGGCCGCTGCTTCCGCTTGCTGCTGGCCGGTCGCATCGAGACCCGGATCCGCGTCTTCGCCCCAGCCGGCCGCGGGACGGGCGTGCCGGATCAGGTAGAGTTTCGGCATATGCTGGATTCCAGCCAAAGCTGACTGCTAGAAGAAATGCGTAAGCGCATCTGACGACGTGCGCAGGCGGTCCCTGGGACGCAGAAATGGCGGAGGCTCCATCACCTTTCCCATACACGGACCGTAGCGAGTCGTCGGAACGGTTTACAGGTGCGCTGAATGCACCGCCTTTTGCGCCGCAAGAACGGGAGGTAACTAACTGCTTTCATGATAGAACGAGATCAATTGGCATGGGGGTTGCGGTTGACTGGTTCCTAACACGCGAACATGGTAGGGATGGTTGGAGAGTTTTTGAATACTCGGCGCCAGGGCGCCATTTGTAAGGGCGACGAAATTGATGTCAATTGAAGCAGCAGCAACTCCGACAGCAGGAAAACGCGCGCTGCTGATGTCGGTGGCAATACTCCTAACAGCAGCTGCGCCGTCGGCATGGGCAGGGGCGACGCTCCATATAGGGAGCGGCTTTGGCTCGGCGTGCGACACGGGAGGCTGCCCCGTGTTCAACGGGGAAGTGAACGCCATTGGCGTTGGTCTGGACATCTTCCAGCAAAGCGGCGGAGCGCCTGCCCTGATCGACCCGGTTCTCTTGATCCTCGGGGTGCCCAACGACAGTATCTCGTCCCCCCTGCTCAACGCAAGCGCTATTACCTCCGCAAGCATCGTGGATGGGGGTACGCTCACCTCTACTTCGATTACATTCGATTTTGGTACAAGCGCGTTTGGACTCTCCGCCGCGGGATTCCACGGTCTGATGACCTCAGGAGAGGTCTACGGCTTCTTGGGAATCGGGGCCCAAGCCGACAATTCGAATAGCTACAAAAATTGGCACGACTGGGATGTCGCGGTCGACGGTATCAACGCGGCTAATTTTGGAATCTACGTCTTCGCGTTCCACCCGTCGACTGGTGCGGGCGCGCTTGGGGGTCAGGATTTCCTAGATATTCTTACGCAAAGTGTTCCTACTGGCACCTTTGCAGTTGGCTACGGCCAAGATTCCAGGGGTAATGTCTACTCGACCGCCTTCACCGAAGCTGGACTGGTGACGAACCATAAGGTTCCGGAACCCGAAAGCCTTCTGCTTCTCGGCGTCGCGCTCGCAGGGATCGGACTAGCGAGGCGGCGCAAAGCGAATTGACAAGAAGTAGAGAATAGACGAACAAACCAGAGTGCTGCCGATCGCAGACCCCGCCCACGTGGCGGGGTTTTCGTTTCGAAATCTGCATCGACAATTGCAATGTCCGGGCGCACAAATTTGACTCGCGCAACGACCGTCGATGTTACGGTCGATCCCCGATAGGCTTCGGACTCTTGCTCGACGCACAGACGACTAACACCTCGCCCGTACGCCGACCTCCGAATCGCGCTGTCGATGTCTGCATCGCAGGCAGATTGCCCTACGTGTCCCTCGAATCATCGGCGCCTGGGTGTGCCTACGACGGGGTTAAGTCTGTCGATGTCGGCTTGCACCTGCTCGCGGCTGCGCTCGTATACGATCTCGCGCCCCATCACGCTGCCGACATAAGCCAGCCCAGTTCGCGTTGGCGTCAATTCGCACTTGACACTGTGCACGCCCTCGCCGAGAACAACCTGTATCCGCTCGGCTCGCTTGCTCAGAACCACGACCTGCATGGTCTGGCCGCTTTCGGTGACACGAACGGTAATTTTCTCGTCGTTCATATGGCTATATTAATGTGCCTTGAGGCGATTTGAGGGAGAAACCTTCGAATGCCCAGCATTGGCGACATCGAGCTCCACCACTCGAGCCTGCACGGATTTTCCGACGATCACGAGCTCGGCGACAGCCACCGGCAGCTTGAAGCGTCGCGGGCCGGAGCTGCCTGGATTGACGTAGAGCACTCCATCGCGCTCCTGCACAGATGGCTTGTGCGAATGTCCCGATACGACCACCCGAAATCCGGCCGCTGCCGGGTCGAGGTCTAACTCGGCGATATTGTGCAGGACGAAGATGAAGACCTCTCCGACTTGGAGCACTTCAGTCTCCGGTACGGACTCAGCCCAAGGGCCACTGTCGTTGTTACTACGAACGGCAGTAACCGGGGCGAGGGAAGCAAGCTCCTCCAGAACGCCAGCGTGCCCGATGTCACCTCCGTGAATGATCACGTCGCTTCCGCGCAGAAAAGCCACCGCCTCCGGCCGCAGCAGACCGTGCGTGTCAGAGATGAGCCCTATACGCGACATAGCGACAACGGTATCGGATACTTTTGTTAGTAGAATAAACCCAGTTCGCGGATATCTCTATCTGTCGAGAACCGAGTTCGGAAGGGGAACAGCATGCAACTACGGCGTTTCGGCCCCACCCAACGCGAGGTTGCGGTCATCGGTCAGGGCACCTGGTACATCGAGAATGCCAGGCGTGCCTCGGCGATCGCCGCTCTGCGGCGAGGCCTCGATCTCGGCATGACACACATCGACACCGCGGAACTGTACGGCTCGGGCGCCGCCGAGGAGGTGGTAGCAGAGGCCATCGCCGGGCGGCGAGATGAAGTGTTTCTCGTGTCCAAAGTTCTGCCACAAAACGCGTCTCGCAAGGGAACGATGCTGGCGTGTGAACGATCGTTAGCTCGGCTGCAGACCAATCGGCTCGATTGCTATCTTCTGCATTGGCGCGGCCAGCACCCGTTGGAGGACACGATCGCGGCGTTCGAGCAGCTTCGGCGCGATGGGAAGATCTTGTCCTGGGGCGTGAGCAATTTCGATGTTTCCGACCTCGAGGAAGCGCGCAAAATCGCTGGCGACGGACGCATCGGTTGCAATCAGGTCCTCTACCATTTCCAGGAGCGTGCGATCGAGCACGCAGTGATTCCGTGGTGCGAGGAGCATGGCGTTGCCGTGGTCGCCTATAGCCCATTCGGGCACGGCAGCTTCCCGGGCCCGCGTACCGCTGGTGGCAGGGTGCTGCAGGAGATCGCGGAGGCGCACCGCGCTACTCCACGTCAAGTCGCGCTGTGCTTTCTGGCGCGGCGCCCTGCGGTCTTCGCGATTCCGAAGGCTTCTACCTCAGAGCATGTGGCCGAGAATGCGGGGGGGGCCGGGGATCTCCCGTTGACCAACGCCGAGCTCGCGCGGATCGATGCGGCGTTCCCGCTGGGTCCTCGTCCCCGCTCGCTGCCGGTGCTATAGGGAGCAGCCGCCACATGGCCGACCCGCTGCTGATGCGTTGTCCCGCCTGCGGCACGACCAATCGAGTGCCGCGAGAGAGAATTGAGCAGGGACTGAAGCCTCAGTGCGGGCGCTGCAAGAGCGCGCTACCGATACACCTCGAGCCACTGACACTCACGGACGGAAGTTTCGCGGCTGAGGTGGAGGGCTCGCCGCTGCCGGTACTGGTCGATGCGTGGGCGCCCTGGTGCGGACCGTGCCGCATGATCGCACCCGTAGTCGAGGAGCTGGCGACGGAGATGCTGGGGCGTGTGCGGGTAGCGAAGCTGAACGTGGACGACAACCCGCAAACGGCCGCGCGCTTTGGCCTGCGCAGCATTCCCACGTTGCTGGTGATGAGAGCGGGCCGGGAAGTCGATCGAATCATCGGTGTGCAACCGAAGGAAGAGATTTTGCGACGGCTGCAGCGCGCAATGGCCTGAAGCCGTCCGTCTCAAGTCGAGAACCTCTGAGCGGCGCGGGCGCGCGCTTTGGCAGCCTCGTCTTCCCGATTCCTCGGTGGTGCGTTTGTCTCGAGTGAGCTCAGGAGGTTTCTGGAGACTGCGGCAACCTCGTCAACGGCGGCAGAGAACGCAGCTTCGTTGGCTTTCGATGGCTTGTTGAAGCCGCTCACCTTTCTCACGAATTGCAACGACGCCGCGCGAATCTCCTCGTCCGTCACAGGTGGTTCGAAGTTGAAGAGGATCTTGATGTTTCTACACACAGGCGTTACCTCGCGATGTCAAACTTGACCAACGGTGCGCTCCCCCGGCCTCCCCAGGCGCCACCGGCTTCAATGCTGAAAACTGGTCGAGGCCGGCCGGCCAGGTAGCTGCAAACTTGCAGCATTCGGCGGGCTGCGCGCGATCACTCTACCGCGGCGGATGACCGCGAGCCGAGTTGCTCGCAGCCGGATTGCTTCGACCGGGTCGCGCGCTTGCAGCAGCACGAAATCGGCGTGACACCCAGGGGCGATCCCGTAACCTTCGAGTCCGAGAATGGCAGCCGGCGTTTCAGTGACGGCGCGGAAGCAGGCGCGCATCGCGTCCTGTCCGGTCATCTGCGCCACGTGCAGCCCCATGTGCGCTACTTCCAGCATATCGCCCGAGCCGAGGCTGTACCAGGGGTCCATCACGCAGTCGTGGCCGAACGCCACCGGGATACCCGCAGCGAGCAGCTCGGGAACGCGCGTCATACCGCGACGCTTGGGGTAAGTGTCGTGCCGGCCTTGGATGGTGATGTTGATCAGCGGGTTCGCAACCGCGCTTACCCGCGCCTCGGCCATCAGCGGAATCAGCTTGGACACGTAATAGTTGTCCATCGAGTGCATGGACGTGAGGTGCGAACCGTTGACGCGGCCCTGAAGCCCCAGCCGCTGGGTGTGATAGGCCAGCGTCTCGATGTGCCGCGACATCGGGTCGTCGGTCTCGTCGCAGTGCATGTCCACGCGCAGGCCACGCCGCGCGGCGCGCTCGCAGAGCAGCTTCACGCTTTCTGCGCCGTCGGTCATCGTGCGTTCGAAGTGTGGAATCCCGCCCACGCCGTCGAAGCCAAGCCCCAAAGCTCGCGCCAGATTGTCGAGTGCGCCGGGCGAACGGAG
>JACXTT010006862.1_pt1 | contig 16176 bp, 16 predicted proteins | sample 9270951 | NCBI WGS metagenome assembly JACXTT01 (sample SAMN15532306, study PRJNA645909) | rock metagenome | isolation source: weathered quartz diorite | place: Puerto Rico | collected 2017-06-21 | reverse complement strand
TTTTGTTTGGCTGCCTGCTGGCATACGAGATGGCCCGACAACTTTATGCACGCGGGCAAGAGGTTGCACTGCTCCTGTTGATTGACACCACCTTTTGGAATGTGCCCGCTCCGCCCAAGTGCTCTGCGATCGAGTCCTACGTCAGGCGCGCCACATTTCACATGGACCATATCGTGGACCGTGGAGTTGCTGGCGCCCCGGGATACGTCCTTGAGCGGCTCATGAACAGGATTGCGCCGTCCGCCGTCACGCCCACGGCAGCGCCGAATCCGATGCCCTCGACGGACACGCCCGAGCTACCCCGTCGCGTCCGGGAGCTCGAACGGATCGATGAAGTGGCGACACGGAACTATGTCCCACGATCGTATCGCGGCCGGGTCACGTTATTCTTGCGGCGGCGAATCTGGTGGACGGATCGGGACGACCGCGTGCCCAGGCCCCTCTTCTTGGGGGGCGTCGAGATTCACAAGATCCCAGGCGGCCACCTCACGGTGGTCGTCGAGCCCCATGTCCGGACCTTGGCTCGAAAGCTGAAAGCGTGTCTCAACAGGGCCACCGCCACCCGAGGCGTCCGGTCAAGACGCCGCGTGACCTCCTGACGTCGCCTGCGCATCGGCGATCGCGGCGAGGAGGGCGTCCGGGTGCTGCCGGAAACTGTCCCGGTTCAGTCGGCCGCTGGCCAGACCCCGCAGGACCTCGGTCAGCACCGTGTTCACCGGCGTCGGAACGCCGAGCTTGGCGCCCTCCCGGGTAACTGCCCCATTGAGGACCTCCACCTCGCTCTGTCCCCGGCCGCGTTCGAGATCCTGCCACAGCGAGGGCCGGTTCGTCCCCCGGCCACGCTCGATGTAACGGCGGAGGAGGGGCCGCACCAGCCAGGGCGGCGCCGCCACCGCGGTCGAAAACAGGCGCACAGGGTATCCGGGAAGCGCGACCGGTTTGAGTCCCAGGGCCGCCATGACACGCAGCGCTTCTCGAAACGCGGCGCGTTCGACCTCGAATAGCCGCCGGTCCTCGACCACGGCGAGCGGCCAGCAGTCCAGGATAGCCGAGGTGGCGTTGGTAAACACGTTGAGCAAGAGCTTGCTCCACTTCATCGCGCGGAAGTCCCGGTAGGCGACGGACGGGATCCCGGCACGGCGGAACAACCCCGTCAAGTCGAGGGCATCTTGTCGAGGACCAACAGCGGCCACGCCGATCCCGCCGCCGCGGGAATGTTGCCGGACGACGCCGGGACGCGGCTTGCTGGCGTTGATGGTGACCGTCCCCGCGACCGTGCGCTCGGCCCCACAGGCCGCCGCGATCAACTCCTCGTTTCCCACCCCGTTTTGCAGCGAGACGATGACCGCCCTGCCCCGCACCAGCGGCCGGAACGCCTCGAGGGCGTCACGCGTATGGTAGGCCTTCACGGTGAGCAGGATAATATCCGGCGGACCGGCCAGGTCGTCGAGCATCGTGATCGAGTCGATGCGCTTGCAGACGACCCGTTGGTGCGGGGTTTCTACGACGAGTCCGCGGGTGCGAATCGCCGCCACGTGGTCGCGGCGCCCGAGCAGCGTCACGGCGACGCCGCTCTCGGAGAGCCGGGCGCCAATCAGGGAGCCGATCGCCCCGGCCCCGAAGCACAACACGTGCATCCTATTTCTTCAGCGGCTCCCTGTCGGTGATGTGCAACTCGGTGCCCGCGACCAGGCGCTGCAGGTTGGCGCGGTGGCGGTAGATGGCGAAGAGCGCGGCGATCACGCCGAACGAGACGTATTCTTCGGGTTGACGGAGCCGCCACAGTGTAATCGGCACGGAGACCACAGCGAGCAGGGAGCCGAGCGACGCGTACCTGGTGAGGGCGACGGTGACGATCCACACCGCCGCCGCGACCGCTGCCGCCGACCACGAGAGGCCGAGCAGCACGCCAAACGAGGTGGCGACGCCCTTCCCTCCTTGGAATCGCAGAAAGACCGACCAGTTGTGTCCGGCGATGGCGGCGAGGCCGCCCAGCACCACAACCGGCGCCGGAGCCCCGGCGCGGACGGCGAGCATGATGGGAACCAATCCCTTGAGAATATCGACTGCGAGCACCACGATCGCCGTAGCGAGGCCGGCGACCCTCAGCACATTGACCGTTCCAATGTTCCCGCTGCCGTGGCGCCGAATGTCCTCGCCGCTGAGCAGCCGGACGACGATCAGGCCCGTCGGGATGGCGCCGATGAGATAGCTGGCGATCACGACCGCGAGCGGCATCGCTTCCTCCCCGGGTCAGCGCCTTTTTCGAGCGGCTTCGACGGGTCTCCTCCTGCGCAGCGTCCACCGTAGCGGCGTCCCGCTGAGATCATAGGTCGCCCGCAGCCGCCGCTCGAGATAGCGCCGGTACTCAGGGGGGCAGAGGCCAGGATCGTTGACGAACAGGACGACGGTGGGAGGCTTGGTCTGAGGCTGGGTGGCATAGTAGATCTGCAGCCGCCGCCCGCGGGCGTCGGTGGGAGCGTGGTTCGCCTCCACGGCCGCCTCGATGGCCCGGTTGAGCGGGCCGGTCGGAATGCGCGTGGCGTGCGCGGCGGCGGCACGGAAAATCGCGGTCATGAGGTCGCCGATGCCCTCTTGCCGGATGGCGACGGTGAAGCACAGCACGAGCGGCCCCAGGAACCGGAGTTGGTGCTGCGCCACCCCCCGAACCTGCTGCGGCGTGTACCCCTGGAGCAGGTCCCACTTGTTGATGGCAACCACGATCGCCCGGCCGGCCTCGAACGCTGCGCGCGCGATGCGCTGATCCTGGTCCGTGATGCCTTCGACGGCGTCGATCACGAGGACCGCGACATCGGCCCTGGCCAGCGCGTCGTAGGCACGCCGCGAACTGTAGAACTCCACTGGCTCTTCCACCCGGCTCCTGCGGCGCAGGCCCGCGGTGTCGACCAGCACCATCGGCCGGCCATCGTAGTGGAGGCTGGTGTCGATCGCGTCCCGCGTGGTGCCGGGACGCGAGTCCACGATCACGCGTTTCTCTCCGACGATCGCGTTGACCAGCGAAGACTTCCCGACGTTCGGACGACCCAGGACCGCGACCCTGATGGCATCGGAAAGGTCCGCCGCGTCGCTCACCTCGGGAACGATCGCCGTCACGGCGTCCAACAGATCGCCGATCCCTAGGCCGTGGGTAGCCGAGACCGCTAGCGGCTCCCCCAACCCCAGCGCGTGGAACTCGTGCACTGCGGGCTCCAGCGCGGGCGCGTCGACCTTGTTCGCGACGACCATTACGGGGTGGCGGCTGCGGCGCAGGACGTCCGCGATCTCAGCATCCTGGGCGGTCATCCCGGCGGACGCATCGACCACGAACAACACCGCTTCTGCCTCGTGAATCGCGCGCTCGGCCTGATGGCGGACCTGCACGGCCAGCGGTTCCGAGTCTCCGGGCACGAGGCCGCCGGTATCGACCAGCACAAATTCGCGGCCCGCCCACTCGGAGCGCGCTTCCAGCCGATCCCGGGTCACGCCGGGGATATCAGACACGATCGCCTGCCGGCGGCCGAGCAACCGGTTGAAGAGCGCGGACTTGCCTACGTTGGGACGGCCGACGATGGCGACGGTTGGTCGCGCCACGGGAAGTCGCCCCACGAGAACCGTTTGCCTCTGCGCCGCTGGGGGCCGGGCACGAGGGCGGCGCGGCGGCGGTCCATCACGACCCCCCGATCTCTTGCAGCCGGAGGAGGATCTCCTCGATGATCCAATCTGGGGTGCTGGCGCCGGAGACGACACCCAGTGTACTGACCCCCTCAAACCACGCGGGGGAGATCTCCGCCGGGGTTTCGATGTGATGGGTGGGCAGGCCGCGGGCGTGCCCAATCTCCGCGAGCCGGGTCGTGTTGGACGAACCGTGTCCCCCGATGACGAGCAACGCGTCGATCTGAGGCATCATCACGTCCGTCTCTTCCTGTCTCACCGTGATGGCAGGGCACAAGGTATTGAGCACCTTCAGCTCGCGCACCCGCAGCGCCAGATCGGCCACGATCTGCCGGAAATTCTCTTGCGACTGTGTGGTCTGTGACACGATCCCGAGTTTCCCGCTCACCTTGACCGCCGCCGCTTCCTCGCGGGTGTGCACGACGGTCGCGCGATCGCCAAGCAGCTCCTTCAGGGTGACCATTTCGGGGTGTCCGTGGTCGCCAATGGCAATCACCTGGTAGCCTTCCGCGGCGAGCTTCTCGGCCAGCGAGTGTGCCCGGATGACCACGGGACACGTGGCGTCGACCAGGGCCATTCCCCCGCGCCGCGCCTCGTCCAGCACGGCTCGCTCGACGCCGTAGGCTGAGACGACGAGCGCCGACCCGGCGAGATCCTCGTGCCGATCGGTGACGAGCACCCCGGAGTCCTGCAACCGCCGCACGACCTGCGGGTTGTGGATCAAGGGCCCCCAGGTCCGCACCGCGCCGGGGGCGGACTCCGCGGTCCTTCGGGCCATCTCCACCGCACGGCGTACGCCGCCGCAAAACCCCATGTGTTTCGCCACGATGATCTTCATGCATCCTCCATGATACGGGGAGGCTGCCGGCCTGTCGAGCCTATGCGCTCGACGTCCCTCAGCCCACGTTCATTGCAAGCCGCGTCGCTTGAATCGGCGAAACCCGGCTTGCCGGCGCAGGAGTTGTGCGTAGTCCTGGATCGTTCGGCCGAGGCGCATCTTGCTCGCGCCGCTCTTCAAATCGTACCGCAATACCAGGGGCACCTCGACGATGCGCGGCTGTAACTCGCGGGCCTTCAGCAAGATTTCGGTCATCACCGAGAACGCCGTGGACTCAACCAAGCGGTCGCCGTGGAGGCTCCACAACTCCTTCAGCAGGGAGGCGCGGTACGCGCGGAAGCCCGTTGTGTAATCCCGCACATCGCGGATCGGACACACCGACCGAAACACCAGGCCGGCCGCGCGGCTGAGCATCCGGCGCCTCCACGGCACCCCCTCTTCCCGGCCGCCCCGGACAAACCGCGATGCGATGACGAGATCGTATCCGGCGCGCAGTCGCTCGATCATGGTCGCTACCAGCTCGGGAGGGTGCGAATTGTCCGCGTCCATCGTCACGATCACATCGCGGTCGCCCGCCCGCCGGCACACTTCCTGGACGCCCGTCCGAATCGCCGCGGCAAGCCCGCGGTTGCGTTCGTGTCGGACGATGTCGACGGGCATCTGACGAGAGGCGTCCTCCGCCACCGACACCGTCTCATCGCGGCTCCCGTCATCTACCAACAGCACACGAAACGGGAATCGCCCCGACCACGCCAGGCGGACTCGATCCAGCAGCGGCGCCAAGTTCTCCGCCTCATTGTACGCGGGCAGAACGAGCCAGACCGTCTGCTCCTGCTCGGCGCGCGGGAAGTCTCCGCGAGGACTCGAGTCTTCGTCGGCGCCGGGTCGACGATGTTGAATACTCATCACGCTACTTTATGCCCGAATCGGTGCCGAAAGGCGCCGCCTACTTTAGCATCCGCGCGATCTCGCCCATGAACTGCCGTCCCACACTCTCGACCTGTTCCCGGTCAGCCCGTCCGGCCACGGCGCCGCGGGCCGCTCCGTTGACGCGGATGGCGTCTCCGATCCGGACGCGGATCGTGCCTCGCCCCAGCCCGTGGGCCCCTCTCGGGAGGACGCGGTCGGTCCCAAGCACAGCCACGGGCAGGATGGCCGCACCCGTGCGGACAGCCAACCACGCTGCTCCGGGCTCGGGCGGCCGAAGGTCGTGCAGGCTGCTGGCGCGGGTCCCTTCCGGGAACATCACGAGGGCCCCGCCTTGTTCTAAGATTGTCCGGGCCGTACGGAACGCCTGGCGATCTACCTCGCCCCGCCGCACCGGAAACCCTCCACAGGAGCTGATCCACCAGCGCAGGAGCGGGGGACGAAAGAGTTCTACCTTGGCCATGAAATGCGCCCGCCGGCGCAGGGCGGCACCCACGACGAGCGGATCGAGGTCGCTGACGTGGTTGCTGACGATCAGGAGCGGACCCGATTCCGGCTCGCGCTCCCCGCCTTCGACGCGAAATCCGTACAGCGCGCGCAGCGCCAGCCTCACGAACGACCTCGAGATCCTATACACCATGTGCGCGCTCCACCAGCGTCACGATCTGGTCCACGACCTCGTCGACCGTCAGCGCGGTGCTGTCAATGATCACCGCACCCGGCGCCACGAGGAGCGGTGCGGTCTCGCGCGTGCGGGCCATCCGGTCGTCAACCTCGATGATCCGGCGCACGTCATCCACCGCCATCGCCGTGCCCCCGGCAGCCAGCTCGGCCTGTCGGCGGCGCGCCCGCGCGTCGATCGACGCGGTGAGAAAGACCTTGATCCGCGCGCAGGGAAGGATGACCGACCCGATATCCCGCCCCTCCATGACGACGCGCCCTGAGTCGCCCAACCGGCGCTGAATCGCGCCGAGCGCCTCCCGGACTTGAGGCACCTTCGCGACCTGGGCCACGACCCGATTCACGTCGATACTGCGCAGCGAGGCGGTCATGTCTTCGCCTGCGACCAGGACCCGCCCCGACTCGTTCGCCTGCGGCTCGAACTCCATCGTGACCGCCCGCGCGAGCTGGAACAGTCCATCCACGTCGCTCAAGTCGATACCCCGCCGGAGCGCGGCGGCGGCCACCGCGCGGTACATCGCGCCGGTATCGACGTACCGGAACCCGAGGCGTTTCGCGACCTCCCGGGCCACCGTGCTCTTTCCCGACCCCATGGGACCGTCGATCGCGACCGCTCGATCGGCGTGTCTGTCAGCCACGCCGGCACGGATTCGGTGTCAGGATCAAGCGCTCCTACGACCGGGCCGCCCTCTCGCGACGAGGCGGACCGTGTCGATGACTCGCGAACCGTCCTCCTCAGGCCCTTCCGCGTAGGCGAGGAGCTCCCAGTCCGCAAACAGTTCCCGGGCCTCGCCTGGGTTGAGGGCGTAACGGCCGCCGCCGTGTGCGCCGGGCGTTTTGAGATGCGACTCGAAGACGACGACGCCTTCGGGGCGGAGCCATTGCCGGAACTTGGGAATCAGCGGCCCGCTCAAGAAGAACGTATCCACGATCAGGTCGTACGAGGCCGGCCGGCACTCAAAAGCGTCGAGGTCCGCGAGCACGGCGTTGACCGTGACACCGGCGGCGCGGGCGCGGCGCCGAAGAATACGAAGCCCCACCTCCGACACGTCCACCGCGTCTGTCGTCCACCCGAAGCGGGCAAGGGCGAGCGCGTGCCGCCCGAGCCCCGCGGCGACATCGAGCGCGCGTCCCGATGGCCATCGCGGCAGCCATTCCACCAACAGGGGTACGGGCCCGCTGTCATGGCGGCGGTCTCCCGCGGCGTAGCGGGCGTCCCACCGCGCTCGATCTTCACGCATTCGTCACGCGCGTCGCGGCTGTTTGACGGGATGGAACAAAATCTCGTACCATCGTGCAGGCATGCCGCGCGTTCCACCTGGTCTCCTGGCCGGCCTTCTCGGCCTCACCGCCATTCGCTTGGTGCTCGCGGCGACCCTCCCGGTCGGGGACGATGAGGCGTACTACTGGGAATGGTCGCGGCATCTCGCGGCCGGCTACGTCGATCATCCGCCGGCGGTCGCCTACCTGGTGTGGACGGCGGTACGGATGCTCGGGCAGACGCCGTTCGCCATTCACGCCGTCGCAGTCCTGTTGTCGCTGGCGACCTCCCTCGCGCTCTGGACGCTCGCGCTCGAGGTGACCGGCCGCCGCGTCGCCGCGGCGTGGGCGGTGATCCTCCATTCGTTGATTCCGGTCTTCATGGCAGGATCGCTGCTCACCGCGCCGGACGCTCCCCTGTTTTTCTGCTGGACGATGACGCTGCTCTGGACGTGGCGCGCCGCACACGCCAGCACGCTCGGGCCATGGCTCATCGCGGGCGCCTGGCTCGGCCTGGGCCTGCAGAGCAAGTACGTCGCCGTCGTCCTCTTGGCGTCCATCGGCCTGTGGTTACTGCTTGAACCGGCGGGACGGCGCTGGTTGGCCCGCCGTGAACCGTGCGCCGGCCTCGCCGTCGCGCTCGCGATCTTTGTGCCGGTCGTGTGGTGGAACGCGATGCATCATTGGGTCTCCTTCGCGCTCACGGCGCTCGGCACGTCACGGTGGACCGAAAAAGGAAACGGCTCGTTCTTCCTCACGTCGCAGTTTGTGTACATCGGCCCGCTCACGTTTGCGGCATCCATCGTGGCGTTGGCCGTCGCGGCGTGGCGCGGCAGTGTACGGCGCGATACGCCGTGGATGTTCCTTGCGGCTGCGGGCTGGCCGGTCATCCTCGGCGCGTCCGCCGGGAGCGTGCTCGTTACCGCGAAGCCGCACTGGTCGGCGCCGGGATATATTGCGGGGGCGATCGCGCTGGCCGCCGTCCTGACCGAGCCATCGCCCCCCCGCGGCGCCCTGGTCCGGCGCTGGCTGTTGGGGGTCATCGCCGGCGTGTCCGGACTGATCGCGGCGGCGTTCTACGCGCTCCCGGTTCTCACGGCGACCGTATTGTCACCCACGGTTGACCCGGCCGCCAACTATTACGGATGGCCGGAGGCGGGCCCGGCGATCATCGAGGTGGCGCGGCGCGAGAGCCATCGACCCTTCTTCGTCACCGGGGATTGGTACCAGGCCATGGCCCCCTTCGACTTCAGCACCGGGGGGAGCGTCCTCGCCACCACGCTCACCGGCGACGACCAGTACAGGTTCTGGACCCGGCTGGAGGACCTGCGGGGGTGGGATGGGTTGTTCATCCGGGACAGCCGTCAAACGTACGATGTCGACCTGCAGCGGGTTTGTCGCACGCTCGAGCCTGCCCAGAGCGTCCCGCTGCGCCGGGGGCGGGCGGTGATCCGCGAACTCGACCTGGTGTGGTGCCGGGGGTTCTCGGGGCATGCCGTGCCGCGCCTGCGGCCGTTTCGCTGGCATCCCGGGTTCGCAGGGCCGCAATGGCGTCTCGCGCCCCAGCCCTGACGGGTTCCCTCCAATGTGCCGAGCAGGCAGCTGGGCAGCAGTGCCGGCGGACCGTTAGCGACGGCCTGCGATCTCTAGGATCCGCTGCGCGCGCAGCACGACTGGCCGGTCGACCATCGCGCCGTCGACGACGGCGATCCCCGTTCCGCGGTCCCGCGCTTCCTCAAACGCCACGACGATCCGCCGGGCGCGTTCGACATCCTCGGCCGACGGCGCGAACGCGCGGTGGACCGTCTCGATCTGCGCGGGATGAATGACCATCTTCCCCGAGTAGCCGAGCGCTCGGGCCGAGATCGTGTCGGCCCGCAACCCCTCTACGTCTCGGAAGTCGGCGTAGATGCCGTCCAGCGGTTCTACGCCGGCCGCGTGCGCGGCCAGGGAGACCGCGGCCCGGGCGAAGTCTAGTTCTCCGCCCTCCCGGGTACGCGCCACCCCCATGTCCGCGGTGTAGTCTTCGGCTCCGAAGCCGACCGCGGCGACTCGGGGACCGCGCGCGATCGCGGCCGCATTCAGCACGCCGCGGGCACTCTCGATCATCGGGACGATCCGCAGGCGTCCGCGCGGCGTGGATAACCGGTCCTCAAGAATGCGTAGTCGCGCGTCGACCGCCTCGATCTCGTCGGATGAGCCGGCCTTGGGCAGGCAGACGGCGTTCGCTCTGGGACGGAGCGCCTGGCCGAGGTCGTCATCCAGCAGTCCGCTCGCAAGGCCATTCACGCGCACGAAGACCGGCAGCTCCTCGGAGAACTGCGCCTCGAGCGCGGCCGCCACACATTGGCGCGCATAGGGCTTAGCCTCCGGCGCCACCCCATCTTCGAGGTCGAGGATCAACGCGTCCGCCCCGCATCGCGCCGCCTTCTGCATCATGTCGGGGCGGCTTCCGGGGACGAAGAGCAGACTCCGAAGGATCCAGGGCGCGGCCATCGTCCGCCGGCTTGCCGGAGATCAGAAGACGAGGGGGCGGTAGCGCAGCACCAGATCGCTGATCCAGGACAGGAACCCGTAGGCCTGCATGTGGCGGAACGTCTGCGCGTGACGGTTAATGTCCGACGCCGACACCAACGGCACCGTCCGCAGGAGTTGCCCTGATGCGTAGAAGCGGATCTCCCCCATCCTCATGCCGCGGCGGATTGGAAGGGTCAAATGATCGTCCAGCGTCGCCTGCCGCTCGACAGTGTCGGCTGCGGCGAGGTCCGCGTACACCGGCTCCCCGACCGTGCCGATCAGCGGTGCATCCGCGCCGGAAATGTGGAAGGCCGCAAGGGGATCACCCGCCGACACGAGCAGCGTGGGGCGGTAGCGGGTAAACCCAAGGTTCATCAGGCGCGACGCGTCGCCATACATGTCACGGCTGTGGAGGACGACCGCAATGAGCCGCCATCCATCGCGCGTGGCGGAGGCGACCAGGGTCATACCCGACTCATGCACATAGCCGGTCTTGATCCCATCCGCGCCGGCGAACCGGCTGAGGAACCGGTTGTGGTTGAACAGGCGGCGGACGGGCCTGCCGGGCACCGCGAACAGCCACGACCGAGTGTGGACGATCTCACGAAACACCGGGTACTGCATCGCGGCCCGGGCGATCAGGCTGAGATCGTAGGCGGTGGTGTAGTGGTCGGGATCATAGAGGCCGTGCGGCGCAGTGAAACGGGTCTGCGTCGCCCCTAGCGCCGCGGCCTTTTCGTTCATGAGGTCCACGAAGGCGGGCACGGAGCCCCCCACGCCCTCGGCGATGGCCAGCGCGACATCGTTGCCGGACGGCAGCATCAAAGCGTAGAGTAGATCGTGGAGCGGGATCATGGCATGCTCCGGCAGGCCGACTACGGTCCCCTCCCGGAAGCGCGCCACGGGCCGGCTTACCTCGATGGGGGTATCGAGGCGTGCCCGCTCGAGCGCCACCAGCGCGGTCATGATCTTTGTGGTACTCGCGGGCGGCCAGGTGAGACGGGAGTTCCGGTCGTAGAGCACCTGCCCAGTGGCCGCATCGACGAGGATGGCCGCCGTGGCGGTGACCCGCACCGCGTCGCCGTTGCTCGCCGGCGCATGCGACCGCACGATGCGGTGCGGCGCGGAAGCGACCGCGGCCGGCTCGCAGGCCGCGAGGAGCACAATCAGGCCGAGCGCGCAGCACGCGGCGAGACGCTTACGCACCTGGCGGCACCAGCGCGGTGGCGAGTTCGTGGTCCCCAAGTTGGGGAAGAGCGCTCACATCTTTGAGGCCGAAATACCGCAGGAACCCCTCGGTCGTGCCGTACAGGATGGGCCGGCCCGGGCCGGGGCGCCGGCCAACTTCCCGGATCAGCCGCCGGTCCTGCAGCTTGACCAGGTGGTGGGCGGACTGCACGCCGCGGATCGCATCCACCGACGCCCGGGTCACCGGCTGGCGGTATGCGACGATGGCCAAGACCTCAAGCGTCGCCCGTGTCAGCGGCTCGAGCTCCTGCAGACGAAGCAATCGCTGCACGGAGTCCGCGTACTCCGGGCGGGTGCACAGCTGGTATCCTTCGGCGATCTCCTGAATCTGCAAACCGCGACCCTCATACTCGACCTGCAGGGCGGCCAGGGTCGCGCGCAGCTCCGGCTCGTCGACCTCGAGCACCTTGCTCAGCTCCGATATCCGGACCGGTCCGCCACGAGCCAGCAGCAGGCACTCAATCGCATTGCGGACTTCCACGCCCCGGCCGGCGTCACCGGCGTGCTCCTCGGCCCGAGACCCGGCGGGCGTCGTTCTCAGGAGCACCGCGCGGCCGCTCGCCATGCTGCCGTTAACCTCCCACCCGTTGCCAGACACAGCCTTCCGTTCGCCGGGATCGCTCATGGCACGTCTGCCCGCACGACCAGGATATCGCCGAACACCTGCGGCTGCCGCACTCGGATCAGGCGCTGCTTGATCAGCTCGAGCATCGCGAGAAACGTCACGATGATCTCGAGGCGGCTGGCGCCATCTCGAAACAGGGTCGTGAACGGGATGCCATCCGGCCGTCCGGCGAGGGCACCGAGCAGGGCGGCGATCTTTTGCTCGACGGTGAACTCCTCCCCCGCGATCTCCTGCGGCGCCTCTCGGGCGCGCCTGAGCACCTGCGCGAAGGCGGCGAAGAGATCCTGCAGTGTCACGCCTTCGACCAGCACGTCTCCGGTCGGATCGGGGCTGCCCGGCGCGCGGACGAAGATGTGCCGCTGAACCTCCTCCAGCGCCCGGAGGGCCTGCGCCGCCTCGCGGAACTGTACATACCCCGCTAGCTGCGCGCTTAGCCGTTCCTGGAAATCGGACGGCTCATCCCCGTCCGCTGGAAGTTCCTCCGGGGGAGGCGCGTGCGGAACCAGCGTCCGCACCTTCAGGTCCGTGAGCACCGCGAGCTGGACGAGGGCGTCGCTGGCTTCTTCCAGGTCGAACGCGGAATGGGCGTGCGCGATGTAGGCCTCGGCGATGGGCCGAAGAGGAAGGTTGCTCAAGTTGACTTGTCCGCGATGCGCGAGGCTGACCAGAAGATCGAGGGGACCGCTAAAGCCATCCGATTGTACATGATAAGCCACGATGCGTTCCTCCGGTCTTTGCGTCGGCTCCGGGGTGCGATTGATGGTCCGTTCGCTGCTGCGCGCTCACCGGGTATTCGGCGGGGCCTGTCGCGTTCCTGCCGGGTTGGAAGCGGGCGCGGGGTCACCCCGCGGCATTTACGCCGGAAACCCAATCCCGGTGGCCAGATCGTAGAGCCACCGCACAGCGGGCATTAGCACCTGCCTGATGACTCCGGTATAGAGCAGCACGAGGATGATGATGGTGCCGTATGGCTGGATGCGCCGGTAGGCGATCGCCTGCTCGGTCGGGAGGAGACCTTCGAGAATGCGCGACCCGTCGAGCGGGGGGATGGGGATCAGGTTGAATACGGCCAGCACGACGTTGATCCCCACGACCATCGCCGCCAGCTCACTCCAGACCGGTCCCGGAAGCCCCTGCGTCTTGAGCACCAGTCCGACGGCAAATGCCACGGTCACGTTCGCGAGCGGTCCCGCCAGCGCGACCTGGAGCATCCCCTGCCGAGGATTGGCGAAGTTCCGGGGATTGACCGGAACCGGCCGGGCCCACCCGAAGAAGAACAACACGAAGAAGAGCGTCCCCAGCACATCGAGGTGCGCGAGCGGATTGAGGGTCAGCCGGCCCAGCTGCCGCGGCGTCGGGTCACCCAACCGGTCGGCCACGAAGGCATGCGCGTACTCGTGTACTGTCACGGCCAGAAGCACGGCCGGCAGCAGAAACAGCAGCTCGCGAAAGTCGGTGCGAAACATGCCCGCCCCTCGACTTAGGCGGGAGGAACGTCCTTGGCCAGGAGATCCTCGACCGTCTCTCGCTCCACCACGACGCGCGCGTTGCCGTCTCGGACAAACACCACGGGTGGACGTGGATAGCGGTTGTAGTTGCTGGCCATCGCGTAGTTGTATGCCCCGGTGCTGTAGATCACCAACAGATCGCCGGGCCGCGGCTCGGGAAGGCTCGTTTCCCAGATCAGCACGTCGCCGGACTCGCAGCAGCGACCCGCGATCGTGACGCCGTGGGTCCGTGGCTCGTTGAGGCGCTCCGCGAGCGCGGCCTCGTACCGGGCGGCGTAGAGCGCTGGGCGTGGGTTCTCGTACATCCCCCCATCGACGGAGACGTAGGTCCGGATCCCGGCAATCGATTTGATCGCGCCGACGCGATACAGCGTCGCGCCCGCGTCGCCCACAATGGATCGCCCGGGCTCGAGGAGGAGCCGCGGCAACGGAATCTTCGCCCGTTCCGCCTCACCCCGCACCACACCGGCCACGGTGGAGACGTACCCGGGGATCGCGGGCGGCCCGTCCGCGGGGAGGTAGCGGATCCCGAGACCGCCCCCCAGGTCGAGCTCCTCGGCCGGCGTCCGCAGATCCCTGGCCATCCACACCGCGACGCCCATCATCGCGTGTGCCGCGAGCGTGAACGGTTCGAGGTCCATCACCTGCGAGCCGATGTGGCAGTGCAGCCCGCGTAGGCGCACCCCGCGAATCTCGAGCGTGCGGCGGATCGCTTCGTGGGCGCTGCCATCCGAAATCCCAAATCCGAACTTGCTGTCCACCCCGCCGGTGACGATCGCCTTGTGGGTGTGCGGCTCGATGCCGGGGGTCAGCCGCAACAAGACGTCGACCGACCTCGAACTGGTGCGCGCGAGATCGTTGAGGATCTCGAGATCGGAGAAATTGTCGGCGACGATCCGGCCGACGCCCGTCTCGATCGCCAGCGCGAGCTCCTCCTGGGTCTTGTTGCTGCCGTGCAGCATGAGGGCATCCGCCGGCACGCCCGCGCGGAGCGCCGTCTGGATCTCGCCGGCCGAGACCACGTCTACGCCCAGCCCTTCGTCGTACGCGAGCCGGCAGGTCGCCATGCAACACAGGGCCTTGCTGGCGAAGAACGCCTGGGAGTGAGGATACGCCTCGCGCAACGCCGCGACGTAGGCCCGGCAGTTGACGCGCAGGCGCGCTTCGTCCATGACGTAGATCGGCGTCCCGTACTCGCGGACCAATTGACGCGCGCCGACCCCACCGACGACCCACTCGCCGCCGCGCTCCTCGCCGAGGAGCAGTTCCTCCCTGCCCCCGATCCGGGGGGGCGCAAGCTTGCTCTCCACGCGATCCCTCCGTATGCGACAGCGCCGGCCCAAACGTCGGGCTGGCGCCGGATTCACGATAACATGGGGCTGTAGGGGTGTCAAACAACGGAGTCGCGGAAGCAGGTCCAGGCGGACCCACGTGCGCCCGGGTCGGTGGCCGCAAGCTACGTCGTCTCGCCGAGGCTGCCCAGTTGAGCGTGACTGCCTTCCGGCGACTGGTCGGCGAAACCACCGCGGCCGATCGTTCCGGCGATCAGGCGCTTCGTGGCGGCGAAGGACATCGAGACGTCGAATTGCTTGGCGACCAAAGCGCGGGCGTTCGCCCCGAGGCGCCGCCGCAACTCCCCGTCTTCCGCTAGCGAACGACATGCCGCGACGAGGCCGCCAAAGTCACCCGGCGCAACAAGCAGACCCGTTCCACCATGCCGGACCACCTCCGGCGTGCCTCCCACGGCGGTGGCGATCACCGCAAGCCCACACGCCATCGCCTCCATGACAGCGGCCGGCATGCCTTCGTCGCTCGATGGATGGACAACGACGGACGCGGCGCGAAGGCGGTCCGGCACGCTCTCGTGACGCGAGGGACCGGCTCGCCGGACCAAGTCAGATCGTCCGCACTGGCGCAGCGACTCGAGACCCTCGCGAAGCTGCGGGCCGTCGCCGATGATTTCGATCCCTCCGATGAGCGCGCGGGGGAGCAGGGTCATTGCGCGGGAGGAATCCAGGAAGCCCTTGCCCCAGTCCACCCGACCGAGGAACGCGAACTGGGCGGTGTCGGGGGGCGCGGCGGCCGGATGAAACCGGCGGGTATCGACTCCGTCGTAGATCACGAACTGGTTCGCATAATCCTGAACCAGCGGGGCATAGAACTGCCGTAGGTACTCGCAGTTGAAGACCAGCGTGATTCGATCCCGGGCACGAGGTGGGAGCGGGCCGATCCCCAGCGCGACGCGACGGACCCAACTGCACGCGGCGAACGACGTCAGCATCGCCCCGTACTTGTCCCCAAACCAACCCAGGACGGGTCTTCCAGAGTGCAAGAGGTCGTGAACCACGACGGGATGAAGGGAATGGAACCGGTGCAGGTAAAACAAGTCCGGTCGCAGTGTGGTCAGGCTTTTGTTCAAACGCCTGCGACCTGCCTGAACCCCGGGAAGGTGGAGGACGGACCGCAGCACCCGCACCGTCCCCCCTGCGCGGCCGTCGGACATCAGCCTCGGGATATGCAGCCGGGCGCTGCTGCCGTCCGATAACGCTAAACTGTTCCTGGTGAGCAGGGCAATATCGTAGGTGTCTTGGAGGTTCGTCACCAGCTCCCGGGCCCGGATTTCCATCCCCCCGAGATGCTCAGGGTAGAGGCCGTTTTCGCTCACTACGAGAATGCGCTCCCGGGTGCGAGCGGGGGACACCATCATGCTGCGTTCACGCTTGACGGCAACGTCTGTCATGGCCTGAAGCGATCTTTGCAGCCTTCTGCCGCGCCGCCTTCATTCTTGCGAAGGATTCGTCGCGTTCGCGGGAGCAACACTCGAGGCCAACAGACGTTCCAAGAGGCCCATGCCAACCTCCCGGTCTCTTGAGAGGGAAATGGGTTAGTCGGCCTTCACC